>Ga0210393_10001952_pt1 | contig 17143 bp, 14 predicted proteins | sample IncBWC27OmetaG_FD_160068 | JGI IMG/M metagenome (GOLD analysis project Ga0210393, IMG submission 160068) | Forest soil microbial communities from Barre Woods Harvard Forest LTER site, Petersham, Massachusetts, United States - Inc-BW-C-27-O ... | reverse complement strand
AGCCCCGAAGTACGCGCGGTCTACGACGACATTATGGCGACGCGCAAGACGGACTGGATCAACAATTTCTGGAAGGCGATCGCCCACGATCCAGCCACGCTCAGGCGCACTTGGGAAGACATCAAGCAGATCATGGCACCCGGCACGCTGGATCCGTTGACTAAAGAAATGATCTATGTCGCGGTGAGCGTGACCAATCAGTGCCACTACTGCATCGCTTCGCACACCGTCTCGGCACAGAAAAAAGGTATGACCGATGCGATGTTCAAGGAGTTAATGGCGGTGGTCGGCATGGCCAATGAGACCAACAAGATGGTCACGGGATATCAAGTTGAGATAGACGAGCAGTTCAAGAGCAAGACGTAGCTGCTTCTTGGCCTTCGGCGGAACGGTTCCTGCCTAATCATTTTCGGTCGCGCGGCGCCTTCGGCGCTGCGATCTGACTGGTCAATGAGCAAAGGTTTTCAGCGCCGAGCTACCCCACTTTTTTCTTTGACCTTGGCTTTGCAGTAGTCATCCCAGCAAACTTAAACTCGCACAACTTCATGTCCACCCTGCGGCCGCGGAAGCGCACCCCTTCGGCCTCCAGTCGCAGTCGTTGTTCGATAGCGGAATCGCCGCGGAGCTTGATTTCTCCACCTGCCCCTAACACGCGCTGCCAGGGCAATTCGAAGCCCCGCTGCAACACCTTCGCAACCTGTCGCGCCGCCCCCGGAAGTCCTGCCACGCGCGCAACTGCTCCATAAGTCGATACCTTACCTTTGGGGATACGCCGAATGGCAGCTTCGATGCGCTGCCGCCTCTTCGACGCTTGATCTGGAACCGACTTTTCTGGACGCCTCTTGCTTCCACTCTCTGGTGAGCCTTTACTTTTCTGTTTCATAGCGCGATCCATCCCATGCGAATCAGCCACAGCGATCCCACAGAGACCAACAGCCATAGGATAATTCCCTGCAGCAGAGGCCGATGGCCCACGCGTTTGATGGTCGCTAGCGAGATGCCGCTGCCAATAAGGAAGAGAGTCGCCGTCAGGCCGATCTTTGCAATCGTCACGGCCAGAGAATAGGCATGGGCTCCGCGCGGGAGATACGTGTTGCAGACCGCCGCGAGGCAAAACAGGCCAATGAACCAGGGCCACTGAATCTTCGCTTTGGCGCCTCGCACCACAGCCGTCGCCACCGAGAGTGGAACAATCCACAATGCGCGCGCCAATTTCACCGTGGTTGCAATTGCCAATGCTACGGCGCCATATCTGGCCGCAGCCCCCACGACCGAACTAGTGTCATGAATCGCAAGGGCCGCCCACACTCCAAATTGCGATTGGGTGAGTTTGAGCGCCGCGCCGATAGCGGGAAAAATCAGCAGCGCCACGGAGTTCAACACGAATACAGTTCCCAGCGCTATGGCCATCTCTTCGTCGCTGGCTTGAGTAATCGGCCCAACAGCAGCGATGGCGCTGCCGCCGCAAATCGCAGTGCCCGTGGAAATGAGAAAAGCCGGCACGCGTGGGACACCTAGCGCCGCGCCCAACCCCATCCCCGCCAGCAGGGCGAAGCTTATGCCCAGCATGGTGTAGACGAAACCGCTGCGCCCCACCTGCACGACCTGATGCAGATTCATTCCGAAACCAAGCCCCACCACGGAGGCTTGCAGAAGATATTTGGAGGCATTCCTCGCTTCGCCTGCGTAGGGATGAGGCAACGTCAGTCCAAATACCAGTCCCATCGCCAGCGCCACCGGCGGAGACACGTGTCCGCTGGCACTCACCAGCAGGCACACCAGAAAGATGATGCGAGGAAGCATTCGAGGAGAGACCGGCGCGGTGCGGGGCTCATGGACAGCGGACCGCTCCGCGGTCATGGTGCCCCGACTCGTGCGCCGAGCTAAGCCGCCTTGCGGAAGGATTCGATGGCTTCCGCCTCTGAGTTGTACACGTCGAAAACCGTAAGCAGCTTGGTCACTTGCAGCAAATCGCCCACGCGCTTGGTCAAGTTCGTCAGTTTGATCGTGCCCCCCGCGTTTTGCGCGGTAGTGCGCAGAGCCACGAGAGTACCCAGACCGCCAGAATCGATGTAATTTACCTCGCCCAGATTCAGGACGATGCGATTGTTTTCCGACACGGCCTTTTTGACCGTGTCGCGCAGCAGAGAAGACTCCTCGCCAAACACGATCCGGCCGCTGCAATCCACCACCAGAATTCCATCCTTGGTCCGCGTTGCCAGCTTCAGTTGCATGGACACTCCTTTGCCGCCCACATCAAATTCGGTTGGGATTAGGCCGCTCCCGCATTCCGGGTTGACGCACTAGCCTATCGCTTGCGCGCGGGTTTTAGCAAGCCTGACCGGAATGCGGCGACTGCGGCGCGCAGGTATAGTTGTGTGGCTTCACCGGCCCAGGCACACGCGGGAGTCCTGTATGCAACGCAGATCATTTCTGAAGGGCGCGGGAGTTGTAACGGTAGCAGTTGTGGGCGGCGGAGTCTGGCGCGCCTACCACCAGGGCGTGTTCAGGGTCGGCGAAGGACCGGCTTATGAACCTTGGAAAGACTGGCGCAACCATTCGAGCGAGGGGGCCCTCACGCTGGTGCGCGCCGCGATCCTTGCCGCGAGTCCGCACAACACGCAGCCCTGGCTGTTCAAGGTAACGAACTCGTCGATTGAGTTGTACCTCGATACCCAGAGAAACACCGGGGCGCTCGATCCGTATTTAAGGGAAGAGCACATCGGGATGGGCTGCGCTCTTGAGAACCTCGCGCTGGCGGCGGCCGTCCAGGGCTATCAGGCGAGGGTGACGCCGGTTCCCGGAAAGCTGGGGCCGATCCCTTCCGAACCCACGCCGAAGCTGGTGGCACGCGTAGACCTCACCCCGGGCAGGCGTGAGGAAACTGAGTTGCACGATGCGATCCCGCGGCGCCATACCAATCGCAGTCCCTATCTCCCGCAGAAACCGATCCCGCAGGCGTTCCTCGACGCGATGAGCCGGCTGGCTGACGGCGAAGTCGACGTGCGGATTTTTCTTTTCCCGGGGGAGGCGGAACGAAAGAAGATCGTAGAAATCAGCGCCGCGGCGAACTCGGAAATCTATGCCGACCCGGAGGTCGGCCGGGGCAGCGGCCGGTGGATTCGCGTCAACTGGAGTGAGGTCCAGAGATTTCGCGATGGCCTGTCGATTGATGTCTTGGGGCTGCCGCCAACTGCGATTGCGATCGCCAAGATGATGCCGTTGTCCACGCTGCGCTGGTTTGCCTCCCGAACCCCAAAGAATACGTATTCGGACCTCATGCTGAGTGCGCCCCTGATTGGCATCATCGCGGTGCACGACCGTTACAACCAGGAGCACTGCCTGCGCGCAGGGCGCCTGTGGCAGAGGGCCCATTTGCTGGCAACAGCTCGCGGCCTCGCCGGACGCCCTTGCAATGAGGCAGTGGAAATGATCGACCACGAGAAGGCAGTGGGAAAGCAGGGGCGCCGGGCTGAAATGTTTGCTGAACTCTTGGGTGACGCCTCGTGGCAGCCAACCTTTCTTTTCTACATGGGCTATCCGACATTGACGGCCCGAGCCAGCCCGCGGCGGCCGGTTGAGAAGCTGGTCTTGTGACGCTGGCGGTTCACGCGCGTCCTGCCTCGCATCACGTATAATCGTGTCTTCCGGCTCATGAGCTACACCGTCCTGGCGCGAAAATACCGTCCGCAGAACTTCTCCGAGGTTATCGGACAGGAGCACGTCACCCGCACCTTGCAGAACGCCCTGGAGCAGGGACGGACCGCCCATGGCTACATTTTCAGCGGCCATCGCGGCATTGGAAAAACAACTGTGGCACGCATTCTGGCCGCGGCCCTGAATTGCCGCTCTACCGACAAACCGGTGCCTGAACCTTGCGGCGTGTGTGTATCCTGCACTGAGATTCGCGCCGGGAATGCGGTTGACGTGATCGAGATCGACGCCGCAACTAACCGCGGCATTGACGAAATTAGGGAACTGCGCGAAGCTGCGCGTTACCGTCCGGCACGCGACCGCTTTAAGATTTACATCCTTGATGAGGCGCACCAGATTACGGACGCGGCCTTCAACGCCCTGCTCAAGACGCTGGAAGAGCCGCCCGACCACATCGTCTTCATGCTGGCGACCACACAGCCAGAGGATATTCCGCAAACGATCCGCTCGCGTTGCCAGCATTTTAGTTTCCGTGCGGTAAAGTTCGATGCCATCGTCGGACAGCTTCGCGCTCTGGTCGGCCGCGAAAACATTGAAGCGGATGACGACGCTCTTGCCTTACTCGCCGAGGCTGGCGATGGTTCCATGCGCGATGCGCTGTCGATCCTCGATCAGGCGATTGCGTCAGCGAGCGGAAGAATCACGGCCGACTCCGTGCGCAACCTCGTCGGAGCCGCACCTGCGCACATTCTCGAAGAAGTGATGCAAGCCATCGCGCGCAGCGCCAGTGCAGAGGTGCTGCAGCAAGTCGACCACCTGATCAGCGAAGGCCATAGCCCGACCCACTTCGCGCGCCAGATGGTTCGGTTCCTACGCAATGCCACGGTGGCCAAGATCGCGGGCAAGGACTCTTCCCTGCTGCAAATCTCCAGCGAAGAGCGGGAGCGCGTGGAGCGCGTCGCGGCACTGTTTGGCGAGGAAGATCTCACTCGTCACCTTCAGATCATGCTGCGGACACATGGCGAACTCGGATATAAGCAGGAGCAGCGATTTCATCTCGAGCTCGGCCTGCTCAAGATGACGCACGCGCAGCGCTTGTTGCCAATCGAGCAATTGCTAAGCGATATGGCAAGTCCTTCGAGCGTTGCCAGCACTGGAGCTAACCCCTCCCGAGTTGCGCGGCCTTCAATCGTCGCGGCGACCGCGGGCGCCTCCGAAGCACGACGCAGCGAGGCGGTTGCGCCATCTCATCCGAATCATGTTTCGCCGTTCGCAGCTGATTCCGCGCGCAAAAGCGGCCCGCGGCAGGAATTTTCTGTCGAGCCGCGTTCTGCCGATCCGATCTCCCCCGAAGTGCCGCGCACAATCGCAATGCGAAATTCATCTGCGCATGTGATTATGGGCGCGACCGCACCTGCAACTCTCGGCGAGGATGCGCCCGAACCTCAGGTCAGTGCGCGGCCCGAGGCTCAGCGTGAATCCGCAGTAAGTCCACAACTTGAAACTCAACTACGGACCGCGACGCCAATTTCTCAAACCCAACCCGCGAGCACCGTCGCTGCCGCGCCTATCGAGAGGCTGCGCAGCTCCATGCTGCAGGCGCTGCTGGATGGCAATCAGCGGATCCTCGTCTCAATGCTGGAGGCGGGCGAATGGTCGGTGGAAGGGAACGAAGTCGTGATCAAGGTGTCAGAGTCTCAGACCGTGGTGGATATGTCTCTGGGCGCAGACGCCCGGCGACTAGCGATTGCCTCGGCTAGCGGGGTTCTGGGACGGGCCGTCAAGCTGAGGATTGTTCCTGGTGCAACTGTTACCCCAACGGAAATAAAGCGCAATGGAGCGAGAGTTGGTACGGCGAATTCGGGCGCGGGGGGGCGGAGCAGGGCGGAGCAGGATGCCGTCGTCCGCCGACTGCAGGAAAAATTCGGCGCCGAGATTCGCACGGTAATTGATTACAAGGAGAAGCGGTAAGGCATTATGGGCGGATTCAATCTGCAAGAATTAATGTCGAAAGCAAAGTCGCAGTACGACACACTGCAGAAGAAGATGCAGGAAACAGTGGTGGAAGCCTCTTCCGGCGGGGGTACGGTGACGGCGAGGATGGATGGCCGAAAGCAATTGCTCAGTCTTTCCATCGATCCTGAAGCGGTGAAAACCGGCGACGTGGAGATGTTACAGGATTTGGTGCTCGCCGCAGTAAACGAAGCCGCGCGCAAAGTGGATGGAGCGATGCAGTCAACCGTCGGCGGCATGCTGGGTGGACTGGGTATTGACGGACTCTAGCTCCAGCAAATTGAATCGACGATTCATTGCACCATCACTCAATTTCTATGTCTAAATTTGCCGAGCCGATGTCACGGCTGATTGACGAATTGAAGAAGCTGCCGGGAGTTGGCGCGAAGAGCGCTCAACGGCTTGCGTTCTACATTTTGCGCGCCAGCGACGAAGACGCAGAGGCGCTGGCCGCCGCCGTGCGCGACGTTAAGGCCAGCCTGCGGCTGTGCTCCGTATGCAACAATATCACCGACGTTGACCCTTGTGTCTATTGCACCAGCGCGACCCGCAACCAGCGACTGGTGTGCGTGGTCGAAGAGCCAACCAATATTGCAGCCATCGAAAAAACCAAGCACTTCAACGGCGTGTACCACGTCCTGCATGGGTCACTGTCGCCGCTGCACGGTGTGGGGCCGGAGCAGTTGCGGATCGCGAACCTCATCGCGCGAGTTGACGAGGGTAATGTGGATGAGGTGATTGTGGCGACCAATCCTACGGTTGAGGGCGAAGCCACTTCCGCTTATCTCTCGCAGCGGCTGAAACGCGCGGGCGTGAAAGTAACGCGCATTGCCATGGGCATCCCGGTCGGCAGTGACATTGAGTACACGGATGAGATCACGATGCTCAAGGCTATGGAAGGGCGGCGAGAGTTATGAACACCCCTCTAGCTTCCAGCTGCGGCTGGTACCATCTGCTCCGTCAATCGCTTATCCGGCTCGTCTCCTGATTACTCACCGCGAAAAACGGGCTGAACCCCGAATGAGGTCCAGCCCAAAAGTATCAAGAGAAAGTTAGAGTGGAACGGTCGTGAGGGTCTGAACCGCGGAATTCTCCGCCGCTAACCCACGGCCGCACTGTAGCTTCACCAGGACAGAGTAGCCTTTAATAAACGCGATTCGCTGGTCAATTTTATACATTTTCTTAAAATGCTGCTAAGTCATACTTTGTCCTATTGAGGCGGTGCCTTATGCTCCCGACCCAAGGTTTTGTTCCACATAGAGTCCTGCTGGTGGATGATGACGATGACGTTCGTGGCGTGTTGCATGCGACGCTGGAGAGTAAGGGATTCGCCGTCGCTGCTGCCGCCAACGTGACACAAGCTCTCAAACTCATTACCACTGAGAGCTTCGACGCGCTCATAACAGACTTGCATATGCCGAGTCCGAGTGACGGCTTTGCCGTGGTTACCGCCATGCGGCACTCTCAACCGAACACACTCACTCTTTTGGTAAGCGGTTATCCCGACGTGCAGGGCGCGATGTCCGCGATGCTTCTGGAAGCAGATGAAATCATAGTCAAACCCTTCGAGGCGGGAAAACTCGCCGAACTCCTCCGCGACAAGATGGTTACCCGCAAACCCGCTGCCCGGGCGAAAAAAGAAAGGGTCGCCGCGATACTGCAGCGTTGTATTGCAGTCGTGATCCAGGACTGGTTGGCGAGAGTAAATCAGAGCAGCGAAATCAATCAAGTCCAGCTTAACGACCTGGGGCGGACGGGACACCTTCCCAAACTGGTTGAAGATCTCATTGTCCGCCTGGGAAAATCCAGCGCCACCGCGAAGGACTACCACGCCGAGCGTTCCGCAGCCGCCACCGCCCACGGCGAGCTGCGATACCGACAAGGCTACACTCCCGCAATGTTGGTGCACGAATCACGAATACTCCAGGTAATTCTCTTTGGGACCTTGCAGAACAATCTGGCCTTTCTGGATTTCAGCTTGCTGCTACCCGATGTTATGACCATCGCGGATGAAGTGGACGCGCAGCTAACCCAATCGATGGATAGCTACATGAAGGCGATGCGCAAGTCCGCGGCGGCGTAGCCGACTAGGACCATCACCAGGCTCCGCCTGGGGTACCCGTCAACACGCCGATTCTTGCAGGGAAATTTCGATGGCTAAGGGGTGATCCGGAACACTGTACCCCCACCCTAAGTACCACCCGCCGTGTTGTACCGAGAAGATTGCCAGAGGCATCAAAGATCAGACCGTTATTTGTAGGCCGAGACGATGGGGCGGGGCAAGGCCACTAGTAGCAATCTGCGGTGATCCTCTACAACGTCTGGTCTGGTTCCAAGAATACGTTGAGTTCTTCTTCGGCTGCAGCCAAGCCTTCGGGGAGTGTGCCACGGTTGTATTCCGTCATACGATTCTTCCACTTGAGGAAGTCGGTAATGCTTTGCGGTTCGACGCGGACCTCCACCCGGCGCAGGCTGGCAAGCAGCAGGTTCATTTCGCAGCGGAAGCCGGTGGAGCTGCGGAGATTTTTCGCCGAGGGATGCACCGTTTCGATCCTGCCGCGACGTAGTTCGAGCAATCCCCAGCCCTGCGGTAGTTCTTCGCGACGCATAAGACCGGCGGGGACCAGGTAGAAGCGCTCGCAGCCCACTCCCTGCTGTGGCTCGAGGCGGAAAGGCTTGGCACGGTCGGCCAGAAAATCAGGGCGGGTAACTTTACACTCGACCAGCACGGAGTGGCAGGCGCGCTTCCAGCCGATCGCGTCAGGCATCTCCCCGCTCACGCAGGCTTGCTCGGAGAGGACCACACCACAGCGGTAGTGGCGCAGCCAGCGCACGGCTTTTTCGACTAATTGAGCGTGAGTCATAAAGTTCGGGTTCCTGGCGTCGCTTTCGGTACTGAGAGAATCAAGAGCATTTGTAACCGGAGAAAGAGGCGCGCGGAAGTGTCCGATTCGCTTCCATCTGGAGACGATCCGTCGCTTCTGTCTCGGAAATGACCAACATAGTCATGTAAGCTAGAATCGATTCATGCGTACGGTGAACATAAGCGATCCGAAGGCGACGCGCCACATAGCGTTATCTTTCGGAGCTTGGCAAGCATGAATCCAAGCAGCAATCGTTCACCTGCTGTCACCCTGACGTCCGTCGTTTGAACGTTTGGGTCTTCATTGCTTTTACCGCAATCGGGCGGTGAAGAATGGTTTCCAGCAAGTGGCGTTCTGCGGCAACGGTTTGAGCGGAAGGTCCGAGCGGCGAATATCCTTCCGCGACAACCATCAAAGCTTCGTTGCCTTTAGTCCTGATACGTTCATTTTCAATTTGAATACGGCGAATACGCCCGTCATGAGGGGCATCGAAGGCATTGGCCAAACGCAGAACTGCCGCGAGTTGAAGGGTTGCCTTCTGCTCGTCAGGGAGGAGATCGCGCAGAGTCTTGTGCTTCCGGGTGGGCAGGGCTCCGCGGTGAAAGCGGGCGACGGCGGCGGCCCGCTGCAGATCTGCAGGCTTCCAGCCTAAGGGATTGCCGTGGGCGCGAATCAAATCATAGGTGGCTTTGTGATGTCCCTTTTGGCCTTCGGACTTTCCAACATCGTGCAGCAGGGCGGCGGCAAGCAGGCTAGAGCGGGCGGAGACGGCGTCGACGGCAGGTTGCCAGCCCCATGCGAGGAGGCCATCGTAGAGTTGAAGAGCCAGGCTGGCCACGCGCTCGGAGTGCGGGAAATCGGGATCGAGTCCATTCGCCCAAAGCTTCATGCGCCGCGTCGCAAGTACTTCAATCTGCCTGCCTTGGGGAAGCCCGGCGCGCCAGACTTGCCAGAGCGAATCGGTCCCGATCATTTTGGCACGGTAGCCGTCGATGCGCTTGACGCGCTCGGAGAGAATTATTTCTCGCCAAGGTTGGCGCGAATCTTCATCAGCAAAAACCTGGCACGAGACGGCCGTGGACCAGAGCACGTCGAGATCGTGGACCTCGCCCAACAAGTCCTGGATTTCTTTCAGGTCGTTGCTCCACGCTTGGTGCTCGACGGGCAGAAAATTTTCCACAATATAGCGGAAGCGTTTGATGCCGATGCGGAGACTGTGGAATGCAACCTGGGAGCGGTTGCGCAAGGCACGGTTGTGGAGTTCACGGGCTTCGGTCCAGCGCTCGAGCGCGAGATGTTTAAAGAGAGAGCTTCCCTGCCGGATGCTTGCAGCTCGTGTGGGCAGAGACTTGCTCCACTGCCGCCACTGTTTGCGGTCGAATTCTTCGAGAGCGGATTGAGCTTCGTGCTGCTGTTCCTGTTCGCGACGACGAAGGATTCCGAGGAGAGCTTGAGCTGCAGGATCGGCTGAGTTTGAGATGAGCTCATTATTCTGTTGAGATGAAGGCAAAGCGGGCAGAGCCTGCCCTGGGCTTGCCGAAGGGAGTGCCCGCTTCACACTGGCTTGCGCCACAGTTGCTTCCGCCGGGGCCAGCTTTTCAACCCATTCCATCATTACCTGCACATCGCGCAAGGCCCCGAGCCGCTGAAACAGGCGCTTGCCGGCCTTCTTCATGGCCTTCCAGTCGGGATCGGCATCGAGGGCCATTAATCCGTCGGCGAGGGAACGGCAACGGCGCAGCGCGACTCGCAGATCGTGAACCGGATCGGCTCCGAAATCGGCGGAGACATGCTCGCATTCCTCCAAGACCTGCAGCATCCAGTAGCGAAGTCCGGTGACTTTCTTCGGGCGCGTGGGTCGAGGAGTGGAAGGGAGCACTGGATTTCCGAGAGGTCGCAATATCGCTATCACTATTTTCGCCGGAGTCGGGTGCGAATGCCAGTGACAGGGAGTGTCCCGGTGGTTCACCACAGGGCGAAACAGGAAAGCCCAGAAAACGCTGCCGGAACTGCCGCGATCTGGCAGTGACCTCCGTAACGTGCAGCCCTTACCTGCTGGATTTAACCTTGTGGCTTGCAGAGTGTGGTGCGAGGAGCGGCTTATTACGGACGCAAGTACATTTCATGCTAACCGGGCGGCATCGGCGCGCGCTTTTGTTCACAGCCTGAATATTCTGATCAAGTACGCGCGCATGTACGGCTATGAGCACAAGCGCACGGAAGCGCAGTTCGAAGTCACGTGGAATGAATTACAGCAAGGTCTGCCAACCGCGGGAGATGGCGGTTTTCTGCTGGGAATTTCGGACAACAAGTTGCTGCTCGACGGAATTCCGCTGGAGGCTGGTCAGACGGAACGCAGCTTCGGCCAACTCTTGTCCACGGCCGGTTTGGCCAGCCTGCATTTCTCTAAAGACGTTACTATTGAGGACTTTACCCGCCTGGTGCGCGCCTTTACGGTCGCGGGATCGAAAGCCCAGGACGTATCCAAGCAGATCAAAGAAGCTCTGAATATCGCGGGCAAGCGAAGCACGATCAAAATCAATGAAGTTAAATTTGTAGCGGCCGACCCGCTGACCGGCGACATCAGCGTAGCGGCGCAGATCGCTGCACAAACGCTAGGTCCGGAATTCAAGCAGTGGTTGAACGATCCGCAGAAATTGCTTCAGTTAATTGCGGCGGCTGAGGGTGCGAATGCTGGGGGCGGCCAAGGACAAGGCGGTGGAACCGGAGTTCCGTTTGGCAGCGTTCCGAACGCTCCGGGCCACTGGGTTGCCGGGCCAGCAACCGAGACCGGCTCGGCGACTGGAACGGGGACAGCTCCCGCCTGGGTAGGCGGGGTGGTCCCGCTGCAGGAAGCGGAAGTGGTACAGGCCATCCGCCTGCTCACTCGATTCGGCCAGGTGCAGGGCGATCCGACAGTTCGTCCGGAAGATCTGCAGAAAGAACTGGTCGAAACCGATCCCAACACGCGACTAAATTTGCAGCAACTGCTAGGCGGTTTGGCGGCTAAAGCTGCTACCGAGAAAGACGATACGCCCCTGCTGATGAAGGCAGCCGAGCATATGGCGATCCGCTTCGCCCTGGAGCGTTATTCCAAAGGAGAAGTGAAGGTGAACGCCGTGCATCAGATGATGGAGCACATGAGCCGCCAGATGGACTCGTTGCGCCAGATTCTGAAGTTGCAAGAAGAAAAGATGAACAAGGCCGGGATTCTGGTGGAGTCACATGCCGACATCCTGGACCGAATGTTCTGGGCGGAGGTACCGGAGTCGGGGAAAAAGACCGTCCTGCTCTCCAATGAGGCTCCGTGCGTGCCGCCACGCAACTTGCGCCAGTTCGTGGAAGTGCTGCTTGACCGCGACGACAAGCAAACATCGGCAGAAATTCTGAACAACTACGCTGCTTGCCTGAGCACCAGGGAAGCCGATCCGCGCCGCAAGGTTGCGATTGGATTGAGCCAATTAGCCGACCTTTACGCCAGACTGGGCGGCGAATCGATGGGTGGTGCCATCCGCAAAGTTGCTGAGCAGCTCTGCGTGGAGAAGGATAACGAACTGCAAAGCTTGCTAAGCGCGGCCTTCGTGCGCCTTAGTCAGGAGGCCAGCGAAGCCAAAAACTATCAGGCTGTGAATGCAGTATGTGCCGGGATGGAAATGTTGCTGCAACAGCGCCCCGTGATGGTGAATGATCTGCGGCCGCGAGTCGGCGTCGAAAACCGGATCCCGGAGTTTATCGAGGAAGCGTTGCGTTGTGATCCAATTCCAGCGGATCTGCTGGTGGTCTTGCGGCGCACTTGCCAGTCGGGCGCGGAGCACTTAGCGGACAGGTTTTTCCGCTGCATGCGACGGGACGAATGCGATCGCATGATCGAACTGGTTAAAGAAATGGGATCTCCGGCCCTGACCCAACTGCGGGAGATTTTGCGGACTGGACAGCCAAGACAGGCCTCGGCGGTGGTGGGATTGTTAAGCCGCCTCGATGTGGGTACCCTGCTCGAGCTGTTGCCGATGCGCTTGCCGGAATGGAACCGCTTCTATCATGACATCGTGGTCCGGCAGATCGCGTATGGAGCGGCGCCCGACCGGGGACGCTCGCTTCTGGAGTTCGCAGAAGTACTGGATTCGGTGGTGCTTCCGGAAGCCATTGATGAGATCGGAATGAGTGGCGACCTCAGTGCGGCGCCTCCGCTGGTGGCCATGGCTAAGCCTGGCGAGGCCGCGTCCCGTTCGCCGTTCGTGCAACTGAAGGCGATCGAATCACTGGGGCGATTGCGGGACCCGGGCGCGGTAACGCTGCTGCGTGAGATTGTAGAGGCAAAGAAAACATTTGGGTGGGTGCATCACCGTGAGTTAAGAATTGCGGCGGCGCAGTCCTTATCCAAAACGGATCCGCGCTACAGCGCACAGATTCTTTCCGACAGTGGCATCGAGCCGGCAGAACTCGCCATCGCTCCTTTGGACACGGCTCCAGCATGCCCGTGGGTACGGCAGCGGCGCTACGAACGGATGGTGCTTTCGCGCACCATTGCCGCTTCCATCGGAAGTTCATGGGGAAAATCAAGGATTCTGATCCGCGAGTTGAGCCTGGGCGGCGGAATGGGCACGAAAGAAGATAACCTGCGAATCGGCAGCGAGGCCGATCTGGAAATCTCCCTGGGGATGCGGTCGAAAATTCGAGCGCACGTTTTGCTGCGCCGGGCGCGAGTAAACGAGGTGGGATTCGAAATTGTTAATACCGATCTTGAAAGCCGCTATCGGCTGCGGCGGTTGCTGGTGGATACGATGAGTCACGTTCCACAAAAGAAGGATCAGGAGTGGGGCGGGGATCGGAAAGTTTAGTTAGCAGAGCAAGAGCGGAGCTGGGCTCCGCGGACAGCCGGGAGCGGCTGTCCCCACATAAATCTTTCAATTTTCTTCCAACCAGTTTAAAACGGCCTCGATCCGCAGCTGCGGAAACGAGGCCGTTTGTATCTCCGAATCCTATGGCGTTACTTCACGACCTTGACGAAGATGATGAGGAACGTGAACAGGACCAGGGACTCGATGAAGGCCAGTCCCACGAACAGGGCGATTTGAATTCCGGGACGGGCCGCGGGATTACGAGCCAATCCTTCGCACGCCGCTGAGGCGACGCGACCTTGGCCGAGAGCCGCCAGGGCAGCCGCGAAAGCCATCGCGAAGCCGGAAGTGATCGCCACCCAGTTTGTGCCGCCGGAGGCCGCCGCTTCCCCACCCTGCGCAAACGCCGGCATGGCGAAGAGTGACAACGCCACCATGGTTAAAATCAGGAACACAACTTTTCGCATTTTTGGTTCTCCTTAAGATATATCGCCAGGCGGTGGTTGACGCCATCCTCGTGCAGACGCCCTCACGCTGACGAATCGTTTCATGAAGCCGGAGGAATTAATGTTCATGAGCGGTAGCTTCGCTCAAATAAACGCAGGCCAGGATCACAAAAATATAAGTCTGGATCAGGGAAACTCCAATATGAAGCCCTTCAAAGATAATAGGGACACCGATGGGCACCAGGGAGAAAAAAACGAGTGTTACCATCTCCCCGGCAAACATGTTCGCGAAGAGACGAACGGTGAGCGACAGCAATCGCGCGGTGTGGCTGAAAATTTCGATGGGCAACATCAGAGGCGCCAGCCACCATACCGGTCCCAGGAAATGCTTGAAGTATCCAAGCCCGTTTGTTCGCAATCCCTGGAAATGGTAGTAGAACCAGGTCAGCAGCGCGCAACCAAGAGGGACAATCGGGACCGCAGTGGGCGAGTCGAAACTCGGGATAATGCCGATCAGATTGCAGGTAAGGATAAAGAGTCCCAATGTGATGAGGTACGAATGGTAAGGGTGGTAGTGATGACCAATTATTTCTTCACCCATGTTGCCGATGAAGCCCTCGATGCCCTCCATCGTATGCTGCAAGCCGCCGGGCTGGTCGACCGACAGACGCGAGCGAACCGCGATGAAGAATGTGATCAGTACCAGCATCACAACTACTTCCATGGCGAAACTGTTGGAGATTGGCGCTGTCGGGTGATGGGGATGGATTCCGAAAACAAGCAGCAAAGATGTGACAGGGCCGCCGAAGAGGCGGTTGAGCAGCGCGGTGAACCAGAGTTGCTCCATAATGGCAATCCCAACCTGACAATCCAAACTTACGATTCCGGCAGATCTCGATTAGTCTTAAGGCTGAAGATCAGTATCCGCGGCGCAAGGCGGCGTAAGCTTCAAAACCCGCTTCCACCAGCATGGCTGCGACCGGTGTGCATAATCCAAACAGAAAGCCCCGAAAGGCTTGAGAAGAACTTGTGAATATAACATAGGCGACGATTCCCGCCAAAAGGTAGCGTAAGAAAAAGCCGTTGACCAGAGAGAATCCGCTGGCGCGCTGTCCGGAGTCGACGATGCGGTTGGCCAGGGATTGTACGGCTTTGTTCAAAGAGCGGAAGCTCAGGTAGGCGATCAGGACGCCTGCGGCAAATCCGATTCCAGAAATGGCGCCGAAGCGCCAGGATGTGAATAGGGCAAACCCCGCGCCAAGAATGATTATGAAACGCAGCATTCTGGGGATGGCGGAGGAGAAGAAACGATCGGCGGGAGTTTCTGTAGGGGCGGGCGAAGGCGGTGGGGTGGGGATCATGAGTCACGCATCGCTCGGTTGAACAACCTCAGAGGGCTAAAACCTCACTCAGAGTCACGTACTAATCGCTGCGCTGAATGCGCTGCGCCACCCAAATTCAACCCCGCCGAAAATGAAAGGCGATTGGGACCCGCAGCTGGAACTCACAGCTGGGATCCCGCGGTTGCGCCGCATCCCCAGAATCGAAGTCGGCTGAGAGGGTGGCATCCGGGAATATTATGTGTCTGGCTTGTCGCGAGAGAGGGCCGAGGCCATGCGAATCATCTGGACGAATCCGACGACCGCGCCGAAAATCACGCCCGCGAGATAAAGCCAGTGGGTATGGAGCCAGTGGTCCAGGAGCCGGCCGATCGCATATCCGAGGAAAACAGCCGCCGGAATGATGAACCCGATCTCGGAGTAACGCGCCGCCGAGACCAGGGCGTTGGACTTAGGCGGACGATTTGGATCTTCAACCACTTCGAGACTGATCTTACCGCAAGCGATAGAGGGAGCGCCTGTCGAATTTGCTCAGGCGTCCCTCTGCAGCTGTCTAGTTCTCTCCGGTCGGTACGCTGCCGCCCCAGAGAGCATTGCCACCCCACAGGGCATTGCCGCCCCAGAGCGCATTGCCACCCCACAATGCGTTCCCACCCCAGAGCGCGTTGCCACCCCACAAAGCGTTGCCGCCCCACAATGCATTGTTGCCCGAAAGCGTGGATTGGGTTCCAGTCGCGGTCATCGCCGCGCTCCCCACCACGAATTGTGAGGATCCCCAAACTGCCGCATTGGACCATGTCGCCGATGTGTTCCAGACCGCCGAACGATCGGTCTTCAAAAAGACCGTGTTCGTGCTCGAATTAAACTGTGCAATTGGAGACATCGCCGTTCCACTGGCCAGGTCGGTGTTGACCATCGCGGCCTCGAGGTCCACGTAGCCCGCTCCTACGGTGAAGATATCGTACTGATCGGTGTAGGTGACTCCTGAAACTGGGTCCGTGTAGCTGCTATAGGAAGGCAGCGACTTCCACGCTGTTTTCATCAGCCGCGCTTTCACCTGATCGGGCGTGAGGCGCGGACTCTTTTGCAGCAGATCGGCTACGGCTCCGCTTACCACTCCCGCCGCCATGCTGGTTCCACTCAAGGTGAAGTAGCTGGACGACGAGGCGCTGCTTCCCCCGTTGACATAGTAGCTGTACGGCACTTGGTTGGTAGAAAACTCGTTGTACAAAGTCGAATTGGGCGCCTCCAGTGACACCAGCAGATTTCCCGGAGCCACGACGTCAGGCTTCACTACCGCGTCGCCCGCCGTTGGTCCCTTCGAACTATAGCTCGCGATCAGGTCGTCTACCCGGGTCGGCGTTCCCATTGGCTTCATCGCGCCCACGGTGATCACGTACGGATCGTTCCCCGGAGATGTTACGGTTCCGTAGCCATCGGCCGCTTGTGTGCGCCCGTTGTTCCCTGCCGACACTACAACAACGATGCCATTCTTCCACGCCGCTTCTACCGCCTGACAAAGAGGATCGAGCCTGTAGCTTTCATAGACTTCGCGGCCGAGCGACAGATTCATCACACGGATATTGAACCTCTGCTTCAGGGCGATAGCCGTGTTGATGGCCGCAATCACCGAACTGTCGGTTCCCGCGCCATTCTGGTCGAGAACCCGCAGATTCACCAGGTTCGCTCCCGGCGCAATGCCTTGAAACGTGTGCGAATAAATCGCTCCTGTCGAACTCGCTCCATCCCCGGCAATCAATCCGGCGATGTGCGTACCATGACCATACTGATCGTTCGTGCCCGAGTTCCCCGGAATAAAGCTCTGGTTCCACACAACGCGCGACCCGCCAAGCAACCCGCCTTTCAAATCCGGATGGCTGCTCACGCCACTGTCGACCAAAGCCACTCCAATGCCAGTCCCGATATAGCCAGACTGCCACGCCGCAAACGCGTTCACGGCGGGCGCCGCATTGCTGAGGTTCGGAGTG
>Ga0210393_10001947_pt1 | contig 17165 bp, 13 predicted proteins | sample IncBWC27OmetaG_FD_160068 | JGI IMG/M metagenome (GOLD analysis project Ga0210393, IMG submission 160068) | Forest soil microbial communities from Barre Woods Harvard Forest LTER site, Petersham, Massachusetts, United States - Inc-BW-C-27-O ... | reverse complement strand
GAAATGGATGGCGGTGGATTCGAAATTTCCGCTGGAGGCGTTTCGGCGGATTGCAAACGATGGTGATGAGGCGCGGCGGGCGTTTGCTACGGCCGTGAAGGGGCACGCGGACTCGATTGCGAAGAAATACATTGTGCCGAACGAAGGGACGCTGGATGTGGCGCTGATGTTTGTGCCTTCGGAGAGCGTGTATTGCGAGATGCTGGGGACGACGGACAATCGCGGCGTACAGATCGACGAATATTGCCGGAGCAAGAATATTGTGGCGGTGTCGCCGAACTCGCTGTATGCGCACTTGTGTGTGATCGCGATGGGATTGAAGGGGATGCAGATCGAGGAGAACGCAAAGCGCTTGCTGGCGAATCTGAACGGCGTGAATAAGAATTTGGGGACGTTCGCGGAAGTGTTTGAGAAGTTGGGGACGCATTTGAAGAATGCGCAGCAGAGTTATAGCGAGGCGGACCGGAGATTTGAGAAGGCGCAGAATACGCTGGAGAATGTGTTGAGCGGGGGGACGCCGCCGGCGGCGATTGAAGGGGAGCAGTTGGCGTTGGGGATTGGGGCTTCGAATGCGCGGGGGAATGGGAAGTGAGCAGTGCGCGTTCTTGCCGCGGCTGAAGAAAGCAGATTCATCGCGCAAAAAACGCGCGATGGTGGGGAGTACCTCGCTTCGCTCGGAATGACAATATACTTTTGACCTCGGAATTAGAGCGAGCGTGCCGCTAGCTGGCGATCTTGCGGCGGTGTGTGTCTGTCCCGGCGCGGCGGGTTGGCTTTTTCTGTTTTTGGGATGCGGATTGGGCGAGGCTGCGTTTTAGGGCTTCCATCATGTCGATGACGCGGGCTGGTTTGGGTTTTTCTTCGGCGATGACTTCCCTGCCTTTTTGTTTGGCTTCGATCATGGCTTTCAGGTTGTCTTGAAATTTGTCGTGGAATTGTTGGGGCTTGAAGTCGGTCGCGAGGCTTTCGACCAACTGCTCGGCCAGTTTGATTTCGGCGGGCTTGAGCTTGACGTCTTTTTCGGCTTGGCCGTAGCCGGCGACTTCGCGAATTTCATTTTGGTAGTACATCGTGTGGACGGTGAGTCCGTTTCTGCGCGGGCGGATGAAGACGGTATATTCGCGCTGGTGCATGGTGACGGTGGCGATGCCGACGCGCCCGCTGTCTTCGAGCGTTTTCAGAAGAAGAGCGTAGGGCTTTTCGGCTTCTTTGTCGGGAAGCATGAAGTACGAGGCGTCGAAGTAGATCGGATCGATCTGATCTTGTTTGACGAAGGCGACGAGCTCCATGACGGTGCTGGAGCGCGGAGTGATTTTCTTCAGCTCTTCGTCGGTGACGATGACGTACTGGCCTTTTTCGTATTCGTAGCCCTTGACGACTTCGTTGCGCTCGACCTGACGATTGCAATGCGGGCAGAAGAGCGGCTGCTTGAGTCGCGTGTGGCAGACCTTATGAAGTTGATGGAGGTTGATCCGCTGACTGCGCGCGGCGGTGTAGAGCTTGATGGGAATTGCGAGTAGACCGAAGGTGAGAGTTCCCTTCCAAACCGAGCTGGCCATGCGGAGAATCCTCCAAGTTTCATGCTAGAGAGCAAGCGCTCGGCCGCCATCGGGTAATCACGGTACCGGGTGGTACTAGGCCGGGACTCGCGCCCGCGCCGATGCTTGTGTAAAATACCAGCACCTCGGCCCATTGGAAACCCAATGGAAAAAGAAAGACGCAAGACGCCCAGGTTCCAGTTCATTGCCCCCGCTGAGCTGGTGAGTGAGAAGTCGGGCGAGCGAATTCAGTCGTGGGTGGCGGATTTAGGACTGCACGGTTGCGCGGTGACGGTGAAAGAAGCGCCGCGACGTGGAACCGTGGTGAGCATGAAGATCGGGCACACACCGCGAGAGACGGTGCTGGCGCGCGCTGTGGTTGTGCATTCGGGGCAGGAGCGCGCGGGGATACGGTTTGTTGCGGTGACGCCGGCTTCGCTGGAGATGTTGGGAAAGTGGCTGGCGAAGGCTAAGTTTCCGGTGAGGAGGAAGGCGGCGGGAGCGAGGGACGATTAGAGTTCGAATGAGGATTCTTGGAATGATTTGGCCGCGTCGATGACGCGGCTTTTTGTTTTCGGGGAGGCGGAACAATTTGGGTGACGTTAGGTCCAAACCCGCACCCTCGAGAACCTGAAGGTGCGGCGCCCAAATGCCGGCTTGGCCGGAGCCTGCCTAGTGGAGATCGAGTTGGAAGTGGAACCGCATGTCTTCGCTATACCACATGATGTAATTCGTGCCCCAGGCGTTATTGAAGAGGTTGAAGTGGACGCCCTTTTCGAGTTGAGGTTGATCGCGAGTGAAATAGAGCGGAGATTGAACGCCGAGCGCGATCAGCGGGGCGTCAGACGAGTTGATCGTCAGTTCGTGATTCCCGTTGCGACAGGTTATGTGTTCGTCGATGGCGTGCATGTGGCGGTTTCCGCCTTCAACGACGTCAAGCGGCGAGACTTTTTGTCCACACTTTTGCATGGACCAGGCCTTCGAGTCCTTGACTGGTGGATTGAAACTGAACCACAACGCTTCCGGCATGCGTGTCGGCAATTTATCAAACCACGACACGGTGATGCCTAAGGTCGGAGATAACTTCAACAAGGAGTACTCGACGAAGATTTCTTTCGGCCACGCCGTTGCGGGGCCGGTAGGAGATGCCGATTGTTCGCTGCGAAATTCCAGGCGGGTGCGAACGTGCGTTTGGAATTCATCCCTTGTGACTTCGCATTGAACCAGTGACGGCATCCAGATTTTGCTCATAGCGCCGTAGCGTTCGATGTTGGGTTTGCCGAAGTCCTTGAAAGCCCAGTCTTCATTGCTGATCACATAGTTCTTGAAGAAGGCAGCGTAGTCGGATTGCGACAGCGTTTGATAGGTGAAGAGCGCCAGCGGATTGTCGGGAGAAGCCCACTCCGTTTTGGTTGTTGTGTTACTTAGCTTGCGAATGGCACCTGTCTTTTCGTCGAGCCGCAAGTGTAAGTGGGCAGTACTGAACTCTAGTTTGGAAAGTGTGGAGGAGGCGATCGGTTGCGGACGAATCGCGGCCAGCGCATCCATCGTTTGTTGGGCTTCGGATTTCAGGTCGGGTGGAAGCGAATTGATCGCGGCGAAGAGGTCGCTGCGTTTTTCCTGCCAGCTCGATTGCACGACTTTGTAGTTTTTCGTGTCGAGCATTTTCATCAAATCTGCGGGGACGTAGTTGTCGAAATCGAGCCAGGTCTTGGTGTCGGTGCCCCAGGTGTGTTCGGCCTCCAGCAAGAGGTTCCGAAGAAGTTTTACATCAGTGGCGTCGCCGACTTTGAATTTGCCGTTTGCGATCCACATGTTACGAAGACCGCAGAGCCTGCGATAGCGCGCGACTTTGAGAGGGTCGCTGCCGATGCCGTGAATCCAGGTGTCGCCGATCTCTTGCGTAACGAGTGGGAGCTCGGCGGCGTGCGGCTGGACGGCGTCAGCGATGTGGGCGAGGTCGGTGGCGCGAATTTCGGCGTTGGGGAATCGCTTTTGAAGGTTGAGATAGGTAGCGGCGATTTCTTCCGGGGAGTGCGGGCCGGCGTTGTCGTCGGCCATGACGATGGCGTAGGCGAGATCGGAGCCGGGGACGATCTGGATTATGCCGTAGCTCGGGTGATAGGAGACGACGAGTTGGGCGCCGGCGGGATCCTGCCAGCGGAAGAGAGGAGGGAGGACGGCGGGAGTGCTGGCGTCGTTGACGCCGATGTCGAGGAATTTCACTCCGGCGGCGGCGAGCGGAGAGACGAGGCCACGCGTGTGACCGGGGACGTCGGTCATTTTGGCGCCGGTGGTTTTGCGGCCGAAGCGTTGGTCAAGCGATTGGGAGAGCGCGATCGCGCCGGAGATGAGCGATGGGTCCATCAGCTCGGTTTGCCAACTGAAAGGGAGCGCGTGCCAAGCGATGAAGCCGTCGTGGATGGCTTGCTCCATTTTCTTGCGGTCATCGGGGGAGGCTTGCTCGAGATATTCATAGAGGAGCCAGGAGCCGGTGGTCCAGGTGTAGTTGGCATGGTCGGGACCTTTGGAGCGGCTGAGTTGTTCGGCCGTCTCGATCGCCTTGGGAAAAAATTCGGCGAAGTAGCGGTGGACAACGTTGGCTTGCGTGTCGATGAAGCCGGCGTCAAAGTGGCATTTGAAGACGATGAGGACGCGTTTGATGTTGGGGGATGGGGGCGGAGGAGTTGCGGAAGGAGTTGCGGACGGAGTTTGGAGCAGCGTTGCGGCGCCGAGTTCCGATGCTGCGGCGTTCGCGATCCAGGCGGTGCTGCCGGTGGCGAGAAGAGCTTCGAGGAATTTTCGTCTGCGCATTGGTTGATCGTCCGATTATTGAGCTGCGGGCGAGGATTCAACGACGTGGATCGTGTGCAGCCACGTTTCGACGAGCATTGGCCAGTGGGTGACGGGTTGATTCGTGGGGCGGAGGCCCCAACCGTGGCCGCCATCGGCGTAGATGTGCAACTCGGCGGGGACTTTGGCGTTCTTGAGAGCGAGGAAGTAGACGGTCGAGTTTTCGACGTGGACGGGGTCGTCTTCCGATTGGACGATGAAAGATGGCGGAGTTTTTTCGGTGGGGTGGATTTCGGCGTTGGGCGCCATGTTTTGTTCGGCGATGGCGAGGTAGCCGGGGTAGACGATTACGGCGAAATCGGGACGGCAGCTGACGCTGTCGGCGTCGGCGATGGAATCGTAGAGGCGTTGATCGTAGTGCGTGCTGAGCGCGGCGGCGAGGTGGGCTCCGGCGGAGAAGCCGAGGACGCCGATGCGGTGCGGATCGATGTGCCATTCGGCGGCGTGAGAGCGGACGAGGCTGACGGCGCGCTGCGCATCTTGCAGCGCGGCAGAGGATTTTGGATAGGGGCCGGAATCGGGGACGCGATATTTGAGGATGATGCAGGCGATGCCGCTGCTGGTGAGCCAGTCGCAGACTTCGGTGCCTTCAAGATCAATGGCGAGGATGTGGTAGCCGCCGCCGGGGAATACGATGATCGCGGCGCCCGTGGGCTTTGTGGTGGGTTGATAGAGAGTGATGGTGGGATTGGAGATGTTGCCGAGACGGATGAGAGGTTTGCCAGCGATGAGGTCGTCTTTCGGGATGGTCGTGTCGGCTTCGGAGGGAGGATTTTGCGTTGCTCCGGGTGCTCCCTTAGGCCAGATAAGGATTTGCGTGTGGCCGGAGGAGGGCTGCCAAGCGGCAGAAGTCTGCGCGTTCGCTTTCTGGCTAGCCGACGCTGCAACGAACAAGATGCACGCAAGCGCGACAAAAAGTTTACTTGTCATCGGACCTCGTTGATTTTAGCGGCCACGATGGTAACACGCGAGTGGGTTGAAGCTTTCAGCGGAGGTCGTGGATGATTTCTTTGGCGGCGTTGGCGCCGCTGGCTCCGGTGAGGCCGTTGCCGGGGTGCGTGCCTGAGCCGCAGAGGAAGAGGCCGCGGATCGGAGTTTTGTAGCGCGCCCAATCGAGGACGGGGCGCATGGTGAAGAGCTGATCGAGAGCGAGTTCGCCGTGGAAGATGTGGCCGCCGGTGAATCCGTAGACGGATTCGAGATCGCGCGGCGTGATGACCTGCATCGATTCGACGATTTGATTGAAGTCGGGCGAATGGACCGCGAGCGTTTTGAAAACATTTTCGGCGAGGATCGCGGCGTGATTGCTGTCCCACGCGCCGTCTTTGAGCTTGTAGGGGGCGAATTGAACGTAGACGGAGGCGACGTGCTTGCCTTCGGGGGCGAGCGACGGATCAAGCAGTGTCGGAATGGAGATATCGAGATAGGGCGATTGTGAGATTTCGCCGTATTTCGAGGCGTCGTAGGCGCGTTCGAGGTAGTCGATTTCGTGGCCGATGTGGATGCGGCCGGCGAGGGCTTGCAGGGCGCCGTCGGGGCCGATGGAATCGGCGAGCGCGGGGAAAGTCGGGAGGCGATTGAGCGCGAAATTGATTTTGGCGACGTTGCCCGCGACGCGAATGTTTTTGATGCGGAGCGCGAAAGTCGGGTCGAGTTGCGACGGATCGACGAGATTGAAGAGCGTGCGCTTGGGGTCGACGCCGGAGACGACAGCTTCGGTGGCGATTTCTTCGCCGTCGGCGAGGACGATTCCTGTGACGGCGTTATTTTTGATGCGGATGTGCTGGACGGCAGCTTGCGTGCGGATTTCGGCGCCGGCGGCGCGAGCGGATTCGGCTAACGCATGGGTGAGCGCACCGAGTCCACCTTTCGGGATCGATGCGGAGCCGACTGGATGCGGATCGGCGGCGGCGCGAAGCAAGAGAACGGCGGTGCTGCCAGCGGACCAAGGGCCCAGAGCGGAGCCAAAGATTCCGCGGGCGGCGATGGTGGCGCGGAGGAGCTCGGTCTCGAAAAATTCGGCGACGAAATCGGCGGCGGCCATCGGGCCCCAGCGCAGAAGATTGAAGATGCCTTCTTTGCCGAGGCTGCGGACGTTCCGGCCGGTTTTGAAGAGATTCCAGAAATCCTCGGGAGACGGAGAGTCGATCGCGGGCGGAGTGATCGAGGCAATCTGGCCGAAGACTTCGGAAATTTCGGCGACGGCTTCGGCAAATTTCGTGTAGTTGGCGGCGTCTTTTGCGGAGAAGCGGGCGATGCCGCCGGCGGTCTTGGCGTGATCGTTGTAAAAAAGGAGCGAGCGGCCGTCGGGCGACGGGGCGAAGACGCGAGGATCGGGATTGAGGATTTGCAGATCCTGCTTGTCGAGGCGCATGTCGCGCGCGATGTCGGGGCGGAGCGGGCCGACGGTGTGCGCAAGTGTAGAGGCGCGATAGCCGGGGTGAAATTCTTCGGTGATGGCGCCGCCGCCGACAATTTCGCGTCGTTCGAGAACGACGGGTTTGAAGCCGCCCTTGGCGAGATAAAAAGCGGTGATGAGTGCGTTGTGACCACCGCCGACGATGACTACGCGCTGTCCGATGGGCATGTTCAGTTTTTCTCGCTGTCGGGGGCGATGGTGGAGTCGGAGGAGGCGTTGGCGACGTCGTCAGCGGTAAGCGGAACTTCGTTGAGAGAGTCCCTGAGCGTTGGCTCTTGATATTTCTCGGCAGGAGCGGCTGTAGTTGTCGCGACAGTTGGTGTAAGCGGCGCGGATTGCGGGTGAGGCTTAACGCCGTTGGACGCTGTCGGTTTCGAACGATCGGGGCGAGAGCCGCCTGCGGATTTTTTCCACTCTTTCAAGATGACTTGGCTGGCGATGCGTCCTGGTGCGCCCATGATGCCGCCGCCGGGATGCGTTGCGGAGCCGCACATGTAGAGACCGTCGATTGGAGTGCGATAGTAGGCCCATCCGGGAACGGGGCGGAGGAAGAAAAGCTGTTCGAGCGAGAGTTCGCCCTGGAAGATGTTGCCTTGGGTCAGGCCGAATTCGCGTTCGAGATCGAGCGGCGTGAGGACCTGGCGGCCGATGATTAACTTTTTGATGTTGGGTGCGTGCTCGGCGATGGTGTTGACGACGGTATCGCCGAAGGCTTCGCGTTGATCGTCCCATGTGCCTTGGGCGAGTTTGTATGGCGCGTATTGGACGAAGCACGAGAGCACATGTTTGCCTGGGGGCGCGACGCTCGGGTCGGTGAGGCTCGGGATCACCATGTCGATGTAGGGGCGGCGCGAGAAATTGCCGTACTTGGCGTCGTCGTAGGCGCGCTCCATGTATTCGACACCAGGCGAGATGGAGATTGCCCCGCGGAGATGCGCGCCTGTGCCAGGCATGGCTTTGAATTCGGGAAGGCCGTCGAGCGCGATATTTACTTTGCCGGAGGAGCCGCGATATTTGTAGCGGCGGACGCCCTCGAGGAAGTCGCTGGGCAGATCGCTGTGCTGCATAAACTTTTCGAACGTAAGGTGAGGATCGACGCTCGAGGAAACGACCGTTGCGGAGATTTCCTCGCCGGATTTTAGAACAACGCCAGTCGTGCGCCCGTTCTTAACGAGGATTTTGTCGACCGCGGCTTGCATGCGGATTTCAACGCCGGCTTCACGGGCGGCTGCGCCGATTGCGTTCGAGATTGCGCCAGTGCCGCCGCGGCTGAATCCCCAGGAGCGGAAGGCGCCGTCGATTTCGCCCATATAGTGATGCAGGAGAACGTAGGCGGTGCCGGGCGAACGGATGCCGAGGAACGTGCCAATGATGCCGGAGGCGGACATCGTCGCCTTGAGCGCGTCGGTCTCAAACCACTGATCGAGAAAATCGGCGGCGCTCATGGTCATGAGCTGGATGAGCGTGTAGCGCTCGTCGGATGAGAGGCTGCGGAAACGCTGCAGCATGAAGTGAAGCTGTTTGAGATCGCGCGGGTTGAGAGTTGTCGGGTCGGGCGGGATCATCGACAGCATCGGCTTCACGAAGCGGCACATCGGCGTCATCATCTTCGAGAATTCGTCGTAGGCTTCGGCGTCGAGGCGAGAGTGGCGGCGAATTTCGCGCTGCGTGCGCGCGTGGTCGTTCATGCGCCAGAGGTAGTCGCCGTTGAGCATCGGCGTGAAGGTGCCGTCGAGCGGAAGGATTTCGAGGCCGTGGCGCGGGAGGTCGAGTTCGCGAATGATTTCGGGACGGAGGAGCGAGACGACGTAGGAACATTCCGAAAAAAGAAATCCCGGAATGATCTCTTCGGTGACGGCTGCGCCGCCGAGGACGTGGCGACGTTCCAGAGCGAGGACTTTTTTGCCCGCCTTCGCAAGATAGGCAGCGTTGACCAAGCCGTTGTGGCCGCCGCCGATCACGATTACGTCATAGTGCTGCGCCATTCGCTAAAGAGCTCCGGTATGAATCCGCAAATGCTTGGAGATAAAAGATGCGGCTGGAAGACGGGATAGTTTACTGGGATGAGAGCGGTCGGCACAAGTGTAGTGGTACTACGTCAGTTCGATTGCTGTTGCGAAGGCGAGTCTCTATACTTTTGGCTTCACGACGAAGAGATTTGACCAAGTGAAGAATTCGGGAGGAATTGCGTGCCGGTAGGGACTGCATTTCATGAGCGGACGTTGGCGTTATGCGAAAGCCTGAACTATCGCGAGTGGTCAGGCTATTACACCGTAGGCGTCTACGAGATGCATCACGAACATGAGTACAACGCGATTCGCAATTCGTCGGCGCTCATCGATATTTCGCCGCTATTCAAGTATCGGATTACGGGACGCGATGCGACGAAATTTGTGAATCGGGTGATTTCTCGCGACATCACCAAGGTTGCCGTCGATCAGGTGATTTACTGCTGCTGGTGCGACCCGGACGGAAAAGTCATCGACGACGGGACGATTACGCGGCTGGGCGAAAACGACTACCGCTGGACGGCGGCTGATCCGAGTCTGCGATGGTTCCAGCAGAATGCGCTCGGCTTAGACGTGAACGTCGAAGACATTTCCGAGCAGACGGCAGCGCTGGCGCTTCAGGGACCGACTTCGGGGAAACTGCTGCGAGCCGCGGCAGATGCAGACATTTCGAACCTGAAATATTTTCGGGTGACGCATGGACGGATCGCGGGTGTGCCCGTGGACATTTCGCGAACGGGATACACCGGCGACCTCGGTTACGAGATCTGGATGCCGTGGAAAGAAGCCCTGCGCGTGTGGGACAAGCTGGCGAGTGAAGGAGAAATTTTCGACATCCATCCGGCGGGGATGGTCGCACTCGATATCGCGCGGATCGAAGCCGGACTGATCCTGATTGAAGTCGATTACATCTCGAGCAAGCGAGCGGTCATCGAATCGCAACGGTATTCGCCGGCGGAAATTGGGTTGGGCAAGCTGGTGGATTTGAAAAAGGACAATTTTGTTGGCCGCGAAGCGCTGGAGAAAGAAGAACGCAAGCGACCGGCACGTGCGCTGGTCGGGCTCGAAGTAGACTGGAACGAGGTCGAGGCGCTCTACGACAAGATCAAGATGGCGCCGCAAGTGCCGAGCATGGCCTCGCGCGTCGCGGTGCCGATCTACCGTGGCGGCAGAAACATCGGGAAGGCGACCTCAACGACCTGGTCACCAACCCTGAAGAAGATGATCGCGCTGGCCTCGGTGGGACGCGAGCATTCGGCGGTCGGCACGACGCTGAATATGGAGATGACGGTGGAATCGGTACGGCAGACGGTCAGCGCGAAGGTTGTGCCGATGCCATTTTTCAATCCGCCGCGCAAGACCGCTATTCCGGTGATCTAAGGTTGCGATTCCCTACTGCGCAGCGAAGGTAGTGGCTTGCGCCAACTGGTTATCGAGAGCTGTGCGATCCAACAGCCTGCCGTGAATCACGAGGGCGTTGATTTTTTCGGTGTTGCGAATATTTTCGAGTGGATTGGCATCGAGCAGTAACAAATCCGCGTTCTTGCCCACCTCGATTGTTCCCTGCTTCTGATTCACTCCCATGAATTCGGCGGGACCTTTTGTGGCGGCTTGTAGTGCCTGCATCGGGGAAAGGCCGGCCTGCGTGAGAAGTGCGAGCTCTTCGTGAAGAGAAAAGCCAGGAATCAACTCGGGCGCAGCACTGTCGGTACCGGCTAAGATTCCGACGCCGGCGCTTTGCATCTTGGCGACGACCTGCGAAGAGCGTGAGAAGAGTTGATTGCGAAGGTCGAAGTCGGCGGGCGAGGAGAGCTGATCCTGCTTCTTTCGGACCTCCTGCCACTTCTGAACGATCGATTTGGGCGCGTACTTCAAGAGATCTGCGACCGCCGCGTCGGACTGAGGCGTTGGATAGGCGTCGTGACGCAGTAGGACCAGCGTGGGAGTTTGCCACGTATGGTTGGTCCGGAATTTGGCGATCAGGGCACCGCAGGTTTTGTCGGAGAACGTTGAGAGAAGCTCGCGTTCCCAAGCTATTTCTCGAGCGTGCGAGCCTTGCGGGGTTTCATTCTTCGGTGAACCGCGGAATTGCTCTTCCATCAAGCGTGGCTCGACGGATGAACAGGCGCGCAACACGCCGGTGAGATGCTCGATGCTCTTCTGGCCGGCATCGGAGGCTTCGGCGGCAGTGACGCGGTCGGGGACGTGCCCAACAAATGAGATGCGTTGCTGCTTGGCCGCAGCGGCGATAGCAAAGTAAGCCGTGCGGCTGAGAATCGATTGGACCTTGATGAAGTCCACGCCTTGTGCGACGAGCGATTGCACATCGTCCTGGGCTTGAGTCGCGTTGGTGACGACGAGAGACGGCTGGAAGGACGGCGGGTCGCCGTCGAGATACGGACCAGCGAAGAAAATTTCAGGTCCAAGGCGCTTGCCGCTGTGGATTTCTTCGCGAAGCGGAACAAGAGATTGCAGGTAGCCGCCCATGTCGCGGACGGTTGTGATTCCGTTCGCCAGAAGCAAAGGTACAAAAAAATCGCGGCTGCCGCTTGGTTCGCCTGCGCCGGTGAGGTGAAGATGAAAATCGGTAAGACCCGGAATCAGGAACTTGCCGGTTGCGTCGATGACTTGCGCGCCCTTCGGGAGTTGGACGGCGTCAGATGGTGCGATCGACTGAACCTTTTGGTCGGCGACAATGACGGTTACATCGGGCTTCGGATCCGCTCCCGTGGCATCCACTAGCGTGACGTGAGTAATGGCTAAAGGGCCTGATTCGTATTTCTTCGAACAGGCAACCGGCAGAGCCACGCAGAGGATTGCGATCAGGAACCACAGCCACCCACGCGATCCTCTGAACCCCTGTTGACGAACGCATCCCCTAGCTGTGACGCGGTTCGTCATATCGAATCGATGTCTGAATGCCACACGAACAGAGTGACAGACACAGTTACTGCAAGCGATTGTATTTTTTGAGAATCGCTCGAAGCTGATCGTGCGGAAGTCCAATCACTTTGTGATTATCGGCGCCGACCATTGTGTCGGCAGCGATCATCGCGTTGACGATGGCCTCTTCCGTGGCGAAAACCGTCGATTCGAACACCGGCTCCAGCAGGTCGTTGGGCAGCATCTTGAGGTCGACGATGCGGTTGTCGGCGCTTGCTCCTGAATTTGCAGTGGAAAACGCGATGAAGATGTCGCCCGAACCGTTACCAGAGATGCTGCCGTCGCGACCCAGTCCAAGCGCGACGCGGCGTGCAAGCCGTTTGAGCTGAGTCGATATCAGCGGCGCGTCAGTGGCTACCACGACGATGATGGAGCCGCGATCCTGATTCTCGAATCGAGTCTGAGAATACGGGATCGGCGCTTCGATTTCCCGGCCCACCGGAATTCCTGCGATACGAAGATTTTCCTTCGTGCCGTAGTTGCATTGCACAAGAACACCGACGGTATATTCGCCAATTATGGATTTCGCCGGGCCAATGACCTGAAATCGGCGCGATGACGTTCCGATCCCTCCCTTGAAGCCGTTGCAGATCATGCCCGTCCCGCCGCCGACAGATCCTTCCTGAACTGGTCCCGGAGCGGCGGTATCGAGTGCATGAAATGCGTGCTCCGGCTTTACGTGAAAGCCGTTGGTGTCGTTGAGCCAGCCGTCCCAGGTTTCTGCAACGACCGGTGTCGACCACCAATAACCGCTCGCATCAGCCGATCCGTGCGCCACGCGCCACTGAATCACCGCGTCGCGAACGACGCCAACACTATGGGTATTCGTAATCAGCACGGGACCTTCAAGAAATCCGGATTCTTCAACCCACGTCGTGCCAGTCATTTCGCCGTTACCGTTCAACGACCACCAACCGGCGAAGGTGGAATTGTTCATCGAATCTTTTCCGCGCGGAAGAATCGCGGTAACACCCGTGCGAATAGGGCCTTTGCCGACCTGAAGTTTGCCTTCCCCGGAAATCAGCGTGGTATGACCGACGGTTACGCCCGCCACATCCGTAATTGCGTTGAGAGGACCAGGAGTGCCGTCGAATGGAATGCCCAAATCACGTGCGCGAGGCTTAGCTTTTGTACCGGTTGGTGCGTTGTTTTGAGCTTGCAGCGAGGCCGCCGCGAGGGCGAAGAGTGCCAGCAGGGTGAGGCACACACGTATGAAACGCATTCTTCTCTCCCAATCCAGAATGATGACTATGAATTCAGACGCGAGACTTTGCCTATTGTCGCGGAGGCGCGCGTGGCGATCAGGTCGAGAACACTCGAGCCAGTGCGGCCCCCAGAGCCCGCGCGATTATCTCAGATTCGGCAGGGGTGAGTACAAAGGGTGGCGCGAGCAATACGTGATCCCCGCGGCTACCGTCGACGCAACCTTGTGATGGATACGTGAGAACATTTTCGGCGAGTGCGGCTTGGCGGATCTTCTCGGCGATGTTTTCCTCGCGCGGGAATGGCTCGCGCGTCGACTTGTCTTTTACGAATTCGATGCCGAGGAACAGGCCGAGACCGCGAATTTCACCGACGTTGGGGTGCGCTTCGAGTTGCGTGAGGCTCGAGCGTAATCGTTTTCCCGCCGGCGAAACTCGTTCGAATAATTCTTGGGCCTCGATGAAATCGAATACGGCGTTGCCCGCGGCGGTCGCGACAGGGTGCGCCTGATAGGTGAAACCGTGCTGAAATGCTCCCGTACCACTTTCGAATGCTTCGGCGATTTGGCGCGAGACGAGAACTGCTCCGAGCGGGGCATAGCCGCTAGCGATTCCCTTCCCTACAAGAATCAAGTCGGGCTCGACGTTCCAATGCTGGGCGGCGAAAGTTTTGCCGGTGCGGCCCATGCCGCTCATGATTTCATCGGCGATGAGCAGAATGTTGTGTCGGCGGCAGATCTCCGCGATGCGCGCCACGTAGCCGTCGGGCGGCGCAGCAGCACCGAGAGTGGCGCCTACCACCGGCTCGAAGATGAACGCGGCAATGTTCGTCGCAGATGACTTGAGCAGAGTTTCAAGGTCGTTGGCACACGCGAGAGAACACTCCGGATATTTCAATTCGAACGGACAGTGGTAACAAAAACACGGAGCGATATGTCCCCATTCCGCTAGCAGTGGTTGATACGGCGCTCGACGCCCCACATTGCCGCTGATCGACATCGCACCGAGGGTGCTGCCGTGGTAGCTCTGGCGTCGCGAGACGACGCGAAAACGGTTGGAGTCGCCGCGTTCGAGCCAGTATTGACGCGCGAGTTTGATTGCTGTTTCAGTGGCTTCCGATCCGCCCGAGGTGAAATAAACGCGACCGCCATCGCGGAAATTGGGCGGAGCCAGCGCGAGCAGCCGCTCCGCAAGTCTTTCGGCGGGTGCGGAATGGAATTGGGTCGTGTGGGCGAACGCAATCTGCGACGCCTGCTCGGCCATGGCGCGTCCGATTTCAGCGACTCCATGACCAATGCTGACGACGGCGGCTTGGCCGGATGCGTCGAGAAGCCGGCGTCCATCGGCGGTGAAAATCCAGGAGCCTTCGCCGCGGACAGCGATCGGCAAGTCCTTGCGAAAATTCCTCGGAAAGAGAGCTGATGATTTCTTCATGAGCTGCAGAAATTGTAGCGCGAGCGGCGCCGGCGATTCCGGCGAGCGCCTTCGCGCGATACGAATGTGCTACGCTTGCGCGATTTTTACGCGCGCGTTTGGAGAGTGATGACGGAGAACGGTAGCGGGCGCGCGAATTCTGCCGCGCTGATTCGAACAATTGGACGCTGGAGCCTGACCGCGCTGGTGATCAACTCCATCATCGGCAGCGGGATATTTGGATTGCCGTCCGTGGTGTCGGGCCGCGTAGGGCGAATGGCACCCACTGCCTATCTCTTTGCGGGCGTCGGAATGGCAATAGTCGCAGGGTGCCTCGCCGAAGTGGCGTCGCAGTTTCGCGACACGGGTGGCCCCTATCTGTACGCGCGCGAAACGCTCGGTAGATTTTGGGGCATACAAATCGCGTGGATGACGTGGCTCTCGCGCATCGCAGCGGGATCGGGAACGGCGAATCTCTTCACGACGTATCTCGGACAGGTTTATCCGCAGGCGGCGATCCCGATTTACCGATTCACGATTTTGAGCGCGCTTGTGGGTGTGCTGGCTGTCGTGAACTATCTCCGCGGGAAGTAGGGCGCGCGAGCGAGCGATTTTTTCACGGCGCTGAAGTTGGTGCTGCTCGGGGCGTTTATCGGTGCCGGGCTCTGGTGGATGGCTGTGCACGGCTCGGTTACGCCGGTGCCACTAGCTCATGCGATCGAACCTCGAGACTGGCTGGAAGCGATTCTGGTGCTGGTCTATGCGTACGGCGGGTTCGAAGCAGTGCTCCTAGCGAGCGGCGAAATGCGCGACACGAGACACGATGTGCCGATTGCCCTGATGATCGGAGTCGCGAGCGTGGCGGTGATTTATATGCTGGTTCAAATCGTGGTCAGCGGCACGCTGAGCAATCCGGGCGCGACACAACGACCGTTGGCCGACTCGGCTGCGGCAGTATTGGGGTCGGGTGCGGCGGCAGCGATCGCCATTGGAGCGCTGTTTTCGATTTACGGATACTTGAGCGCGAACATGTTGCATACGCCGCGGCTGACATTCGCGCTCGCTGAACGCGGAGACATTCCAGCTGTTTTCGCGCGGATTCATCCGCGGTTTCGAACCCCGTACGTGTCGATCGCGCTGTACACCGTGTTTCTGCTGGCCTTCACGCTGGCGGGCAATTTTCGGTGGAACATCACGCTTTCGGCAATCGTGCGTCTGTTTACATATGGTTCGATTGCGATCGCGCTGCTGATTTTGCGGAAGCGAAACTCTGGCGCGGACGCGTTTCGATTGCCTGGCGGGGCTGCGCTAGCGGTTGCGGCGATTTTGTTCTGCGTCGTGCTGCTGGTGCAGGCGCCGTTGAGCAACACGACCGTCGTCGTGGCGACGGCGGCCGCTGCAGCGCTGAACTGGGCGCTGGTGCGAAACCGAACGGCTCCGGCCTAAGGAATTAACAATGACGATGAAGCGCAGTGGGGCGGCCTGGATGCCGGCGGACGAGTATGGACGAGGCCTGCCGAAATTCTCAGTGAACTTACTCGTGAGTGATGTGAAGTCGTCGCTTCCCTTCTATCGCGACGTGTTAGGAGCCGAGGTGCGCTATGCAGACGAGGATTTTGCAGCGATGAACCTTGCTGGAGCAGAGTTCATGCTGCACGGGGATCATGCCTACGATCATCATCCTTTGCACCAGTATGTTGGCGGAATTGCGGAGGGTCGACGAGGGTTAGGAGCGGAGTTGCGCGTGATGGGAGTCGACCCGGATGCGGTGGAAACGCGCGCGAAGGCCGCGGGAGCGACGATTGTGCAGCCGGCCGCGGATTATCCCCATGGGTGGCGCGATGTGATGGTTGCGGACCGGGATGGGTATGTTTGGGCAGTGGGTGTCGCGAAGTAAATTCGGTTGTGGGCGAGTTAGCGAGAAGGTCGGCCGGGCGGGAACATCGGGCTCCTATTGGATTCGGCGTCAATTCGTGACATATTTTTCTCGGTCGATTTGCGTGGGTAGCGCGAATCGGTGGTGGTCGCCCGGCGAGCGTTGAGTTTCAACTTTCTAATTTGGTTCATGCACAAAATGAGGCCAACACGATGAAGAGCAGGACGAGTCTGCGCAAATTTGCCGTAATCGCGTGCGGCGTGATTGGTTTCGCGGCATGCGGGAGCGGATTTTCTCCAACGGTCAGGGCGCAGGATAGTGGCAAGCACGCAATTGCGTTTGCCGACATGATGAAGATGCATCGCGTGGCGGAACCGGCGGTGTCGCCGGACGGCAAGTGGGTCGTATACACGGTCGCAACTCCTGACATGGACGCAAATCGCAACGTGAGCAACATCTGGCTGGTGTCTACGGAGAGCGGCGCGCCGATTCAATTGACGCAGAGCGGGAAGGATTCTTCTCCGGTGTGGTCGCCAGATGGAAAGACGATTGCGTTTTTGTCGTCGCGCGCAGGCGAGTCGCAGGTGTATCTGCTCTCGATGGATGGTGGTGAGGCGCATCCGTGGACCTTCATTTCGACCGGCGTTGATCTTGTGAAGTGGTCGCCAGATGGAAAGACGCTCGCTTTTACGTCAGGCGTGTATCCGGACTGCAAAGACGACGAGTGCAACAAGAAGCGTGACGAAGAAAAAGAAAAGAGCAAAGTGCAGGCGCACGTCGCTGAGCATCTGTTGTATCGCCACTGGACGCACTGGAACGACGGCAAGCGCGGCCATTTGTTTGTGGTTCCGGCGCCAACTTCGCTGGAGCAAGCTGAAGCGAGCAGCAAGCCCGTCGATCTGACGCCGGGCG
>Ga0210393_10001945_pt1 | contig 17185 bp, 16 predicted proteins | sample IncBWC27OmetaG_FD_160068 | JGI IMG/M metagenome (GOLD analysis project Ga0210393, IMG submission 160068) | Forest soil microbial communities from Barre Woods Harvard Forest LTER site, Petersham, Massachusetts, United States - Inc-BW-C-27-O ... | reverse complement strand
AATCCGCCCTTCGGCTCGCCCATCCGGGCGCACGTTGCTGATGTCGACCAGCACCCGATCCCCATGCATGGAATTGCCAATCAGATGCGGCGGCACAAAAATATCGCCGGTGATCCGCGCCTTCATCTGCGGGCTGAGCGCGCTCCCCTCCGGAATCACAAACCCGAACCCGTCGCGATGCATGGTGAGCCGTCCCGCCACCAGATTCCTGTCGGCTGCAGCCGCAGGCAGGGCGTAGCGGTCGGAGTCGACCAGAATCAGTTGTCCACTGCTGGTAAGTTTTTGCAGAAGGTTATTGAGTTCACCGCGCGCATCGCCGCGCACTCCCAGCTCGCGCACCAGCTGCTTAAATCCCGCCGAGCGCTTCGGCTGCCGCGCAAGGTGTTTGAGAATGGTGGAATCGGAAAGCATGGAGAAGAATTCAGCCGTCAGCCATCAGCTGTCAGCCCTCAGCATACCGCACGGTGCGAAGGCCCGTTCATTTCGACGGCGGAAGTGCGGAAATGTCGAGGTTGTGCATCACCACGATTTCCCACTGTCCCGCACTGTTTGCCATCACGAAACTCAGCAGCCCCTCCCGCTCCGGCCGGGGATTACCTTGCGCGTCGATGGCGCCACTCATTTTCCAATGCACATCCACGGTGGCAACGTCGGGGCGGACGAACCGCGTCTTGATATCCGTATATTCCAAGTGGCTTTTGCTGAAAATCGTGGCAAAAACGGGCGCGTGGAAGGCTTCAATCTTGGTGCGGCCGCTCGCTCCTGTGCCACGCCAGTTGGTGAAATCCGCATCTTCGGCGAACACCTTCGCGAAGGCCTTGGCGTCGTGATGGTTCCATGCGTCCACGAATCGATCGATCACGGCGCGGACGGCACGCTCGTCGGTTTCCCCGGTTTGTCCCACCAACGGCTGGCCCATAAACAAAAGTGGAAACCACAGAAAGCACATTGCGCCGAGTCTCATTCGTCGGTCCTCCGACCACTGTGACTCACCAACTATCGCCGCCGCCGCGCGGCGGCCACGCCCCCAGCACGCGCCGGATCATCGCGATCTGTCCAGTGTGATAGCTGTTGTGCGCCACCATCTGCCACAACACTGCCTCAAGCGTCCCCGCAACTTTCGTATCGCCCTCATGCCCGGTTTCGATCGCGCGGTCGAGCTCCTGCGGCGACGATTTCGCCAGCGCCGTGAAACCCTCCAACAAGTCCGCAAAGCGCTTTCGCAGCGCTTCCCACTCAGCCGCGGCCTGCTTAGGATCAGGGGGCGCCGACACCGCCGGAAAGCTCTCCGCCGCATGCTTCGGATACGCCGGTCTCTCGCCGCGAATCCGCCTCAGCTCGTAGTCCATCCAGTAATTCATGTGAAACACCAATTGCCCCACCGAATGCGGAAATCCCTCTACCGTCCGCGCCGCCAGCGCCGGGGACAAATCCTCGACGCAAGCCATGGGGTCCGCGTGAGCGCCTTGGCCATGCAGCAGTTCTGTAAGTGCCCGTTGCGTCATCTTAGGCGTTCACCGTCCAAAATACTTCTCCTCCAAAATCCCCCGATGATGCACCTCATGCCCTGCGATGGTGTAGGCAATCGCCCGCACTGTGACCTCATTTTGATTCGCCACGCCGCGTCGCGACCACGCCGCTTCCTCCAGACTCCGCAGCAGCGAGATGGTCGCCCGCCGCACCGCAATGTAGTCTTCAATCACCTCGGCGATCACGTGCCCCGCAAACGGACCATTCTTCACATAGTCGTCCTGCTCAAATCCCTCCATCGGCGTGGCATCGCCGCGCGAAATACGCAGCGCGCGGTAGGCAAAAATGCGCTCCGTATCGCACACGTGCCCCAGCACTTCCTTCGCGCTCCATTTCTCCGGCGCATAACGGAAGTCGCCCTGCTCCTCGCTCAATCCGGAAAGCAGCAGCACCATCTCCCGCCGCTGCCGGTCGAGCGTGGCAAGAATGTCGTTTTCCTGTATCAGCGAAATGTAGCGTTCGTAGTAAGGCGCATACTCGCCGGCCTGGGGCCGGGCGATTACAAGGGTAGGCTGGGTGGCTTCTCCTAACATGGATTCACTCCGTCTGTGGATTTAATTCTGGTGATTCGAACCACGGCACTGATTGGACGGCCGAAACCGATCTTCGATTAATCTTCGTCCTAGAGCATACTCCCGCCCGCGGTGGAAAGTTTCCTCCAGCTCGCAATTTTTTCCGGCAACCTTTACACGGTCCTCGCAAACTAACCTCTCTAAGCCCTAAGAATGCCCGTTGGGACATGCCCCAAAAGCCGTATCTCACTAGGAACTCCCGTTGAAAATAAAGGACTTTTCCACAGCGCTCACTTTGAGACTGGGAGTACAATCGACTTTGGTCACGGAAATGCGGCGGATGACCTCTAATCCCCAAAAGGAAAGGACTTTTACCCCATGTGGAAGCCGACGAATCAGCCTCAGACCCCGGGCCGGCCAGCCGAGCCAGAGCGTCCTACTATGTCAACCCCAAGCACGCCTGCCATGGCAGCCAGTGATCCAACTCCTGCCCCGCGTCCTATGACCGCAACCACCACCGCCGACCAGGCCACCATCGGCAAGTCGCTGGTCATCAAGGGTGAGGTCACCGGCTCCGAGTCCCTTTACATTGACGGGCGGGTCGAAGGCTCCATCAATCTCGCCGGCAACCGCGTCACCATCGGACGCAACGGCGTCGTCGCAGCCAACATCAACGCCCGCGAAATCGTGGTCCTCGGCAAGGTGCGCGGCAACCTCACCGCCAGCGACCGCGTGGATATCCGCAGCGACGGCTCACTCACCGGTGACGTAGTCGCAGCCCGCATCTCCATTGAAGACGGCGCCTTCTTCAAAGGCGGCATCGACATTCGCAAGGGCGGTACTACCGGCCAGAGCGGCCAGCAGAAAGCCAACGGCGAAGACAAGACCGTGTCCACGCCCGAGCCCGCCGCTATCGGCGCCCGCGCGTAGAGTTCTTTGGTAGGGGCGGACGCATTCGTCCGCCCCGCCGAGCCGAGCGAGGCGTGTCGTGCGGCCTCAACCTCCTCCCGACTCCTGGCCTGCTTTTGCCGAGTGCCGGCATTCCTCATCCCCGATTGCGTCCTCCTGATTGTCTTAAGTTATCTTGCAACATTACTTTGCAACGCCGTCGTCCTCCCACTCGTAGCCGCAGGAATCGCATTTCCATTGGTACTTCTGCACGATTTTCTGATGGGTGGTCGGATCTTCGCCTTGCATGTGCTCGAAGACAACCTCCTCCGAGTTGCACTTGGGACAGCGAATGAAAACGTCAGGGAGCTCACCACTGTTTTCGGCAGCTGGCACATCTTTCGGAAAGTAGTCGCGCAACAGGTTGCGAGCGAATGGCAGCCCTACGTTCATGATCGAAACGCCTACGCCCTCGGCAAAATTCGCGGCCACTCCGTCGACACGAGTCGCCCTCTCCTCCCCGAAGTAGAACGGAATCCCCGCGCGGTCCAGCAGAGTCTGGATCTGCAGGGCATCGCGCACGCTCCACACAGTGCACAGAGTCACCAGCGACCGGTCCTCAGCGTAAGGTGAGTCCGGTGGCTCGGGGGCCAGCGCCGCGGGCGCTTCCTCTGCCTCGACTGGTTCGACCTTCAACCTGCGAGTGGATATCTCGTCGCTCAAACATTGTTGCGCGACCGCAGTCAATTCCACCCGCTTGCGCGCAAGGTCGATGAGCTCATCATCAGTCAACTGGCGGTAATGTTCCACGAGCCGCCACCACTCAGTTGCCGGATCCACCCTGTCCATAGCCGTCGGAATGATATACCCGCACTCGAAGTCACGACGAGGCTGCGGTTTTGATTCACGCATCCCACTTTGCCGCACGGCCGCCGCTTTTCTTTGCACGGGGCCGCCGCAAATTCCTCGCAACGCGCAGACGCAAGAGCGCATCCATTTCTTATCCAGAGCATTTATTGTGTAGAGTCACAACTCGAACGGAGCAAGCGAATGCACTCTTCCCCACGAAGCAACAAATTACGAAGCAACAAATTCGCCGCGAGTGTTCTCGTCGCGTCGCTCTTCATCGCGTGCACAGCCGCAGCCCTGGCCCAGGAACCGAATCAAGCTCCGCCCCCAGACCAGGCTTCCGACCAGGCTCCGCCTTCCTTTTCTCCTGATCAATTAGACAAGCTGGTCTCCCGCATCGCGCTTTATCCCGACCCGCTTCTGGCGCAGGTTCTCGCCGCCGCAACTTATTCTGACCAGATTCCTGACGCTGCCAAATGGGCCGACGAGCACCATTACCTCGCCGGCGACGATCTCGCCAAGGCCATCACCGCCGATCAGCTCTCCTACGACCCCAGCGTTCAGGCGCTGCTGCCCTTTCCGTCCGTCCTCGACACCATGGCTTCCGACCTCGATTGGACGCAGAATCTCGGCAACGCCTTTCTCGCGCAGCGTCAAGACGTAATGGACGCAGTCCAGCGCATGCGCCAAAAAGCGAAAGATTTCGGCTACTTGAAGAGCAACGAACAAATCGCCGTGAACGCCGACGGGCCCTACGTTGATATCGAGCCAGTAAATCCCGGCTTCATCTGCGTCCCCGCCTACGATCCGCTGGTGGTTTTCTGGCCGCCTCGCCCGGGATTTTTCGTGGGCGGCGCCATCGGCTTTGGCTTCGGCATCAATATCGGCGTAGCCTTCCGTCCCTGGGGATGGGGCTTCGCCCGCTTTGATTGGCGCGGCCATGGAGTCTTCATCAACAATGCGCCCTGGGGACGCACCTGGGCCAATCGCCGCTTCTACGCGCATCCCTACGCCGGAGTGCACCGCTATGAACCGGCGCGCCGCGCCGAAGGTCACCGTTTGATCGGACGCAGCGAAGAAGAACGCCGCGCCCCCCGCGAAGGCCGCGTCCGCCCGGAAGAACATCACCACCATTAGGGCAGCAGAAGCAGTGTCGGGGACGGCCCCACCCATGGCAGGGCGCTATGCTCGTGGGGCCTCGCCGATCTCTACGCCCTGCCTCTACTCCCTGCGCTCGCACCGCACCGGCAAAAGATCGGCGGGAACTTCCTCCGGCCGCACGCTGAGCCACTCCACATCGAAAGAACCGTGGTACCCAAACAACGGGCCCCACACCCGATTCGCGACGTTCACCTCAATGTGAAAACGCTGGTCTTTCTCGTCAAACCACTCGCAGACGTCGGCCACTCCGGAGAACAGCAAGGGAAAACTGAATCCAATCCATCCTTCGTAGAATCGCTGCTCCCCCGATCGCAGGCGAAGCCCGCCTCGTTCATCGACGGACAATTCAAGGTCCACAGCCAGATGCTGATGCGTGCCCAGATAATCCACAATGCGCGCACGCTCCGGGCTGAAGATCATGTAAGCATCGAAGCGGCGAGGCGTGGGCGTAGCAAAGTTTCGAATCCAGGTCACCGTCTCGCGTCCGTAGGCATCGACATACGCATAGTTCCGGATGGTGAACGGCACGGCACGGCCCCGCTCCGGAAACATGATGCGTCGCCAGCTCCCCACGTACAAAAACGGCAGCGTGTAAAGCGGCCCGTGCCAAACCTCGTCCATCACGCCGGTGCCGATCGAGGCCCGCTGGTCGTCGCTGCAGAAGCCGAAGCGTTCCTGAATGCGCGGATGCAGGAGTTCGAATTTTTCTCCCAGCGCCTGCTGGTAGATCGATTTCATCGCTAACCTTCCGGCGGCTTCCGGCGGCACTTCCGGGCGGAGGGCAGATCCTCCGCCACCAGCAGGCCGCAACCCGCCAGGGCCGCGACCGCCAGATTCAAAGTAAGGGGATTGAACGCGTTGTAAAAATAATCGGGCGAGTAGATCCCTACTCCGATCGTTGCCGCACCCATGGCCGCGATCGTCATCCACAGCGGCCAACGTGCCCGCCAGAAAATCAGCAACGTCAACGCGATTCCAACCTCCAGCCATCCGAACGCCAACGTACCATTCACCACGTAAGATTCCGGCACGCCCGTATCGCGCAGCATCCGCAGTTCGTCCGCACTGCGATAAAGCAGCTTGGGGACGATGCCGTGGTAGAACCAGATGAACGCCAGCGTCAACCGCGTCAGCGTATAAACCAACGCTCGGTTGCGAGACACTTCCGGCGGGATGCCTCGTTCCATCCACAAGCGGAGCCGGTCAAAACTCCACGCCGTCGCCCACCCGATCAGTGGCCGGAATGCCAGCTGGTCGGCAATCCTGCCCAACCCGCCGAATCGCGTCCGGTAGTCGTACGAAGTGAGAAAGCGAATGCCGCCGTCACCCGGAACATATTGCCAGTACCCCGATCCAAACTCGATCAACGATTTCGGATCCTTCGACCAGAACTTGAGCGCGGAAGTTCGCCGTCCCGATAAATCGTCGCGTTCCCCGGTGCTTTCGCCCTCGCCCTCGATGCGCAGCCCTGCGCCAATGCGCGTCGAATACAGAAACTTTTGCGGCTCGCCCGCCTGCCGGGGAAGATATTCAATCTGCGAAAAACGGAGATCCCAGCGCTGATGCATCTGCGGCTCCTGGGTCTTCGCCCAGAGATCCTCCATGCTCCCGAAAATAAAGACTTCCACGTAAATGCTCATAGATCTTGATAGAAGATGAACCCGTAGGCCAAATGCAAGCGCAGAAAATCCAGCTGCCCACGGCCCACTGATCACTGACGCCTGGGGTAAAAACCCAAGCCCTACGGTTGCGTCCCGGCTCCCAATATTTCCTTGCTCTGCCCCTCCGCCACGCCGGGATACGCCGTAACTTTCCGCCGCCGCAAATCTCCGGGCAACTCAGATCGCAGCAGCCACAGCCCGGCCGCCACCGCCGCAGCCCAGGTTAGCGTGATCATCCCCAGCCGTAGCAGATCGGCCACGCGGCTTCCACTCCCGGAAGTCGCGAGCGGCACAACCTTCGCCACTTCGAAACTGACAGCTCCCGCGACCACCGCCGTCACAATCGCCTTGCCCAGTTCTCGCCAGCGCATCTCTCCCAGCAGAATGAGCTTTCGATAGTGCAGCAGCCAGGCGAGCGCTATCAGGTTCATCCCGATCCCAATGTCGGAGGCCCACGCCAGCCCGATCACTCCGAAGCTGTGAAACAAAAAAGAATAAATTGGTAACGACACCACCGTGATCACGCTCACGGCCGTCATCGGAGTCAGGGTATCGCCTGCCGCATAAAACGCCCGCGCATAAAGTCCCTGCGCCGACCACAGCACCAGCGAAAGCGAAAACCAGAAAAAATAAACTGCCGTGGTCTCCGCGTCCGAAAATAGGAACCGCCCGCGCCGATAGACCAAATCAATCAGTGGCAGCGCCGCCGCCATCATCCATGCCGTAGCCAGGAACGCCGCCGCGGAAATCCTGTACACCGAGTCACTGACGGTCGCGGAAAATTCAGGCAGCCGTTTCTCGTTATACAGCCGCGCAAAAAAGGGCAACGACGCCTGTCCCGTTGCCTGCCCCAACACCGCAATCGGCACCGAAAACAGCCGCTTCGCGTAGTTCAGCAGCGAAATGGCGCCCACCACGCCCGAGGCATAATGCCGCAGAATCCAGTCATCCGCCGTCACCAGCGACACGCCCAGCATCAGCGGAATCGAAAGCCGCACCCATTCCCGAAACGCCGGATTGCTCATGTCAAACGACGGTCGGTACCCCGTGCCAATGCGCGCCGCCCCGATCACGCTCGCCAGAAATGGACCGGCGACGCTCCCGATCAGCGCCCCGTACGCCAGCGACGCGATCCCGTAATGCCGCCCGCCCACCACTCCGCCCACAATGATGAACAGGTTGTAAATGAGCGGCCCAAACGCCGGCAGCAGAAATAGCCGGTGCGAAAGCAAGACGGCCGAAACCACTCCGCCGACGTAAAAGAAAATCTGCGCCGGCAGCAGGATTCGAGTAAGGTGAGCGCAGAGTTCGATCTGGTCCGGCTTGAAATCTTTTACGAACCAGTGCACAAACTCCGGCGCGAAAATCTCCGTCAGGATCGTTCCCACCACCATCACCGTGGTCATCACCGTGATCACGATGGAAAAAGTCTTCTGCGCGTCGGCATCGCGCTTCTCCGCCAGAAAACGCGTGTAGATCGAAATGAATGTGATCGAAGCCGCGCCCCCGGCCAGAATGTAGTTGAGAAAGTCAGGCAGCGTGAACGCCGCTACATATGCGTCCGTACGCGCCCCAGCGCCGAAAGCGTACGCAATGTAGGCCTCGCGCGCATAGCCGATCACGCGCGACAGCATCACCGCTCCCATCATCAACAGCGTCGCCGAAAACGCCGTGTGCTGGTGCGATGGCCGGAAGAACCGCAGCAGTTTGCCCATGCCTGCTCAGATTACGCGACAACGGCACCCTCTGCCGAGTGGCTCGCGTGGAGCAGCCGGTCTGGAGCGGGCACTTTCGAGGGTGCCTCGGATGCTCCGGCAGACCCTCGATGAGCGCAACGCCTGATTGCAACCAACCGCCCCAGACCGGAAACGGAAGGCCACGAAACAGCTGGGTCATCAAGTAAAGATTCGTAAAAGACCAGGCCCTTTTACAACTTCGGCTCATAATCTGTACAAGCGTCTCCCAGATCGAAGGTCGAACACGTGGAGAAAACCATGCTAAGAGAACGCCTACTTGCATCGACCCTTGGCTTCGTCGGTTTGGTCGCGGTCTCTGTCGTTGCGCAAAACCCAGGCGACCCGGCGAACATCGCAAACGTCGCGGGCAATCAGAAGTGTGAATTATGCGAACGTGCACCGAGCTCCCTGCGTGAACCATACGCCATAGCGTCACCGGAGTGGTATAAGAACGGACATTTCGATCCGGCGAAGCGGACACAGAAGCTGAGCCGGCAACTGAAGCTGACGGCGGACCAGCAATCGCAGATGCTCGACACTTTGGAGTCGACGAAGTCGCAATTGGAGGCCGTGTGGTCAGACCGGTCTCTGTCCAGAAAGGTCCGTAACCGCAAGCTGGCACTCATCCGCCAGGCATCGAACGACCAAATCCGCGCATTCTTGGAGAAGGAACAGAATGCGAAATTGGTGCGGATACGGAACTCGTATGCGTACCATGACAGCTCGCCACCAAACTGGTTTTCACGATAATGAACGACGGCTTTCGGAAGGCTCAAGCTAAAATCGTTAAGGTCAGTCCCACAAAAGCGGTTGCGTATCCGTCAGTTCGCTGCATCGTGACCATGGTGGCGCGATCACAGTTGTAATATCGCCGGTTTCACTCATTGCCGGCATTCCCTGAGGAGTTCGAACCATGATTCAAAACGAAGTCGAAATCGCCGCCAACGTGAAACAAGCCGTCCCATTTTTCATGGTGTCAAACCTCGAAGCCTCGCTCCGCTACTACGTCGATGGCCTCGGTTTCCGCATGACCAATAAATGGATCGACCAAGGCAAACTCCGCTGGTGCTGGCTCGAACTCGGCGGCGCAGCCCTGATGCTGCAGGAATACGGCAAAGACCGCGTGCCCGCCGAGAAGCGCGGCGTGGGAATATCCGTCTGCTTCCAATGCGCGGATGCTTTAAAGATTTATCGTGAAGTCACATCGCGCGGAATCCCCGCGAAACGGCCCTTCGTCGGAAACGCCATGTGGGTCACGATCCTGATCGACCCCGACGGCTACAAACTGGATTTCGAAAGCCCCACCGACGCCCCCGAAGAATCCGAGTTCTCAGAAACGGATGCTCCGTAACAGTAGCGCTAAGGCACGGACGCCAGGTTGCTCGGAGGCCCGAAGCGGCTGCGCCGCAGTATTATTGGGGAGGGAAATGTCGAACGTCAGGCAACGACTCTCGAAGACCGTGAGGTGCGGGACCCGTTTTGCCCCTGTTCGCGATGGCTACCCAGGAAGAACGAAAGTGGAAATCACCCCATGAGTCTCTACTGCGCCACGGGCAGCGCTGAAAGCGAGCTATCTTTGCAGCAGTTGCACGACCTGCTCGTCGAAAGTCTGGCGAAGCTTGGAAAGCGCAACCGGGTGCTCGTCGTGCCACCGGATCAGAGCCGCGTGCATTCGCGCGCCGGCGACCTGACGCGCTACGCCTGGGAGTATTTCGGCGACCGGCTCCAGGCGGTTCTGCCTGCCCTCGGCACGCATGCTGCGATGGATCCGGGGCAGCTTGGGCGAATGTTTGGCGCCATGCCGACAGAGCTTTTTCGCGTGCATAACTGGCGTACGGACGTCGAAACCCTGGGTGAGGTTCCGGCTGAGTTCATCCGCGAGCAATCGGAAGGCAAGCTGAACTATGCGTGGCCGGCACAAGTGAACCGGCTCATTGTGCGTGGCGACTTCGATCTCATTCTCTCCATCGGCCAAGTCGTGCCCCATGAGGTTATAGGCATGGCCAACTACACGAAGAATATTCTCGTGGGCACGGGAGGCCGCGAGAGCATCAACCGGAGCCATTACCTGGGTGCGGTTTATGGGATGGAGCGCATCATGGGCCGCGCCGAGAACCCCGTGCGCAAGGTTATCAATTACGCATCCGATTCTTTCCTCAGATATCTGCCCATCGTCTACGTACTCACGGTGGTCGGGCGCACGCCGGACGACCGGTTGGCAGTGCGCGGCCTTTTCATCGGCGACGATGTTGAGTGCTTTCACCGCGCCGCCGCGCTGAGCTTGAAAGTGAACTTCGAGACCTTGGACACGCCCATGCAGAAGGCTGTCGTTTATCTTGACCCACATGAGTTTCACAGCACATGGCTGGGCAACAAGGCGATCTACCGTACGCGCATGGCACTGGCCGACGGTGCGGAGCTGATCATCCTGGCGCCGGGCATAAAGGAATTTGGGGAAGACCGGGCCATCGATGGGCTGATCCGCAAATACGGCTATCGTGGAACGCCGGCCACTCTCGAAGCCGTGAGTGCCAATGCGGATCTCGCCAGCGACCTTAGCGCGGCGGCTCACCTCATACACGGCTCCTCCGAAGGTCGCTTCACCATCCGGCTGTGCCCCGGTCATCTGAGCAAAGAGGAAGTTGAGGGAGTGGGCTTTGAATATGGCGATCTGGAAGCCATGCTCGCGCGCTACAACCCCCAGGCCCTTCGCTATGGCAATAACCATGTCGCCGGCGAAGAGGTTTTCTTTATCTCAAATCCCGGCTTGGGACTGTGGGCGTACCGCGATAAATTGCTGGGGCGCGACCTATGATCGTGGTCTTGATAAGCGATGTCACGGTCGCGATGCCGATGGCAAATGCTTCCTAGTTGAGGGCCCGAGTCGGTCGACAAGGATTCATGATCTCGCAACCTGTTTGTGTAGCCCCCGCCGGGGACCGATGTGGGGAAGGTGCTGTTTGGCACCCGGGACATGGCGCCGTGTATTGGACCGACATCAACCGCTTTCTCATTCATCGCCTCACGCTGGCCGACGAGTGCGTCCGGACATGGTTCTTTGAAGAGCCTGTGACCGCTCTTACGCTGACGGATCGGGACGACGTGCTCGCAGTCGTGCTGGGCTCGTGCGTGATTTTGTGGGAGCCTGCGTCCGACGTGCGACACAAGGCAATCTTTCAGCTCGAAGGATGGCCGAAGGTTCGCCTCAACGAGGCACGAGCCGACCCCAGCGGTTCGCTCTGGGTCGGGTCGATGCAAAACAACGTGAATCCGGACGGTTCGCCTTGTCCGATTGATGGCAAGCACGGGGTTCTCTATCGTCTCGACCCTGATGCTGGCATAAGCGTACACAAGACGCAGATTGGCATTTCCAATACCCTGGCGTGGAGCCCCGACGGTCGATGGCTATATTTCGCCGACACGCTGGCCAACACGATTTGGGCGTATGACTACGATCCGGCCACACGCAATATCGCAAATGAGCGCCCTTTCTTTCAGAACTTCGCGCGCGGCCGACCCGACGGTTCGACGGTCGATGCCGAAGGCTATCTCTGGAACTGTCGCTATTCCGGCGGGTGCATTGTCCGCATCGCGCCCAACGGCCAGATTGACCAAGTAGTCGAAATGCCGGTGCAGAACATTACAACCTGCATTTTCGGCGACCCCGACCGAAAAACTCTGTACGCCACCACAGCAGCGGCTGGAGCGCCAGCCAGCGACCGATGGGCGGGCGGACTGTACGCGATTCAGACGACGATTAGCGGCCTGCCCGAGAACCGATTTTGTGTGTTCGGTTCATAAGTTCGCGCAGCAGGCTTTCCAAGCCTCGTTTTCCGAACTCCGGGGTTCTTGGGTTGGCCTCATCCTCGTAAAGCGACGAACCTCGGTTACCACACAAACGAGGTGATCGAGTCCGCAGGAAGCGCCAGCTTCAACGCGCGAGTTCCCAGCGTACATTGCACCTGCTGTTCGAGACCCTTGTCGCTGTTGGTAACCACCAGCACATTGCTGCCATCGGTATTCCTGGCCGCAACATGCTCAATACCGGACAAGTCGCCGGAAGAGGCGAAAATGCGAGCCCCTCTTTGAATTAGCTTTGAGTAATGAGGGAAGGCATAATAATTCCCGCTGTAGCTGAGCTGTTGGGTTTTGGAATTGATCGAGACGAGCCCTCCCGGCCGATTGGGACGAGCCGGAGTTGTGATGTCAGGCTTCCCGTTCTCATCGAGGAGAAGGTTCCAGACGCAAATCATTCGAGCCCAGTTGCGCAGCATGTTGGTGAAAGCACTCGACCATCGAGCCCAGTCCGTCCCGAACGGAGGACGATTCGACGACATCTGTTCTGCCGGCTCGAAGAGGTGGGCCGGAGGTCCTCCCTCGGTAAAGTACATGTGCTTCTCCGGGAACATGTCATGCACGCGGGTCATGGCATCCGGCGCTCCCGCGTAGGAGTGCCAGGCGACTCCGTCCACGTACTTGTACACTGCCGGGTCGCTCAGTTCATCCACGACGCGGCCCCAAAGGTTATAGTTGTGATCGAGAATCCATATTTTGGTGTCCAGCGAGGCTTTTTCTAAAGCGGGACCCAAATGCTTCGTCGCGAAGCCGATTTCATATTGCTGACCCCAGAGCGTGGCGGGGAAATGTCCGTCCTGGTCCGTGTCCACTTCGTTGTTGACGGTGACCGCCTGAACCTTTACTCCGTCGGCGGCATAACCCTGGAGGAACTTGATGAAATATTGCGCAAGGGAGGGGAACCAGCGCTCGCGTATGGAGCCGCCCCACATCGATCCACCGGCTTTCATCCATCCGGGAGGACTCCAAACGCACGAGAAAAGATAAAGATCCGGATTCAGTTCCCTGGCATCCCGCAGAGTGGGAAGGATCCAGGCACGGTCGTGCTCAATGCTGAACTGCTTCAACTCCGGATCAGGCTCTGGGGTGTCATCGTAGCTGTAGAGCTTGGTCGAGAAATCACTTGCCCCCATGCAGGTGCGTCCCACGGAAAGGCGCAGTCCGGCGGGTCCATAAAGGTCCGACAAGAGCGCGTGCCGGGCCTCCGGTGCCATCTGATGCAGGAGATAGCAAGAGGCATCGGTGAAGGCGCCCCCGAATCCAATCATTTCCTGGTACTGCCTGCCGGGTTCAAGGTGAATGCCTTGGGCAGACACTCCCGTCCATGGTTCCCATTGGGGAGGAGCTTGCATCGGCTGAAATTTCTCATGGGGTGTCGTTCTCCACGCCCGTACGGGCCCGGGAGCGCCCTGGGAGTCAGCGTACAGGGATGTAGCTTCACCGGCAGCCACGGCCACACCGGCCGATGCAGCCAGCTTCAGAAAATCGCGTCGATTTGTCGTGTGCATAAGCTCTCTCCGTAGCAAAGGTTCGTATAACAGTTAGACTGGAACAACCTCCAGCGGTACCGACCGAACGTTGTACGCATGCGGCTCACATCCACCCTTCCTCTCTTTCATGATCTAGTGGGAGTCGCGCGGAATCGGAGCGCCGCTAGATCCCACCAGGAAGTCGAGGTCTGCTCCCTCATGTGCCTGAAGCACATGGTCGAAATACAGTTTTGCCCACCCACGTTGGGGAGCGGGCGGCGCTGTCCATTGCGCGCGGCGCTGACTGAGGGTGGCGTCGTCCACTTCCAACTGAATCAGCCGGCCCGGCACGTCGAGGGTAATCATGTCTCCGGTGTGGACCAGCGCCAGCGGTCCGCCAGCCGCAGCTTCTGGCGAAACGTGCAGTACGACCGTTCCATAAGCGGTACCACTCATGCGCGCATCCGAAACGCGGACCATGTCCGTTATGCCTTTGCGTAATAGTTTGACCGGGATCGGCATATTTCCCACTTCCGCCATGCCGGGATAGCCGCGCGGGCCACAGTTCTTAAGCACCATCACGCAATGTTCATCAATGTCCAGACTCTCGTCATGCACCCGCGCGTGCAGATCCTCCACGTTCTCGAAAGCCACTGCGCGCCCGCGGTGCCGGAGCAAGTGTGGGCCCGCCGCCGAAGGCTTGATTACCGCCCCATTCGGCGCGAGATTTCCTCGCAGCACCGCGATGCCGGCGTGAGATTTGAAGGGTTCGGCAAAGCGCCGGACCACGTCCCAGTTCCAGCACTCGGCGTTCGCCACATTCTCCCAAATCGAGTGTCCATTCACGGTCAAGGCATCCCGATGCAAGATGCCCGCTTCGCCCAACTCCCGGAGTACGACGGGAAGGCCACCGGCGTAATAGAAATCTTCCATGAGGTATTTGCCCGACGGCTGCAGATTCAGCAGGCAAGGCAGATCTGATCCCAGCCGGTCCCAGTCATCCAGAACCAGCGGCACGCCCACCCGCCTGGCCAGCGCCAGCAGGTGAATGACGGCATTGGTGGACCCTCCGACCGCCGCGTTGTTGAAGATGGCGTTTTCCAGGGCGCGGCGCGTCAGGATCTTAGAAATTCGAAGGTCTTCGTTGACCATCTGCACGATCCGCCGTCCGGTCAATTGGGCGAGCGTGCTGCGACGCGCATCCACCGCCGGGATGGCAGCGTTCCCGGGCAGGCTCATGCCCAGTGCTTCCACCATGCAGGCCATGGAGGAGGCGGTTCCCATGGTCATGCAATGTCCCTTGGAACGGTTCATGCAGCTTTCCGCTTCGAAGAATTCACTGAGCGGCATTTTGCCGGCGCCCACCAGTTCGATCATCTTGAACACGCCCGTGCCCGAACCCAGTTCGCGGTCGTGGAATTTGCCGTTTAACATGGCGCCGCCGGAGAGACCGATCGTGGGCAGATCGCAGGAAGCCGCTCCCATAAGCAAAGATGGCGTGGTCTTATCGCATCCCATCAGCAGGACAACTCCGTCGATGGGGTTTCCGCGAATCGATTCTTCCACGTCCATACTGGCGAGATTGCGAAAAAGCATCGCCGTGGGACGCAGCTGCGATTCGCCCAGCGACATCACAGGAAACTCCAGGGGGAAGCCACCCGACTCCCACACTCCTCGTTTCACCCATTCCGCCAGTTCACGAAAGTGCGCATTGCACGGGTTCAACTCCGACCAGGTGTTGCAGATTCCGATGACCGGCCGGCTGAATACGTCGTGGGGCCAACCTTGATTCTTCATCCAGCTTCGGTGCGAGAATCCGTCGCGATCGTTTCTTCCGTACCAGGAGCGACTACGTAGGTTACTCATCATTTTCTCCCTGTTGCTTTGCTCGACTCCTACCAAAGGAGCCAATACAGCACAAATGTGATCGCCGTCAGGACCGCGAGCTGCAAGCGCCAGTCGAATATCCCGCGAAAGCGTTCCGTCTGCCCTTTCCAATTGATCGTTAGTTTTTCCAGATTCGCGGGGTCAGTTTTTCTGGTGAAGGAGGATACAGCAAATAGTGTAATGGTGGCCGCCAGTGTTCCCCAGAGTCCGCGGTATGTGTAATTGAGGGTCAAGGGACTGGCATGGAGCAAGGGAAAGAGTCGGCTGCCCGTTTGGGGGCCGATCAACTGGTCGGTCACAAACACAATGCCAAACACCGATCCCACTAACACCGAAGCCAATGCGCCCGCCGCAGTCACGCGTTTGCTCAAAATTCCGAACACGATTGCCGGAGCCACCGGCAATTCCAGGTAGAGCGTAACCGCCTGCAAGTACTTGTATAGACCGTCCGGAGTTTTGTAGACCGCGTAGGCCGCCATGACGCCGAGCAGGGTTGCCGCTACAATGGCAAACCTTCCGAGCAGCACCTGGGAGCGCTCGCTGGTCCGCGGGCGAAAATGCAGGACGAAGTCACGCACCGCCAGCGTGGAAACCGAATTCATCACCGATAGTGTCGAACCGATGAGAGACGCGAGCAGGGCGGCAAGGAGCAGTCCACGCAGTCCAGTGGGGAGGAGTTCATTGAGCAGAGTCACGAAGGTGGTCTTGCTGTCCCGTCCAGGAAAGAGCGCGAGGGCAATGACCCCGGGGAGCGCGAAGATAAATACTGGCGTGAGCTTCAGGAGCACCGTAAACATGGCGCCCCAACGCGCCTGCTCGATGTTCCGTGCGCCCAGCACGCGCTGCACGTTCACCTGATCCACCCCCCAGTAGAAGGTGCCGGCGTAAATCGCCGTAAGGATAACGCCCCAGAACGGGTAATTCGGGTCATCGTACGGTTTCGCGATATGTATCGCGTGAGGCACTTTGAGGGCAAGCTCGTGCCATCCTCCCACCCGGTGCAGCCCGGTGAGCACCATGACGGCGCAGCCCAGAATAATAATTCCGGTCTGGATAGAATCGGTGTAGGCGACCGCGGTGAAGCCGCCGACAATGGTTACGCAGGCGGCAACTATCCCCATGATCCAGACCACATTCATCACATCCCAGCCGATGAGTCCGTGTAACACCAGCGCGCCCGCGTAAAGGTGGAACGCCATCTTGGTGGTGATGGAAAGGGCCAGCATCAGCCCGGAGAAGAGGACGCGCGCCGCGGGATGATAGCGCGTTTCGAGAAATTCGGGCGTGGTGAACACCCGATTGCGAATGAAGAAGGGAAACAGGAACGTCGCGGCAAAGCCCAGGCACCAGCAGGTCGTGAGTTCGACGGTTCCGGCTGACAGTCCGTACCGGTAGGCGTCACCTGAGAGCCCCACCAGGTGCTCTGCCCCGATGTTGGTGGCAAACAAAGACGCGCCGACAAGGGGCCAGGTAAGACTGCGGTCCGCCAGAAAAAAGCGGGAGCTGTCCGCGGAAGATTTCTTGCGGACGGCCAGATACAGACCGAGAAGGATGCTCGAACTTAAGACGATGAGACAGATGGCCCAGTCGACTAAGCCGAGGGAAAAAGACATTTGTCCGTCCCTAGATATCCGAGT
>Ga0210393_10001944_pt1 | contig 17187 bp, 17 predicted proteins | sample IncBWC27OmetaG_FD_160068 | JGI IMG/M metagenome (GOLD analysis project Ga0210393, IMG submission 160068) | Forest soil microbial communities from Barre Woods Harvard Forest LTER site, Petersham, Massachusetts, United States - Inc-BW-C-27-O ... | reverse complement strand
GGCGAGGTTGATCTGGTGCGGGAAATTCCACGGGGTGATCGCGCCGACCACGCCGACGGCTTCGCGCGCGATGGTGCGCCGGGTCGGGATCCCCATCGGCGACGCCTCACCGAGATCCTGGTTCCATACGTAGGACTCCGCGGTGTCGGCCGCGAAGCTCAGGTCGCCGACGGGGCCCTCCAACTGAGCCGCGGCGGTGAGCATGCGCGGTGCGCCGACTTCGGCGATGGTGATCTCGCGCAATTCTTCAATGTGCTCGCGCATCGCGTCGCGCAGCTGCCGAACACACCGCACCCGCAACTCGGTGTTGCGGGACCAGTCCGTGTCGTCGAAGGCGTGCCGCGCGGCATCGATGGCGCGGCCCATGTCGTCGGCGTCGGCGTCGGCGGCGACGCCCAGCACTTCTTCGGTTGCCGGATTGATCGTCGGGAAGGTGCCCGCATTTCCGGTCGACATCTTGCCGTCGATGAACAGTGCACTAACGCCGTCGGCCAACAGGGCCATCTCCCGCTCCCGTCTTTGGCAATTTCAAGGGGCAAATCCGCAAAGTCAATCGAGTGGACAGTTGTCCGATATTGTCCCATCGCACCATAGCCGTCAGGTTGTCGGCAGTGCAAGGGCCGATCTCAGCCGCGGTGTAAAGCTCCAGAAAAATCGCTATTAAACTGGGTATTTGCCGATCGGGCTTGCTTCGCGTCGCGTCTATCCGATAGCTTGGACATGTGTCCAGCGATGCCCTGGTTACGATCACATCCCAGGCCGAGCAGCAGACCGGTCAGGCGCCGCGCAACCGCCGCCAGGAGGAGACCTTCCGCAAGGTGCTCGCCGCCGGCATCGAAACCCTGCGCGAGAAGTCGTATGCCGACCTGACAGTGCGCGCGGTGGCAGCCCGCGCCAAAGTCGCCCCGGCCACCGCCTACACCTACTTCTCTTCGAAGAATCATTTGATCGCCGAGGTCTATCTGGACCTCGTCCGACAAGTCCCGTACTTCACCGATGTCAACGACCCCATGCCCACCCGGGTGGACAAGGCGTTGCGCCATCTGGCCCTGGTTGTCGCCGATGAGCCAGAGGTCAGCGCGGCATGCACAACGGCGTTGCTCGGCGGCGGTGCCGATCCGGCGGTCAGCGCCGCGCGCGACCGGATCGGCGCGGAGATCCACCGTCGCATTTCAACCGCCATCGGGCCCGGCGCCAACCCCAGCACCGTGTCCGCGCTCGAGATGGCTTTCTTCGGCGCACTCGTGCAGGCGGGTAGCGGCGAATTCACCTATCACGAGATCGCCGACCGGCTGACCTATGTGGTGTGCCTCATCCTGGCCGGCGCCGGCGAGACAAGCCAGGAGACAACTACCTAATGACGGTGCATGTTGGAGACCACGAACTGGTCCTCGATCCTTACGACTACGACTTCCATGAAGACCCTTACCCGTATTACAAGCGGCTGCGCGACGACGCCCCGTTGTATCGCAATGAGGGACTGAAGTTCTGGGCGTTGTCGCGCCATCAGGATGTGCTGCAAGGTTTCCGGAACAGCACAACGCTGTCCAACCGCGACGGCGTGTCGCTGGACCCGGTGTCACGCGGACCGCACGCGTCGAAGACGATGTCATTTTTGGCGATGGACGATCCCGCCCATCTGCGTCTGCGCACGCTGGTATCGAAAGGCTTTACCCCGCGCCGGATCCGGGAACTCGAGCCACGGGTCACTGAGCTCGCCGTGCAGCACCTCGATGCCTTGCTGGAGCATGCGGCCTCGGGTGAAACCGTGGATTATGTTGCGGAATTCGCCGGCAAGCTGCCGATGGACGTAATCTCCGAACTGATGGGTGTGCCGCTGGCCGACCGCGACCGCATCCGCGCCATGGCTGACGGCGTGATGCATCGCGAGGACGGCGTCAACGACGTGCCGGCTTCTGCGATCGAGGCCTCGATCAACCTCATCGTCTACTACCAGGAGATGATTGCCGAGCGCCGCAGGAGGCTGACCGAGGATCTGACGTCGGCGCTGCTGGCCGCCGAGATCGACGGCGACCGGCTCACCGACGAGGAGATTCTCGGGTTCATGTTCCTGATGGTGATCGCCGGCAACGAGACCACCACCAAACTCCTTGCCAATGCCGCATTTTGGGGTCGCAAGAATCCCGATCAGCTGGCTCCGGTCTACGCCGATCTGTCTCGGGTCCCGCTGTGGGTAGAAGAGACCCTGCGCTATGACACGTCCAGCCAGATCCTGGCCCGCACCGTGTCCGGCGAGCTCACCCTGTATGACACCACGATCCCCGAGGGCGACGTCCTGCTGCTGTTGCCCGGGTCGGCCCACCGCGACGAGCGGGTGTTCGACAACCCCGACGATTACCTCATCGGACGCGACATCGGCTCCAAGCTAATGAGTTTCGGCAGCGGCGCGCACTTCTGCCTGGGGGCCCATCTGGCCCGGATGGAAGCCCGGGTGGCGCTCACCGAACTGTTCAAGCGAATCCGCGGATACCAGGTCGACGAGGCCAACGCCGTCCGCGTCCACTCCAGCAATGTCCGCGGGTTCGCTCACCTTCCGATCACGGTGGAGGTCGCCTGAATGCCTCGCTTTGAACCACATCCGGCCCGCAGGCCCACGATCGTTGCCGGTGCCTCGTCTGGCATCGGAGCCGCCACCGCCGTCGAGCTTGCCGCCCATGGCTTTCCGGTGGCGCTGGGTGCACGGCGCGTCGAGAAGTGCCACGAGATCGTCGAAAAGATCCGCGCCGACGGGGGTGAGGCGATCGCTCTGCCACTCGACGTCACCGACGCCGAATCGGTCAAGGGATTCGTGCACCAGGCGACCGAGCAGCTCGGTGACATCGAGGTTCTCGTCACCGGCGCCGGCGATACATATTTCGGGCGATTGCACGAAATCGACACCGAGACTTTTGAATCGCAGATCCAGATCCATCTGATCGGGGCAAACCGGTTGGCCACCGCGGTACTTCCCGGCATGGTCGAGCGTCGGCGCGGCGATCTGATCTTCGTTGGCTCCGATGTCGCGCTGCGCCAGCGTCCGCACATGGGCGCCTACGGCGCCGCCAAGGCTGCGCTGGTGGCGATGGTCACCAACCTTCAGATGGAGCTCGAGGGCACCGGGGTGCGAGCTTCGATCGTGCACCCGGGCCCCACGAAAACCGCGATGGGCTGGAGTCTGCCCGCCGAGGCAATCGGCCCGGCGCTGGAGGACTGGGCCAAGTGGGGCCAGGCACGCCACGACTACTTCTTGCGGGCGGCCGATCTCGCCCGGGCGATCACGTTCGTCGCGGAGACGCCCAGGGGCGGCTTCGTGGTCAACATGGAACTGCAGCCTGAGGCGCCCCTGACCGCGACGACAGAACGACAGCAACTCAAACTGGATGAGAAGGCACCGAATTCATGACAACCGCCATCGTGCCGCGGGTTTCCGGCGGCGAAGACGAACACGGTCATCTCGAGGAGTTCCGCACCGATCCGATCGGCCTGATGCAGCGCACCCGTGACGAGTGCGGGGACGTGGGCGGATTCCAGTTGGCGGACAAACACGTCATTCTGCTATCCGGTGCGAACGCCAACGAGTTCTTCTTCCGTTCCGCCGACGAGGATCTCGACCAGGCCGAGGCATATCCGTTCATGACGCCGATCTTCGGCAAGGGCGTCGTCTTCGACGCCAGCCCCGAACGGCGCAAGGAGATGCTGCACAACTCGGCGCTGCGCGGCGAGCAGATGAAGGGCCACGCGGCCACCATCGAGGGCGAAGTAAAGCGGATGATCGCCGACTGGGGCGAGGAAGGCGAGATCGACCTGCTCGACTTCTTCGCCGAGTTGACCATCTACACCTCGACGGCCTGCCTGATCGGGCTGAAATTCCGCAACCAGCTGGACTCCCGGTTCGCGCATTACTACCACGAGCTGGAACGCGGCACCGACCCGCTGTGCTATGTCGACCCGTACCTGCCGATCGAGAGCTTCCGGCGCCGCGACCAGGCCCGCAAAGACCTGGTGGCGCTGGTACAGGAGATCATGAATCAGCGGGTCGCCAACCCGCCCAAGGACAAGAGCGATCGCGACATGCTCGACGTTCTGGTGTCGATCAAGGACGACGAGGGCAATCCCCGGTTCTCCGCCGACGAGGTCACCGGCATGTTCATCTCGCTGATGTTCGCCGGACACCACACCAGTTCCGGAACGTCGGCGTGGACGCTGATCGAGCTGATCCGCCACACCGACGTCTACGCCGAGGTGCTTGCCGAGCTGGAGGAGCTTTACGCCGACGGCCAAGAGGTGAGTTTCCATGCGCTGCGCCAGATTCCGAAGCTGGACAACGTGGTCAAGGAGGCCCTGCGCCTGCACCCGCCGTTGATCATCCTGATGCGTGTCGCCAAGGGTGACTTCGAGGTCGAGGGCTTCCCGATCCGCAACGGTGACTACGTCGCGGCATCCCCGGCGATCTCGAATCGAATTCCCGAAGACTTTCCCGACCCCGACGGGTTCAACCCGGACCGGTACAACAAGCCCGAACAGGCCGACCTCGCCAACCGATGGACCTGGATTCCGTTCGGCGCGGGCCGGCACCGTTGCGTTGGTGCCGCTTTCGCGACCATGCAGATCAAAGCGATCTTCTCGGTTCTGTTGCGCGAGTATGAGTTCGAGATGGCGCAGCCGCCGGAAAGCTATCGCAACGACCACTCCAAGATGGTGGTGCAGCTGGCCCAGCCCGCCAAAGTGCGCTACCGCCGCCGCTAGATCGGAGGGTGATATGGGTTATCGAGTGAACGCCGACCTGGACTTGTGCCAGGGACATGCGATGTGCGAGCTGGAGGCGCCCGACTATTTCCGGGTGCCCAAGCGCGGCAAGGTCGAAATCCTCGATGCCGAGCCGCCAGATGACGCCCGCGACGAAGTCGAGCAGGCGGTGATCGCCTGCCCTACCCAGGCACTGTCCATCAAAGAAACAGGAGAATAACCGTGTCAGAAGCATCGGGATTCCCGCGCTCAGAACTCGACGAGTGGGTGCAGTCCTGGCTCAAGGCCAACAAGGACTGCGAGAAGGCGGGCGACTGGAAGCCGCTGGCTGACTTCTACGCTCCCGAGGCCACCTATGGCTGGAACATCGGGCCTAAAGAAGACGTGATGTGCGTCGGAATCGATGAGATCCGCGATATCGCGCTCGGCCTGGAAATGGAGGGTCTGGAGAATTGGCAGTACCCGTACCAGAAGGTCCTCATCGACGACCAGCAGGGTGAGATCGTCGGTTTCTGGAAGCAGGTTGTCATGGACGGCGACGGCGGACAGCAGGAGATCTACGGCATCGGCGGCAGCTGGTTCCGGCTCAATGGCGACAAGCTCATCGAGTGGCAGCGCGACTTCTTCGACTTCGGTCACGTCTCGGCGCTGTACATGCACCTGATGAAGGAAGGGAAATTGTCGGCGGGCATGCAGAAGCGGATCGAGCGCGGTATGGCCAGTGAGAAGCTGCCCGGCTACTACCCGCTCGGCCAGGCACCCGTCCCGATCTGGTGAGTCGGACCAACCAAGCATTTGATTTGTCGCACGCGCTATGCTGACGCGACAGGAGTGCCCTGTGGCATCCGTCACCACCGCTGCCAGGCAAGATGGGTCAGGCAGTCGCAATTCAAAGGCGAAATGGGGTCAGGTCCAACGTGAAGACAAAAGGCGCACTGATCTGGGAATTCAACCAGCCGTGGTCCATCGAGGACATTGAGATCGGCGACCCGGTCAAGGATGAAGTCAAGATCCAGATGGAAGCGGCCGGGATGTGCCATTCGGACCACCATCTGGTCACCGGTGGCATCCCGATGGCAGGCTTCCCGGTCCTCGGCGGCCACGAGGGTGCGGGCATCGTCACCGAGGTCGGCCCCGGCGTGGAAAACCTCGCCCCGGGCGACCACGTGGTGCTGTCGTTCATCCCGTCCTGCGGGATGTGTCCGACATGTCAGGCCGGCCTGCGCAACCTGTGTGACCTGGGTGCCGGGCTGCTGGGCGGCCAAGCGGTCTCCGACGGCACGTTCCGCATCCAGGCCCGCGGCCAGAACGTCTTCCCCATGACGCTGCTGGGCACGTTCTCGCCGTACATGGTCGTGCACCGCAGTTCGGTGGTGAAGATCGACCCGTCGATCCCGTTCGAGGTCGCCGCGCTGGTCGGCTGCGGCGTAACCACCGGCTACGGCTCGGCGGTCCGCACCGCCGACATCAGGCCGGGTCAGGACGTCGCCATCGTCGGCGTCGGCGGCGTCGGCATGGCCGCGCTGCAGGGTGCCGTGACCGCCGGCGCGCGCTACATCTTCGCGATCGACCCGGTGGAGTGGAAGCGCGATCAGGCCCTCAAGTTCGGCGCCACCCACGTCTACCCCGACATCAACGCCGCGCTGATGGGCATGGCCGAAGTCACCTACGGCCTGATGGCCCACAAAGTGGTGGTCACGGTCGGTGAGCTGAAGGGGGCCGACGTAGACAGCTACCTCAACATCACCCAAAAGGGCGGCACTTGCGTGCTGACCGCTATCGGCAGCCTGCTGGACACCAATGTGAACCTGAACCTGGCGATGCTGACCCTGATGCAGAAGAACCTGCAGGGCACCATCTTCGGCGGTGGAAACCCGCAATACGACATCCCACAACTGCTGTCGATGTACAAGGCTGGCAAGCTCAACTTGGACGACATGATCACTCGCCAGTACCGGCTCGAGCAGATCAACGACGGCTACCAGGACATGCTGGACGGCAAGAACATTCGCGGCGTCATCCGATACACGTACGCTGACAGGTAATCCGACCGGTTGAGGCGCGTGGTCCTGAGTGGCCAGCTTTCCGCACCTGCCGGCGCCGGGACGAATCGGCGCCATGACGGTGCGCAACCGGGTGGTGATGTCTCCCATGGAGACGATGTACGGCACCCCGGACGGACTGCCGTCGCAGCGCACCCGCGACTACTTCGCCGCCCGCGCCAAGGGGGGCGTCGGATTGATCACGTTGGGCGCCACCGGAGTTGACAATCATCACCCCGAGACTCCCGGTGGCCTGCATCTGGCCACTGACGACGCGGTCGATGCCCATCGTGCACTAGTCGAGGGAGTGCACGAACACGGCGCCAAGATCCAGCCCCAGATCGTGCACGCCGGGCCCGACGGCCTTGGGCCCGAGATGTTCGGCCTGCCGTCCGTGGGGCCCTCGGTGATTCCGTCTTATCTCACCGGCCGTCCGTCGACGGAGATCAGCAAGCAGCAGCTCTGCGAGGTGTTTGACTTGTTCAAGGCCGCGGTGCGGCGCGCCGCCGAGGCCGGATACGACGGGATCGAGCTGCATGCCGCGCATGGCTACATGTTGCTGGGCTCTTTCCTTGCCCCGCAACGTAATCGACGCACCGATGAATATTGGGGCGACCGCACGCGCGGTCGAATCCGGGTGGCGCCGAGGTGCACGCCGGCGGCGACTGCAGCGGCCTTGGCCTCATCCGCAAAGCCACCGAGGAGGGCGCACGCGCCGCGTGCGCTATTTGAGAAGACAGGAGAAAACATGACCGAAACCGTCGACACTCCGGCACTGACTGCGTCGCAATCATCGTGGCGGTGCGCGCAGGCCCACGACCGGGAAGGCTGGCTGGCGCTGATGGCCGACGACGTCGTCATCGAAGACCCGATCGGCAAGTCCGTGACCAACCCCGATGGCGACGGGGTCAAGGGGAAGGAAGCCGTCGGCGCCTTCTTCGACAACAACATCGCGGCCAACCAGCTGACGATCACCTGCGAGGAGACGTTCCCGTCGAGCTCGCCTGACGAGATCGCTCATATCCTGGTGCTGCACAGCAAGTTTGAGGGTGGTTTCACCAGCGAGGTGCGTGGGGTGTTCACCTACAACGTGAACGACGCCGGGCTGATCAGCAACATGCGCGGGTACTGGAACCTCGACGTCATGAAATTCGGCAAGGAGGAGTAGCGGGCGACCACGAGTCCGATGCCGATTCCGACACACATATGCTCGGGCCCATGGCGTCGATCTTCACCAAGATCATCAACCGCGAACTGCCCGGCCGCTTCGTGTACGAGGACGACGACGTCGTCGCGTTCTTGACGATTGAGCCGATGACACAAGGGCACACACTGGTGGTGCCACGCGCCGAGATCGATCAGTGGCAAGACGTGGACAACGCGGCGTTCTCGCGCGTCATGGAGGTAAGCCAGCTGATCGGTAAGGCCGTGTGCAAGGCCTTCAGGACTGAGCGTGCCGGGGTGATCATCGCGGGGCTGGAAGTGCCGCATCTGCACGTCCACGTATTTCCCACCCGCAACTTGAGCGACTTCGGCTTTGCCAACGTCGACCGCAACCCATCACCGGAATCCCTCGATGCGGCACAGGCCAGGATCAAGGCGGCCCTGGCGCAACTGGCGTAAAGCTCAAACGCGCGTGGGGACGTCGCTGGTGCGTGGCAGCGTGACGCGGAAGCAGCAACCCTGCCCGGGCGTGGTTGTCACAGTGACATCGCCGCCGTGTGCGTGCACCAGCGAGTCGACGATGGATAGCCCCAGTCCGGTACCGCCGCTGGCCCGTGCTCGCGACGAGTCGGTGCGATAGAACCGCTCGAACACCCGCGACGCATCCTGCTGACTCATCCCGGGGCCCTTGTCAGCCACCTCGAGCACCACATCGTCGCCTTCCGTGCCGACCCGCACGACGACCTCGGCGCTTTCCGGGGTGTGCTGTAAAGCATTCGTAATGAGGTTGCTGAGCACCTGGCGGATTCGCGGTTCGTCGCCGAGCACCTCTGGGATGCCGGGACCGTCGAAGACTTCCATCGTGATGCTGCGCCTGGGGTCGATCGCCTGCGCGTCGTGCACGGCGTCGCTAGCCAGCGCCAGCAAGTCCACTTGATGGTGCTCCAACGGTCGTTGCACGTCCAGCCGCGCCAGCAGCAGCAAATCATCCACCAGCAAGCCCATTCGGCTGGCTTCGCTCTCGATCCGCGACAGCAGCATGGCCACGTCGCGAGCAGCGCCCTGGCGATAGAGTTCGGCGAAGCCGCGAATGGTGGTCAGCGGCGTGCGCAGTTCGTGGCTGGCGTCGGTGATGAACCGTCGCATCCGTTCCTCTGAACTGCGGGCCTTTTCGGCCGAAGACCTAGAGGATGCCAGCGCTTGCTGAATTTGGGTGAGCATTCCGTTGAGCGCCAACGAAAGTCGGCCCACCTCGGTTCGGGGATCCCGTTCGGGAACCCGGAGATCGTGCTGCCCCGCCGCGATCGCAGCGGCGGTTTGCTCAACTTCGTACAGTGGTTGCAGGCTGCGGTGCACCACCACGAAGCTGGCGATCCCGACCACGATCAGCACCGCCACCCCGAGGCCGATCTGCAACAAGACCAGTGACCTGACGGTGTGCTGGACGTCGGACAGATCGATCGCGACCGTGGTCAACCCGTGCGGGCCGCGCACCGACACCGCGCGCCACTGAATGTCGGAGCCGTTGACCGAGGGCAGCGTCGTCGGATTGGGGCCCACGTCGTTGTCGGGCGGTAGCGCCGGTTCGGAGTTGCGGTCGTTGATGGCCGTAAACGGGATGCCGTCGGTGGCGACGCCCCGCACGTAGAACTTCGACGGTGGCCGGCCCGGATCCGGACCCTCGTACGGGGGCGCGGACTGCCGCCGCGGGGCCTGTGCCCAGCCGCGGGATGCGTCGAGCAGCGTTTGGTCGATCCGGCTGATCAGGCTGTGACGCAGGATCGAGGTGACCGAGATCCCGGAGGCCGCCAGACCGCAGGTAACCAACAGCAGGGTGGCCGCGACTAGACCTAGCCGAAGTGGTATTCCGCGTTTAGGCTGTGTGGCCATTTCTGTATTCTTCGCTACCTCTGGCTGCCCTGCAGAATGGCTGAACGGCCGCTCAGCGCGGCTCCCGAAGCACATAGCCCACCCCACGCAAGGTGTGCAGCAGCCGCTTCTCGCCGGTGTCGATTTTGCGACGCAGATACGACACGTAGGACTCGACGACATTGACGTCGCCTCCGAAGTCGTAGCGCCAGACGTGGTCGAGGATCTTCGGTTTGCTCAGCACCGTGCCCGCGTTGATCACAAAATAGCGAAGCAGCGTGAATTCGGTCGGCGACAGCGACACGGGTTCGCCGGCCTTCCACACTTCGTGGGTCTCTTCGTCGAGTTCGATATCGGCGAATGTCAGGCGGGCACTGCGAGGTTCCGCGCCGCCCTTGCCGGAGCGACGCAGGATGACCCGCAGCCGGGCGACGACCTCCTCCAGGCTGAACGGCTTCGTCACGTAGTCGTCGCCGCCCAGGGTCAGGCCGGCGATCTTGTCCTGCAGGGAGTCGCGGGCCGTCAGGAACAACGCCGGGGCATCGATGCCGTCGGCACGAAGCCGGCGCAGCACCCCGAAGCCGTCCATGCCGGGCATCATCACGTCGAGGATCACCGCATCCGGGCGGGCGTCACGGGCACGATCCAGGGCTTGGGCTCCATTGGTCGCGGTGTAGACCTCAAATCCCTGGAACTTGAGGCTCACCGAGAGCAGTTCCACGATGTTGGCCTCGTCATCGACCACGAGGACGCGAGCCTCCGGTTTGGTTTCGGTTGGGCTGGCCGCTGTCATGAGGTCACTTTCCGTCCCTTGCTTGAACATTGCCTGCGTAATCATTGTGTAATTCCTGGGAACTCGGTGCGCATAGTCTGCTAGTAGTCTGCCAGGAATCATCGCATCGGCTTGGACCGGTCCCCTTTTTTGGAGCGCGTCGTGCATAGACTCGACGTCATGGACCTCGCTAGAAGCATGGTTTCCGTCGCGACCGCACCCGCGCGAGTCGGCCTTGCCGCTGCAGAGGCGAGCTTGAACCTCGCCAGCGTGGCGGTCGGGGTGGCAAAGCGATCGCTGGGGGATGGCGGAGCCGGCGGAACGAACCCCATGACGTCCATGCTCGGGATCGACGACGCGATCATCCGCGCCAATCGGCTGGCCAGACTGCTCGACGACGACGCGCCACTGGGACGTGCCATGGCGCCCGATGGGCCGGTCGACCGTTTGCTGCGTCCGGGCGGGGTGGTCGATCTGTTGATGTCGGAGGACGGTCTGGTCGATCGCTTGACCGCGGAGGGCGGTGGCCTAAAACGAGCGCTGCAGCCGGGCGGGCTGGCCGATCAGCTGCTGTCCGAGGACGGGTTGATCGAACGAGTGCTGTCCGAGGATGGGTTGGCGGACCGGCTTCTTTCCGAAGGCGGTCTGATCGACAAGCTGACCGCCAAACGTGGTCCGCTCGACCAGCTCGCCGATGTCGCCGACACCCTCGCCCGGTTAACGCCGGGGATGGAGGCGCTGGAGCCTGCCATCGCCACTCTGCAGGACGCCGTCATGGCACTCACGATGGTGGTCAACCCGCTGAGCAGCATCGCCGAGCGCATCCCGCTGCCCGGCCGCCGCCCCGCACGCCGCTCGCCGTCGCGTCCGGTGCGCTCGCAGCGCATCATCGAAAGCGACTCGTGACCGGCTAAGCTGGCAGCCGATTTGCCCGGCCTCCTTAGCTCAGTGGTAGAGCACTCGCCTTGTAAGCGAGCGGTCGTCAGTTCAATCCTGACAGGAGGCTCAACACGGTTTGCGGTGTTTTCCCTGGTCAAAGCGTTTTTGTGGGGAACATCTGTGCGATTGGGCACCATTTGGGCACATATTGGGCACACCTCAAAACGGGCCACCCGCCACAGCAAACGGGCTAACGGCCAGGCGGCCCGGGGTCTGCGTGGTACGAAGAACAGGTGAAAAACATCAAACGAATCGCAGCCGCGACTGCCATCACCACAGGTCTAGGACTTGCGGGTCTGGGCGCGGCGAGCGTCGCTGAGGCATTCCCCGGGCCTGCCGGGCCGTTGCCCGACTATCACTGGTGTCCCGGTGAATTCTGGGACCCGGGCTGGGGTTACAACTGGGACGGGGGCCGCTGCCACGACGACGGCTTTTACGACGGCGACCCCCGCGACGCGGGCCACTGGCACGGGCCCGGCGGCTGGGACCCGGGCCGCCCGGGTGGCCCCGGCCGGGACCCCGGCTGGAACCCCGGCCGCGGCTGGTAAGCCCGGCAGGGTTGGGGGCGTTCGATTCGGGGCGCTGGTCGAGTCGGGCGGCGTGGCATTTGGCGCGGGCGTATGCGGCGCCGAGCAGGTTGGTCGCGTTGAATGAGATCCGGGCCAGTATGGGCGTCGATTCCGGCGCTGGGGTTGATGACGGGGGCGGTGTGGTCATCGTGCAGCCCGCCCGGCGCCGGGTCGCGGGTGATCCCCCCGTTTCCCAGGATCGGGGCCCAGCAAAGCCGCCCGTGGGCACATAGTGGGCACAACTTGGGCACGAATTGCGTTACGCTGCGATACGCTCCGTTACGCGTTTTCGCAGCTAGATGACGGGTTAGCCGCCTGACCAGCGTTGCTGATAACAGTTCAATCCTGACAGGAGGCTCCAAGCTTCGGTCGACATATGAGCTGGCAGACGCATCTTTTGCGTTGCACGCTTGTGCGATTCTGCGCTTTGTGCCCACATTTTGCCCACACTGTCTGCAACAGATGTGAGATCTGAGTCGAACAAATCGGCGTAAACGTCGAGAGTCATCGCGGCACTAGCGTGGCCCAGCATCCGCTGAACCACCTTCGGGTTGGCCCCCGCGCTGATCGCTAGGGAAGCGGCAGTGTGACGCAGACCGTTAGCCGTGATCCTGGGGAATGTGGGATCGGATTTTTGGCATCGCGCAACCGCGCCGGAAAGCCAAGACCCTTTCGAGGCGGGCGGCCCCATGTAGCGACCCGATGGCGTCGGCCACAACAGATCGTCGCGGCCCTTGCCTCTGTCGGTCTCAGCCAGTGCGTCGATAACAAACTCAGGCAGCACCACCGTCCGGTTCTCATTCAACTTCAGCGTGCCGACGATGACCTTGGTGCCCACCTGCACGGCGTTTCGGTGCAACTCGATGCGGCGGCGTAGGAAGTCGACATCACTGATCCGCAGGGCAGCCGCCTCACCCCAACGCAGTCCTCCCACCCCGAGGAGAAGCACCAAGGACCGATAGCGCCCGGACTGATCGGCAAGCATGTTCAGCTGGCTAGCAGTCAGATATGCGTTGCGGCGCGGGGGTCGCTTCGGCAACTTCACACCGCGAGCTGGATTCGATGCCAGCAGCCGGTCCTGGACCGCGTCATCCAATATCCGTGCCAGCACGGAGTAGGCCGTTTGCACAACAACTGCTCCGCGCTTCGTGGCAAGCTGCGATACCCATGCCTGCACCGCGGTAAACCGGATTTCCGACAAACTTGTGCGGCCCCAACGAGGCTCGACGTGGACCCGCCAGGCGCTTTCAGACGAACGGAAACCGGACGGCTTCATATGGCCCTAGATGTAGCCGATGGCGCCGATGACGGTGAGCACGACCACCGCTGTCGCCGCCGCGAGGAGGATCCGGCGCCGCCTGCGCCGCAGTGCTCTCCACCCCGACTTCGCGGGCGTCGATTGTGCTGTCGCGCTGTGTCGTCCCTCCCGTGCCGATCTGGTGGGCGGCCTGGCGTCTTGCCCCGCGGCACGGGCGGCCAGAGTAATAGCGGCCTCGGCGCTGCGATCGCTTTTCGAGTCGGCGGCCCGTTCCTTGAGGGCTGTGGCGAACTGGCGGCACCGGTCGAACCGGTCGGCGGGGTCCTTGGCCAGGGCAGTCGATAGCACTTGATCGAGGTGCGCAAAATCCGGGCGCCGATCGGTGAGCTTCGGTGGTGCTGCGTTGAGGTGTTGGCTGATGACGGCGACCGGGTTGGAATGCTGATACGGCGGCGCACCCGTGAAAAGGTGAAACGCGGTGGCGGCCAGCGCGTACTGGTCGGCGCTCCCGTCAATGTCCGAGCCCATCAATTGTTCGGGTGCGGAGTAGGCGACCGTTCCCGCGGTGAAATTTGTGGCGGTGAGTCCGCTGATCTCGCCGCGTTGCCGGGCTATTCCGAAGTCGGCCAACAGGATCCGTCGTACACTGTCTTCTGGCTCGGTGAGCAGGATGTTGGCCGGTTTGACGTCGCGATGCAATAGGCCCCGCTGATGGGCGTAGTCGAGCGCGCCGGCCACCGCGGTGACGATGGCGCACACGGCACGCGTCGGCATTCCCGACGGGTACTGGTCTTTGATTAGCTGCGCGGCGTCCGTGCCCTCGACGTAGTCGATCGCGATCCACAGCTGGCCATCGAACTCGCCGCGATCATGCACCCCGACGATACTTGGGTGGAACAGCGTTGCCGCGAGATCGGCTACTCGGTGGAATCTCTCGCGGAATTCGCGGTCCGCTGTCATCGCCTGGGGAAAGATTTTCAACGCCTCGCGACGCGGCAATCGGGGGTGCTGTGCGAGGTAGACCTCGCCCATCCCTCCGGAGCCCAACAGACGCAGGATCGTATAGCCCGCGAACTCGGCTCCGCCGACCAACGGCATGGGCGAACAGTACCCATGGAAGCGCTGAAGCTAACATTGAGGGCGAATCGCCACTGGCGTAGCCGTCCCGACACGGCAAGGCTAGGCGCTCTGCCAGTCGCCATTTTTTACGTACAGGCCCAAAAAATCGGGATAAATCTCCTCTGACGTCGTGTTTTGCCGCTATCGCAATGCCCGACGTCGCGTGTTGGCGATGCACCGGCCCACGCCGCCGCGACCCTGTACGCGCCGTAGGCGCGGACTATCCGGGCCTGCTAGCGTGCTCGGCGCCCAAGGCTTTCGGCGTCGAGGATCAGCGTGTTGTGGCTTTCCGATTTGATCCAGCCCTTTTCGCCGAAAGTGCTGAGCGCTTGGTTTGTTGCCTCCCGGGACGCGCCGGCCAGCTGAGCGATCTCCACTTGTGTGAGGTCGTGGACCACTCGCAGCCCGTCGTGTTCGCGGGTGCCGAATTGTTGTGCCAGCAGCAGTAGTTGCTTGGCGACCCGCCCGGGGACGTCGATGAAGATCTGATCTGTCAGTTTGTTGTTGGTGCGCCGCAGCCTGCGGGCCAGAACCCGTAGCAGCTGTTCGGCGACCTCGGGGCGCTCGACCATCCATCCGCGCAGCGTGTCGCGGTCCAAAGACACCGCGCGCACCTCGGTGAGGGTGGTCGCGCTGGCGGTGCGCGGGCCGTCGTCGAAGACTGAGAGCTCACCGAACATCTCCGGCGGACCCATCACCGCCAGCAGGTGCTTGCGGCCCTCCGGTGAACGGTAACTGATCTTGACCTTCCCGGAGATGATGATGTACAGCCAGTCTGCGGGTTCTCCTTGAGCGAACACGGTCTGCCGGCGAGCGAAGTCGACGGGTTGCAGTTGTTTGGTGATCGCAGCCACAGCGCTGTCGACTCCGTGAAACATTCCGGCTCCGGCGACGGTCTCGTCCACACAGCCTCCTTGGGGGGTGTTGGGCAGCGTCAGGACGATAGTGCGGCGTTGCGGATACTGGGGGCCTATCACCCGGTAGGTGTCCCGTGAGGCTGGTCGGCTCAGCCCTTATTTGGACGTTGATCGGTGGTCGGCTCCGGCTGAGATGCATGAGCTGGTCTGTACAACCCCAACCGTCCTCGGTCGACTGGAAGCCAAAGCCACCAGGATCATCGTTGAAACGGATGTGTATTAAGACAACGTCGCGACCGACGTCTCGATTCTAGCGATTCGGGAAGGTTCGTGCGGGAGCTTGCAGACCGGCGAACCGGTCACCCATGCCGCTAGTCAAGCGGCTCAGTACCGAAACATTCAGGCGGTCAACTCGTTTCCCAGTCACCGTGGAACTGCTGCGGATCGTGGTCGAGTTCCTGCCGGCGCCATGTGGGGCGCCAATAGGCATCAGCCTCAGCCGCGCTTTGACGGCGCCGAGCCTCCCATTCATCCGCCTCGCGCTGGCGTTCGAACGCCTTGAATTCCGCCTGGCGGATGGATTCGTCGAGACGCTCACGGGCACCGCGGGGGGTCAATATGGGGATGCCCAGCTTCCGTGCCGAGTTGTGCCGACTGTCGGCTGCATCGGGTGTGACTGTGGCAAGCCATTCGACCGTCTTGGTGATGTTCACGGCGATTTTCGCCCCATACGACTCGGCACGTTCGCGAAGCACTAGCAGCGCCGCATCGCCAGTGGCGATCCCGATGCGGAGGCCCCGAAGGTAGCGTGCCTCGGGCGGTGGCCCAGGCTCAGCAAGCGAACGAATGACGGCGCCCATCTTTTCTGCGACGACAGTCAGATCCAGTCCCTCAGCGAGCAGGAACATCTCGCGCCGTCGTGACAGAGTCAAGGTGGTCCAGTCAGCCGAAGCTTCCTCGGGAAATGCTGCATTCCAGGCGTTTCGGTGAAGTTCGCGAAGCTGCGTTCCGGTCACCCGGGTTAATCGAGCTTGCTTTAGCAACGCGGCGGCTTCGTCAAATGACAATCGCCCGTCCTGCACGCTTTCGTCGAGCAGACGGCTGTAACGCGCGATGGCGGCGCGGTCGCCGCGCCGCGGGATAGGCGACTGTGGAAACGGCGTCAGTAATTCGGCAACCGAGGCTCGCGTCAGCGGCACGGGACGGCAGCTGATCGGGCAGGTATCGACGGCGATTGGCTTTACCGGATTCGGCGGCGGCTCTGTGAGATACAGAGGGCTGGGGCTGTAATTCAGCAGCCAAAGGAGGACTTCCCGAATGCACCGGGCATCGCCCAATGCGGCGTGCCTGTGGTCGGCCCAACCGCCCGTGGCCGTCTTGTACATGGCGACCAGGCTGAATGCGCGGCCATCCAGTTGTCGACGCGATGTCCTAAGCGTGCACAGGCCCACTGTTGCAGGCAATGCTATGCCGGCGCGGCGGGCGAGGTGCGACAGCTGTCCGCGAGTTCGCCGAGTTCATTGCGTCACCACGCGCCCGGCCGAATCCGCAGATCACATCGCATCAGGTCATCCAAATGGACAACCTGAGCCATACGCCAGGCAAAAACCTCCATCTGGCGGGGGTGTTTTCCGGTCAACGCCGAAAAACACAGGTAGGCGGCCAATAGGGTTGCGCGAATGGCGAAACACTACGCGACCACCGAAAGCCGCATCGACGAAGTGCAGATCGGTTTCGAACTGCTCTTGCCGTCCGGCATAGATGGTGTACCGCCTACGACCTTCGTCATCGACGCGATCAAGCTCATCCACAATAAGGGCGCTGGCGAACCACCGAAGATCAGGATGACGTC
>Ga0210393_10001940_pt1 | contig 17196 bp, 12 predicted proteins | sample IncBWC27OmetaG_FD_160068 | JGI IMG/M metagenome (GOLD analysis project Ga0210393, IMG submission 160068) | Forest soil microbial communities from Barre Woods Harvard Forest LTER site, Petersham, Massachusetts, United States - Inc-BW-C-27-O ... | reverse complement strand
TGACCGCTTCACGCTGCTCACCGACATCATGGGCGACGAAGATCACTTCGGCGACATGGACTTCAAAGTCGCCGGCACGCAACGCGGCGTCACGGGCATCCAACTCGACCTGAAAATCGACGGCATCAGCGAGCGCATCATCCGCGAAACGCTGCAACAAGCGCATCGGGCTCGGCGCGAGCTGTTGAAGACCATGCTCAGCGTCATCCGCAAGCCTCGGTCGGATATCTCGCCCTACGCCCCTCGGCTTACGCAGATCAAGATCGACCCGGAAAAGATCGGTCTCTTGATCGGCCCAGGCGGCAAGACGATTCGCAGTATTCAAGAACAGGCCAAGGTGACGATCGACGTGCAGGACGACGGCACGGTGACCGTTTCGGGCTTGAATGGACCGTCTGTCGAAGAGGCTTTGGCGACCATCGAGGCTCTGACCGAGGAAATCAAGGTCGGACGCATCTATGAAGGAACCGTCAGTTCGGTCAAGGACTTTGGGGCCTTCATCGAGATCGCGCCCGGCAAAGACGGCCTGTGCCACATCAGCGAGCTTTCCGACGGTTACGTCAAGAATGTGACGGACGTGTGCCGGGTGGGCGACAAGCTTTCGGTGAAAGTCATTGCGGTCGACGAGCAGAACCGGGTCAAGCTTTCGCGGAAGGCCGTCCTGGCCGAGGCCGCAGCTGCCCATTCCGACGGCGACGCATCGGAATAGAGTCGGTACCCAGATTCGAGTGGCGAAACTCGAATCGGGGAGGGCGATCCACCTGCGGTCCGCCGCGGTGGACCGAGCCGCAACATAAACTGAATCTGAAAACCCGGCTCAGCGGGAGCTTCGCCCTCCCGCGCGCTCCTTCGACCGCCTGCGTGGTTGCACAGACCGATGGCGGACCCTTCTAGGTCAAACGAAGCCTCCACCGATCACACCGGTCGAAGTGACACTCCGTCCGCGGTGCGCTCGCCCGCCGAAGTGCGCACCCAGCCAAGCCCGATCGAAACGGCCGCAGCCGGGCCCGAACCCATACCGAGCGGCCACCTGCGCCGCCAATACGAAGAGGTGGCGGCGCTTGCCGGCGGATTGGCTCACGAAATCCGCAATCCGCTTTCGACCATGGGTATGCTGTTGGAGTTGATGGCCGAGGACTTTCAGACTCCGGCCACGCCGCGGGACCGTCGCGTGCTCACGCAAGTGAGGACTCTGCAGCGCGAGTGCCGCCACTTGGAAGAAATCCTCAACGACTTTCTGCAGTTTGCCCGGTTGGGGGAAATCGAGCTCGTCGAGTCCGACGTCAATCAATTGGTGCGAGACTTTGTCGAGTCCTATAGGGGGCAGGCCCGCGAGCACGGCGTCGAGATCAGCCCGCACCTGGCTTCCGATTTGCCCGCGGTCAGGGTCGATCGCGCCTTGTTCCGCCAGATGCTTCTGAACCTGGCTCTCAACGCCCAGCAGGCCATGCCCGCGGGTGGAATGATGGAACTGCAGACTCAATTCGACGACGGGGCAGTGCAATTGGCGTTGATCGACAATGGCGTCGGCATGGATGAAGCCACGCAGACCAAACTTTTCGACGTCTTTTTCTCCACAAAAGTGGGCGGAAGCGGGCTCGGCTTGCCCACAGTTCGTAAAATTGTCGAGGCCCACCAGGGACGAATCGCGTGTCAGAGTGAGCCGGGACGGGGCACCCGGTTTGTGATTTCTCTTCCCCCGGCCCAGTCATGACGCCGCCGAAGAACACTGACGCGAAGAAAATCGACTTGCCAGCCATCGAGCCGGCAAAAATCGAGGTGGCCAAAGCCGACTCGGCCATGGGCAGCCCGACCGACCTTTCGGGAATTCCCATCCGCGTGCTGATCGTCGACGACGACGAGGCACACGCCCAGGCCGTCGCGCAAAGCCTCCAGCGAATCGGTTGCGACTGCACCGTGGCCAATTCCGGCGCCCGCGGCATCGCCCTCATCGAGAGCGAAAACGATTTCGACGTCGTCGTCACCGACATGAAGATGGACGAAATCGACGGGTTAGCGATCCTACGCAAGAGCAAAGAAGAGCTGCCCGACGCCGAAGTCATCGTCGTCACCGGCCACGGCTCGATCAATTCGGCCGTCACAGCCGGCCAGCAGGGCGCGTATGCGTATCTCTCGAAGCCGCTGGATATCAACGAACTGCGGGCGGCGGTCCAAAAAGCCTCGACCCGCGTGCGGCTCATCCGCCGCAACGCCGAGCTGAACCGGCGCCTCGACGAGAAATTCGGCTTCGAAGGCGTGATCGGCTCCAGCCCCCAGATGCACAAGGTCATCGAGACGCTCAAGTTCGTCGCTCCCACCGATAGCACCGTACTCATTCAAGGTGAAAGCGGCACCGGCAAGGAGTTGGTTGCTCGGGCCCTCCATCAGAACAGCCCCCGCAAGAACAAGCCGTTCGTCCCGCTCAACATCTCGGCTCTTCCCAGCAGCATTCTCGAGAGCGAGTTGTTCGGGCATGAACAGGGCGCCTTCACCGGCGCCATCGGCCGCCGCATCGGCAAATTTGAGTTCGCCAACGGCGGCACACTGTTTCTCGACGAGGTCGGCGAAATGCCGATGGAGACGCAGATCAAACTCCTCCGCGTGCTCGAGGACCGCAAGGTCACTCGCGTCGGCACGAACGACGAGCACGAGGTCAACGTCCGCCTAGTCGCTGCGACCAACGCCGACCTGAAGGCGATGGTCGAGAAAAAGACGTTTCGCGGCGACCTCTACTATCGGCTCACCGTGGTGAGCATCCATCTGCCGCCGCTGCGTGACCGTCGCAGCGATATCCCGCTGTTGATGGAACACTTCCGCAGAGACATCTGCGCGCGAATGCACAAAGAGGTGTTGGGATTTACCAAAGCGGCCCGGCAAGCCCTGATCAGTTACGATTGGCCCGGGAATATTCGCCAGTTGCGGAACACCGTCGAGCGAATGATCGTGCTCGATTCGGACAGCGAGTTGGACGTCGACGACCTGCCCGAAGATATTGCCGTTCTCGCCCACCGGGAGGGCGAAGCGCCTGGCGTAGCTGCCATCCCCGGCAGCGATTCCCTCATCGGCCGCCCGCTCGTCGACGTGGAGCGTTATTACATCCACCGCGCGCTGGAGCTGACCGAGGGCAAGCGCGAAGAGGCCGCGCAACTGCTGGGCATTGGCGAGCGGACGCTCTACCGCAAAATCAAAGAGTACGGCCTGAAGAATTATTGAGCTCGACAGGACGGCGAAGGTCCTGCTGAGCTGTATTAAGGAGCCGCGCACGAAGTAAGCGGTATCCAAGAAAAAATCACCGCTTACTTCGTGCGCGGCTCTTTTAAGGCCCGGCTCGGGCGCGGGCCTCTCGCTCTGCCAGCATGCTCACTCGTCTAGTCTAATGATGCGCCAGGTGCGCATATTCCGGAAGCGGCAAGGGCACGCGAGTTTGTGACGCGGCACTGCGGGCGACTGCTTCGGTGAACTCCATATACTTCACGCCCGTCGCGAAATCGGTGAACCGCACCTTTTCGTAGCCGCGAATCGCCCCGACAAACTCGGCCTCGACGCGCCATCCGCCGCGCTTCGCCGCCGGCACTTCGAACTCCAGCAGTTGCTTCTCTCCCGCGCGACCGGTCAACAGCCGCTCGACCGGCGTGATCTCGTAGCGCAGGGTTCCCTCGCTGCCGTACAAGTGAATCTGATGCCCGGGCCCGAACCGGCAGATGCCGCTGATGTGGTACAAGCCGCGTCCGCCATTGGCCAGGTCGGTGAGAATCTGCACGCTGTCGGGAACAGTCACCGCGGCCTGGCTGCCTCCCGCTCCGTTGGCGCGCAACCGTCCGAAGGTCTGCGCTTGCGCGAATACGCTGACCGGCGGCGGCGCCCAGCGGAGCACCGTTTCGTGCAGGATGCCCAGCGACAACACGTTGTAACCGCTACGCTCGGCGTCCTGCCGCCAGTGAAGCGGAGCGTCGGGATTGGCGAACGCATCGGTGCCTCCGATCACCACCACCTCGCGGATGTCTCCCAAGAATCCGTCGCGGATCATCTCGAGAACGTGCTCATGCTGCACCAGTCCGAACGGACTCGGCACGATTTGTTTCACAAGCTCCGGATACTCGTGGGCGGCCTGAGCCATGCGGTGGGCTTCTTCAGCATTCCGCGCCATCCGCGCTTCGGTCAGCACGTGCTTGCCGGCCCTGAGCGCCGCACAAGTGATTTCGCAGTGCAGATTGGGCCACGTGCCGATGCAGACGGCGTCGACCTGCGGGTCGGCGACCAATTCCTCCCAGCGCGGGTAGGTCTTGGAAATGCTCAACTCGTGCGCGACGCGGGCCGTCGATTCGGCGGTACTGTTGACGACGCCGACGAGCTCGACGTCCGGCAAACTCCGGAAACCGGGCGCGTGCCGATCTCGCGTATTCTTGCCGGCACCGACCAGCCCGATTCGTACCCGCTGTTCCGCCATCGCATCCCCCACTCATTGCAATTCTCGAGCGAGGGCCGATTGTAACGCCGCGATTGGCGGCGAGCACCCGGCAAGGCGCGGACTCGACTACATCAAGCAGCCTGCGCACGCTCGACGGACACCAGGTGTCCCAAGATGCGATCGGCGGTGCGGCCGGTTGCTCCCGGTTGGCCGATCTCTTGGCGCAATTGCCGGAGGTCGCGGGTGACTTGCGCCAGGTGAAACGGGCTGGCGATCCAATCGTTGACGACGGCGGCCATGGCGCGGACGGTGCGATCGGGACGCAACACCACGAGCCATTCCGGCAAGAGCCGGTGGCCGGCGATCAGGTTGGGCAACGTGATCGAGTTGACGCTCACCAGCGGCCGCACGATCGCATACGTCAGTGGGCTGGCTCGATAATGGACGACGGCCGGTTTGGCCCGCGCCAGCATCTCGAGACTCACCGAACCGGAAACCATCACGCAGCAGTCGGAGACTTCGATAATTTCGGGGGTTCGCCCAATGAACAACTCGACCGGCAGCGTTCGTGGACGGGCCGCAAGCAACTGGCGGCAGCGTTCGAGATGTTTTTGGCGATAACAGGCCACGAGGAACTGCACGTCGGGATGGCGGGCGGCCACTTGCTCCATCACGCCGATTTGCATCGGGAAATTGCCTTCGACCTCGTGATTCCGCGATCCGGGAAGGATGCCGACGATCCGCTTGTAGTCGGTGTGTGCCTGCTGGCAAAACGACTCATCCAACCGATTCTCGGCCACTTCGTCGAAGAAGGGATGCCCCACGAACTCGGCCTCGAGGCCGCGCTCGGCGTACCACTTGGGCTCAAACGGAAGACCGCACAAGATGTGATCAACGAACTTGCGCATCTTCCTCACGCGCCAGGGGAGCCATCCCCAAAGCTGCGGCGGCAGATAGTAGAACACCGGAATCCCAGCTGCCTTCGCCTTCCGAGCGATCCACCAATTGAAGCCGGGAAAATCGACCAGCACGACGGCGTCGGGCCGGTTGTCTTTAAACAACTGCTCGGCCCGCTTCACGAGTCGGTAGAACTTCATCAACATCGGCAAAACGCGAAAGAGGCCGACTACCGCCAATTCGGTCAGTTCAAAATCGAGTGCGCAGCCCGCTTCGGACATCTTCGGTCCGCCGAAGCCGCTGACCGTCAGGTCGGGCCGCCGGCGTTTGAGCGCGCGGATCAGTCGGGCCGCGTGCTGGTCACCGCTCGGTTCACCGACGGAAAAAAAAATTCGCATTGTTCCACTCATCCAGCAGGCGGCAATCGCAGTCGGAGCCGTTGCACTGCCGGCGGTTAGAGATCAAGCGGCTTTGGATCGCGGAGCGGCTTCGCTGACCGACCAGGCGCAACAGGGAGCGGCATCGGCACGAAGGGCCCGTTCGACCGCCCAACTCCACGTCTCGGGGGCGACAAGCAGTTGCGGCAGGCGCAGCACGGCAATCGCATGGCCGCTCGATTTTTTCGAGGCGCTCTGTCCGTGTATCGACGGCAGGATTCGCAAGCCGTCGGGGATTTCTTGAAAGTCTTGATGACCCGGCAGCGCGCCCAAATGGCGCGTATAGCAACCGAACGTGTGGCTGGCTGAATCGGATTCACCGTGACCCACGCGGGAAAGAAAAGCGATGCATCCCGCGGGGGGCAAGCGGCCGATGAGTTTCAGTGTGGCCGCGTAGGCCGCACGGGTCTGCAGCGGGCGATGATACTCCGCCGAGTCTCGGATCAAAACGACGTCGAACTCCGTGCGAACGCTCGGCAGCGGATCGTTCACCGACGCGCAGCTGAAGCTGCAATTCGGAACGTTGCGCCGCGCGTCGAGCACGTTCTTTGGCGATTCGTCGATGCCCGTGCACTGAATGCCCAGCGAATCGAAGAATTTGGCCAGCTCGCCGCGGCCGCAGCCGACCTCCAGCACGCTGAAACCGACCCCGAGACGCAATGCGGCCAACAACCGCGAAATCACTTTCCGCGGGATTCCGGTTTGTTCGAGCAAATCGCTCGATTCAGCGCTGAGTCGCTGCCAGGGTGACATCACGCACCTCCCTCGGATCGGCCGGTGCGCTCTCTCGGAAATGGGAAAGGTGAAGGGCCGACCATCCAGAAGAGGCGGAGAATATCTCGGGCCTGAAATCCGAGCAATGCCGGAATCCGCGACGATTTCGCCGAATTGACGCTTCGCGTGTTACGCCGCGCGGCGAGTTGTTTGTTGTCGCTCGTCGGCGGACGCGTCGGCGTGGTCAAGCTGGCCAACGGCCCGCAGTGCGATCGCTTCCTGGCGTTCCATTTCCACCTGCAAGCGTTGGGCGTAAACCTCGAGTTCTTCGCGCTCCAAATCCGGCGGGACCACGAAGGCCGGGCCGCCGCGGGCGTGAACCTTGGTGAATGGCCGAGGCAGCTGCATGTCGGTCCAATTGCCGCGAATCCGCCACGGATTACGGCACGCATAGGCGGTCGGGATGATCACGCGCCCTGATCGGGATGCCAGAAAGATAATGCCGGTTTTCATCTGCCGGCGGGGGCCGCGAGGGCCGTCCGGCGTAATCGCGACATGCAGATCGCGAACACGGTCGAGCAGCTCGCGCATGGCCCGGCTGGCACCGCGCTTTGATGAACCCCGAACCGAGGTAATTCCAACCCGTTGCATGGCCTCGGCGAGATACGAGCCATCCTGATGCGGGCTCACCAACCCGGCCATTCTCTTGGGCCGTCCGCAGAAAACGGTCATCAGAATGTCATCGTGCCACACACAGTACAGGAATCGCCGATCGCCGGTGTCTTCGTAGGGACAACAGCCGGGGACCTCGGTCGCGATCTCAATGCGGCACGTCCTAAACAGCAAACGGACGAGCGCCACCGCCACGATGCCGATCAGCGTCGTCAGATATCGGTTGCGGATTTTCACGGGCAGCTTCCGGAACTCCCCTCGCTTACACGTCGGGTTGGTAATCCCACAAACCCGAAGCATAAGCGAGGGGATTGTCGTTCGGCGATGCTTCGAGCTTTGTCGGCGAATTGTACTGACCGCTCGAAATCCGCAAATGCCAGTCGGAAGCGGTCCGTGTCAGCCCCGCCGCGTCAATCAACCCCCCAGGGTCGATTTGCGGCGGAGGATGTGATGGTAGTGTTGGGCGAAGCGGTGGGCTTCGTCGCGAACGTATTGCAGCAGTCGGAGTGCATAGGAGTGGCGCGAGAGGCGCCGCGGCTCGGCTTCGCCCGGCACGTAGATTTCTTCCTCGCGCTTGGCCAGAGAGATGACTAGGGGCGGCTTCACACCGATCGCCTCGAGGGCTGCCACGGCCGCGCTCAATTGGCCCTTGCCGCCGTCGACGAGAAGGACGTCGGGCAGCGATTCCCCTTCCTTAGAAAGTCGCAAGAAACGCCGGCTGACCACCTCGCGAATCGAGGCGAAGTCGTCGACCCCCTGCACGCTGCGAATCTTGTAGCGCTTGTAACCATGTTTGAACGGCAGACCGTCAATGAACTGAACCAGGCTGGCGACGGTCTCGCCACCCTGCAAGTGGGCGATATCGACTCCCTCGATTCGCCGCGGCAATTGCTGGAGGTCGAAGATCTTCTTGAGGCCGGTCATCCCTTTCTTGGGGTCGATGTAGAAGACTTCGGGTTGCACGTCTTCGTCGAGCTTGCCCCGCAGGCTCAAGTTGTCGAGTGCTTGAATCTCGTCGCGAATGCGGGCCGCCTTTTCGAATTTCAGGTCCTTCGAGGCCAACTCCATCTCGGTCTTCATCTCTTTGAGGAGCCGCTTTTTCTTGCCGTCGAGAAATAAAAGCAGGCGGCGGATGTTGCGCCGATATTCTTCGCGGCTGATCCGGAAATTGCACGGGGCCGTGCACTGGTTGATGTTGTAGAGCAAGCAAGGGCGAAACCAGCGCCAGCGCTCGTCGGCCTCGGCAATGTCGAGCGAGCAGGTGCGGAAGCGGAAGATCTTCTGCAGGACGGCGATGGCCGCCCGTAGCTTCTTGGCGTTGGTAAACGGCCCGTAGAGCTTTGTGCCTCGCGGCCGAGGTTTTCGCGTGAACTCGACCCGCGGAAATTCTTCCCGGATACGAATTTCCAAGTAGGGGAACGTCTTGTCGTCCTTCAACTCTTTGTTGAATCGCGGCTGCACGTCCTTGATCAGCCGGGCTTCCAACAGCAGCGCATCGACTTCACTTTCCGTTTCGATGACGTCGACGGCACGAATTTCCGGAACGAGGTTGGCCGTGCGAATATCTTCGGCGGCCGCAGAGTTGAAGTAGCTCGCGACGCGGCTGCGCAGGTTGACGGCCTTGCCGACGTAGATCACCCGACCGATGTCATCCTTCATCAGATAGACGCCCGAGCCTGTCGGCAGCGTGCGGATCCGTTCGCGCAGTTCAGGCCCAGTCGAGTCGGTCGGCAATTGGTCGTCGGTCAATTCGTCAGCCACGGCAATCCTTTGGGGCGGCGGCCCGCTCCCCGAATTCTAGGCGCGCGCGGGGCAGGTACCATAGGAACCCACGGTGGCCCCGACGTCCACGACCGCCGAACTTGTCTCAATCGACGCCGGCTTCGCGAGGTTCGATCTCGCTACTCCGCGGTGGACGCATGCGCCGGCGGGGCCGCAGCACCAATCCAGCGACGACCAGGATCACTCCCAATAGCAGCAGATATTTGGGCGGAAACTTCATCGCCAAACCTGCCAGCCCCAAAGCCGCCACCGACCGGGGGTTGAGATTGGCCCAGGCGGCAGGCCGCGAACGCGTGGGCATCGCCAACCACAGCGCAGCGACAACGACGCCCATGCGCCCGCAGCCGGCCCGCCACAGCGTGGTGGCTTGGCTCGTCGAATTGCTCTGAAAAATCCAAAGCAGCACGGCCGCCGTCAACAGCGCCAGCGCGAGCACCCCAACCAGCAAGCGGCGAATCGCTGCGTCCGAATTGTCCATACACAGATTATGACGAACTGTGTAGTGAACGGTCCAACGGACGGCTCGAACGTCCGCCGCGTTCGTCGATGTCAGCCGTCAAGCGGCCATCGACGTGGCTTGCCCAGACTCAGCGGATCCCCAAGCGCTCTTCTCCTAACGGACGAGGGGCACTAAACTTCCCCTGCCTGAATTGCGGGAAAAGGGAGGTTCCCCCGAAATGGCTTTTGCGCCCCTGCGCTTTCTTCACGCAGCCGATGCGCGCCTCGATCAAGCGATCGGCGAGATTCCCCGGCTACCGCCCCGCCTCGAATCGATCGTGCGGGACGCGACGCGTGCCGCGTTCGACCGTTTCATTGCCCTGGCCATCGATCATGAGGTCGATTTCGTGGTGTTGGCCGGCAACACGTTCGTTGAGGCCGATCAGAGTCTTTCCGCCCGCCTGTCGTTGCTCGACTCATTCGAACAACTCGACCGCAGTGGAATACAGGCCGTTATCTTGCCGGGTCCGCTCGATCCGCTCGACGCGTGGCGACGAATTCCCGACCTGCCGGACAACGTCACTCTGCTGGGTCACGGTCCCAAGGGCGTCGTGCCGGTTAAGCGTGACGACAAAGTGGTCGCCCGAGTTGGTACCGAGCTGTTCCTCCCCGCCCGCAAGAAGGCCCGAACGCTGCGCGACGAGTTGCGATCCGCCAGCCAGAGGGCGGTCCCGTTCAAGATCGCCGCGATCACGTCTGGTGCAGAGAGGGACGATGACGGCCTGCTGGGCAATTGGTGCCCCGACTCGCAGCCGGATCACGCGGCCCCTGGCGAACACAATGGCCAACCAGTCGGCGGCCAACGGCTACCCGTGGACTATGTCGCCCTGGGTGGTGGAATGGATCGACGCACGCTGGCTCGGCGGCGGGGCCTCGCCCACGATCCGGGACCCTTGCAAGGGCGAGGCGCCAACCAGTCCGGCCCGCGCGGCTGTACGCTGGTCATCGTCGAGCAGGATGGCACCGTGCAGTGCGATTTTCTGCCGACCGCCTCCGTCCGCTGGGAACAGTTCCGCGTCGCAGTGCCGGCTCCCTTCGATCGCGGCGAGTTGTTGTCGCGGTGTCGAACCAGTCTCGACGGACTGCGAACCGAGTCCTGCGAAAACGCTTGGATCTTTCAGTGGGTGCTGCACGGCACCCGCCCAGCAGTCGACGCGTTGGAGGATGAGTCTTTCCGGCGCCAGTTGCGGCAAGACCTCGCCGACGCGACCGCTTTGCCGAGTGGCAACGACTCGATGCACCATTTGATCATCGAGGCCAATGAGGATTCGATCGCTGCGTCCGTGGCCGTCGACCCGCTTCAGGCGGATTTTCTCGAGGCTCTGGACTCTTGCCGGCACATGTCGCCCGAGTTATTCCGCGCCTGGGTGAACGAATTGCGAACGACCGATCCGCAATGGGGCGAACGACTCGACGGGCTTTTGGACGACTTGAACGTGTACGCCATCGGCGCCGACGCCGATCGAATCGGTCAGCAACTCTTTCGGGCCGCCTCTTCGCAAGGAGCCGGCCGATGAGAATCACTAAGATCGAGGTCGATCGCTTCGGCGTCTGGCGACAGCTGGCTCTTCCCGTTTCGCCGCGCGGTCTAACCGTTTTCTACGGGCCGAACGAAGCCGGTAAGACGACCCTTTGGCGATTCATTTGCAGCATCCTATACGGTTTCGAACCGTTCGAGATTAACCTCGAAGGTGGGGTTCCTCAACCCGTCCGCTGGGAGGGCGCGCTGCAGGTCGAGGGGGGCACGGATCGTTACTCAGTCCATCGCATCTCCGATCGCGGCACGCGTGGCTTGGTTTCGGTCGTGGGAACCGATCGGCAGGAGCCAGCCGAATCACTGCTCAACGAACTGTTATCACGCACCAATGAGGCGCTGTTCGAGAACGTATTCGCCGTCGGACTGAACGAACTGCAGGAGCTGGCGACGCTCGAGGATGACCAGGTGGCCCATCACATCTACGGGCTGACCCTCGGACCGACCGGCCAAAAGCTCCTGGATGCGACGCGATCGCTCGGCTCCCAAGAGGCGGCGATGTTCGATCCAGCGACGCGCGCGGGTCGATTGGTCGACGCGTTGGAACTCGATCAGTCGCTCAGCGAAGAGCTCGACGCTCATCGCGGACTGCGCGAGGAACACGCCGAAACGTGCGCCCGCAGAAGTCGGGTTGAGGCACGGATCGACGCGCTCAAACGGCGCCGGTCACAACTCGAGCGACAGCATTCCGGCCACTGTCTGCTGGAACGCGTTTGGCCCGCCTGGAACCAGGTTCGGGAAATTGAGCGCGAGATCTCCGACATCCCCGTGCTGCCTCTCTTCCCGCCCCACGCCGAAGAACGGCTGGAACGATTGGAGACCGAACTCGGGGCCGCCACACAGACACGTGACCAATTAACCCCAGAGGTCACGGCTCTGCGGTCGCGCCGCCGCGAACTGTTCGAGGCGCGCGGAGTGAACAAGCACGCCGCTGCCTTCGCCGGCTTTGTGGAACACGCGAGCTGGTATCGCGACGTCTCACAACAAGTGTCCACCGCGCGCGCGCGAGCTGCGGAATCTCAGACTCGGCTCGAAAACACCGTCCGGGAACTAGGCGACAATTGGTCGGTCGGACGGTTGGAACGGATCGACACCAGCCCGGGCGCGCACCGCCGCCTGCTGGCCGCTGCCGATCGCTTCCGAAATGCGCTCCGCCGACATCATCGGATGGCGCGACGGCAGAAGGTTTTGAACCGCTCGGTGAGGAAACGGGCCGCGCTCTTGGACGAACGCCTCAAGCCGTTGGGGAACGTCTCGCTCGATCAGGCGATCGCGGAACAATCCACCCGGCTCGGGCACTTGGACGAACTGAAGGGTCTGAAACAGCGCGAGGCAGAATTCACCAGCCGCCAGCGAACGCTCACTGAACAATCGTCCGCGGACGGAGCGGAGATGCCGACCTGGATCGCGAAGTTCCTCGCAATCCTGGCGGTGAGCGGCCTGCTGGTGACTGTGATGGGCGTGTATCAGGCAGCCGCCGCGACGGACATCGTCGCCGGACTGGGGCTGACTTTCATTGGACTCACCGGATTGGGGCTGGCGTGGGGCTTCAAACGGCACCAGGACGCTCAATCGCTCGCAGATGTCGAGCGAGTCAACGAGCGACAGTCGATCGGTACTCAGCTCCGCGAAACCCAAGAAACGATCGCCCGCCTGGACGGCCTGACTCGTCCTGGTTCGCTCGCAGCGGACGCAACGGAAACTTCCGAAGCGACTCCTCCCGAAGCTCAGGCGTCAAACGGCGAGGATCACGAACAGCGCGTCAAACAGGTCTCCGATCGACTGAGCGAGTTGCGGAACTGGAACCAATTACAGAGTGCGATCCACTTGCGGCGTAAACGCGTTTCGGACCTGCGCTCGCGGTTTCAGTCCGTACAGCGGGCTCTGAGTTCCGAACGGCAGAGCTGGTGCCTGTCGCTCAAGGAAAGTGGACTTCCGGAAAGCGTCAAGATTTCGGAAGCCCTCGAGAGTTGGCATCGGATCGCCGACGCTCGCGAGCAGTTGCGGGAGGCGAAGGCGGCGACGGCCGAGGCCGATCAACTGCAGCGCCAACTCGATTCGTTTGCGACACGCATGCAGGACGCAGCGAGGCGTGCGGGTCGCAATTTGGATGCTGCGGTTCCGCCCTCCCAAGTTCTTGCCGACTGGAGTGGCGAACTCGAATCGCTGGCCGGAGTTTCCGAAAACGCTCGCCGGGCTCATCGCGAATTGTGGCAACACCGACGCAAGCACCGGCAGGCCACCCGCCGTGTCCAACTCTTGCGTTTGCGCCGCGTGGCCCTCTTTGCCCGAGGAGGCACGACCGAACGGGACGAGTTTCTCGAACGGGCGGGCTGGGTGCGCCGCCTGGCGGAGTGTGAAACGCTCTTGGTGGCCGCCCGGGAGGAGTTGCACGTCGCAGGAGAGTCTGAGCCCGATCTGGCGATCGTCGAAGACGACCTCGTGCAATTCAACGCGGATGAGAATCGCGAGCGAATCGACTCGCTCGCCGCGGAGTTAGAACAGATCGAACACGACCTGCACGCAGCGTTCGAGGAGCTCGGGAGCGTCAAGCAATCGCTCAAAGCCCTGGAGTCGAATTGCGAGTCCAGCCGGCTCAGATTTGAAGCGTCGCAGACGCGTTATGAATTGAAACGAACGGCAGAGGAGTGGCTGGGGCTGGCGTTGGCGCGGCAGGCCCTCGACCGCGTCCGCTCGAAGTTCGAACGGAATTGCCAGCCGGCCGTTTTGGCAGCGGCCTCGCACTATCTCGAGCGACTAACGCGGGGCCGCTACCGCAATATCTGGACACCGCTGGGCCAGCGCGAGCTGCGAATCGATGATGAACGGGGCCAGACACTGACTGTCGACAAGCTCAGCGGCGGAACACGGGAACAACTGTTCTTGGCCGTGCGGATGGCCGCCGTTCGGCAATTGGCCGACCAGGGGATCGAACTTCCGATGGTGTTCGACGACGTGCTGGTGAACTTCGACCAGTTGCGGACCGAGGCCGCCGTCGAGACCTTGCTGGAGTTCGCCGAACAAAACCAGCAAGTCCTGTTCTTCACTTGCCATTTGCATTTGGCGCATCTGTTCGAGGCGCGGGGCCTCAAGCCGATTTGGCTTCCCAGCCAGAATTTGCCGCAGCAGGAACGGCGCGCGGGATAGAATTCAGATCCATCATCAAATGATTCTCAAGGCCGAATGACATCGCTGAGAGGTTTCGGCCCGGCCGTTCACTTTCAAGCAGACACCCGGCGAGTGATTAAGCTTTAGCGGCGAAGGAGCGAAGGCCCATGTGCGGAATTGTGGGATACGTCGGCTACCGGTCGGCCCAGGACATCATCCTGGAAGGGCTGCATCGACTCGAATATCGAGGCTACGACAGTGCGGGCGTGGCGGTCGCACGGGATGGACGTATCGCCATTCGCAAAAAAGCTGGACGCGTGCAAGCCGTCGCGGCCGTGTTGGATGCCGACCCGCTCCCCGGCACGGTCGGAGTCGGGCACACGCGTTGGGCCACGCACGGGCCTACGACCGACATCAACTCCCACCCGCACGTGGGTGGCAACGGCGAGGTCGTATTGGTCCACAATGGAGTGATCGAAAACCATTCCGTGCTGCGCAGCCAGTTGCAGGAACTGGGCTACGTCTTTCGTACCGGCACCGACACCGAGGTCATTGCCCATCTGATCGCCCACCATCTCGACGAGCAATTTCGCCTGGAGGGCGGCCCAGTCGACGAGAAAAAGTGCCTCACGGCAATCGAACATTCGCTCGCTCGACTCAATGGCACGTACGGACTGGCCATCCTGTTTCGCGACTTGCCGAATACGATCTTTGGGGCTCGGCTCGGCAGTCCGCTCGTGGTTGGCGTTGGCCATGACGAGTTCTTTCTGGCGAGCGATTCGAGTCCGCTGATTGGCTACACCGATGAGGTGGTGTATCTGGCCGATCACGAGATCGTGGTCCTGACGCCGGAGGGCATCCAGCTTTTGCACCGCGATTCGGGCCCGATGGCTCCGGCCGTCCATACGCTCGACCAGGTGATGGCCGACGCGGATCGTGGCGGTTACGAGCATTACATGCTGAAGGAGATCTTCGAGCAGCCGCAAACTGTCGAAAACGCGATGCGCGGCCGCTTCGACGAAGACGAAGCCACCGCCAAATTCGGCGGGCTCAATGTCGATCCGCAGCAGTTGCGCCGCGTCAATCGCATCGTGCTAACCGCCTGTGGCACGAGCTGGCACGCGGGGCTGGTCGGCGAATACTTGCTCGAAGAATTTACTCGCATTCCGACCGAGGTCGAGTACGCCAGCGAGTTACGCTATCGCAACCCGCCGATGACCGACACCACCATGGTCTTCGCCATTACCCAAAGCGGCGAGACGGCCGACACGCTGGCCGCTATGCGCGAGTGCAAGCGAAAAGGGCACCCCACGCTGGCGATCTGCAACGTGGTCGGCTCATCGATCGCCCGCGAGGCTGATGGCGGAATTTATCTGCACGCCGGCCCCGAAATCGGCGTCGCCTCCACCAAGGCCTTCACCGCGCAGGTCACCACGCTCACGCTGCTCTCGCTCTATTTGGGCCGGATGCGGCATCTGTCGTTCCCGGCCGGCAAGCGGATGATCGAGCGGCTCAAAGCCATGCCGGAAATGGTCGAACGGACACTCCGCTGTCACGATGCCGTGCGAGAAGTCGCGGAAAAATACCACCGGGCGAACAATTTCCTGTACCTCGGGCGGCTGCATAACTTTCCGGTAGCGCTGGAGGGAGCCCTCAAACTCAAGGAAATCAGCTACATCCACGCAGAGGGTTATCCGGCCGCCGAAATGAAACACGGGCCGATCGCGCTGGTCGACGAGGAAACGCCCAGCGTCTTCGTGATTCCGCGGGGGCAGATTTACCCCAAGATCATCAGCAACCTGGAGGAGATTAAGGCTCGGAGGGGTCCGGTGATCGCCATCGCTTGTGAGGGCGACGATAGGATCGCCGAGCTGGCCGACGACGTGATTTACGTCCCCGACGTCGACGATTTCCTGCATCCCCTGGTGACCGTCGTTCCACTGCAACTATTGGCCTATCACATCGCTCTGCTTCGCGGCTGTAACGTGGATCGCCCGCGAAACTTAGCCAAGAGCGTGACGGTCGAATGAGCAGCGCTCGCCTCGATCGAATTTGAACGAGGCCGGGGTCCACAGTGGGCATCTCGCGCGCGAGCGTCTACAATTCGTCCAAAACACGACGCGCTGCGAGTTTTCCTCCATGCCTCTGCAGATTCTCTTGGCCAATCCCCGCGGCTTTTGCGCCGGCGTCAACATGGCCATCGATTGCCTCGACGAGGCGATCAAGATGTTCGGGCCGAACATCTACGTCTATCACGAGATTGTGCACAACAAATACGTGGTCGATCGCTTCGCCCGGCAGGGAGTGACGTTCGTCGAAGACATTGCCCAGGTGCCCGAGGGCTCCTTGCTCCTCTACAGCGCCCACGGCGTCTCCCCGCAGGTTCGAGCCGAGGCCCGCAGCCGCCGGCTGCAAACGATCGACGCGACCTGTCCGCTCGTGACGAAGGTGCACCTCGAAGCGCTCAAATTCGCTCGCGAGGGCTACCACATCGTCTTGATCGGGCATGAAGGGCACGACGAAGTCATCGGCACGATGGGCGAGGCCCCCCGCAGCATCACGCTGGTCGAGAGTGCGGGCGAAGTCGACGCGTTGCCGTTCCAGCCCGACGCCAAAATCGCCTATCTCACGCAGACCACGCTGAGCATCGATGAAGCCAATGCGGTGATCGACCGGTTGAAGGAGCGCTATCCGCAAATTGCCTCGCCGCCAAAGGAAGACATTTGCTACGCGACCACCAATCGTCAACTGGCCGTTTCCGAGCTGATCCCACAAGCTGACGTGCTCATCGTCCTGGGCAGCCAGAATAGCTCGAACAGCCGTCGGTTGATGGAGATTGGCCAGGCCTGCGGCAAGCCGGCTTATCTCGTCGATGGGCCGCACGAATTGCAACCCGAATGGTTCGCTGGCTGCCAAACGGTGGCCATCACCGCCGGTGCGAGTGCTCCGGAACAAGTTGTGCAGGAGTGCATCGACTACCTGATCGAGCGCTTCGGGGCGGAAGTCCGCGAAGTGACTTTTCGGGCGGAGAACGTGAACTTCCCGCTGCCGCGCGAGTTGCGAGCGTTAAAGAAAGCCCACGCCTGAGTTCATCGGACGACCCCGATCGGATGACACCGAGATGAATCTCGACGACGAAAACCTGA
>Ga0210393_10001939_pt1 | contig 17199 bp, 18 predicted proteins | sample IncBWC27OmetaG_FD_160068 | JGI IMG/M metagenome (GOLD analysis project Ga0210393, IMG submission 160068) | Forest soil microbial communities from Barre Woods Harvard Forest LTER site, Petersham, Massachusetts, United States - Inc-BW-C-27-O ... | reverse complement strand
GAATTCCCAATTCCGCTCTTCGAGGTGGTGGCGAACTGCATAACCATTCGCGGTTCGTTCGTCGGCACGCGCCAGGATATGGCCGAGGCCCTCGCCTTCGCTGTCGGAGGCAAGGTCAAAGCCGATATCGAGCTACAGCCCCTATCTTCAATCAACCAGATCTTCGAACGACTTGAGCGCGGCGATGTGCCGTCACGCGTGATCCTCGACTTCGCGCCCGCTAAAACGAAGAACCAGCGCTCAAAGGTAGATCAGCATTTCGCAACCACTGGTGCAGGTTCTGCAAGAGATCTGTGAGGCTCGCCGCCCTTTCGACTGGGATTGTGCGGGATTGGAGGGGCTGGTGCCAAGCCACTTCGAGAAACTTGCGGGCCGCAGGCGGCTCCCTCCGGGTTCATCCGGGACTCGTGGGAGCGGGCTTCACGGCGAGACAGGTATGCGAAGTTCTCCGTCATCGCAGGGTATTTTGACCGTGCGGAGACTAAAGTGCGGCCCCCGGACGGGGCCCTGCGTGACTATTTCTTCTGAATTGATTTCAGGTAATTCGTGAGATTAGTGATCCGCCGGGTGGACTGGAGTTTAGTAAAAACAGCGGCCCTGGATCGGCTGTCCTCATTCGATCGATCAATATTGAGGTGTCTTACAGCGGCTCGCTGCTGAAATCTGCATCACGTCAGAAGCGATAAGGAGGAACCAAATGAACCAGAGCACGAAGGACGAAATAAGAGGCAATATTCATGAGGCGAAGGGCACCATCAAAGAAAAGGCGGGCCAGGTCACCAATAACCCCAATCTGACAGCCGAAGGCCAAAACGAAAAGCTCGCGGGCAAAGTTCAAAAAAAAGTGGGCCAGATTGAAAAGGTGTTGGAGAAGTAACCGAGTGCGGCGCAGTTGCGCTCATTGGTAGCATCGTGCTCCGAGTATCAGGTAGAAGGTAATGACTTCCTCAGCACTGCTATTTCCGGTTTAACGTTCGGAGGAAAGGAATATCCATAGTGTTGATACTGATTATCATTTTGGTGTTGGTTTTAGGGAGTGGTGGAGGGTACTACGGCCATAGCCGCTGGGGTTATGGTGGCGGTGCGGGCATAGGACTGGGAACCATATTGTTGATCCTCCTCGTGGCTTATATGTTGGGCGTCTTCCACTGAGGCAAACCCCGCCATCCGATATTCTGCAAGGGCCAGTGTTTTTTTGTGGCCCAAGACTAAGACGGCGCCGCCGTCGCGGAATGGCCGCGGACTGAATGGTGCGTCAGTGACGGAGTAGACTTCCTTTTTTCGGAAACGAGGTTCTAGCCGTTGAGAATGATGTTGAGAAGTGCACTGTGAACTTGCAAGCCGCTTCCGCCGTCGTAGGCGATAAAGCCTAACTTCCGGAACCTGTTCATGAAAAAACTGACGCGCGACCGGGTTGTACCCATCATTTCTGCTAGGGTCTCCTGACTGATCTTGGGGATCACAGCCTCCTGCTTACCTTCCTTCCCGAAATGAGCAAGCAACAGCAATACTCGGGCCAGTCTTTTCTCACTGGAATTGAAAAGCTGGTCAACTAAATCCTCTTCGTATCGGATGTTCCGTGCTAACAAATATCCCACGAACATATCGGAAAATTTGTGTTCCCGGTGAAGCACTTCATTCATTGACTTCTTGTCAATCTTCATCACGGAGCAATCGGTCATGGCGGTAGCCGAGCACAGCCGGAGAGGTTGGCCTGCAAGGCAACCTTCACCGAAGAAGTCGCCCTCGTTCAGAATGCCTATGGTGGCTTCCTTTCCAATTTTCGACACAACGGCAAGTTTTACCTTTCCCTTCTGAATATAAAAAACCGCATCGGACGGGTCACCCTGAGCAAATATCGTGTGCTTTTTGAGAAAAGCCACGATCTTTCTGCCGCCGTTGATGGTCGAAAGGAAGGTCTTGGGATCGAATTGGATGAGTTTCTTGGACGCTTTCACGAGCGTCATAATTCTCCCCTCATGAGTTGTGAATGCGCGGAAGACTTACTGTGTTTTGAAGAATAAATGCGCAAGTAAGGACGGGAACAGCGTCAAGCCTGTGGGCAGAGTGCGACTCCGCCGAACGGACACGATAATTTCACGCGTGCGGGCGAAAGTCAACTATCCGGCTCCGAGCTTTTCTACGGCGAGCTGGCAAGGGCGCGATTGATTATCGCCACCCCCTGGCATTCCAAACTCGCCCGACCTGACAGTAAGCTTTTTTGCAATACGAGCGATACAAATCGTTCCGCGGATAAGCAAACACGTCCACCCCTAGCCCTCTTTCACGTTCTGGGCCAACCCGTGAAACTCCTTGGCTTGCTTGTGGATCGCCTTTCCTTGCACCTGTGCAAGCTGTCTAGATTGTCCACTCGGCAAAAGCAAAACTATAATAGTCCTTCAAGTTCAGTAGCCGCGCTGTGAACGTGGTTGGCCTCTGGCCCCTGCCTCCATCAGGCGTTCAAATTTCCGTATTGACGCGATGTGATCCATATATCCTCTTTCCCCAGAGTCCATTCCATGGCCTGGTGGGAGTGATCACTCTTGAACAGAGACGTCCTCTCGTAATTGTTAGCATTAAGCACTGATGGACCCGGTTGTGAACACTAAGGAGATCTCATGGCTAAGTCTACAAACCCTGCGCACGTGGCCGGCGGGAGTGCCGGTGCCGTCATTATTGAGAGTGTCGCAGATATTCTCGAGCGCGACCTCGATGCTGTAATTCGGGAATGGCTCATGCGAGTCGATAAGGAGCCGGAGTTGACTGCTATTCCTTTGAGTTTTGAGGACCGCACGGGCCACCTTCCTCAGCTTCTACGTGATGTCATTGTGCGGTTACGTTTGGACGATGAAACCAAGGCTCCGATTTCTCAGGCGGCGGCTCACCATGGAGATTTACGCGCCCAACAGGGCTACACGGTGGCCATGGCGGTGGAGGAATCCCGGTTGCTCCAGGTGAGCATTTTTACGACATTGCATAAAAGCCAGAGCCATTTGGAGTTCGATACGGTACTTCCCGCGGTTGTGACGATCGCGGACGAGGTGGACGCGCAACTGAAGCAGCAGATGCTGCGCTTCATGGCTTCAGATGCCGCCAAGCTAGTCGCGACAGCGAAGTTGGCAAGAGTAGCGAAGACAGCCTAGATCGCACAGCACGCTGTCGCGGGCCTCGGCCAGATCACAAGCCAAAGGAGCCAACTTACGGCATCGAATACAAATAAGAAGGGCCACGACTGTGTCCTACTAGTCGCGTCTGACGCTGATGCGGCAGCAAGAGTTTTGGGCGAACTAGGTTCCGTAACGGAAGAGCGGTTCGAGGTGGAGTGGGTCACCGAACTTTCTCGTGGGATTGAGCGACTGTGCGACGGAGGGGTGGGGGCGGCAGTGCTTGATCTGAACCTGCCGGATAGCAAAGGTGTCGAGACGTTCGATAAGCTTTTTCAGGCCGCGCCTGGTGTGCCAATTTTGATCCTGAGTGATGCTGATACAGAAGCAGAGGCTAGGCAAGCGGTACAGCGTGGCGCCCAAGATTACCTGCTCAAGGAGCAAGCCGATGGCTACCGTTTAAGGCGGACGGTGCGCACGGTAATGGACCGCTGGGCGGCCGAGGCAGTCTCCCGAGAAAATGCACTCGCGACCATTACGCTCGACTCGATTGGGGAGGGGGTCGTGCGCACGGACTTATGTGGCAACGTTACCTATCTAAATGGATTTGCAGAAAGGATGAGCGGATGGTTTCGAGAGGAGGCACTGGGCCGTCCAGTTGCGGACGTGCTCAGACTCGTCGATAGTGTTAGCGGCGAGGTCCTTCCCAATGTCGTAGTAATTGTCACGCAGGGAGATAAAAGCGCGATGACTACGACCAAATGTATAAATTGCACGCTGATTCGACGAGACGGCTTGGAATTTGGAATTGAAAACCGAGTCGCGATTATCCATGACCGAGATGGGGATACAATTGGGGCGGTGATTTCTTTCCGCGACGTGAGCACGGCCCGGGCCGCTTCGCTCGAAATGTCGCGTGTGGCCCAACATGACGTCCTGACGCAATTGCCGAACCGAACGCTGTTCGACGACCGCTTGACGCAAGCGATTTCACTGGCAGAACGTCAGAACAAGCAGCTAGCGGTGCTGTTTGTCGATGTAGATCAATTCAAGAGAATCAACGACACATTGGGCCACGCCGTCGGGGACAAGTTGCTCCGGTCGGTCGCAGGCCGATTGACGGCTTGTATCCGGCGGACAGACACGGTAAGCCGTCTGGGCGGAGACGAATTTCTGATTCTACTTCCTCAAGTGGAGCACGCCGAAGACGCAGCGATCACTGCGCGAAAAATTTTAAGGGCGATGGCGTCACCGCATATTATCGATAACAAAAGTCTGGACATTAACGTCAGCATTGGGGGTAGCACCTACCCCGCCGATGGGCAGGACGCGGAAAGTTTGCTGAGTCAGGCTGACGTTGCCATGTACGAAGCCAAGCAACATGGTCGCAATAGCTATCAGTCGTTCCGAAAAGAAATGACCACTCGCCTGGCAAAGAGACGGTTGTTGGAAGCGGATTTGCGCTCGGCACTCGGGCGTGACGAGTTTTTGCTGCACTACCAACCCAAGATCAATCTACAGACAGGTCAGGTCACGGGGATGGAAGCGCTGATCCGCTGGCAACATCCCGAGCGGGGAATGCTACTTCCGGCGACCTTCGTGCCAATCGCCGAAGAGTGCGGTTTGATACTACGTATAGGACAATGGGTATTATTAGAAGCATGCAGACAAGCCCGAGAGTGGAGCGATTCGGGGCTCGGGGCTGTGCCGATTTCGGTGAACGTGTCCGCCGTCGAATTCCAGTCCAAGGATTTTCTATCAGGAGTTCGGGCCGCGTTGATCGCTACCGGGATGGAGCCGCGAAATCTAGAGCTGGAACTAACCGAGACCGTGCTGATGCAAGACGCGGAGTCTGCTGTTATAACACTGCGCGATTTGAAGGCGATGGGGGTGAGGGTGGCCATCGATGACTTTGGCACGGGTTACTCCAGCTTTACCTACCTGCGGCGTTTTCCGGTAGACACGCTGAAAGTCGGTCAGTCGTTCGTGCAGGACATCACGTCGGATCACGATGGGTCAACCCTTGTCGGCGCTATGATCAGTATCGGAAAGAGTCTGAAGCAGCGAGTCGTTGCAGTAGGAGTGGAAACCGCTTCGCAGCTCGACTTCCTCCAGCGCCACGAGTGCGGCGAGGGGCAAGGCTCTTATTTCAGCAATCCAGTTGTGGCCGAGCAGGCGGCGAGGCTGTTTAAGTCGGGTGTGCAAGAAGCAGTGGTTCATTAGATTCTCGTTTCTTGCGTTCTACCCCTGCTACGTAAACGTGATGCAGTTCTGCTAACGGGCTGAGCTGCTCATCTCGGCAATGCCGCACTACGGATTACGCTACGGTTTTTCCCGGCGACCCGGGATTTTCAGCGACTCGAGGTCGTCCGCCTCATGTAAGTCCTTTGAAAGCCGTGTATGAGCCGATGCGTGCAAAGGGCTTGTGCTTAACTCTCTCTGCTTCGAATGTTGAATTCTATCTGTCGCCTTAAAACCGTTATTGGCAAAGAAGATTTCTTATTGCCAAACGAACAGTGCGTCGGCTTCCGTGCGAACTGATGTCCACCTGGATCTCACGACCCGGTTTTCCATGCAGTTGCCTCGACAGATCTTCCTGAGTCATTTCGATCGTGCTTAGTCCATTCGCGGAAAGGATTTGATCGCCTACACTGAAGTTCGCTTCCGACGCAGGAGTCGGACTCCAGACCGCCATAACAGTAAAGAACCCGGTAGAGTCTTTCGCAAACTGAATACCGATTGTACTGAAACGATCTTGATCAGCCTTAAAGTTAGGATCAGGGCTCAGATACAGAGAGTCATTCGCAAAATCGAGTAAAACCACAAATCGCATTAGGAAATCACTGCCCAGTAGACCGCTGATGCCGGGATTTGAAAGAATCCCAGCAGACGTCGGTGGTTGTACTCTCATGGGCAGGTTTTCATAAGAAGCACGTCCAATCAGCATCTGAGGTATGCACACCAATTTAGAAGTCGCTGGCGTTCCCGAGGAGCGAACACCCTCGATGGCCGGCAGCAGCCGCTTGTCTTGATTCAGTCTTGACCATCCTCCCTGCGACAAGGAGCTGAAGTTCGTGCCGGTATCAAGCAGAAACGTCAACGGAACCCCACCAGATTTCAAGTTAGCGAAATATCGGTTACCGATTCTACGCAGTTTGATGGGAACACCATGATGTATGGCGGATATTGGTCCGAACGTGACAGCCCCTGCGGAGTAGTCGAGGGTTACTGCAAATTTGCCAAGAATGTCATTTCCTAAGATTCCGTCGATATGTACTCCCAGCGCTTTGGAGCTTGCCGCCAAATCATTCGTCAACATTCTTATATTTTTGATGTGAACAGATTGAATGTCTACGTTGGTAACGAGCACGACATCAGTTTGATCCGACGAATAGGGTCCCTGAATATTCGCAAGTCCAACTGGACGAAATCCGAGCCGCTGTGCGAACTCCCGATCAAGGAGTGAGTGCTCTGCACCCGTATCGAGCAGCAGAACAGCTGGTTCTCTATCTATTCGGACTTCTATCAGGAATGTGCCGTCAACATTACGCGATTGTGCGTCCGCGTATTTGATCAAAGTTCCGCTCAAAATAATGAGAGCTATGACCAACAACATCACTTTGGAGAGTTGTGATACGCAGATTCTAGTCGGCATATGCGTAGTGGCGTCATCAGAATTGACCTGAAAGTGCAGAGGACTCTTACCAGATACACCAGCAACCCCGCGCAGATGACCAGCGTGATGCTCGGTCCAGAACTCATATTCGCCTCAACGTACGCGCTCCCAGAAAACCGCATAAGCGAGCGACACCGCAAAAAAAGAAATATCACGTCTTGCATCGCTAGCCCGTTCACCTTTAGAACTTGACCATGATTGCCATGTCGATGAACTGCTCATCTCGTCGCAGATCGGGAAACCACACAGTGCTGCCTTGTGCGCTGCAAGCCGTTTGCGCGCCGCTGAGGCTCTCTTGCATGGACGAATTCCCGTCGTTGCAGGCAAAGAATTGGGGATATCCATTGTTGGTATATGGCACTCCACCCGAACCCGGCGGCGTCACTCCACCTCGTCCCGACCAGTACGGCACACTGGCATGACGATAGTCATATTCCCATCGGAACGTGATGTACTGGCTGGGCATGTAGTCAAACGTGACCGACGAATCCCAGGCCTTGAACGGGTCCGAGGGATTTCCGGTAAAGTAGGGTGCGTTGATCGCCGCCGACGGCGCCGTCTCTCCGTTGATGGGAGGGTCCAGAACCAGATAGCGTCCGGGATTGTTGATCTGGCCTCCGCCGACGGTCAATGCGTAGCGGTCCTTCTTGAACCACATCCGGTTGTAGAGCATGAATCCGATAAAACTCTGCTTAGGATTAATCCCCGCAGCAAAATGGTCACCCCCAATCGATTTCGCATCCTTTGTGTCCCCATGACAGCCCACGCCTTGCAGATATACCCCCGCCGAGGTAGTCGTGCTGGGGCCAAACTCGCAGCCCATATCGCCGGTGAAGGTAAACGCCATCTTGTCGAGGGTTCTTCCCGGTCTGTCGAAATACTTTATCTCGATGCTGTCATCAGTGTGGATGCGGCCGCGGTTCGGTATGTAAAGGTCGTCATGGCCGAGCCCGTAGTTGTTGGAAATGACGTTCACCCAAGGTCTGGGAGTCCACTTAATCTGCCCCCCCAGGCCTTTCCGTGAGTTGGCTGAGCCGTACGACTGCCATCCATTGATGAACCACGGCTCGATCTTCAAATGGGAGGTCGGGAAAATCTGAACTCTCAACCCATTGAAGAACCATGGCGTGTTGGAAGAGACATACGAAGGCTGATAGGCCCAGTTGTCGAAGTTGTAGAAGCTGAACAGCCCGATGTACGACATGAATATTCCTGCATCAATGTTGATCCCGTTCAGTGCATTGATGTGGTAACCGCCGTAGGCTTCTGAGACGTAGCGGTAGGCATCGCTCAGGTCCCATTGGCCCTTCGCTGGACTGGCGTCATTGCGTGGCGTCGCCGTCGAATACATGCCGAACTGCGTCATCAAACGAGCGCGAACATTGTCGTAGTGGAAGTCGCCGCCAACCCCGAGTTGTTCCAACTGGATCTCGTTGGAGCGAAATATTTCACTCGACCCACCCATCGAGTTGTCTACGGGCTTGTTGAAATCGTAGGTATAAGAAACATCGGCTCGGATTTCCGGAGTGAAAAACTTTGAATCAAAAGCTGCTTCTTTGGTGCGTGGATTGCCGTTCAGCCAGGTCCAGTCCCAGTCCGAAAAGGGCACGATCTTTTCTTTCTTGGCCGGCGCGAGTTCTGGAGATTGCACCGCCGGCGGGGACACAGCGAGGGAAGATGGAATCGATGCCGACCGCCCCTCCGGCCCCGCATTTGCCGGCGCGGCGCTGGTTGCCGTGGCAGGCATCGACGCCGTTGCGCTGGGGTTGCCAAAATCTGCCGCCGCGGCAGACGGTTCCGCAGCAGACTTTTCCGCGGCGCTACGAGCCTTCAGTTCCGCTTCCAACTGCTCAATGCGCAGCTTCATCGCTTCCAGTTCTTTGGCCAGCGCCTCGTTTTCGGCAATCCTCTTCGGCGCTTCTGCCGGTCTAGCGCTGCTCGTGCTCTTGTCGGGAGCCGCAGCATCTCGAGCGGGCTGGGCAGATGGCGGCGGAACCGCATCGTTCACCTTCGCCGACTGCACTACTGACTGGGGCTCGGTCTGCGCGTCACTTCGCGGTGCCTCAGCCCCTGCAACAATCAGTAAAACCCCAAGAAAAAACCATACCGCCGCTGCATCTCGTCGCCTAGCCCGCTTCGTTCTCACGGCCTCTTCCTCCCCGATTCCAATGTGCCGTTCGTGCTGTTGCTTCCCAAGGATTCACCGCCCGCCAGCGCCCAGGCACTGAACTTGCAGGCGACATGCGAGATTCGAACATCGAATTCCCAACCCGTCTCGAAAACTTCCTGCGCTGGTTCCTCGCCCTCTGCGGCCACTACAGGAATCACCCAATGGCACACCGCATCCGCGCCCTCCCGAAGCAGAGCAATCAAGAACCGGATCATAAACGCGGTCCCCCCCACGCGATGACCACGACTGCAAAAGCCGCCCACATCGCGCTACTCCATTGTCGCCGTCCTGAAACCTGTAGTTCACCACTGCGGGGCTAAGGGCGATCTAAGGAAGTTCTAAAGATTTCGTAAGGGAATGGCCACGGAAGAATTGACGGGGTCAAATTTCGTAACCGGATACGACGACGAAAGCTACACGGGAAGCATCCTGCAGGTATATACCAAATCACACTTTCTCGATCACTTGGCACCAGACACGGGCGGGCACTAAAGGAATCGTAAAGGCAGGCTGCAAAGAAACGACAGCCCGCATCGGGGATTCTGATAAAGTGAATTGATCGCTGATGTCGCGCTGTAATTCCAGGAGCTTGAACCAATTACAAAACAGACTTTCGTCTAGTGATAGAGCTTGGCAAACCCTTCGCCCCGCGCACGCGGCCAATGCTTGCTCGCATTTCCCCTGTGCTGCTGGCATTCATTCTGGGCGGCATGTCACCGTTACATGGTCAAGATCAGCCGCCGAGTGTTGACGCAGCGGGACCGATCGCAACGGATCGGCCCGCGGTTACGAACTCCAGCGTGGTGGTCCCGGCCGGCAGCCTGCAGGTGGAGAACGGTTTCCTTGAAACCAGCAGGCAGCGAGAGAGCGTCGTAGACGGTCCGGAGAGCTTGATTCGTTTTGGTGTCACTACGAGGACTGAGTTGCGTTTCACTTTGCCGGACTATTTTCACAACCTGAGCGCTAGCGATGGCTCAGGATTCGGAGATGTTGCCATCGGCGTAAAACAACAGCTTGGTCCCACGCCGGGTAAGTTCGATGTGTCCGTGATCCTGTTCCTCAGTTTCCCGACCGGTGCCAACGGCGTGTCCAGCGGCGGATACGATCCGGGAATGCAAGTGCCTTGGTCGCGCGCCTTGTCCACAAACTGGACGGCGGCCGGAATGTTCTCGGTGTACTGGCCCACACAGGGTCGCGCGCGAAACGTGACCGGCGAATCTACGTTCTTGTTAGATCGGCAGTTGACGAAACCCTGGGACGCGTTTGCCGAGTACGCGGGGGACTTTCCTGAAAATGGTGGGCCGCGGCACTTGCTGCACTTCGGGACAGCTCTGAAGATCACCAAGCAGCAACAGATTGACTTTCATGTCGGCGTGGGCCTGTCATCAGCCGCGGTGGATCATCTCCTCGGGATCGGCTATTCGTTCCGCATTCAGGCGATCGGTCGCTAGGCGAGCTTTAAGTAAACTTGTTTCCTTACAAGCACACCGTCGCGGCACTAGAATGCTGCATGCAGGGCGAGAGGGGACCTAGCACTTTCGGGGACCCGGTAATTGTTTTCATGACGCTTGGGGTCGTGCTGCTTGTGAGTAGATAGTGGATTTCTACAGCGCAATTCAATACGTGTTGTTTGTGGTCATCGTCACCGCACTGGTGAAGCCCTTGGGCGGGTACATGGAACGGGTCTTTTCCAGGCAGCGGACCACGGTTGATCGTTTTTGTCTTCCTGTTGAGCGGCTGATCTATCGCATCAGTTTCGTAGATCCAAATGTAGAGATGACGGGCAAAGAGTATGCGGCGTGTTTTGTTCTCTTTGGCTTTGCCGGCACGCTCCTGTTGTACGCCATTCTCAGACTGCAGCAATTCCTACCCTGGTTCTTTCCTGAATACCACACGACGCCGTTATCAGCAGACTTGGCTCTGAATACGGCGATCAGTTTCTCGACGACTTCTACCTGGCAGGCATACGCCGGCGAGAACACGATGACCTATTTCAGCCAGATGGTGGGACTCTGCGCGCAGAACTTTTTAGCTGGCGCAGCGGGGTTAGCTGTGGGCGTTGCCTTTATCCGTGGCCTTGCCCGGCAACTCTCTGACACGCTGGGAAACTTCTGGGTCGATCTGACGCGGTCCCTGCTCTGGATCCTATTGCCGGGAGCAGTGATCGGCGGCCTGCTGCTGGTCTGGCAGGGTGTTCCGATGAACTTCCGCCACTATAGTGTCATCACTACCGTCGAACGTACCCAGCAGGTCATACCGCAGGGTCCAGTAGCCGCACTGGAGATCATCAAGAATCTGGGTACAAATGGCGGCGGCTTCTTCAACGCGAATGGAGCCCATCCTTATGAGAATCCCACGTCGCTTGCGAACTTTCTCGAAATGTTGGCGATCGTACTCCTGCCTGCGGCCTTCACTAACACCTTCGGCAGGATGGTGGGCCAGCCTCGGCAAGGATGGCTTCTCTACAGTGTGATGCTGCTTCTCTTCGTCTGCGGACTGATATTCGTACATCACTTTGAACAACAAGGCATTCGCCAGGCTGGAAACGTGAATTTCCGACACAGTCGCCTCCAGTCTGGCCCGAACATGGAAGGCAAGGAGGTGCGCTTCGGCATTGGTGGTTCCACCCTCACAGCTGTCGTCACATCAAACACAGCCACGGGATCAAACAACTCAATGGACGACAGCTACACCTCGCTCGGTGGCATGGTTTTGCTCGTAAACATGCTGTTGGGAGAGATCGTATTCGGAGGTCTGGGAACTGGTCTTTACAGCATGGTCATGGCCGCTGCTGTCGCTGTATTTCTCGCGGGACTTATGGTTGGACGGACACCTGAGTATCTGGGGAAGAAGATCGGACCCGCGCAGAACAAAATGATCATGCTGTACGCTTTGGCCGCGCCGCTGGTCGTGCTTCCACTCACCGCAATCGCCGTAAGTACCAAAGTGGGGCTTGCTGGGTTGACGATCAACGGCGGACCGCATGGTTTCAGCGAGATTCTGTTTGCCTATACCTCCTGCTTCGCCAACAATGGCCAAAGCTTTGCCGGTCTGAGTGCGAACACTCCGTTTTACAACCTCACCACAGTATTGGCGATGATGGTGGGTAGATTCGGCTTGGCGATTCCCGCATTGGCATTCGCAGATCTGTTTGGTCGCCAGAGAAGCACCCCTACTTCGTCGGGAACTCTTCCGACCGATTCTTTGGTGTTTGGGGTCCTGCTCACGACCTGCTTGATAGTTATGGTGGCCCTGAGCTATCTTCCTGCCTTGGCCCTCGGTCCGGTACTGGAACGATTGCTCTTTGCAAGATAGAGCGCTTGAATTATTCGAAAAGCTTACGAGGAGAGCAGACTGGATGGCTACCGCTCGGGCCTTCTGCAACATCTGCCAAAGCAAAGTGTCAGCCGACACCATTTTGAGCGACGATGCTCTTTGGCGAGCGCTGGATCTCGGCGAGGACATCAGTGTCATGCACGTCTTTGTGGACCAGGATGACAGTTCTGCTGACCACATCTGGCGTTTGAGTAGTCATGAAAAGGAGAACCTCCGCAAGTACCTAAGCTCGGGGCGGGGCTAGTCCACTTTATTCTGCCCGTTGCGACCCGTCTAGCCCGAATAGACTCGATTCGGCCATCTGGAACCAACCCTCAATCATTACACTTTTACGAATAAATTATGATTTCTTTATTCGATATTTACCGATTGTGGTTCCCAATGGTCTGGCTTGAGTGATTCTGGCAACGATTCCGGTGCTGGGATCCGGGCCAGAAGGCTGCCTTGTTCGTCAAAATCCTAATGACGGTGCTATGCACGGCAGGTACCGCGTTTTATGGGCGATTCCTCGTGGCTCTATGCAAGGAATGCAAGCCTCGCTCGGTCGGTTATTGGGTCCGTCTGCGACTCGTCTCGGGCGAAATCGCGATCGCTGAACCCCCGCGACGGAGAAAACCCGTGACTCGCGCTGCGTGATAGTGAGTTGAAGCAGAACATCATGGAGGTCAAGTATGTTGGGGCGAGTGAAGATTGCAGGGTTGATCGTGATCATCGCAATGTTGATCAAAACTTTCGCCATACCTGGGACTTCGGTCGCACAAAAGGCGGCGGCTCCGAAGCCGCAGGATAAATTGGCGCTCGGAGAGGAACGAGCCGAGCAATTGTTGCTCCTAATAGACACCGACAAGAGCGGCAAGATCTCGAAACAAGAGTGGATGAAGTTTATGGAGGCGGAGTTCGACAGACTGGATAAGGACAAGAAAGGGCAGTTGGACGTCAAGGAACTGACCCAGTCGAAGTGCGGTTGAGCCATTTCATAAGTGTGGGGAAGTGACACTTCTCAACAAGAGTCCCGACCCACTCATCGCCCCCTCAGTTTCCGCCTGCGGATGCGAATTCAATTATGAGTTGCAGTTTTATTTGGTTGCAGAGACGCATTCCTTTTTCGTCGGTAACTTTGCGGCCCCATTTTCTTCGTTGGGGTTTCCACTCACGGCCTGCTTGATAATGATGGTGGCCCTGAGCTATCTTCCTGCATTGGCGCTCAATCCCTTAGCAGAACGATTGCTCTTCACAAGATAGTGCGTTTGAAATTCACATCGCATGCTCGCACCGCGCCCTACCAAGCTCCGTTCGCAACGCGACATTAATCTGTGGCGGATCCCGCTGCAGCTCTCACTCGTCGCGGTCGCGCTGTTCGGGATCACCCTGATTCCCGACATCCTTGACAAGTATGGCGTTATTCACATCCCGTCGTGGTTAACGATGGGCAGCATCGACGACGCGCGCGCGATCTTGTCGGCGATGATGGGCGCAGTCGCGACCGTGCTCGCGCTGATTTTCTCGGTTGCACTGCTTGTGCTGTCGATGGTCTCGACGCTGTTTGGCCCGCGCCTGCTCTATCGCTTCCTGCAGGACTGGGTTACCCAGGTCACGATCGGCATGTTCATGGGCACGTTCGTGTACATCTGTCTCGTCTTCCTCGTCACGCATCAGGATCCGGGGTCGTCGTTCATCCCGCAAATCTCGCTGATCACGGCCTGGATACTGGTCGTGCTCAGCTTCGGATTCCTCGTCTACTACAGCCATCGGGTTGCGAAATCGATCCAGAACCCCGACATGATCGGCGCGATCGTCGACGATTTGTACGTCGCCGCCGGCCGAGCGCACGTGCCCGGCCCCGGCGAGGGCACGGGAGTCGTGCCCGATGACGCCACGATTCTCCGCCAGGCTGAGACTGGCGGTACCGTGTCGTGCGCAAAGAGCGGATACCTACAACACGTCGATCACGGCGCCCTGGTCGCGGCCGCACGCGCGGCGGACGCACTGATCGTGCTGAGGTTCCGCCCAGGCCAGTTCGTGCTCCGCGGCGAGCCGCTCGCTGCAATCGTCCCAGCGGACAAAGTCGGCGCCATCGAAGCCGCGCTTGATCGGGGAATTCAGATCGGCCGTCACCGCACGCTCACCCAGGATAGCGAGTTCGGCATCGCGCAGGTTGTTGAGATCGCGATCCGTGCGCTGTCTCCCGCGGTCAACGATACATTCACCGGCGTTGCCTGCGTTGACTGGCTCGCCGACGCTCTGCTCACGCTGGCCGAGCGGCCGCCGCTCGAAGGGAACTGGTACGACACCGGCAGCCGGCTCCGGGTATGGATGCCGCCGGTGCGGCTAGAGCGCCTCGCCAAGCTCGCGTTCGATCAGATTCGTCAGGCCTCGTCGACGACCCCTGCTGTACTGATCCGCCAGCTCGAAGCTATTTGCCGTCTCGCACCGCGACTTCCGGACGCCTGCCGTGAAGCGCTGTCGGATCAAGCGGACGCGATCCTCGAAACGGCGAGCGCGCTGGTCGCGCTTGATCGCCGCGACCTTGACGCTGCGTGGCACCGCGCACACACCGCGCTCGAGCCCCGGCGTACGCCGACGAGCAGGAACCCATCCTCATAGCTCCCGCTCTGCCCAAGAGTCGAGGACGACAGCCATTTCAAGACGCCAGGCCGTGAGGGCGCCCGCGCACTTCGCTGTTGAATCCTCACCGATGCCTGAAGCCGCAGAGATGGCGACTCCGAGTTCGTGACTCCGATGATCCGATCGTTCAATTCGTTTGTACTCGCAGCGAAGGAAAACCGTGGAAGAAATCCGTCGGAGAACCCGGCTCTGCGGAACGTCATTCTACGAAATTAAATCGCTTCAGCCTTTGCTGATTGAACCCATTCACCAAGGCATGTTCCTGAGGGCCAGGATTGGCTCGCAGGTTTTTTGCTGCTTCAACGAGGATCTCGTCAGCATCTGTTCCAAGCACGTCCAACGTTTCGGCGATAAAGCGGTCGAGAGGCATTGCCTGCTCGGCGTCTTGGCTATTCATCAACTCCGTGCGCACCCAAGGTGGCGCCACCTCGAGCACTTGAACGCCGCTATCGCGAAGCAAGAAGCGTTGCGACAACACATAGGAATGGAGCGCCGCTTTTGTGGCGGAATAAATAGCCGTCACAGCCAATGGCACAAAGGCAAGGACCGAGGTGTTGTAGAGAATCACACCACGACGGCTCTTAAGGTGATCCACCAGAGCCGATGTCAGCCGAATGGGGCCTAGAAGATTGGTCGTCACAGTCGACACGAGCAGTCTGTCGTCGACGACACCCGCTGCCTGGTCCAGCTCCATGATTCCGGCGTTATTGAAGAGAACATTCAGATCCGGATGTTCTGCGATTAACCTCTTCGCCACTGCTTTGATACTGTCCGGGTCTGCGATGTCGAGTTCGATCGCCTCGATGCCCGGATTGGCCTTCACTACCAAAGCCAGATTGCTCTTACGTCTGCCTGAGATGATCACTTTGTTTCCACGTTTGTGCAGCTCCTCGGCCAGCGCGCGGCCAATACCCGATCCGCCGCCGGTAATGAAGATGGTGTTTTCCGTGAGGTTCATGGTTCCTCCGATCTGTAGGGGGTGATAGCTGCGTTAAGGTCTTAGGCTTACGCAGGAAAACGGTCGCCAAACATGGGAAGACCGCTCACGGACTCTCCCTCTGTGGCTTCGTCCTGCAGTACGTCCCAGTGCTCAGCAAGTAGACCGTCTTCGAAACGGATGACGTCAGCGGCGATCCAGGGAGCAGGCCTTCCGTTTCCAGAGAACCGGCCGTGCGCGATGACGTAATCGCCTTCTGCGACAATGAGTTGATTTTCGTAGCGCAACGTGTTTGGCGCAGAACGAACTAGGTTAAATAGCCCTTCGCGACCTGGTGCTATGTGCGCGCTGTGCTGGATGTACGTCGGCGACCAGAAAGGTTCTGCTGCACTGTAGTCGCGTTTGTTGAAGAGCGTGTCGAAGGCTTCGAGAACGATCGCCTTGTTCTGTTCGGGCGTTGTTTTTGGCATGATCAACTCCTGGGGTTGTGTTCGGATGGCTGGTATGTTGGGTAATCAGAATACCCGTGTGGCCCCGAGGCGTACACGGTTTCCCAATTAACCTCAGCAAGAGGGGCGTTCTCAGCAAACCTCTGGACCAGGTCGGGATTTGCGATATAGGGACGGCCGAACGCCACCAGATCTGCCAATCCTGCGGCGAGAAGGCGATTCCCGCGATCGCGGTCCATCTTCACGTTTGCGATCAGTGTGCCGTTGAAGAGAGGACGGAAATGCCGGAACATGCCATCCCCGGCCAACTTCTCGAGTGGAGTACCGGAGAAATCGGTGGTATTACCCATGAGCAACAAGTGCGAAAGATTGTAGGTGCTCAGCTTCCGAATTGCATATTCGGTGACGGGCAGAGTTTCGTCGTTGGCTTGAAACGCGCCGCCTTCGTGCATCGGACTGATCTTGACTCCAACCCGTTGTCGATCGACCTCACCCAGGACCGACTCGACTACCTCGAAGAGAAAACGCGAGCGATTTTCCAGGCTCCCGCCGTATTCGTCTTTACGCAGGTTGGTGGTGGCGTTCAGAAACTGAGAGATCAGATAGAGATAGTTGGCGAGGATCTGCACACCATCGAAGCCGGCTTCCATCGCATTTCGCGCTGCTCGCGCGAAGTCCGCAACCGTGACTTGGACCTCCTCCTTCGTCAGAGACCGCGGTGTTACCGTGGGCTTCCTTCCCGTGGGTGTGACCGAAATCTGGCCTGGGTCGACATTCGATGCGGACACAGGTTGCGCCCCGCCCAGCAGTTCAGGATGCGAGATTGCGCCGGTATGCCAGAGCTGTGCAATGATGCGGCCGCCAGCCGCATGGACGGCACCTGTGACGCGTCGCCATCCGCG
>Ga0210393_10001938_pt1 | contig 17203 bp, 17 predicted proteins | sample IncBWC27OmetaG_FD_160068 | JGI IMG/M metagenome (GOLD analysis project Ga0210393, IMG submission 160068) | Forest soil microbial communities from Barre Woods Harvard Forest LTER site, Petersham, Massachusetts, United States - Inc-BW-C-27-O ... | reverse complement strand
CAGCCCGTGGCAGCCGACCAGGGTAAAAAAGGCCGAGAGGAACGCGCTGCGCTGCGGACCGGCCTCAATCGCGATCATGCCGGCGAACTCCCGCAGTTCCAGCGCTAGGAAGCAGGCCCCCAGCAAGAAGGTGACGAGGGCAGCCCAATAAGTGGCGGCATAGCGCCGCGAAGCAATGGCGATGGACATCAATCCGCAGGTGTAGCTCGAAGCCAGCAGGCAGGCGGTTTCGATCGCAACGCTGCGTTGGTTGAACAGCTGCGCGCCGCTTGGTCCGCCCGCGGTCGCATGCGTGAGCACCGCGTAAGCGGCAAAGATCGCGGAAAACATCACGATGTCGCTCAGGAGGAACACCCAGAAGCCGAAGCCAACCACGATCCGCTTTGCAGCGGGACCGGCCTCACTTGCACTCGGCCGCGCCTCGTAACGAACCTCATCATCAACTGCAACCGCGACGTTCATACTGCAACCTCCGCCTGGTGCGCCTGCTCGAACCGCGCGATCTGATCGGCCGGGACTTCGATTTCCTCTTCATCGCGAAACGCGAAAGCAAGCATGGTCAGAAAGATTCCGATTGCCCCGGCACCCGCCATCCACCAGATGTGCCAGATCAGTGCAAAGCCGGTAAAGACTGCAAAAAATGCCGTGACGAAGCCGGCCGCGCTGTTCTTCGGCATCTCGATCGGTTCGAATTTGCGCTCCTTCGGCGACTGAGCCTGTTGAGTGCGCTCGCGCTGCTTGCTTTTCCAGAAGGCATCGATGCCCGTGACTTGCGGAAGCACGGCGAAATTCCATGCCGGTGGCGGCGACGCCGTAGACCATTCTAGCGTGCGGCCATTCCATGGATCGCCCGTGGTGTCGCGCAGTTCCTTACGGTGACGGATAGACATCACGAGCTGCACGATCTGGCAGATGATGCCCGCCAGGATCATGACCGCGCCCGCCTCGGCGACTAACAACCACGGCCGCCAGGCGAGAACATCGTAGTGCTGCAGGCGACGGGTCATGCCCATCAGTCCGACCACGTAGAGTGGCATGAAGGCGAGGTGGAAGCCGATGAACCAGCACCAGAACGCGGCGGTACCCCAGCGCTCCTCAAGCTTGAAGCCGAACGCCTTGGGAAACCAGTAATTGTAGCCGGCCATGGCCGCGAACACGACGCCAGGGATGATCACGTGATGGAAATGAGCAACCAGGAAAAGACTGTTGTGTACCTGCCAATCGACTGGCGGCAAAGCCAGCAGCACGCCGGTCAGACCGCCGAAGACGAACGCCACCATGAAGCCGATCGTCCACAGCACGGGCACCGAGAATCGGACGCGACCGCCATACATCGTGAACAGCCAATTGAAGATCTTGACCCCCGTCGGCACCGCGATGATCATGCTCGTTATGCCGAAAAAGGCGTTGATCGCCGCACTAGCACCCATGGTGAAGAAATGATGCAACCACACCGTATAGGAGAGCACGCAGATGGCCATGGTCGCACCGACCATCGACCGATAGCCGAATAGCGGCTTGCCAGAGAAGGTCGCGCTGACTTCTGAATAGATCCCGAACGCCGGCAAGACCAGGATGTAGACCTCCGGATGGCCCCAAACCCAGAACAGGTTCACGTACATCATCGGGTTGCCGCTGGCATTCACCGTAAAGAAGTGAAAGCCGAGATAGCGGTCGAGCAGTAGCATCGCGAGGGTCGCGGTCAGGACCGGGAATGCAGCGACAATGAGCAGGTTCGATGCGAGCGCCGTCCAGCAAAACACCGGCATGCGCATGTAGCTCATACCTGGAGCTCGCATCTTCAGAATCGTCGTGACGAAATTTACGCCGCTCAACAGGGTCCCGATGCCCGAGATTTGCAGCGACCAGAGATAGTAGTCGACGCCGACACCGGGCGAGAATTGCAACTCGCTGAGCGGCGGGTAGGCAACCCAGCCGGTCTTTGCGAACTCGCCAATGCCAAGCGATACGTTCGTCAGGAGAACGCCGGACGCGGTGAGCCAGAAACTGATGGAATTCATTGTTGGAAACGCGACGTCGCGGACGCCAAGCTGCAGCGGCACGGCGAAGTTCATCAGTCCGATCACAAGCGGCATTGCCACGAAGAAGATCATGATCGTACCGTGCGCCGAGAAAATCTGGTCGAAATGTTCGGGCGGCAGATACCCCTGCGCTCCGCCGGCCGCGAGAGCCTGCTGCGTACGCATCATGATTGCGTCCGCGAAGCCGCGCAAAAGCATGACAAGCGCAAGCACAAGATACATGACGCCGATACGCTTATGATCGACCGAGGTGATCCAGTCGCGCCAAAGATAGGGTATGTGACCCTTGAGCGTGACCCAAGCAAGGACGGATACGATGACCAGGACCATGCAGCCTACAGTGCCCATGATGATCGGCTGATCGAGGGGAATCGCGCTCCAGTCCAGTTTGCCAAGCAAAGTCATTTTTCTGCCCTCTTCGATGTCGGGTAACTGCGGCACATCGCGTCGTCGTTCGACTGCACGGTCGACAAGCGAATGCCGGTGAATAGGCCGGACGCGATCGAGCGATAAGTGAATGGCGCAACCGCTTCGCTGGGCTTGACCAACCCGGCATAAGCTTGTGCATCGAGCACCGGACCGGTGCCGCGCGCAAAATCAAGCCATCGCGCAAAGAGCTCGGGTGGCAGCGCGTCGACGTTGAAGTGCATGTCGGCGAAGCCGTCGCCGCTGAAATTGGCCGACATGCCACGATACGTCCCCGCATAGTCGGCCTGCATGTTGAGCCGCGTCACCATCCCGGCCATGGTGTAGATCTGGCCGGCGAGCTGCGGCACAAAGAAACTGTTCATGACGCCCGACGAAGTCAGCTCGAAGCTTACCGGCGTGCCGACCGGTATCGTCAGTTGATTGACGCTTGCGACGCCGAGTTCGGGGTAGATGAACAACCACTTCCAGTCGAGCGAGACGACCTGAACCTTGAGGGCCTTCGTGGAGGAGACAATCGGCTTTGGTGGGTCAAGATCATACGCGCCGATCCAGGCGACCCCACCGACGAGAATTACGGTCATCAGCGGGATCGACCAGACGAGCATCTCGACGCGGCCGGAATAAGCGAAATTCGGCTGATAGCGGGCCCGCTTATTCGATGAACGAAACCAGAAAGCAACGCCAAGCGTCGCAATCACCACAGGGATCACGATCGCCAGCATGATGCCGGTCGCATTGAGCATAATTTGCCGTTCGGCAAAGGCGATGGGGCCCTTCGGATCGAGCACACCTTCAGTGCAGCCACCGAGGGTCGCGGTGCCGATCAAGACGATGGCAAGCAGACCGTATCGCATGTTAGACCTCGCTGAAGTTAACGCTGCAGCATGCACTGCGGGCGGCGCCAGGCGTGAGCTCGGCATGCGCCCATCCGATCCGGCCATCCTGCGACAAGGCCATGGATGAAAATGATTGACCTCCATGGTCGACCAGAAGAGCCGCAAACAGCACGAACAAATAGACGATGGAGAACACGAAAAGCCGGTGAGCAGCGCGGCGATCGACCCCAATGCTTCCGTTCAGCTGGCGTGCAAGCAGAAGAAAAAGCGCCCCGCAGATCGCGACGACCACGCCATAGATCGCCGCTGCAAACCCCAGTATCCAGGGTAGCTCCGAGGCAAGAACCAAGAGGCCGCTGTAGATCAGAATCTGGCGCGTTGTTGCAGCGTGTCCCGCGACAACCGGCAACATCGGCACGCCTGCGCGCGCGTAATCGTCGATACGATTGAGCGCGAGAGCCCAGAAATGCGGCGGCGTCCAAAGGAAGATGATGAGGAACAGCGTAAGCGGCTCGAGCCCGACTTCTCCGGTTGCGGCGGCCCATCCGATAACCGGAGGCAGCGCTCCCGCAGCGCCGCCGATGACGATGTTCTGTCGCGTCGTTCGCTTCAGCCACGCCGTGTACACGACAACATAAAACAGGATCGTGCCGGCCAACAGTGCGGCTGCTATGAGGTTCGCCACCAGCGCCAGAACCGCCACCGCCAAGCCGCCAAGCACGAGACCGAACACAAGCGCCTCGAACCGGGAGATTTTGCCGCGGGGAATTGGCCGCATCGCGGTGCGGGACATGACCGCGTCGATATCGGCGTCGTACCACATGTTGAGCGCGCCGGCGGCTCCGGCCCCAGCGGCGATGGCGAGAACCGCGGCCAGGGTGGCCAGCGGATCCAGTCGAACCGGAGCGCTGCTCAATCCGACCAGCGCGGTGAAGACGGCAAGCATCATGACCCGCGGCTTTGTGAGGGCGACGAAGTCGGACACGCTCCAATGGTCAGCCAGCGGATGAGCAGCATCAGACGGTAATGCGAAGCGGGCTCGTCTTTCCCCAAGCTGGCCAGCAATGGATTTGACGTTCATCTCGCTGCTCCGGTTTCATAGAATGAGAGCTGCCGTGTTCCGTTCGAACAGCCGCAGTGGCTGCATTCAACATGCATCCTCACCCTCGGCCGCGATTGAACGCGGCTGCTCGATTGGGGCCAATCATGCTCAAAACAGCCGGCCGGCCGATTAAGCGGCAGCCGTTGCGATCGCACGATTCGGGATAATTTGAGCACGTTTCAACAATCTCTCTGCGCAAGCTTCCCCTAAAGCAGATCATCGTTCGAATATCCGCAACGCCCTCCTCCCCAACTCGAATATCGAGGAGGCTGTCGCGTTTGCCTGGAAACGGCCGTTTTGCCTAATAGAGAACTATCAATGAAGACGCCTTCGCTCTGGATAATTGCAGCCACCTGCTTTATCGCCCCGGCATCTGTGGCACACGCGCGATCCGCCTATGATGGCTCCTGGGATCTCGTCTTCGTGACGCAAAGGGGCGCATGCGATCCCACCTACAACTTCACCGTCAATGTTTCCGACGGAGTCGTGACGCATCCCAATCTCGTAAGACTCAGGGGATACGTCGCACAATCCGGTTCGGTTCGTGCGTCGGTGACGGTGCAGGACAAATTCGCTTCCGGCACCGGCAGGCTTTCCGGAACCTCGGGTCGCGGAAGATGGAGCGGCTACGCCGGAAGTGCGCGATGCACCGGCTATTGGACCGCGCAACGCAATTGACCCGCGGGGCGAACTCACCGTCAGACTCGAAAGCGGCATGGACGTTCTATGCACCGCACCACCGTTCAAGACTAGTCTGAAGCCTCGCTGTATCTGATGCTGATCGGGCGGCTGGCCCTGGAGAATGTCGGTACATCCATGACTACAGTTCTGACCAAATCGTTCCCGCAAGAAAAGCCACCCGTAGCCAAGCTGGTCCCGGGCAAAAAGCGCGTCGTGATCGTCGGCGGCGGTTTCGCCGGCATCGCGGCCGCACGCGCGCTCAAGCGAGCCAATGTCGAAATCACGCTGATCGACCGGCGCAATCACCATATCTTTCAGCCGCTGCTGTACCAGGTCGCCACCGCAGTTTTGTCACCCGCCGAGATAGCGGCGCCGATCCGGCAGCTCGAGGCGAAGCAGAAGAACATCAGCGTGTTGCTGGCTGAGGTCAAGGGCATCAACCTGGAGGCGCGCACCGTCGAAGCCGTTTGCCCGGGGATGGGCAGTCGGAAACTCGAGTATGACTTCCTGGTGATCGCGACCGGGATGCGTCCGAGTTATTTCGGTCATGACGAGTTCGCGCGCTTTGCGCCAGGCCTCAAGAGCCTCAGTGACGCCGAAGCGATCCGAAGCAAGATCCTGAGTGCGTTTGAATTGGCTGAATCGACCGATGACCCGAAAGAGCGCGCTCGCCAAATGACCTTCGCGCTGGTGGGCGCCGGCCCGACCGGCGTCGAGCTTGCCGCTTCGATCGCTCAACTGGTCTCGGTGACCCTGCGCAACAATTTCCGCAACATCGACCCAGCCAAGAGCCGAATTGTGTTGCTGGACGGCGGCGCGCGTATTCTTCCGACCTTTGCCGAGTCGCTGTCACGCAAGGCAGCCAGGCGACTGACCAAGCTCGGGGTTGAAGTTTCGACAGGCGTAAAGGTCGAGAAGGTTGACGACCAGGGCGTGATCGCGGCCGGCAACCGGATTCCCGCCGCCACCGTGCTTTGGACAGCAGGCGTCAGCGCCTCACCGGTCGTGAAAATGCTGGGTACGAAGACAGACCACGCCGGGCGCGCGTTCGTTAGCCCTTTCCTGGACATCCCCGAGGCACCCAATGTCTTTGTAGCGGGTGATGCAACCACGATAACCCAGGATGGCCACCCCGTCCCCGGAGTGGCGCAGGCAGCCATTCAACAGGGTCGATTTGTCGGATATGTCATCGCCAATCGCGTCAGGGGACGCAAGGATGGTCGACCGTTTCGGTATTGGAACAAGGGCAATATGGCGGTGGTCGGCAAGAACTTTGCCATCCTCGAGTCCGGCTATTTGCACACCAGCGGCTTTCTGACCTGGCTGGTGTGGGCAGCACTACACGTGATCACGCTGCCCCAGCTTCAGAACCGGTTCCGCGTCCAAACGCAATGGTTCTGGTCTTATCTGTCTGGTCAACGCAGCTCACGGCTGATTTCCGAAGGGTCGCGGCCGCCATCATCTCAGTAAGACGTGCTCGGCTCCGGCGGACGGTCGCGATCAAATGGTGCACATGGACGCTTCCATCATCTCCGCATTAGCAGCCCTTACCGGCGCCGCCGTGGGCGGGTTCACAAATGTCATCGCGAATTGGTTGAGCAATCGTGTCCAGACCCGGGCTCAATCGCTCCAGCACGAGAAGAACCGGCGGCAAATCCTCTACCGGGACTTCATCGACGAGGCTTCCAAGTGCTACATCGATGCACTTCAGCACGGCGAGGCGGATATTTCGGGTCTCGTTGGCCTCTATGCAAAACTAAGCCGGATGCAAGTCCTGTCTTCGGAGCGCGTTGTGCGCAGCGCGGACACCGTTATCCGCAAGATCCTCGATACCTATCTGGAGCCGGACAAGACCTTCGTTGAGCTGCGCGACATGGCGAGCAACGGAACGATCGATCTGTTGCACGAATTCGGCAGTGTTTGCCGGGAGGAATTCGAAGACATGCACGCCAGGCAATTTTGACAATTCATTCGCGTCGTTACGGCGCCAGCATTGTCGTTGCCAGGCTCCAAAGTCGCTCGGCATTTTGTGGATCGAGAGCATAAGGAGCGACACCGCCACCAAAATTATCCGGGCGCCTGTGGACGACGCAGGCCTCACTACAATCCTCGAAATACCGCCCACCAATACCCTCGAGTTGGGGCGATGTTGCGAGCAAAACGGACGTTGCTGCGCCCTGCTGAGTTGTCTTCTGCCTCTCAAGTGGCGTGGCGAGTTTGCCGCCGACGTGCTTCTGGAGATTCGTGGGAATCGCGCCCGGATTCAGAGCATTTGCGAAAATACCTGCGTTGGCCCAGCGATGCGTCGCTTCTACCGCCATCAACACATTAGCCGTTTTCGACTGCCGTAGGCGAGCCACGGGTTGTAGGGGATGAAGTTGAAATGCGGGTCGTCGAAGAAAACAGCGCCATCATATTGGCGCTCGACGACACGATACGCGCACCGGATGCTGCCGCCAGAGCGGCGTGAAGTCCCGTCGTCAAGGCAAAATGGCCGAGAAAGTTCGTCGCGAACTGCATCTCCCAGCCCTGTGGCGTTCGTCCTGCAAAGCATGATCCCGGCATTGTCGATCAGGATTTGCAGGGGTCCAGTCCAGTCGGCGCAGAACCTTCTCACCGAAGCCACATCCGAAACGTCCAGGGATCTGACCTCGACGGCGTCGTTGCCTGTCAAAGCCCCGATGTCTTCCGCGACAGCGCGCGCCGCAGCAGGCCGCCGCACTGCGAGCGTTACTGCCGCGCCGGCAGCGCTAAGCGCCTTCGCCGTCTCGAGACCGATGCCGGAGGCCCCATCTGTTACGATGGCACGCTTTCCACTGAGGTCGACGCCTTTGACGACCTCGGCCGCGGTCGAGCTAAATCCAAAGTTCGTTGTGACCCGCTTCATGAATCGATACCACCTTTACATCGGTGCGAGCCAGGCTGAAGGCGTCAGATGCATTGGCCTCAAGATCGGATCGTCTCGACCCAATTTGCGAATGCCTTCATGAACGCATGCAGGAATTTGCCGGTGCCGTCGCTGACGAGCTTGCCGTGTTGATCGAACAGCTTGTCGACATGGCCGACATAGGCTTCGGGCTGCTGCATGGTCGGCACGTTAAGAAACACGAGCGACTGCCTGAGATGATGATTGGCGCCGAAGCCTCCAATCGCGCCCGGCGAGCCGCTGACAACAGCACCAGGCTTGCGGTCCCAGACGCTGCTTCCATACGGCCTGGAACCGACATCCAGTGCATTCTTGAGGGCGGCAGGCACCGACCGGTTATATTCAGGCGTGACGAACAGAACTGCATCAGCGGCCTTGACGCGTTGACGGAACGCGGTCCATTCCGCGGGCGGAGCTGCGGTCTCAAGATCGGCATTGTAAAGGGGCAATTGTCCGATCTCGACGATGTCGAGCTTCATCGGGGGCGGCGCGAGCGAGATCAGCGCCTTCGCCAGCATCCCATTGAACGACGCCTTCCGCAGGCTTCCAACCAACACGCCCACATTCACCGGCCTATCCATGGTGATTCTCCATTACGATATTTCAGCTCGAAGCGAACCGGGTTCGCCTCATTCGTGAGCTTCCATGTAGGCAGGACGGCAATCACCTCAAGCCGTCGGCGAGTGATGCCGGCAGCCGGCGTAGCTGCAGAACACGGTGAGCATCGCCGCGGCGTACCCACGCCGCGGTCAGGCGACTCCCGTTCTATCGCCTGGAGACGTCTGCCGTGGCTTGGCTGTTGCTGCGGTCTCGCAGGCGGTTTCGCTTCAATTCGTTCGTCACGACGCCACCGCCTCGAGCGCCGGCAGCACGCCCTCGATCTCCTTGCGGCGCGGTTCGAGAAACTTCGGCAGCTCCAGGTCACGACCAAGCCGCTCGACCGGCTCGTCGACCGCAAATCCGGGAATATCGGTCGCGATCTCAAACAGAACGCCTCCGGGTTCGCGGAAGTAGACCGAGCGGAAGTACTTGCGGTCCTTCTGTTCGGTGGGGTGCCGGCCGTGGGTGCGGATCAGCTTCTCGGTCATCTGCGCCTGCTGTGCGTCGTCCGCCGCGCGGAGGGCGATGTGATGCACCGAACCGTGCCCCTGGTGCCCTCGCGGAACTCCCGGAGCTTCGTCGATTTCGACCACGCTGCCTTTCGCGTCGCCCGCGGCAGCGAAGCGGATCACCGAACCTTCACGGGCGACCTCGCGGAAGCCGAACACATCGGTCAGGATCGCTACCGTCTTCTGCGCGCTGTCGAGAAGCAGCGTCACTCCCTGCAGGCCGCGGATCGCGTGTTCGGATGGTATGTCCTGGTTACTCCAGCCCGGGTCATTCTCTGCATCGGCGATGCCGACGAGCGCGAGCGCCATTCCATCTTGATCAGTAAAAGTCAGCACTGACTGACCGAAGCGCTGCTCCAGCGTCTGGTGGGGAACTCCCTTCTCGATGAAACGCTGGGTCCAATAGCCGATTGAGCGCAGCGGGACGCGGAAGGCGGTCTGGCGCGTTTCGCCAGCTCCGCGCCGGCCTGCCGGGGCGTTAGTCCAGGGGAAGAAGGTCAGGATGGTGCCAGGATTACCGGTCTCGTCACCGTAATAAAAATGGTAAGTCGACGGGTCGTCGAAATTGACTGTCTTTTTGAAAAAGCGCAGCCCGAGATCGCGTGTGTAGAATCTCAAATTCTTGACGGGATCGCCGGCGATTGCAGTTACGTGATGGATACCTGACATGTTTGCCTTCGTCCTATGCGGTCGCTGGAGATTTGACGCTCTTCGTGAAGTCGGGCTTGCGCTTTTCGAAGAATGCCGTGAAGGCTTCCTTGGCTTCATCCGACTGCAAACGCGACGCGTATTCGCGGACCTCGAGTTCGGCAGCGGCCGCCATTTGAGCGCCTAGGACACGCCTCATCAGCCGCTTGCTCGCGCGCACGGCGCCGGCCGGCTGTCGTGTCAATTTATGTGCCGTGTCCAGAGCCGTTGCCATGAGGTCTGCCTCGGCCACGATGCGCGTGACGAACCCCAGCTCCGCGGCGCGGCGTGAATCGAACGGCAGCGCCAGTAGAACCAATTCCGCCGCGGCGAGGTAGCCGATCTGATCGGGAAGCCAATAGCTCGTTCCCAGCTCCGGCACCAAAGCAAGATTGACGAAAGGCATCTGGAATCTCGTGTGCTCGGCGGCGTACACGAAGTCGAAATGCGTAAGCATGGTGGTGCCGCCTCCGATGGCGAGGCCATGCACCGCGGCGATAAGCGGCTTGTCGAACCCGATCAGCGCAGCGATGAAGCGAGCCTGCGGGCTGTCGTCACTCTTCAGGGGGTGGTGGAGGAAATCCCCGAGGTCATTGCCCGCGCTGAATGCATCGCCAGCGCCGTGCAGGAGAACAACCTGCGTTTCGTCGTCCTTGGCGGCGGCATTGAGCAGCTCGGCTACTGTCGAGTACATGCTGGACGTCATCGCGTTCTTCTTTTCCGGCCGGTTGAACTGGATTCGAAGTACGTTATCGAGGCGCTCGGTCACAATCTCAGGCATTGTCAAAGTCCTTGTCCCTTTGGCAGATTTGACTGCAAATCGAGGTTCGGGGCGGCTCCCGCCGCCCCGACCGTGTCGTCAAGCTAAGCCGCGTGTTCCTTTGCCTTCGGAATGGCGCCGCTCGCACGCAAATTATCGATTTCGGCCGCGCTAAATCCCAATTGCCGGAGAACTTCCTCGTTGTGTTCTCCAATATTCGGGGCGCGCTTGGCGGGCACCTTGGCGACGCCATGGACCTGAAGCGGGCTGCTGATTGTGGACGTCAGCTTGCCGCCGGCGCCATTGAGCGGAACGATGATATCGTTCGCCTGGAGCTGGGGATCGTTGATCACCTCCTGTGGCCCACGCACCGCTCCGAACGTCACGTGAGCGCCGTTGAACACCTCGTACCAATGCGCCATGGGCTCGGCACCGAATACCTCGTCGAGGATCGCCGAAAGCTGCGGCATATTCGCCATCAGCTTCGCCGGATCGGAGAAACGCGGATCGGTCAGAAGGTCAGGACGGTCGATGGCCTTGGCGACGGCTGGCGCTTTGTCGGGCGTGACAATAAGAACGAACCAGGTGCCATCCTTGGCGCGATACACGTTCAACGCGGCATTCGCCGGATTCCTGCGATCATGCGGCCCGAAGAATTTCGCATCGCAAAGTGCAGCCTGGATCGAGACGCTGGCGGACCATACGCCTTCGGCAAGCAGCGAGGTCGTGACATGTGACCCCTCGCCGGTGCGCTCGCGACGATACAAGGCCGTGACGATCGCCGAATAGAGCCCGACGGCGGTAGCATTGTCACCGCTGCCGGCCACCGGCCAGGTCGGCGGCGCACCGGCATCGCGTGTCATTGACAGCAATCCGCTGCGTGCCCAATATGACGTGATGTCAAAGCCGGGAAGATTCGCATCGGGTCCCTTGTCGCCGTAACCAGTGATGTCCGCGTAGATCAAACGCGGATTCCACCGCACTACGTCTTGATATTCGAGCTTCAGTTTCGCACGTGCCGGATGCGGCGTGTTGACGATGAGAACATCAGCCCATTTGACGAGCTTTTCGAGAACCTGCTGGGCGCTTGGAGACTTCAGATCAAGCGCCATACCCCGCTTGTTGCGATTGGCGAGGTGCCAGGGGTAAGCATCGTCGGAGACCGGCTGTGGCGGGAGCTTGTTTCCAATCCTCCAGAGATCGCCGTTCGGTGGCTCCACCTTGATGACGTCGGCGCCGAAGTCCGACAGGATTACCGCGGCGCTGGGACCTGCGATGAAGCTCGCCAGATCTACCACTTTCAGTCCAGAGAAAATGTTGTCGTTCGGCATGTTAGTCTCCTAGTGTTGAAGTTCGAGCGCGGTTGAAACGCGGCGGTCATCGTCGTTCAGGTTTTCCAGTGCCCGGGAAATCCACCCGAGCAGGCGGGTTTGGACCTGGCGTCGGTTGATCTCGTTCAGCATCTCGTGTCGACCGCCCGGATAAAAATCGAAGGCGATGTCGCGCGACCCGGCGTCGTGGTAGCGGTCGATCAGCGTGTGGAGTCCCCGCAGTTGCTGTCCGACGGAGTCTTCGCTTCCGGAGAACAAATAGATCGGCAGATCGCCGCGGATCCTGCGGAGTGCGGCCGGATCGCACAGCCGCGGCGCGGCGCCGAGGAAGGAAACAAGAGAGTCGGGGTGAAGGTCTCCAAAGCAGTGAGGATCAGCCATGAAGGCATCGATGATCGCCTGATCGCGGCACAGCCAGTCGAACGGCGTGCGCGACGGCTCGAATGCGGCGTTGAGGAGATTGCTGCTCGCGGTCCCCGCAAGCGCGGCCCGGGCCAGGCCTTCAAGCGCTCCCGATCCCGAGAGGATCAAACCATCAATCTCATAACTGTGGTCGATGACGTATCTCTGCGCAGCAAAGGATCCCATGCCGTGCCCCAGCAGGAGCAGCGGCAGGTCGGGATTTTCATCTCTGGCGATCTCGCTCAGGCGGACCATGTCCTGGACGAGAAGTTCAAAGCCGCCTTTGCCCAATTCTCCCAATCGCGAGTGAGCCGAGCGGCCATGCCCGCGATGATCGTTGGCGTACACGGTGAGACCGGTCGCAACGAGCGCATCGATGGTGTCGGCGTAGCGCCCCATGTGCTCGCCCATCCCGTGGGCGATCTGGACAACGGCGCGGGCCGGGCCGCGGCTGTCCCAGCGGGCGCACGCGATGCACAGTCCGTCGGAGCTGGTCAGCAGGAACCGCTTGGTCGGAACTGGGGTGGGAGAAGGCGTTGCCATGGCAAATGTCCGGTTTCGCTCGCGCTCGAAATTCAGCGTCCGTGAAACTGCGGCGCGCGTTTTTCGAGGAAGGCGGAGGTGCCTTCCTTCTTGTCTTCGGTTGCCGCGCAGATGCCGAAATAGGACGCCTCAAGCGCAAACCCCTCGGCCTGGCTGGTGTCCATCCCCTTGTTGGCCGCATCCAGCGAGAACTTTACGGCGATCGGCGCGTTGGCCAGGATCTGCTTCAGAATCGCCTCGGCGCGGGCGATGAGATTGGCCGCGGGGACAACTTCGTTGACGAGGCCGATGCGATAGGCTTCCTGGGCAGAGATCGTTTCGCCGGTGAGGATCAGCTGCAGCGCACGGCCCTTGCCGACCAGGCGCGGCAGGCGTTGCGTGCCGCCACCGCCTGGCAACAGCCCGAGCTTCACCTCGGGTTGCCCGAATTTGGCATGTTCGACGGCGATCCTGATGGTGCAAGCCATTGCCGTCTCGCAGCCGCCGCCCAGCGCAAAGCCATTGATCGCCGCAATCACCGGCTTGCCGAGATTTTCGATGAACTCCAGTACGCCTTGCCCGAACCGGCTGGACTCCTCCGCACTGTAGGCGTCGACATGCGCGAGTTCACTGATGTCCGCGCCCGCGATGAAAGCCTTGTCGCCCGCGCCGGTCAAGATCACGCCGTGCACCGAAGCGTCGGCCTTTGCATCGGCGAATGCGGCCTGCAGATCGGTCCAGGTCGGCGTGTTGAGCGCGTTGAGCACCTTGGGCCGGTTGACCGTCACGTAGCCGATCGAACCCTTCTTCTCGTACAGGACATTCGCAAGCGCCAACGCCGCTCCGGGCAAGGAGCTGGGTGCCGTTGCAGGCGACGAGGTCAATGATGCAGTTCCCGAAACCATGGTCATTCTCCTGGGATGAGGGCAGCCGGCGCCGGGGGCGCCGGCGCCGCTGGGATGTCACACGAAGGCGCCGTGACCGGTGATGGCTTTGCCGACGATCAGATTTTGCATCTGATAGGTGCCTTCATAGGAGTACAGCGCCTCGGCATCGGCGAAGAAGCGCGCAAGGTTGTAGTCGGCGACGATGCCGTTGCCGCCCAGGATCTCGCGGCCCCATGAGACCGTCTCGCGCGATTTCGAGGTACAGAACGCCTTCGCCAGCGCCGCATGCTGGTCGTCAAGCCTGCCTTCGTCATCAAGCTGGGCCAGGCGGAGCATCAGGCACTGGCACGCGGTCAGATTGGCGAGCATCTTTGCGAGCAGTTCCTGAACCATCTGGAACGATGCGATTGGCTTGCCGAATTGCAGTCGCTCCTGAGCGTATTTGAGGGCTGTTTCGTATGCGCCCATCTGGATGCCGGTTGACGCCCAGCCCACCATGTACCGCGTCATCCGCAGCACGCGCGCGGTGTCGCGGAACGAATTGCCGCCCTGCAGGCGATTCGCCTCCGGCAACCGCACGTCCTTCAGCGTGATCTGGCCGTTCTGGACCACCTTGAGCGCGATCTTGTGCTCGATCTTCTCGACACTGAAGCCGGGCGTCGACTTGTTCTCGACGATGAATCCCTTGACCTGGTTGTCGGCAAGATCGCGCGCCCAGACGATCGAAACGTCGCACCACGTCGAGTTGCCGATCCACCGCTTCTGGCCATTGAGAATCCAGGTATCGCCCTCGCGCTTGGCTGTCGTGGTCATCCCACCGCTCGTTCCCGAACCAACCAGCGGCTCAGTCAACGCGAAGCATCCGATCTTTTCGTAACGCGCCATTTGCGGCAGCCATTTCTGCTTCTGCGCCTCCGATCCATCGAGATAGATCGAGCCCATCGCCAGACCGCTGTGTACACCCCAGAACGTGCACATCGAGGCGTCGACGCGCGCGATCTCCATCGCGACGAAGCCGAACTGCTTCTGGCTGCCGCCGGCGCAGCCGTAACCCTCATAGCCAAGCCCACCGATGCCGAGCTCCTTGAACGAAGGCAGCAGTTCGAACGGAAACGCGTCATCGGACCAGTACTTGTTGATGATCGGCTGGACCTTGCTCTCCATATAGGTCCGCACCTTCTTGACGAGCGCCTTCTCCTCGGGCGTGAGAAGCTCGACCAGCTGATAGAAGTCGCCGTCGGGTACAGGCACCGGCTTCGGTGCGCCGGTCTTACCTGCTGCGGGCTTGCTTGCTGCGGTTGCGGTGGCCATTTGAGACTCCTTTGGCTGCGGCTTGAAAGCCGGAAAATTTGAAGGACGTGTTGGATGTGTGATCGATCGCGCCGGCGGCGCTTGCTCTCAGGCGACGCGCTCCTTCGATTTCGTTTGGCTCGCCTTGGCAACCTTGTTGCGCAGCTCGATCAGGCCGAGCAGGACTTCGTCGCGTTCCGCCGCGAGTTCGCCGATCGAACGCGATCCGGCCTCGGCATGAACGCTGTCGATGAGCTTCTTTTGCACTTCCGGACTTAGCACCGGCGAGCCGAGGGTCTTCCACCATGCCGTCATCGGGCCGCTGAACTGCTGGAAGAAGTGCTCGATGCCGCCAGGACCGCCGCCGAGATGGTTGAGCATCATGTTGCCCATCACGCCCCAGCGCAGGCCCGGGCCCCAGCACAGGGCGGTGTCGACGTCGGCGGCGCTCACCACACCCTCGGAGACAAGGTAGTAAACCTCGCGCGCCAAGGCGGCCTGCAAGCGGTTGGCGACATGGCCGGGCATCTCCTTGTTGACGCGCACCGCCCGCTGCCCGATCGACGTGTAAAATTCCGCCGCGCGCCGGATTGTCGCCTCCGAGGTCTTTGCCCCGCCGACGATCTCGACCAGCGGGATCAAATGGGGTGGATTGAACGGATGGCCGATCACGCAGCGTTCGGGATGGGTCGCGGCGCCCTTCTGGATTTCGCTCATGGTGAGCCCCGACGAACTCGACGCGATGATCACGTCGGGCGGCAGCAGCTCGTCCAATTGCCCATAGAGCTTCTGCTTGAATTCGATCCGCTCGGGCCCGTTCTCCTGGACGAGGTCGGCGCCGGCGATCGCCTGCGTGAGGTCGGCCGTGAACGTCAGGTTCGACTGCGACGCGCCGGGCGACAGGCCCAGCCGCTTCAGCGCAGGCCAGGCGGCCTCGACAAACTTCCTCAACGCGGCTTCGGCATTCGGCGCGACGTCGGTTGCGACCACCTGCAGTCCCTTGGCGAGATACAGCGATGTCCAGCTTGCGCCGATGACGCCCGTGCCAATGATGGCTATACGGCGAATGGGTTTGTCTTGCGACATATCACTTCTCCTTCGGGATTTCGGCGTATGCGATGCCGGTGAGGTTGCCCTGCGCGTAGAGGAAATTTCGTTCACCGGATCCGTCGAGGTGGGCGGAGTAAATTGAACCGGCGAAATCGGTCACGAACATGCGGTCGTTGGGAATGTCGAGCGCGATACCGATGCCCTCCATGAGGTGGGTCACCACGATCTCCGGCTCGGCAGGCTTGTTGTCGATCGAGGCCCGGCTCACTGTGTTGCCGCGCGGAGGGTCGCCGCGGTCGGTCCAGTAGAGAACACGGTTCTTGTGATCGAGCTCGACATCGATCGGCTCCGGCAGGCGGTCGTAAAAGATCTCGATGTCGGACCTGGTCGCTGCCGTCTGGCCGGCGGGAATTTTGACATTGGCGCGGCAGAGGCGGCCGAGCCCACCGTTGTCCGGACCTTTTTGCGTCCAGTAGATGTGCCCGAATTTCGGGTCGATCGACAGCCCAACGCACCAGCGCGTAGCGTCCCTGCTATCGGCTTCACCGCGCCCGGTCTCAATCAGCGTCTCCAGCTTCGAGCCGTCGAGATTGCAGCACATGACGCGCATGCCCTCGCGGTCGCACCAATAGAGCTTGCCGGCTTTCTTATCGAGGATGATCTGCTTCGGAGTGTGGGTGTCTCCCTGTGCGACGATTGTCTTGCGGTTCTTGCCGTCGAGGTCGGCGCGCTCGACCGACCCGTCATTCAGGTTCGGGATGCCCATGTTGGTCCAGTAGATCTGGCCCGCCTCGGCATCGACGACGATGCCGTCTGGCAGATGGCAACCCGTCACGATGGTCTTGCGGTCGGAGCCGTCCGTATTCATGGAGTGAATGCGGTCGGCGTTAATCTCAAGGACAAAGAGACGAGGGGTGACGGCGCTGGCGCTACGATTGTTCGGCTTGACAGCTTCAGCGCTTCGATTGTTCTTCTTGACTGCTTCAGACATGTGGCACCTGTATTGCGATCTGACGCGATATCGGTCAGTGCTTGACCGAGACTGTGCCGCGAATGCCTGCCACGATATTGAATGGGACGATCATCGCTGGAATGGTTGTGCTGCTTCATCGCGGTCGTACGGCCGTTTCGTCCTCCTTATTGAAACAC
>Ga0210393_10001936_pt1 | contig 17209 bp, 16 predicted proteins | sample IncBWC27OmetaG_FD_160068 | JGI IMG/M metagenome (GOLD analysis project Ga0210393, IMG submission 160068) | Forest soil microbial communities from Barre Woods Harvard Forest LTER site, Petersham, Massachusetts, United States - Inc-BW-C-27-O ... | reverse complement strand
ACCGACGATCCTGGGAATGCTCGGAATCAGGCCACCTTCCGAGATGACCGGGGTAGATTTGCGGGACCCATGAAGCCAACTGCTCTCGTCCTCTCCCTGCTGCTCGCCCACGGCGCGGCGGCGCAGATCGTCGGCCACGCGCCGGAATCGAGTCCGTATCAGGACATCGAGGATCCGCGCAATCTGTCGTTCGTCGGCGGGTATCTCCTCGCGCCGTACACCCGCGGTCACGTCAATCCGCACAGCGGACCACTCGCCGGCATACGCTGGGACATTCACGTCGGCGGGCCCGCGTACTTCGAGGCGCGGTGGGCGCACGTGTTCACCGACCACGATGTCACATTCCCGACACAGCCGCCCACGATCCGCGATCACGGGACCAAGCCCACGCAGCTCAACCTGGTCGACGTTGGCATGGCGCTCAACCTCGTGGGCGAGCGCACGTGGCACGGCCTCATCCCGGTGATCAACGTGGACGTCGGTGTCGCGACCGATCTCGGCGCCGCGCGCGACTCGGCCCTGTTCCGGTTCGGCACGCAATTCGAGATGTCGGCCGGCGCCGGTATTCGATGGGTACCAGGCGGTCCGATCCAGATGCGGTTCGACGTGACGGACTATTTTTACGCCACTCGGTACCCCGGCGCCTTCCGCGGAACAACCGCCGGACCACCGGTCGTCCCCGCGAACGCCGCCTTGACGGCGTGGCGACAGAACCTCGCACCGACCGTGGGGCTCTCTCTCACCGCGTTCCGCTAATGTCGCGCGCGCTGCTGACGCGACGCGTCGCCTTCACCGCGCAACACCGCTACCGCTTGCCGCAGTGGGACGAGGAGCACAATCGCCTCGTGTTCGGCGAGTGCGCCGGGAAGGACTTTCACGAGCACCACTACCTCTGCGACGTCACGGTCGGCGGGGAGATCGATCACACGACCGGGTTCGTCGTCGATCTCGAGGAGCTCGACGATGTGATCCGGGACGTCGTGATCGTGCGCTTCGACAAGCGCAACATCAATCGCGACGTGCCCGAATTCGAGGAAGGACGATTGGTGCCGAGCGGCGAGAACCTGGCGCGGTTTATCTTCGAGCGGATCGAAGAAGCGCTCAGCGATCGCGGGACCGTGGTCTCGGTCCGACTCGCCGAGGACGAGACGCTGTGGGCCACGTATAACGGTGGCGGCTGAGCGGGTTACCGGCGTCATCCTCGCCGGCGGACACGCGACACGATTTGGCGGCCAACCCAAAGGGCTGGAGCTCGTCCGCGGTGTACGCATCATCGATCGGGTCGTCGCCGCGCTGCGCGCGGTCGCCGATTCACTGCTCCTGGTCGCGAATCAACCCGAGGCCACTACGTGGTTACCCGGGATACAGACCGTGAGTGACGTGCGCCCGGGGTTCGGGAGTCTGGGCGGCATCTATTCGGCGCTCGTGCACGCGAAGGGTCAGCCCATCCTTGTTGTCGCGTGGGACATGCCCTTCGTCGGACCGAGCATTTTGGAGGCGCTTCGCGCGGCTGGGGCGGACGCCGACGTTGCCGTGTTCGAGAGCCGGTCGACACGTGGTGTCGAGCCGCTGTGCGCGTTCTACCGGCCGACGTGCATAGCGCCCATCGAACGGCAAATGGACGGCGGCGATCTGCGTGTGGTCGGGTTCTTCGAGGGCGTGCGCGTGGTCCGGCTCCCTCCGCCGGCTGACCCGGACAAAACGTTTATGAACGTCAATACGCCGAGCGACTTGGCGCTGGCCGAGGGGTTGGCGACTGGACAGATTACGGGATGAGCCCACGAGTAGCTGCCGTGGTCCTGGCGGCGACGGCAGCGATTGGATGCGGCGGCGCGAAGCTTCCCGCGCCGAGCCCCGAACCGAGTCCGGCCGCGCTGGTGTTGCCGCCGCCCGCGCCGAAGTCGGCGGTCGATGAGCTCAGGGCAGCGATCGACTCGATGGTCGCGGACTCGCGATTTCGAAGCGCGATCTGGGGGATTCTCATCGTCAACCCGGACGCGAACGACACGCTCTACGCGCTGAACGCCGGCAAGCTCTTCTTGCCGGCGTCGAACATGAAGATCGTCACCGGATCGGCCGCGCTCGTCGAGCTCGGCCCGGACTACCAATATCGAACGACGTACGCGGCGCGCGGGAAGATCGTGCGCGGGGTGCTGCACGGAGATCTGGTCGTGATCGGTCGTGGCGATCCGACCGTGAGCGATCACATGCTGCACGATGCGACGATCCCGCTGCGCGCGGCGGCCGACTCGGTGGCGGCGCATGGGATCCGTCGCATTACCGGGCATGTCGTGCAGGGCGGCGACGCGTTTCCCGATGCGAATTGGGGATATGGGTGGGCGTGGGACGACTTGAATGAGCCATATGCGGCCGGCGTCGATGAGCTCATGTTCAACGAAGGATTCACGTCGGTCGTGGTCCGCGGTGGCGCGAAGCCCGGCGCGCCGGCGACTGTGGCGACGGCGCCGGCGCTGACCTATCCCACGCTGCGGAACCACGTCCGCACGGCGGCGCCGACGGGGGACGCGCCGGCGCAACCCGTCACGGTCCTCTACGACACGGCCAGTGGCGAGCTCGTGGTCAATGGCGCCGTCGCACCGCGCGATAGCACGCTCGCGCTGGTGGCGTATCGGGACCCCGCGGCGGCGTATCTCCACGCGTTCGCGTCGGCGCTATCGGCGCGAGGCGTCGCGCCGCGCGCGAACGCCGTCGACCGCGGCGCGGATTCGTCGGGCGCGCTCGACACGTTGTTCGTGATGGCGTCGCCGCCATTGAGAGAGATCATGCCGGCGTTACTGAAACCGTCGCAGAATCAGATCGCCGAGGCGTTGCTCAAAACGGTCGGCCTGGAGAAGACGGGCATAGGGTCCGCGGATAGCGGAGTGCGCGTCGTGCGCGATCTGCTCATCAGCTGGGGCGCGGCGCCCGATGGATTCGTGTTGCACGATGGGTCGGGGTTGTCGAGACACGATTATCTCACGCCAGAGACCATCGTCCGCGTGCTGACCGCGATGCGCCACGATACGGCGTTTCAGGTTTTCTATGATGGGCTGCCGATTGCGGGCGTCGACGGAACGATTGCCGATCGCATGCGCGGCACGATGGCCGCGGGCAATGTCCGAGCCAAGACCGGGTTCGTGGACAAGGCCCGGTCGCTCTCCGGGTATGTCACGACCGCGGATGGCACGCCGCTCGTGTTCAGCTTCCTCTGCAACAACTGGACGACCTCGGTCCGCGATGTCGAGCGCGTGCAGGACGAGATCGCCGCGCGGCTCGCCGCGATGACGCTCGATCGGCGATAGTCGCGTGTTGTCGGTCGCCGAGGCATCGCAGGCGATACTGGCACATATACAAGTGTTACCCTCGGTACGCGTTCCGCTCAGCGACGCATTGAACCGCGTCCTCGCCGCCGAGATACGCTCCCCAGTCACGCTGCCCGCGTGGGACAACTCGGCGATGGACGGCTACGCCGTCCGATCGGTTGACATCGTTGGCGCGAGTCCCGACGATCCGAAGGTCCTCCGCGTCATCGATACCGTGGCGGCTGGCGGATTTCCAAGAGAGACGGTGCGCGTAGGCGAAGCCACGCGCATCATGACGGGAGCGCCGCTGCCCGCCGGCGCCGACACGGTCGTGCGTATCGAAGACACGGACGGCGGAACCGAGCGAGCCGCGATTCGGTCCGACCGCGATGCCACGCGCAATGTGCGCCCCCGGGGTGAGGATATTCGAGAGGGAGCCATGGTGTTGGCCGCTGGACAGGCGATCGGGCCGGCGCAGATCGGCGTGCTCGCCTCGGTCGGCGCGGCGTATCTCGACGTCGTCCGGCAGCCGCGTGTCGCGATCATCGGGTCGGGCGACGAGCTGGTTCCGATCGAGCAATTCGACCAGGTGCTCGCCGGCCGCAAGATCGTGTCGTCGAATACCTACGCGTTGGTCGCGGCGGTGACCGATGCACTCGGAGTGCCGATCGACCAGGGCGTCGCGCGCGACACGCCGGAATCGCTGCGGGAGCGATTGGCCGCGGCCGCCGACTGCGATCTGATCCTCACGACCGCCGGGCTTTCGGTCGGCGAGCACGATTACCTGCGCGACGTGCTCCGCGACATGGGCGCCGACCTGAAATTCTGGCGCGTGCGCATGCGCCCTGGCGCACCGCTCGGGTTCGGGCTTCTCGGACAGACGCCGTGGCTCGGCCTCCCGGGCAACCCCGTGTCGACGATGGTGACGTTCGAGCTCTTCGCGCGGCCGGCCATCCGCCGTATGCTCGGCCACGCACGGTTGTTTCGCCGGCCGGTGGATGTGGTCCTCGAGGAGCCCGTGACGATCAACGCGCGCCTCACCCACTTCTTGCGCGTCATTGTAACAACGCATACAGATGGGACGCTCACGGCCCGGCTAACGGGACCGCAGGGATCGGGGATCGCGACATCGATGTCACTCGCGAACGCTTTGCTCGTCGTCCCTGAAGACCGCACTCGGGTGGAACCCGGGGAACACTTGCACGCGTTGCCTCTGACCGACGACGCCTCACTGACGACGCATTTCGCCCTGTGAATTCGACCTCCTGGATCCAATTCGTGCTCGCCGCCGTGGCCTGCGGCGTGTTGCTCCTGGCGAGCGTCGCGATCGTCCGGTTCGGCAAGGAGCTGAGGGGTCCGGTATCGCCGTCGGGAGGATCCGGCGGCGGCCGCTCGGGCGGCTCTCTGCAGTCCGCTGCGATGAGTCGCGACACGTACAACATGGCGCGCAAGCTCAAGGAGCAGGGCGTGTCTACCGCTGCCCTGGCTGGTATGAGCGCGGCCGAGCAGCAGTTCTTTCTGGAGACGATGAGCGCGCGCCTTGGCGATGGCACTGGACCACGCCTGGTTCGCCCTCCGGCGGGCGCCGGTGGCGCCGCCGCTGCCCCTGCGCAGGCCGAGGCAGCGCCCATCCCGGCGGCGGCGCTGGTCACTGGTCCGATCCACTGCCCTGTCTGCCGGACCGTGATCGGTCAGCGGTCAGAGCCTGGGCCGACCATGCAGAAATGCCCTGGGTGCAGCCGGCGCGTGACGACCAAGGTCGAGGGCGACCGGCTACACGTCACCGTCAGTTACGGGATGGGTACGCCGGCCAGAGGCTCGAACGCGATCAAAGGCCGTTAGCCATCACGGCTTGTAGCGGTCGAGCATTCCCTGCGCGCCCACAAAATACACATTCCCGTCGCCCGTCCCGTACACGCCTCGGACCGGCACCTGAGTGATGTTGAACGATGGCATCGTGAGCTGCGAGCCATTGAACTGAAACAGCGAGCAGCACACGCCTGTCCCCGGCTCGTTGCCGACAGCCCAACCGTTGGTCGGTGTCTGGAACCACAGCGCCAGCGGCGCTCCGGACCCGGCGAACGAATTCCAGGTATGCCCGTCGTAGTGGAGATAGACTGGCGTTGTCGGATTGCAGCCCCATTCGTAGCACGGGGGCTGCACGCCGTTCGACGGGCCGACTGCCCAGCCGTCGGTCGCGCTGTTCATCCAGACGGCGACTAACGGTACGGTGACGCCGCCTGGGATCGCCGACCAGGCGGTCCCATCGTAGTGCAGCATCGTCCCGGCATCGCCCACCACCCACACATCAGACGGACCGCTCCCCGAGACGGAGCGCAGGTGGGCGTTCGTGCCGCTGGACTGCGCGCTCCACGTGGAGCCACTCCCGGAGAGAATCGTTCCGCCGGCGCCGACGATCCATACCTTGCTGGCGCCGCTGCCCCACACGGCGTTCAGCGAATCGGTGGCCGATGTACTCACCGGACCCCATCCGGCCCCGGTGTTGTGCAGGACCGTACCTGCCGCTCCCACGGCGTAGACGTCTTGCGCGCTACTTCCCCAGACCGCCGTGAGCGCGGCCGACGATACCGGTGTGACGTCGGACCACGTGGTCCCTGTTCCCTGGACGATACGGCCGCCATCGCCGACGGCCCATCCATGCGTGTCGTCGCTCAGCCAGAGGGCCGCGAGAGAACCGGGGTCAAACGACTGCCATCCACTGCCGGAGTTTTCCAGAATGCCCGTGTCCGCGGCGACGACAATGCTCGGGTCACCGGAGATGGGGAAGTTGAGCACCCCACTCCCATTGCCCGAAAAGGACGGCGGAATGACGTAACTCAGTCCGCCCGCATTGTACTCGAGGATCGCGCCGGAGACCGTCGTCATGTAGACCTGGCTCGCTGACCTCCCCCACACCGAAAGCACGCGCTCACTGGTCGGAACGCTCGTCCAACCTGCCGACGTGTGGTGGAGGAGCGTCTGATCGCCGCCGGCCCATGCTTCCAGGTTACCGGAGTCCGCCCACACGGTTTTGAGCAACACTCCCTGGGCGGTCCCCGAAATCGGATCCAGGGTGAATCCGGACTTGGCGGAACCATGCATGACCAGGTCGCCCTGGGCTGTCTCGCCGACGACCCAGACGTCGCTCGGGCCGCTCCCCGAAACCGCGTCCAACACGGTAAACGGCGCTACCTGTTGCACCAACGTCCATCCCGAACCGTCGTTGTGCAGTATCACTCCGCCGGAGGAGCCGTTGGAACCGGCATTCGTGCCGACGGCATAGACGTCATTGGGCCCGCTTCCCCAGACGGCGTAGAGGACGTCGGGGGTCGAGAACTGCCTCTGCCAGGTGGTGCCGTTGAAGTGCCACACACTGGAGTTGCCGGCGCCGTGATTACCACTGACGGCATACACGTCGTGTCCCGAGGTGCCCCACACACCAAGGACGAACCCCGACGAATCGAGCACGGGAACGGTCGTCGTCCACCGGTGGCCGTCGTATTGGTCGACCCCGACGCCAACGCCAAAGGCGAGTGACGGCCCACACACCCAGATGGCGTAGTATCCGCCAGTATTGCCGGACTCGATGTTGAGCCCTGAGTGATCACCCGGGCGTGGTGTCACCGCGCAATCGCGGGGTGTGCCGGTTGCACCCGACCCGCCCTTCTGCGGCGGCTTGACCGCCTGCTGGAGGTCCGATGAACAGCCGGCCGCGATCAATGCCGTGAGCCCCAATACTGAACGACGGATCCCCGGCATGGACTACAAATGTAGGCGGCTGGCTACGACCTCGGCAATATCATACACAGGTACGGGGGACTCGTTCGCCTTGACGCCGTCGCTGATCATGGTCATGCAGTACGGGCAGGCGGTCGCGATCGCCTCGGCGCCGGTCGCCAGTAACTCCTGCGTGCGCTCGATGTTAATGCGCTTCCCCTGGGTCTCCTCCATCCACATGCGCCCGCCGCCAGCGCCACAGCATAACCCGCGGCTTTTGTTCCGGACGGGCTCGACGAGATTCACGACCGGCAACACGCGGCGGGGGGCGTCGTAGATGTTGTTGTAGCGGCCGAGGTAGCAGCTGTCGTGATACGTGAACGTGCGCTCGTCGCCATTCCCATCGGCGAGCGGGACGCGACCCTCGGCCATCAAGCGCTCGATGTACTGCGAGTGATGAATGACCTCGTAGTGGCCGCCCAGCTGCGGATACTCGTTGCCGAGCTGGTGGAAGCAATGCGGGCAGATGGTGACCACGGTCTTGACGCGATACGCGTTCAGCGTGCCGATATTCTCCTTGGCGAGCATCTGGTACAGATATTCATTGCCCATGCGTCGCGCGGGGTCGCCATTGCATTTCTCTTCCTGGCCGAGGATGGCGAAGTCGATGCCGGCGGCCTGCATGATGCGGGCGAAGGCCACGGTGATCTTCTTCGCGCGGGCGTCGAATGATCCAGCGCACCCGACCCAGAAGAGCACCTCAGGCTCGCGTCCTTGAGCCGAGAGATCGGCCATGGTCGGGATGGAGAGCCCGTCGGCCCACTCGCCGCGATCGGCGGCATTGAACGCCCACGGCGTGCCGTTGCGCTCCAGCGACTGGAACGCGCCTTGGAGCTCGGGCGGAAACCGCGATTCCATGAGCACGAGGTTCCGCCGCAACTCCATGATCGTGTCGAGCTGGTCGATCGACACCGGGCACTCCTGGACGCAGGCACGGCACGACGTACACTGCCAGAGCTCCTCTTCGGAGATGTAGCCGTCGAGCAACCGCGCGTCCGGCTCGTGCTCGCCCTCGCCGTGCACCAGCCCCGTGGGCATCCCGCCAAATTCCAAAAGGCGCTCGCGCACGTTGATCACGATCTTGCGCGGGCTGAGCACCTTGCCGGTGAGATTCGCCGGACACGCGGCGGTGCACCGTCCGCACTCCGTGCACGAGTATCCGTCGAGGAGGTTCTTCCAGGGCAGATCCTTGACGTCCGCCGCGCCGAACTGCTCGACCCCTTCGGCCTCGAGATCCATGGGCCGCATCGCGCCGATCGTCCCCGGGCCGCTCGTGTTCGACAGATACACGTTCGGCAGAGACGTGAGGACGTGCAGGTGCTTCGAGTACGGCAGGTAGTTCAAGAACGCCAGCAGCAGCAGCACGTGCGACCACCACATCACATCGCGCGAGCTGGCGGCCGCGTCCGGCGGGATGCTCGACAAGAGACGGGCGAGCCCCGTGGACAAGACGCGGGCGCCCGATGGCTGCCCAGCGACAATCGCGAAGGCGTTCAGCAGGAACAACGTGATCATGAGCGCCGCGATCATCGAAAGGATCAGCAACGCGTCCCATTGTTCGAGCTTATCGCCCTGAAGCCGCTTCGGGCGCAACACGAGGCGGCGATAGAACAACCAGGCAACCGCGCCGAGCACGAACAGCGCGAACGCCTCTTGTGAGAGGACATAGGCTGCGTAGAGCGGTGGGGACACCAGTGCGGCGTACGTGAACGACGGGACGACGCCCTGGATCAGGATCTCGACGGAGCCCACCGTGAGTACGATGAAGCCCCAGAACACGGTGGCGTGCATCGCGCCGGCCAACGGATCGCGCAGGATCTTCGACTGGAGGACGCCGATCGAGATGAGATTCCGCGCGCGGACGAGCGGGTGATCGGTACGGTCTTCGGGTCGGCCGACGCGCAAGTACTCGACGAGTCGCTGGGCGTTGTAGAAGAAGAACCCGGCGGCGAGGCCGAGGATGATCAGGTAGAGCGACTCGGCGACCGGCGTCATCCCGAGCGGCGCGCCTCGCGCACCGCGGCCGCCAGCGCCGGCACGATCTCGAACGCATCGCCGACGATGCCATAGTCAGCGATCTTGAAGATCGGGGCGTCCTTGTCGCGATTGATGGCGACGATGGTCTTGGCCGTGCGCATCCCGGCCAGATGCTGAATCGCGCCGGAGATGCCGACGGCGACGTAGAGGTCGGGGCTCACGACCTTTCCGGTCTGGCCCACCTGGTCCGAATGCGGCCGCCAGCCGGCGTCGACCACGGCGCGGGAAGCGCCAACCGCCGCGTTGCCGAACGAAGCGGCGAGGTCCTCGACGAGCGTGAAGTGCTCCGGGCCCTTGAGCCCGCGGCCTCCGCTCACCACGATCGCGGCCTCGCTGACATCGAGCTTGGCGCCGCCGCCGGTGCGGAGCTCGGTGACGACGACGCGAGACGCCGACGGATCCCCGACCGGGGCAATCGCCTCGACGGAGGGCGAGGCGCTATCCGTCCGCGCTGGTGGGAACGTCGAGGGCCGCGCCGCGATGACCGCGGGCGAGCCGGTGAGCACCAGCGTGGCAATGGCCTTTCCCGAGTATACCGGATGCGTGACGATGATCTCGTCGCCGTTCGTCGCGACCGACGTGACGTCCGGCGCGAACGCGGCGCCGAGCTTCGCGGCGACGCGCGGCGCGAGGTCGCGACCTTGCGCCGTCGACACGAAGAAGACCGCGCGGTAGCCGCCCGTCTTCACGCGCTCGGCGACGAGCGCCGCGGTCGCCTCGGGGTTGTACTGCGCGAAGCCGGCGTGCTCGGCGACGAGGACGCGGGAGGCGTCGAGCTGTGAGGCCTGCGCGGCAATGCCGCTCGGGCCGACGACGATCGCATGCACGTCATCGCCCAGCTCGCGCGCAGCGGTCACGGCCTCGAATGCCGCTTTGCGCAGGCTCGTCCCGCGGGACTCGGCAAAGGCCAGAATCATAGGACCTTCGCCTCCGTCTGGAGCAAGCGAATCAGCTCGGGGACCGCGGCTGCGCCCTCGCCGATAATGCGTCCCGCCGGGCGTTCAGGCGGGAGCGCGAGGGAACGGACGGTAACGCGGACCGTGCCGAGAGCGGCCGGTTTGCTTTCCATCGGCTTCTTCTTCGCCGCCATGATGCCAGGCAACGTGGGGAGACGAGGCTTGTTCAATCCCTTGTCGGTCGTGATAACGGCCGGCAGTGGGAACGAGAGGACTTCGACTCCGCCCTCGACCTCGCGTTCGGCCGCCCCCTTCGCGCCATCGATCGTGAGCGATATGACAGCACTCACGCATGGGAGGCCGAGAAGCTCTGCGAGCGCGGGGCCCATGGCATGGTTGTAGTCGTCGATCGCCATCTTGCCGAGCAAGATGACATCGTAGCCTTTGAGCTCTGCGGCGAGCGCGTGGGCGACCGCCAACGTGTCGTACGGCTGGCCGTCGGTCTTCAGGTGCAATCCGCGATCGGCGCCCATCGCGAGCGCGGTCCGGATGGTTTCCTGCGCCGAGTCGGGGCCCAATGAGACCGCGACGATCTCGCCGCCGGCCTTTTGCTTGAGCTGGAGCGCGGCTTCGACGGCGAACTCGTCGTACGGGTTCGCGATGAACTTGACGCCGGCCTCGTCGATCTTGGTCGTGCCGGCGACTTTGATGCGCGTCTCGGTGTCCGGCACGCGCTTGATACACACGGCGATCTTCATCAGTTGAACGCGTTGAGTCCAGTGATCGCCTGACCGAGGATCAGCGTGTGGACGTCGTGCGTCCCCTCGTACGTGTACACGCTCTCCAGGTTCTCCATGTGTCGCATCGAGGCATACTCGGCGAGAATGCCATTCGCGCCAAGCAGTCGGCGCGCTTCGCGGGCGATGTCGGTCGCCATGTTCACGTTGTTGCGCTTGGCCAGCGACACCTGCTGCGGCGTGTATGTCCCGGCGTCCTTGAGGCGGCCGAGGTGGAGGACGAGCAGCTGCGCCTTGACGATCTCGGTGAGCATCTCGGCCAGGCGCTGCTGCTGCAGCTGGAAGCCGCCGATCGGGCGATCGAACATCACCCGCTGTTTCGCGTAGGACGTCGCTTCCTCGAAGCACGCCATCGCGGCGCCGAGTGCGCCCCAGCTGATGCCATAGCGAGCCTGCGTGAGGCACATGAGAGGACTCTTCAAGCCCCCGGACTTGGGCAGCAGGTTGCCCTTGGGCACGCAGACGTCTTGCAGGACGATCTCGCTCGTGTCCGACGCGCGCAGGGAGAGTTTGCCCTTTTGATCCTTGGCCGTGAATCCCCGCGTGTCGGTGGGGACGAGAAAGCCGCGAATCGAGTCCTGGTCAGTGCCGGTCTTCGCCCAGATAATGGCGACGTGCGCGGTCGATCCGTTCGTGATCCACATCTTCGCGCCGTTGAGTACGAAGCTCCCGTCGCCCTGCTCTTTCGCGGTCGTGATCATGCCCGCCGGATTGGAGCCGAAGTCGGGCTCCGTGAGACCGAAGCAACCAATGACCTGGCCGGTTGCCATCTGCGGCAGGTAGCGCTTTTTCTGTTCTTCGCTGCCGAACGCGTAGATGGGGTACATGACCAGCGCGCCTTGCACGGACGCGAACGAGCGCACGCCCGAGTCGCCGCGCTCGAGCTCTTGCATGATCAGGCCGTAGGCGACGTTGTTCAGCCCGGCGCAGCCATACTCTTCGGGGAGGTTCGCGCCGAACAAGCCCATCGAACCCATCTCGGGGATGAGCTCCTTCGGGAATCGGCCTTCGACGTAACAGTGGCCAATGATCGGCAGCACGCGCTCGTCGACGAAGCGGCGCACGCTGTCCCGCACGGCGCGCTCTTCCTCGGACAACGAGGAGTCGACGGCGTAAAAATCCAGATTATCCATAGCACTGAAAGCTATTGGGTCACGGCCCGCCGCGCAGCCGCCGGCACGCCGACTTCGCGTGCCTTGGCGCGGAACACACGGCCGTGGTCAACCGGTCCGCCGCGCTCGTCCTGCCACTGGTGCACCATCTCGTGCACGAGGGTCGCGAGCGCCTCGGTCCATCCGTGGCGACGGAGATGGCGGCGGCTGATCACGATCTCCGGCGGCTCGTGCGCGGTCGACACGCGATAGTAGCCGAGGCGGCTTTTGAGACGCCGTGAGACTCGAATCGATATCGGGTGCAACATGCCGGCGAAACGCTCGGCGTTGAGCGCGTGGTGCGCGGCGGTCAGACGCGCTTCAGCCGGCGCGTCGTCTGGATGCCTGGGCTCGCGCCTTGCTCGGCGGGGCCGGTCGTCTCGCGGCGCCGGGTAAGCCAATAACAGTCTTCGTGCCGCCGCTCGCTCCGCTCGCGTGCGACCACTCACAAACGTCGCGATGGCGTGCAGCACATCTGAAGGCGCGTTGAGAAATGCGCGATGAACCCTGAGCGCACTCCCGCGATAGCTGACCATGGTGGCGCGATTCCGCGTGAGTCGCAGCGACGTGATACCGCGCAGGCCGTAGTCCGCGAGACGCGACAGGAGCTCCTCGGAGGTGCGGGGCGCGAATGCGAGCTCGAGCTGCTCTACCGACTCACGCATGTTGGTGGCCCCGGCTCAAATTCTTGTCCGTTCCAGACCAGCGTCTGCACCTCGACTGTCTCGCGAGTGATAGTACAAACGTTCACCGATTGCGGACGATGCCCACGAGAGCGGCTCGAGACCGTACCGGCAACGGAGATCAACATGCGCCCCTCGGCGACGATCGCCTCCTGGTGATCATGGCCACAGAGGACGAGGTTGACGTGGATTTCCGACAGCGCCCGCAGCGCGCGGTGCGGACGAGTGATACCGTAGCGTTGAGACAGCGCGCCAAACGTCGGATTGTGGTGCATGACGATGACTCGCGCATCGCCAGCGGGAAATTGCGTCCCGGCCCAGGCGATTTGCGACTCGCGAAGGGAGCCGACGATTGAGGTGTCGCGAGGATTGCCGGTCAGAGTATCCCAGGCCACACCGTGCGCCGTGTTCAGTCCGACGAGGGTGACCCCGGGCACGTGAAGGACTGGCTCGAGCGTCGTCGAGATCCAACGCCGATAGTTCCGGTAGAGGCGATCCGGAGCACCGATGCCCAAGGGCGCGAACCACCAGGCGACGTCGTGATTCCCCGGCACGCTGATGATCGCGCTGTATTGGGCGGCGTTCTGAAGAAACACGAGCGCGCGCTGGAACTCACCGGCTTTGGAGCGCTGTGACAGGTCACCGGAGACCGCGACCACATCGTAGCGCTCGGCGCGGATCAACGCGTCGAGCGCGTCGATGATGGGCAACATGGCGGGCCACCCGAAATGGAGGTCCGACACGTGCAAGATGCGCGTCACAAAAGCTTCGCGATCACCGCGTCCGTGAACTCATCCGTGGAAGCTGTGCCGCCCAAGTCGCGCGTGATCGTCGTGCCATCGCGAATCGTGGATTCGACCGCCGCGCGGATGCGATCGGCTCGCGCGACGTCACCCAAGTGATCGAGCATCATGCATGCCGCGAACGTCAGGGCGCTCGGATTCGCGACGTTCTTGCCCGCGAGATCGGGCGCCGTCCCGTGGACCGCCTCGAAGATCGCGGCTCTGGCTCCGATATTCGCCCCCGGCGCCAATCCCAATCCGCCGACCAACCCCGATATCTCGTCCGAGAGAATATCACCGAACAGATTCGTCGTGACTATGACGTCGTACGCTTCCGGCCGCAGGACGAGATCCATCGCCATCGCGTCGACGATCTTCTCACCGAAGGCGATGCCCTGGGGCGCGTACTCGGCGGCGATCTTGCGGCCCGTCTCCAGGAATAAGCCTTGGGAATATTTGAGAATATTCGCTTTGTGGACGAGCGTGACCTTCTTGCGGCGGTGCTGCACGGCGTAGTCGAACGCGTAGCGAATCACGCGCTCGGCGCCCTTCCGGGTAATAATCGCGACCGATTCGGCTGCCGCATGGGGATCATCGCCGATTTTGATATAGTGCTCGACGCCGACGTAGAGCCCTTCGGTGTTCTCGCGCACGAGCACGATATCGACCTTCTCGAAGCGGCCACCCTGACGAATCACGTGGGCTGGGCGGACGTTGGCGTAGAGGTCGAACGTGGTGCGCAACGCGACGTTGATCGAGCGGAAGCCCTCGCCCACCGGAGTCTCGAGCGGCCCTTTGAGGGCCAGGCCGGTGCGGGCGATCGAGTCGAGCGTCGACTGCGGCATTGGATCGTGATGCTGCATCACACCAGCGAGGCCCGCGACGTGGGTCTCCCAGGCGATCTCGGCCCGTGCCGCTTCGAGGATCCGGACCGTCGCCGCCGTGATGCCGGGGCCGATCCCATCGCCGGGAATCAGCGTAACCGGGGTTGGCATGGTGGGGCTCAGGGTGTGCCGAGTCGGTCGCCGAGGTAGCGGGCGACGCTTTCCATGGCCCCGTTCGGCGACTGGGTGGGGTCGCCGACCACATCACCTTGCCACAGCACCATGGTCGCACGCGCATCGTAGAGTACCACGCGCAACACCGGCTGCGCCGTCACGACCGTTCCCGGTGGCGGTGGCGGCGGTGGCTTTTTGTTGTTCGGATCCGCGTCCGCCCCATTGGTGAAATGGATCTCGACGGGGATCAGCACGTACCGCGCGCTCTCCTGGAAGTTGACCAACGTCCGGAGCTCGCTCGCCAAAGGCTCCTGAATCGGATTGCCCGGCCGATGGACGGCCGGCAACAGTTGCGCGCCGGAGAGCGCGTAGGGGTCGGCGATATAACCGGGGTTGCGCACGCGCTGTCGCTCGATCTCCGCGGCAAACACGAAGTGCGCGTGGGGCGCGCGCTGCGTCAGTGCCGTCTCGATCAATGTGTCGGTGTGCCGCATGTAGTCGCGCGGCCGATCGATGGCCCGGCCCCAGTAGAGGGGCGGGTCGTTCTGCCGGATATACATGACCGGCGTCACGACGATCGACTGGCCTTCAGTACCGGAGAGGGCACGGCCGGGAATCGGCCGGAGGGTGAGCGAGTTTGTACCCGGCACGTGCGCGTTGCACCCGACGCACGCGATCAACAGAAGAAGTCGTTTCACGGTGCGTAAGCTAATATATCCGTATGTCGAAGGCCGCCCGTGTAGCTCTCTGGATTGGCGTTGGGCTTGTTGGAGCCGGTGCGTTTGCGATGCTGGCACTCGCGAGAGGCGAGACCGTCAGCGCGGCCTGGCTGCTCACCGCCGCCGTCGCCACCTACGCGATCGGATATCGGTTTTATAGCCGATTCATTGCGCGGCGCGTGTTTCAGCTCGACGCATCTCGGACCACGCCGGCCGTCCGGTTCAACGATGGCCGGGACTATGTGCCGACGAACCGGGTGATCGTGTTCGGGCATCACTTCGCGGCGATTGCCGGACCCGGCCCCTTGGTTGGACCGACACTGGCGGCGCAATTCGGCTTTCTCCCCGGAACGATCTGGCTCCTGCTGGGCGCCGTCCTCGGCGGCGCGGTACAGGATTTCGTGATTCTGTGCGCGTCGATCAGACGGGATGGCAAGTCCCTCGCCGCCATGGCCAAGGACGAGATCGGGCCTGTCGCGGGCGGCATGGCGTTGTTCGCGATTCTCGGGATCATGATCATTTTGATCGCCGTCCTCGCACTCGTGATCGTCAACGCCCTCAAATCGAGCCCCTGGGGGACCGTCACGCTCCTGCTGACCATCCCGATCGCGCTGTTCCTCGGGGTGTATCTCCGATGGGTTCGGCCACACCGGGTGCTCGAGGCGACCGCCATTGGCGTCCTGATGCTCATCGGCGCCTTGTTCGCCGGTCAATGGGCCGCAGCGGACCCGGTCATCTCTCGGATCTTTACCTTGAGTCCAATGGTTCTGGCGTGGTCGCTCATGATCTATGGGTTCGCCGCGTCGGTCCTTCCGGTCTGGCTTCTCCTCGCTCCACGCGACTACCTGTCGGCGTTCGTGAAGATCGGCGTCGTGTTCGCTTTGGCGATCGGCATCTTGTTTCTCCTGCCGCCGCTCAAGATGCCGGCGCTGACCAAGTACATCGACGGCACGGGACCGGTGTTTGCCGGGTCTCTGTTCCCCTTCGCGTTCATCACGATTGCCTGCGGGGCCGTCTCCGGGTTTCATGCGCTGATCTCGTCCGGGACGACGCCGAAGATGTTGGAGAGCGAACCCGACGCGCGGCCGGTCGGCTATGGCGGCATGCTGACGGAGTCCTTGGTCGCGGTCATGGCGCTGATCGCGGCCTGCGCGCTGACGCCCGGCGTGTACTTCGCCATCAATTCCCCGGCGAGCGCGATTGGGACCACGGTCACGAGTGCGGCGGCCGCCGTCTCGTCCTGGGGCTTCCAGGTTTCGCCGAGCGATCTCACCGAGCTTGCCCGCCGAGTCGGCGAGTCATCGCTGCTCTCGCGAACGGGCGGCGCGCCGAGTCTCGCGGTCGGCATGGCGACCATATTCTCATCGTTTTTCTCGGGCGGTGGCGCCCTGGCGCTCTGGTATCATTTCGCCATCATGTTCGAGGCGCTGTTCATCCTGACGGTACTGGACGCGGGCACGCGCGTGGGCCGTTTTATTCTGCAGGATCTCCTGGGCAATATCTCGCCGCGCCTCGGGCGAGTGAGCTGGTACCCAGGGGTTGTATTGGCGAGCGCCCTGTTTGTGGCCGGGTGGGGCGTGTTCCTCATCCAGGGTATCACCGGCGGCTTCAACAATCTGTGGCCGCTGTTCGGCATCGCGAACCAACTGCTCGCGGCCATCGCGTTGTCGGTCGGAACGACGGTCATCATCAAGATGGGAAAGCCGCGATACGCGCTGGTGACGCTCGTGCCGCTCGTCTGGCTGGTCGCGGTGACCAGTACGGCCAGCGTTCAGAAAATTTTTGCCGCGGATCCGAGGCTCGGGCTTTTGGCGCACGCGAAGACCGTGACGGGGTCGCTGGCGTTCGCCGACTATCTCGACGCGGCCGTGGCGGGATTCTTCCTGGTTTCCGTGCTCATCGTCGTGTTCGACGCCGTTCGCGTGTGGCTCCGGGTGATCTCGCCGGCTCCGAATCTGGCGCCACAGCCATGACGGCCGCCACCTTGCGGGCGGCGGTGCTGCGGATCATCGGGGTGCCCGATTACGAGCGCTACGTCGCCCACATGGGCGAACATCACCCCGAGGA
>Ga0210393_10001934_pt1 | contig 17211 bp, 22 predicted proteins | sample IncBWC27OmetaG_FD_160068 | JGI IMG/M metagenome (GOLD analysis project Ga0210393, IMG submission 160068) | Forest soil microbial communities from Barre Woods Harvard Forest LTER site, Petersham, Massachusetts, United States - Inc-BW-C-27-O ... | reverse complement strand
GTCGCGGAGGCTCATGCCGCCGCCAGGGCCGCCGTGGCAGCGGCCGCAACGCCGCCCCCGACGCCGGAGCAGGGAGCATAAGGATTATCTAAATGGCGAAAACGTGCCTGCGGGTTAAGGCAGCCCGCAAACCAAAATTTAAAGTGCGCGCGTATAATCGCTGCCCGCTATGCGGCCGCGCGCGCGCGTACTATCGGCGTTTCAAGATGTGCAGGCTGTGCCTGCGCAAATATGCGCTCGACGGCAAGTTGCCGGGCGTCATCAAGGCGAGCTGGTAAAAGAGTTAATCATGTCGCAGACCGATCCGATCGCAGAATTGCTAACGCGAATCCGCAACGCGATGCGCGCGCGGTACAACGAACTCACGCTGCCCCATTCACGCCTGCGCGAGGCGATTTGCCGCGTGCTGATGGCCGAGGGCTTTCTCGCCGGCGTCGAAGTCGGCGGCGAGGCGCCCAAGAAAATGCTCGCGCTCAAATTGCGCTATTCGCCGGCCCGCGAGTCCGTCATTCGCGGCATCGACCGCATCAGCAAGCCGAGTAATCGCCGCTATGCCGGCGCCGCCGAGATCGGCAAAGTGCGCGGCGCGATGGGCGTGCAAATCGTTTCGACTCCGCTCGGCGTGATGACCGGGCGCGAGGCGCGGCGGCGCAAAGTTGGCGGCGAAATTCTTTGCAGGGTTTGGTAATCGAACAATGTCGCGCATAGGAAGACTGCCGATTCATCTCGACAAGAGCGTCAAGGCCTCGGTTGCCGGCTCGACCCTCAAGGTCGAAGGCCCCAAGGGCAAGCTCGAGCTCAAACTGCATCCCGGCTACACCGTCGAGATCAAGGATTCTGAAATCGTCGTGAAGCGCTCCGGCGACACCAGCGGCGAGCGCGCGCTCCACGGCCTCATGCGCAAGCTTATCGCTAACATGGTCGAGGGCGTAGGCAAGGGCTTTACCCGCGTGCTCGAGATTAACGGCGTTGGCTATCGCGCCGAAGCCAAGGCGCAGCAAGTGAATCTTACGCTCGGCTATTCTCATCCGATCGTCTATCAGCTGCCGCCCGGCGTCACCGCCAAGGTCGAGAAGCAGGTGACCGTCACGCTCGAGAGCGCGGATCGCCAACTGCTCGGCACCGTCGCCGCGCAGATTCGCGAGCTCCGTCCGCCCGAACCGTACAAGGGCAAAGGAATCAAGTACGCGACCGAGACGATTCGCCGCAAGGCCGGCAAGGCCGCGGCTGGATCGACCTCGGCCTAGAGGTTAGTTGCGATTATGGCTCTAGAGCGATCAGAAAAACGCAAGCTGCGCCAGGGACGCGTGCGGCGCAAAGCGATCGGCAACGATCAGCGCCCGCGCCTCTCGGTCTTCCGCTCGCTGAATCATATCTACGTCCAGGTGATTTCCGACGAGAGCGGCCGAACGCTAGCCGCGGCCTCGACCGAAACCGCCGGCCTGCGCGACGAGCTCAAGAGCAAGCGCAATCTGGCGGCCGCCAAAGCGGTCGGCAAGGCAATCGCCGAGCGATGCCTCCAGAGCGGCATCTCCAACGTCGTCTTCGATCGAAACGGATTTCTCTATCACGGCCGCGTCAAGGCGCTGGCCGACGCGGCGCGCGAAGCGGGGTTAAAATTTTGAACGGCAGGCAACGAACGCTACGAGAAGGTACGGTGGTGCAGCGCATCGATCCGCAGGGCCTCGAGATCAAAGAGAAGGTTGTGCATATCAACCGCGTCGCCAAAGTCGTGAAGGGCGGACGCCGCTTCAGCTTCAGCGCGCTGGTGGTCGCGGGCGATCATAACGGCCTGGTCGGATTCGGCCTCGGCAAAGCCAACGAAGTGCCCGAGGCGATTCGCAAGGGCGTCGATCGCGCCAAGAAAAGCCTGGTCCGTGTGCCGATCCAGGACGGTACTATTCCGCACGAAGTGGTCGGACGTTTCGGCGCGGGACGCGTCGTGCTGCGCCCGGCCGCCGAAGGCACCGGCGTCATCGCGGCGGGCGGTGTGCGCGCCGTCGTCGAGCTGGCCGGCATCCGCAACATCCTGACCAAACGCCTCGGCTCGTCGAATCCGCACAATCTGGTCAAAGCAACTCTCGAAGCTTTGGCCGAGCTACGCAGCACTCAAGATATCAACCGGCTCCGCGGCCGCACGCCGAATCAACCTGAAGCGGCGGCTTGATCGAATTTAGCGATTGGTGAAACACGATGTCCGATAAAATTCGCGTCAAGCTCATCGGCAGCCCGATCAGCACCACTCAACGCGTGCGCCAAACCGTCAAGGGCCTCGGCCTCGGCAAAGTCGGCAGCGTGCGCGAGCTCAAGCGCACAGCCGCGGTCGAAGGGATGGTCAAGCGTTTGAAACATCTCGTCATCGAGCTTAAGGATTAATACTCCGTCATGGATTTGAAGGATCTAAAACCGTCCCCCGGCTCGACCCATCGCAAACGCCGCGTCGGCCGCGGCATCGGCTCCGGCCACGGCAAGACCGCCGGCCGCGGTCACAAGGGTCTGGGCGCGCGCTCGCACGGTAACACGCCGCCGAGTTACGAAGGCGGCCAGATGCCGCTGCAGCGCCGCTTGCCAAAGCAGGGATTTCGTCGCACGCTGAAGAATCAGGCGCGTCGCGACGAGTATGCGATCGTTAATCTCTCGCGCCTCGGCGACTTCGAAGAGGGCGTGACTATCGACGCCGCCGCGTTGGTCGCCCGCGGGTTGGTGCCCGCCGGTCGCAAGGTGAAAGTTTTAGGCGACGGCGAACTGAAGAGTAAGATTAAAGTGCGCGCCGACGCGTTCTCGAAAAGCGCGCTGGATAAAATTGCCGCCCAGGGCGGCTTCGCGGAGTTGGTCAAGCCCAGCCAAAGCTAAATGCTCGACGGCTTTTCAAACGCCTCGCGCATCCCCGAATTGCGCCGACGCCTGGTCTTCACGGCCATGATGCTCGCCGTTTATCGCATCGGCGTGGCAGTGCCTACACCCGGCATCGACGGCCAGGCCCTCGCCTCGTTCTTCGACGCCGCCAGCGGCACGCTCTTCGGTTGGGTCAATCTGTTTTCCGGCGGCGCGCTCGAGCGGTTCTCGGTCCTCGCGCTCGGCATCATGCCGTACATTTCGGTCGCCATCGTCCTCGACCTTTTGAAAATCGCCTCGCCCTATCTCGACGAGCTTTACAAGGAAGGCGAAGCCGGCCGCCGCAAAATCACCCAGTACACGCGCTACGGCACCGTGCTGCTCGCGCTGTTCCAGGGCACGATGATCGCTTTCTCGCTCGAAAAAATTCAGGCCCCCGGCGGCGGCAGCATCGTTTATAATCCGGGCCCCGGCTTCATCGTGATGACAGTGCTCACGGTCACGGCCGGCACGATGTTCCTCATGTGGATCGGCGAGCAGATTACTGAGCGCGGCATCGGCAACGGCATCTCGTTGATCATCATGGCGGGTATCGTCGCGCGGCTGCCGAGCGCAATCGGCACGACAGTGCAGTTCGTGCGCGAGGGCGAAATGAGCATTTTCCTGCTCATCTTTATTCTCGCCATCGCCGCCGCCGTCATCGCCGGTATCGTCTATATCGAAACGGCGCAGCGCCGCATTCCCATCCAGTATGCGCGACGCGTCGTGGGCCGCCGCGTGTATGGCGGCCAGAGCTCGCATCTGCCGCTGAAGATCAACACCTCCGGCGTCATCCCGCCAATTTTCGCGTCGGCACTGCTGGTCTTTCCCGCAACGCTCGCGACCTTCGTCCCCTTCCTGAAACCGTATTCGAGCTACCTGACCCCAGGCGGCGTCTACTACGACATCGTTTACGTCGCGCTGATTTTCTTCTTCTGTTATTTCTACACGTCGGTCACCTTCAATCCGGTCGACGTCGCCGACAATCTGAAAAAGTACGGCGGCTTCATTCCGGGAATCCGGCCCGGCCGCTTCACCGCCGACTACATCGATCGCGTGCTCTCGCGCATCACGTTGGGCGGGGCAGTTTACGTAAGCGCCGTATGCGTTCTGCCGACCATCCTGATAGCGCGCTTCAACGTGCCGTTTTTCTTCGGCGGCACTGCGCTGCTAATCGTCGTCGGCGTCGCACTCGACACCGTCGCCCAAATCGAAACCCATCTGCTGACCCGCAACTACGAAGGCTTCATGCGCCGCGGCCGGGTCAAGACCAAGAAGGGCGCTTAGCTGGTGCGGCTCGTGTTGTTGGGTCCGCCGGGTGCGGGCAAGGGAACGCAGGCGCAGGCGCTATCGGCTTTGTGGGGCATCCCGCAAATTGCAAGTGGCGATCTGCTGCGGGCCGTTGTGCGCGAAGACTCCGAGCTTGGCCGCGAGGCCGCCAGCTATATGGATCGCGGACAGCTGGTGCCCGACGAATTCGTGCTGAAGCTGATCGCGGAGCGGTTTCGAAAGAAGGACGCGCGCAGCGGGTTCATTCTCGATGGATTTCCCCGCAACGTGAGGCAGGCCGAAGCGCTGGGGACCGGACTCGAGCACGCGGGGCTGAAGCTCGACAAAGTTGTCGCGGTAACGCTGCCGGACGAAGAGGTTGTGAAGCGAATTTCGGGACGGCGCACTTGCCGGAATTGCGCCGCGATGTATCACGTAGTTTTCGAGCCGCCTGCCAAGCCAGGAGTGTGCGACAAATGCGGCGGCGAACTCTATCAGCGCGAGGACGATGGCGAAGACACCGTCCGCGAGCGGATCAAGGTTTACGACGAAACCACGCGCCCGCTGCTCGACTATTATGGCCGCCTCGGATTGCTCGCGCAGGTCGACGGAGTAGGCCGCCCCGATGAAGTCGAAAAGCGAATCCTGGCCGCGCTCAATGGAATGGCAGTGCCGATTAAGGGCTGAAGCGAGCAGAAGCGCTGTATCATGATTACTATTAAAACCCCGGCCGAAATCGCCGTGATGCGCAAGGCGAGCCAGATTGTCGCCGAAATCCTCGAGGCTCTCGTCGCGGCCGCGCGTCCCGGCGTCACGACCGAGGAGCTCGACCAGCTGGCCGAAGAGCTGACCTACAAGAAGGGCGCGAAGACTGCGTTCAAGGGTTACAAGCCGGGCGACGTCGTGTATCCGAAGTGTTTGTGCGTGTCGATTAATAACGAAATAGTCCACGGCATCCCGTCGAGCCGTAAACTGAAAGCCGGCGACATCGTCAGCCTGGATTTCGGCGTCGTCTACGAAGGCTTCTACGGCGACTCGGCCCGCACCGTCGCGGTCGGCCCGGTGCCTGAGCGCGTGACCCGGCTCCTCAATGTTACGCGCGATTCCCTCTATGCGGGTATCGCGCAGGCGCGCGCAGGCAATCGCATTAGCGATATCGCGCGTGCGGTGCAGGACACGGTCGAGCGCGCCGGCTTTTCAGTCGTGACCGACTTCGCGGGCCATGGAATCGGCCGCCGCCTCCACGAAGACCCGCAGGTGCCGAACTATTTTCGGCCCGGGATGCCTAATCCCCGCCTGCGCGAGGGGATGGCGCTGGCGATCGAGCCGATGGTTAACGAGGGGAGCCCCGATTTGGAGATACTTTCCGACGGCTGGACTGCGGTGACGGCGGACGGTAAACTATCTGCCCACTTCGAGCACTCCATCGCAATCACCTCCAACGGCCCGGAAATTCTGAGCGAATTGGCAAATGTCTAAAGGCGACGCGATCGAAGTTCAGGGAACGGTTCAGGAAGCGCTCCCCAATGCGGTGTTCAGGGTAACGCTCGACAACGGGCACAAGGTGTTGGCCCATATATCGGGCAAAATGAGGATGCATTACATAAAAATTCTGGCCGGCGACAAGGTCACGGTTGAACTCTCTCCGTACGACCTGACCCGCGGCCGTATCACATACCGGATGCGCTAAGCGCGCGTTCGTAAAGAGTCTAAAAAAATGAAAGTCCGAGCGTCAGTAAAAAAAATCTGCAAAAACTGCAAGGTCGTGCGCCGCGAAGGCGTCGTGCGCGTCCTATGCTCCAACCCGCGCCACAAGCAGCGCCAGGGCTAGGAAGGGTTTCGCGATGGCACGCATAGCTGGAGTCGAACTGCCGAAAAACAAGCGGATGGATATCGCGCTCACCTACATCTACGGCATCGGCCGTCCGAGCGCGATTAAAATCCTCGCCGCTGCCAAGGTAGATCCCGCAACCAAGACGGACGACCTGTCGGCGGACCAGCAGGTTCACATCCGCCAGGTGATCGACACCGACTACGAAGTAGAAGGCGATCTGCGCCGCGACTTCCAGCAGTCGATCAAGCGCCTGATGGACCTAGGATGTTACCGAGGCATCCGCCATCGTCGTGGCCTCCCGGTTCGCGGCCAGCGTACTCACACCAACGCGCGCACCCGCAAAGGTCCGCGCAAGGTCGTAGCCGGCAAGAAACAAGCCCCACCGAAGGGCTAGCTCATAGGACACGCGCCACAAAGGAAATTTTCGCTACGTTATCGGCACTAAACTGGATTCACTGAAAAAAGAAAAAAATGGCTGAAGAAGAAGTTAAAGAGAAAGCCGCGCCCGAGAAGAAGGCCGCTGGTGCGCCTGCTGCCGCCGCCGGCGCCGCTGGAGCACCTGCTCCTGCGCCGCGCCGCAAGAAGGTGCGCCGTAACGTGCCCGAAGGCGTCGCGCACGTGCATGCGACCTTCAACAACACGATCGTGACGATCACCGATCAGCAAGGCACTGTGATCGCATGGTCGAGCGCCGGTTCGGTCGGCTTCAAGGGCTCGCGCAAGGGCACTCCTTTCGCCGCACAGATGGCGGCAGAGGCGTGCGCCCGCAAATGCTCTGAAGTGGGGATGCGTGCGGTCGTCGTTCACGTCAAGGGTCCAGGCGGCGGCCGCGAATCCGCGGTCCGCGCTCTGCAAGCGGCCGGACTCGGCGTCATCTCGATCAAGGACGTAACTCCAATACCGCACAACGGATGCCGTCCGCCAAAGCGCCGCCGAGTCTGAGCCGAATTAACCGCGAGCGAACAAGGAACGTAACTTAACATGGCGAGAAACCTGGGACCGGTCTGCCGTCTTTGCAGACGCGAAGGACTGAAACTCTTCCTCAAGGGAGAGCGATGCTACAGCGACAAGTGCGCGATCGAGCGGCGCAATTATCCGCCCGGCGCGCACGGACAGGCACGTACGCGTTTCTCCGAATTCGCGATTCGGCTGCGCGAGAAGCAGAAGGTCAAGCGCATTTATGGCCTGATGGAAACGCAGTTCGCCGCGTACTTCGCGATGGCTGAGCGGATGGACGGCATCACCGGCGAGAATCTGCTGGTGCTGCTCGAGCGCCGGCTCGATAACGTCGTCTATCGTCTCGGCTTCGCCAGCTCGCTGGCGCAGGCGCGGCAGGTCGTTCGGCACGGGCATATTTTAGTCAACGGCAGGAAAGTCACGATTCCCTCGACCCTGGTCGAGGTTGGCAGTGTGATCAGCGTGGCCGAGGCGAGCCGCACCAAGAAGGTGATCGTCGAGGCAATCGAGATGGCACAGCGCCGCGGCGTTCCGCCGTGGATGGCACTCGAGCGCGAACAATTCCGCGGCTCGCTCCGGGCGCTGCCGGCGCGCGCTGAACTGACAATGCCGATCAGCGAAAAGCTGATCGTCGAGCATTACTCAAGATAGGGCGGAGGCTACCGATTCGGCGTCCCGGTCCGTGGTGGACCTGTGTGGGCGCGGGAAATCCATCGGGAAAAAAGAGCATAGACTATGCAGAATGACTGGCGCGATCTAATCAAACCCAAGACTGTCGAGTTCGACGAGAAGGAAGTCACTCCTTCCTACGGCAAATTTTCCGCGGAACCGCTCGAACGCGGCTACGGAATCACCGTTGGCAACGCGCTGCGGCGCATCCTGCTGTCCACGCTGCCCGGATACGCGATTACGGCAGTCAGGATCAAAAACGTCCTCCACGAGTTCTCGACTCTGGCCGGCGTTAAGGAGGACGTGACCGACATCGTCCTCAACCTCAAGGAAATCCGCTTGCGTCTGCATGAGGGCGAGCAGATTACCGCAACCCTCAAGGTCAAGGGCGAAGCGCAGGTCACCGCGCGCGACATCACCGGCGGCCCCAGCCTCGAAATCCTGACGCCAGACAAGCATATCGCGTCGCTCGACAAGGGCGCCGACCTCGATATGGAACTCGTCATCAAGCGCGGCCGCGGTTACGTCCCCGGCGAGCGCACCGAAGACGAGGAAGCAATCGGCACGATTCGCCTCGACGCGATCTTCTCGCCGATTCGCAAAGTAAATTTTACCGTAACCAACGCGCGCGTCGGTCAGCGTACCGACTACGACCGCCTCGCGCTCGAAATATGGACCGACGGCTCGATCAACCCGCGTGAGGCGCTGACCTACGCGGCGCGCGTGATGCGCGATCAGATGACGATCTTCGCCGGCGTCGAAGAAGAAGCCGAAGTCCCTGTCGGCACTTCCGAGAACGGAGACGCGCGACCGACGATGAGCGAGCTGCTCTATCGCCCGGTCGAAGGCCTGCCGATTTCGGTGCGCGCCTTCAACGGCCTTCAGAACGCCGACATCAAATATATCGGCGAGCTGGTGCAGCGCACCGAGCAGGACATGCTCAAGATTAAAAACTTCGGACGCAAGTCCTTAAACGAGATCAAGGAAGTCCTGGCCGACATGGGCCTCTCGCTCGGGATGCGGCTGGAGAATCTGCCGCCGCGCGGCGAGCTCGACCGCATGTGGGAAGAGCAGGAACGCCGCGAATCGACCTGACAGGTTTGGAGTAACTGATGCGTCATCTCAACTCGGGCCGCAAGCTCAATCGCACCTCGGCGCATCGCAAGGCGCTGTTCAAAAACATGGTGCTCGCCTTGATTCGGCACGAGCGAATCAAGACGACCGATCCCAAGGCCAAGGAACTGCGCCGAATCGCCGACCGGATGGTCACGCTCGGCAAGCAGAACGATCTCGCCGCGCGACGCCGCGCCTTCGCCGCGTTGCAATCGCACGAGGCGGTTAAGAAACTGTTCGACGAGATCGCGCCGCGCTTCAAGGATCGCAACGGCGGCTACACCCGCGTGATCAAGTTTGGTCATCGCCGCGGCGACGCCGCGATGCTCTCGGTCATCGAGTTCACCGGCAACGAAGAGCAGACCAAGTCGAAGAAACCGCGCAAGCGTGGAGCCGCAAAGAAGGACGGCGCGACGACCGAGCGTCCCCGTCGAGCTGCAGCGGCCGCAGGCTGAGTCAGCTAGAACCTCACAAAGACAAAAAGGCACGAAGACGATCTCTTCGTGCCTTTTCTTTTTTTGCTATCCGACTCTAACGGGCCGAGCGTTTGTGTCGAGCAGCAGCGGCAGCCAGTTGATCCAACTTAACAACTGGACTCGTTTCTCTGGACCTGATGTAGTGCATGCACGGACCTATTTCGCCGCATGAACTAACATAGATAGTACGGCTTGGTAGGACGCCCGCGTTCTTAAAGGGGAGGCACAGGGCGCCTATGGACTCGTCACTGCCATTCAGGCGGCTGACTGTGGTTACGCTCGCGTCGTTGGTTGCGCTGGTCGGAGTCGCAGTAATTTGCGGCCCGGTGAGTGCGGCGCAGGCTTCGCTGCCGAACATCTTGCTGATCGTTATGGACGACATTGGCATCGACCAGTGGAAGCTGTTCGGATACGGCGGCACAACTCCCGCGGCCACTCCCAACATCGACGCGATCGCCGCCGCCGGAATTAAATTCCACAATCTCGGGGCGATGCCGGCGTGCTCGAACGGTCGCGCTGCCCTCTTCACCGGCCGCTACCCGTTGCGCACCCACGTCTACACCGCGCTCGGCAACAACGATCTCGCGAACTTCATGGTGAATCCGAGCGAGATGACCGCCCCTAACCTGCTCAGGCAGCGTGGTTACAAGAGCGCGCTGTTTGGAAAATTCCACATGGGAATCCAGAGCAACAATCCATACGGCTACGGAATGGTGCGGGCGTTCGGCTTTGACTACTTCTACAGATGGCTGGACGCTACCGGCGATCCGTCGTCGATCGATCAGACGGCCGGCGGCGTATCCCCGCCCGGAACCTGGTCATGTGGCTTCGTCCGCGATGCAAACCATGGCGGCGCGGATACCGGTGCTTGCTACAGCGGCAACAATACTTGCGCGGTGACGACTAAATCAGGTGCGGAAGCTCCGGGTCGTGTCTGCCGTGATGCTGGCGGCATCTTCGATCCAAACCAGCCGTGCATCAGCCCGACACCCGGCTACATCAACTTTGCCACGCTCAGTGGGCACTACGTTTCGCCGCTCACGATAAACAATGAAGATGGCTCAATCGAGCAGGTGCCCTCGACCGACATTCGAGCGCGTACGTATCGCGGCACCGATCCGGTCGATGCTGCGATCGATTGGATCAATCAACAGCCTGCGAGTCAGCCGTGGATGGTGAGCCTGGCTTTTGCGACGGCCCACACCCCCGTCATGCAGCCGCCAATTCAATTGCTGCCTCCGACCGAACCGGACACCAGCAATCTTGACTGCTCCAATTCGCTCGACCAAAGAGTCATCACGAACCAGATGGAAGAGGCGCTCGACAGCGAAGTAGGGCGGCTGCTGGTGGCGACCGGGCTCGCCAGCCGCGGCCAGAATGGTCAACTAATCTACCGTCCGCAACAAACTAACACAGTGATCGTGATGGTCTCTGACACTGGCAGCCTGGGGACGGTGGTGAAGGCGCCATTCGATGCCAGCCAGTCGAAGTCCAGTGTTTATCAAACCGGCGTTTGGTGTCCCGGGATCGTCGCGGGTCCGCCGGTCAAGAAGCCCGGCCGGCAGGTGAATGCGATGGTCAATATCGTGGACCTTTATCAGTTGTTCGGCGAGCTCGCTGGCATCGACGTGCACCAGAGCGTCCCGCGCACGGTAGACGCGCAGTCCCTTCTTCCGTACCTGCTCAATCCCAAGCAGCCGGCCATCCGCAAAACGAGCTTTACGCAGATAGGCACGAACCTCCACGCCAACGGCGAGATCAACAGTCCCTGCCAATTCAACACCACCACCTGCTCGCAGATCGCTCCGACCAAAGGCGTGTGCGAGGACAATAGCGGGATATGGTGGGGTCCAGGCGCGACCGACCCCAGCACGGCAGGCATACCGGCGGACGGGTTGCAGCTGTGCTGTGACGTGGCAATCTGGCAGGCGAATCACGTGCAGACAATTTCAACCAACATCTACCCGCTCGAGGCGTTCGCGATTCGCAACGCCGGCTACAAGATCGTGATCAATGACTTCGAGGCCTACGACGCACCTTCGAACTCGTGTGTCGCGACGTCGACCAAGGAGTTCTACCAAATCAACGAGAACGTACCCTTGCCGAAGCTGGACAATGCAAACTTGTTAGCGACGGGGAACCCACTCAACCGGCAGCAGAAAAAGAACTACAACGCACTGACAGTGCAGCTTGCGCAGATCCTGGCGTCGCAGCCTGCCTGCCCCGGCGACGTTAACCTCGATGGTGTCGTGAACAATGCGGATATCGCGCAGTGGCAGTTCTTCCAGCAGCTCTCAGGAGATTCAAGCTGGGCCGACGTTAACCTCGACGGACTGACGGACTCTGCCGATCTGGCAATCATCCTGCAAAACCAGGGAGCGTGTCCTGCGCCGCCAGCGACGGCGTCACAGTAAATATCCGGTTTCCTATTCGATACGCTCGAGCAGCTTTGCGCGCAGCGCCATGTGAGCGCTCTTCAGCCCTGCCAGGATGCCGTCCTCGAAGTTCCACTCGCCGCTCGCCATCAGGTCGGCGAAGTCGTTCGGATTGCGGATGTCCTCGGCCGTCAGCCCCGGATGAATCGCGCGCGCCATCGCGAGCACCTTGCTCTCCTGCTGCGCGATCATCTCGAGCATCAGCCGGTCGATCAGCGCCAGTGTCTCGCGGGTGGACATCGGTGAATCGTAATGCAGCAAGCACCTTCTTGGCGAGGGCGCGCTTTGATAATGTTGATTTCACAGGCGGCAAAATAAATGTCTAACGAACTCGTTGCTCCCGATAAATTTTTCCTCAACCGTTTTGGCATGAACCACGGCGCGCTCGAGCGAATCCTCGGCAGCGCGCTCGAACGCAAAGCGGACTACGCCGATCTCTACTTCGAGTATCGCAGCGCCGAGGGCCTCGCGCTCGAAGAGTCGATGGTCAATCACACCAGCAAGAGCGTCAGCCACGGCGTCGGCGTCCGCGTCTGTGCCGAGGATCGCACCGGCTACGCATATTCCGACGAAGTCACAATTGACAGGATGCGCCTTGCGGCCGAGGCCGCGCGCGCGATCGCCGACCAGCGTGGCACGGCGCCCGCCGCGGTGCAGGTCGGCGCTCCGGTCGCGCGTCACGCGCTGTACGATCTCGAGAGCACGCCGCTGGATGTTCCCGTACAGGAACGCGCCAAGTTGCTGAACGAAATCGATCGCGTCGTGCGCGCTTCCGATCCGCGGGTGAAGAACGTGATGGCGTCGTTCGCGTGCGAGAGAAAGATCGTCATGATCGTGAAGAGCGACGGGCAAGTAGCCGCCGACGTCCAGCCACTGTGCCGGCTCAACGTCACCGTGATTGCCGACGACGGCAAGGGTCGCCAGATGGGTTCCTACGGCGGCGGCGGGCGTGTCGAGTGGAGCTACTTCATCGAGAACGACCGCTGGCGCGAGTACGCGCTCGAGGCGGCGCGCCAAGCGATCGTCAATCTCGACGCCGTCGATGCGCCCGCGGGAGAGATGATCGTGGTGCTCGGCCCGGGATGGCCCGGGATTCTGCTGCACGAAGCGATTGGCCACGGCCTCGAAGGCGATTTCAACCGCAAGGGCGTGTCGGCCTTTGCCAATCGAATCGGCCAGAAAGTCGCGAGCGAGCTTTGTACGGTGATCGACGACGGCACCATCCCGAATCGCCGCGGCAGCTTGAACGTCGACGACGAAGGCACGCCGACTTCGCGCACGGTGCTGATCGAAAAGGGAATCCTGCGCGGCTATTTGCAGGATCGGATGAACGCGCGGCTCATGAAGATGGAGCCCACCGGCAACGGACGGCGCGAGAGCTTCGCGCATTCGCCGATGCCCCGGATGACCAACACCTTCATGCTCAACGGCGAATCGACGCCCGAGGAAATAATGAAGTCGGTGAAGAACGGCCTCTACGCGGTCAGCTTCGGCGGCGGCCAGGTCGATATCACCAACGGCAAATTCGTTTTCTCCGCCAGCGAGGCGTACCTGATTGAGGACGGTCAGGTGACCAGCCCGGTGAAGGGTGCGACGCTGATTGGCAACGGACCCGACGTGCTGACTCGCGTCTCAATGGTCGGCAACGACCTCGCGCTCGACGCGGGAGTCGGCACCTGCGGCAAAGACGGGCAATCGGTGCCGGTGGGCGTGGGACTTCCGACGATTCGCATCGACGGCATAACGGTCGGCGGCACGCGCGCCTGACTGCGGGAAATATCGATGGCTGCATTGGATTTGGAACTCGCTACTTGGGCGCTCGACGAGGCGAAGAAAAAAGGCGCGACCGCCGCCGAGGTTTTGTGCGTGAGCGCGGAATCGCTCGAGGCCGGCGTGCGAATGGGCGAAGTCGAAAAGCTCAAGAGCTCGCGCGAACGGCGACTCGGTTTGCGAATCTTCAGCGGCCAGTCATCCGCGACTTCATCGACCGCCGAGCTCGAGCGCGATTCGCTGAGCGCATTTATCGCGAATACGGTCGAGTTGGCTCGTCTGTCGGCCCCCGATCCATGGGCAGGATTGCCGGACAGGTCGCTGCATCCGAAGTCGTTGCCCGAACTATCGCTCGCCGATCCTGACAGCGGCATCGTCGATGCGGATCGCGCACTCGAGATAGCGCGGCGCAGTGAGAACGCGGCGATCAAGTTCGATCCGCGCATCAAGAATTCCGGCGGCGCCGAATTCAGCTCCGGTCGCGGCCAGGTTCTGTTCGTCAACAGCCAGGGATTTTCCGGCCAGTACGTCGGCACGTCTTATTCGCTCGGCGCGGGGCCGATCGCCCAGGAAGGCGAGGCGATGCAACAGGGTTACTGGTACACGTCGAATCGCCGCTTCGGAAAACTCGAAGACGCGGAGTCGGTCGGAATCACCGCTGCCAAGCGCGCTATCCGCCGCCTCGGCGCGCGCAAGATCAAGACGACGCGCGCGCCAGTCGTCTTCGATCCCGACATGGCCGCCGGCTTGATTCGATCGATCATCGGCGCCGCCTCGGGACCCGCGCTGTACAAAGGGGCGTCGTTCCTGATGGGCCAGTTGGGTAAAACGATTGCTGCGTCAGGCGTGACTATCGTCGACAATGCGCTGATTCCCGGCGGCCTTGGCTCCAAGCCTTTCGACGGCGAGGGTCTGCCGACTTCGCGCAAGAACGTGATCGACAAGGGCGTGCTCGCGACCTACCTGCTCGACTGCTATTCGGCGCGCAAGCTCGGTCTTTCTCCCACCGGCAACGCCGCGCGTTCGGTGGGCGAAGCCCCCAGCGTCTCGACCACCAATCTGTATCTCGAGCCCGGCAGCTATACGCCCGCGCAGATAATCGGCTCGGTGAAGCAGGGATTGTACTTGACCGAGACCATCGGATTCGGCGTCAACATGGTTACGGGTGATTATTCGCGCGGCGCCGGCGGTATCTGGATCGAGGACGGCGAGCTCGCTTATCCGGTGCAGGAAATCACGATTGCGGGCAACCTGAAGGACATGTTTGCGAGCGTCGAAATGATCGGCAACGACCTTAACTGGCGCTCGTCCACCGTCGCACCCACCCTCAAGATAGCCGAGATGACGATCGCCGGCGCCTGAGCCTGTTCGATAATTTTTTACAGTTACTCTATTGCTACTTGACGTAGGCTTGCATCTGAGCTAACAGTTTGTAGAGTTTAATTACACACCAGTTGTTAGATTGGTGCGGGCGCAAGGGAGATCGGTATGAATCTTCAACTATCGGCGCAGGCTCAGGAAAGACTGCTATCGAGGCTTTTGGCGATGGGGCTGCCACGCCCCGCAGCATCTGCTCTGCTGGAGCGGCACATGCTCGTGCGCTATCCCAAGGGGGCTGAGCTATTCTCGATGGGCTCGCCCGCCGACGTGGTTTTCGCCGTGCTGACGGGCCTCGTCAAGGTGCATAGCTCGCGTGCAGGCAGTGATCCGGTGTTGGTCGAGCTCGCCGGTCCCGGCGACCTCGTCGGATACGCGGATTTTGCCGACGCGGCCGGCGGCCGTTCGCAGTTGTTCGCGGCTACTGCGCTGTCCAACTGCTCGATCGCGCTCTTCACCCGTCATCAGATTGCCGAAGTGCTCAAGAGCCTTGAAGTGGAGTCGCTGCTCCGAATCACCGAAGCGATCAATTCGATGTGGTCGTCGGTCGTCTACCGCTATGCGACGTTTTTAGGAATGTCGCTGCGCAAGCGGCTTGAGATTGTTCTGGATGAATTGGCGGAACGATTTGGCGTACCCGATTCACGCGGCACCTTGCTGCTGCCTGAGCTGGCGCAGGAAGAACTTGCCGAGATGATCGGCAGTTCGCGCCCGATGGTCAGTAAGCTGCTCACCGAGATGACCGAGCGAGGAATGCTGATTCGCGAGGGGCGCCGTCACATCCTGGTCGCCGCGCAAAAGCCGGCCGGCAAGGCGGCAGAGGCTCCCGCGATGCACGAGCCGAGCTTGCATCCCGCGTTCGAGCCGGTACCGTCGGCCACGCGGCGTGCGCGAACGGATCGCCGTGCGGTGCGCCCGCCTGTGACCCCCATCGTGAGTATCTAGTCAGTGAGCGTTCGTCCAGCGCCCGACCGCGAATCTCGCGGCCGGGCGCTGGTTTGATCTGCGCGCGCGGTTTCGGTTTGACCCAACTTGAAAAATGGTTAGGTTAATTCGAAGGGTAAAACCGTCGCATGAACGCCAATCGCTACACCGAAAAACTTCAGGAAGCGCTCGGGCGCGCGCAGAACGCCGCGCTCAATGCGCATAACCAGGCGGTCGATGTCGAGCATTTGCTGGCGTCGCTGCTCGAGGAAAACGAAGGGCTGGCCTCGTCGATCCTGAAGCTCGCGGGTGTTGATCCCGACGCGGTGAATCGCAAGCTGAGCGCCGAGCTCGCGAAGATTCCGAAGGTAACCGGCGGCGGCGCCGATAGCGGTCAGGTTTACGCCACTCAGCGGCTAGGCCGCGTGCTCGCGCGTGCGGAGCAGGAGGCGGGCAAGCTCAAGGACGAGTACGTTTCGGTTGAGCACGTTTTGATCGCGATGCTCGACGAGCCGGGCGCCGCTTCCAAGATTCTGCGCGAAGCCGGTCTGACGCACGACCAACTGATGGCGGTGCTCAAGAAAGTTCGCGGCAATCAGCGTGTGACGTCGTCGAATCCCGAGGCGACCTACCAGTCGCTGGAAAAATACGGCCGAGACCTGACCAAGCTCGCGGCGGCGGGCAAAATCGATCCGGTTATCGGACGCGACGAGGAAATTCGGCGCGTGATCCAGGTGCTCTCCCGCCGCACCAAGAACAACCCGGTGCTGATAGGCGAGCCGGGCGTCGGCAAGACTGCGATTGTCGAGGGCCTCGCGCGGCGAATCGTTCAGGGCGACGTACCTGAGGGCATCAAGAATCGCAAGCTGGTTGCGCTCGACATGGGCGCGCTGATCGCGGGGGCGAAGTTCCGCGGCGAATTCGAAGAACGGCTCAAGGCGGTGCTGAAGGAAGTGCAGGAGGCCGCCGGCGAGATAATTCTGTTCATCGACGAGTTGCACACTGTCGTCGGCGCGGGCGCGGCCGAAGGCGCGATGGATGCGTCGAACCTGCTCAAGCCCATGCTGGCGCGCGGCGAACTGCATTGCATCGGCGCGACCACGCTCGACGAATACCGCAAATATATCGAGAAGGACGCTGCGCTCGAGCGGCGCTTCCAGCCCGTGATGGTCGAGGAGCCCAGCGTCGAGGACACCATCTCGATTCTGCGCGGACTCAAGGAACGCTACGAGGTCCATCACGGAATCCGGATCAAGGACTCGGCGCTGGTGGCCGCTGCGGTGCTCTCGAAACGCTATATCACCGATCGGTTCCTGCCTGACAAGGCGATCGACCTGGTCGACGAGGCGGCCGCCAAGCTGCGCACCGAGAAGGAGTCGATGCCGGTCGAGATCGACGAGGTCAATCGGCGCGTGATGCAGCTGGAAATCGAGCGCGAGGCGCTCAAGCGCGAATCCGACCAGGCGTCGCGCGATCGGCTGCAGAAACTCGAGAAAGAACTGGCCGAGGTCAA
>Ga0210393_10001933_pt1 | contig 17214 bp, 13 predicted proteins | sample IncBWC27OmetaG_FD_160068 | JGI IMG/M metagenome (GOLD analysis project Ga0210393, IMG submission 160068) | Forest soil microbial communities from Barre Woods Harvard Forest LTER site, Petersham, Massachusetts, United States - Inc-BW-C-27-O ... | reverse complement strand
AGCAAGCGGAGCACAATCTTCTCACCCCAGAGGGTGGGCAGCGTGCTGACACGAAAGTCGAGCTGCTTCTTGCGGCCGCCAATATTCATCTTCAGCATGATGCGGCCATCCTGCGGCAAACGCTTTTCGCTGATATCCAGCTTCGCCATGATTTTCAGGCGGGACGTGATCGCGTCCTTCAGCTTGATGGGAGGTGACATGATCGCTTGCAGGACGCCGTCAATACGGAACCGTACGCGAAATTCTTTTTCGTAAGGCTCGATATGAATATCGCTGGCACCTCGCTTAACCGCGTCTGTGAGCACCAGATTCACCAGTTTGACTACAGGAGCTTCATCCGCAGCCTTCTCCAGCTGGGACAGCTCCATTTGCTGTTCTTCAGCCTGCAGTTCGACGTCGCTTTCATTCAATTCCGTCATCGACTGCATTACTGTTTCGAGGTCTTCTTCCTTTTCCTTCGCGCCACCATACGATTTATCGATGCCTGCCAGAATGGAACTTTCTGAGGCCACGACGGGCTCGATGTTGAAGCCAGTCATGAACTTGATATCGTCCATGGCGAAGACATTTGTGGGGTCGACCATCGCGATGGTCAGCGAAGCGCCCACGCGGCTTAACGGAAGAATCTGATAGCGCTTTGCAGTCTCGAAGGGAATCAGCTTTACCACAGCGGGATCGATCTCGAAGTACGAGAGATTGATGGCCGGAACGCCATACTGCCGGGAGAGAAAATTCGTGACGTCCTCATCCGTGAGGAAGCCCAGCTTTACCAAGGCAGAACCGAGACGGCAGTTCTGATCCTTCTGAGCCTTAGTCGCTTGTTCCAACTGCTCTGGGGTAATGATCTTCTCTTTGACGAGAAGGTCACCCAGCCGTTGAGACATACGTCGATCTCCTATCCACCGAGTGGAACGATACCTGGCAAAGTGCCTGGCATTTGCACGAAGCGCCACTTTTGTTAATGGAAGAGAAGCAGCGTCTTGGTGTTGACACAAATTGTCAACGCAAGTCGATTACCGTACTAGTTACCGTAGTACTTGAACTTGTCGTCTCGTGGAACATGCCCTATGCTCCTCGATAAAACCCGCGCCAGATGAACTTTTCCTCTTCCAAGTCCCAAGTCTCAGGCCGGAGTACATGCACTTCGGTAAGCCCGAGCGTAGCGTTTTCCAAGTCCGAAAGCTTCACTAGGTTCGTCGTACACTCAGGAATGAGGCTGAATCCAACAGTGCCGGATGACGGCAAACAAAATCAGATTCGCAGCTACTACCGCGCTTTGTTTCAGGCATGGGGACGGCAGAACTGGTGGCCGGCGCGGTCACGCTTCGAAGTAATCGTAGGAGCTTATCTCACCCAAAACACGGCATGGACAAATGTGGAAAAAGCGCTGGCGAATCTTCGCGCTGCGAAAATGCTGAGTGCCAAAGGCATCCGCCGGGCGACCTTGACTGAACTCGAACGCCTGCTTCGCCCGTCTGGTTATTTCCGTCAGAAAGCTCAGCGCCTGAAAGCTTTCGTCCAATTTCTGGATCGACATTACGGAGGATCTCTGACGAGGTTGTTTTCGCGTCCAACTGAAGAGCTTCGGGAAGAGCTCCTGAAATTGAATGGCGTTGGCCCCGAAACCGCCGATTCAATCCTGCTTTACGCTGGCAATCATCCGGTATTCGTCGTGGACACTTATACGCGAAGGATACTTGCACGTCACCTGATCCTGCCCGAAGATGCTGCCGATGAGGATGTCCGGGAAATATTTGATAAGGCCCTGCCGTCTCTGGCAGAGCCCGTTACCGATTCGGAAAAATTCTACACACAGCAACTGGCGGCAGGCTTTCCAGATGCTCCGCATCCGCCATCGCAGATGAGCACCGCGAAACGCACGGCTCTCACCCAGATTTACAACGAGATGCACGGCCTGATTGTGCGGGCAGGAAAAAACTATTGCAAGAAATCGCAGCCTGATTGTGTCGGATGTCCTTTACAACCTTACTTGCCTGGGCTTAAGTAAGCCTCTGTGCGGCGAAGTTCGAGCAGACCACCTGACGCCTCAAGCTGATGTCTATCGCGGCATCGCACGAGTTTGCCTGAACAGCGCAGGCAGCACGGCAATTCAGACCTGGGGATTTACCCACAAATATTCGTGGATCGGTTCTCATTCGCGTGGCACTCGTGGACAAGCCCTGCTCTTCGAGCGATCGCAGCCACCTATCGCGCACTATTGGAGGAGGACTTGGTGAGACAAGTTCCGGGGCGGGGAGAGGCGTCGTCGCGGATCTGAAATTTCTTCCGCCTCCGAGGCACCATCTATAATGAGTTCCGGTCTATTCCCAGTATGCACGGCGCCTGATGTGCATGGGCTGGACTATTTCAGGTTGGACCGCTGAACTCGCGTGCCGCAGACTGCTCCAACTCGACCTCTGAAAGCCTCCAACCGCAAGCAGGTCATTATCCTGCTGGCGGTAGCAGTTTTTCTCTTGCTGGCCGTCCTGGTTTCACAGACGGCGTTTAACGAAACCATACTGCGTCCCGGAAGCAATCAGCAGGCAGTAGTTTTCTATGCCCTCTCACTGCTGATTTCTCTTCTTTTCATCGCTCTCACTTTCGTGCTGGCCCGCAACCTGCTCAAATTGCTTGCCGAACGCCGTCTGGGTGTGTTGGGCTCGAAGTTCCGTACGCGTATGGTGGTTGGAGCTCTGCTGCTTTCATTCGTTCCGGTTATGGTGATGTATTGGTTTGCTTACGGACTGATGAACCGCTCGATTGACAAGTGGTTCTCCACCCCGGTGGAGGAGGTTCGCGCGGATACGGATGCGATGGCGTCGTTGCTCGCCAACTATGCGGCACAGAACGCGCGCTCGGAAGCGGCTTCCATTGCTGCCTCACTGGAAACACAGCGGGCGTTGGATGGTCATGGATTTCTGCCGGCAGTCGAAGAATTCCGCCGCCGCCAGTCCACTTTGCAAGGCGGATTTGTCCTCGCGCTAGAAAATGGAGTTGTAGAGGCGAGTCTCGGAGTTCCCGGGCCCTGGCCGGCGTTGAAAGAGAAGCTACCCTTGGCACAGGCCGCCGGCGACCAGCCCGCGCGTTTTACGTGGCAGCAGACTGAATACATGCTAGGCAGCGCCCCGGTTGGGAACGATGGCTTGATTTTGGTGGCCATGCCGTTGCCGCCGGAGTTTTCGCGGACGGTCAAACAAATCGAAGCCAGCCAGCAGCGGTATTTTCAACTGAGCCTTGAGCGCAAACACGTGCGTCAGACATATATGGGTCTGCTCTTGCTGCTTACGATGATCGTGCTGTTTGTCAGCACGTGGCTGGCGCTGTTTCTTTCAAAGCTAGTTACGCGTCCGCTAGCGGCGCTCGCCGAGGCAACTCAGGAAATCTCTCGCGGACGTCTGGATTTTCGCATCGACGTAACAGCAGCGGACGAAATCGGGGATCTGGTCCGGTCTTTCAATCGCATGGCCGAGGAATTGGAGACCAGTCGGCGGCAGATCGAAGCGTCCAGCCGCGACGCGACCGCCGCCAATGCCGAGCTTGATCAGCGCCGCCGCCAGATGGAGACCATCCTCGAAAGCATACCCACGGGCGTGCTGTCCCTCGATGCCGGCCGTCGCGTCACGCATGCCAACCAGGCTCTGCAGCGCATGTTTTATCCCGAGGGCTTCGCGGACGGCAAGGCGATGCTGCGCGGAGCGCGACTGGCGGACGTGTTCCCGCCTGAAGTGCTGCAGGATCTCGAACCTCTGCTGCGTCGCGCCGATCGCATGGGGATGACCACCAGCCAGATGGAGACGTCTCTGCAGCGCACCTCTCTGAACGTCGCCGTCACAGTGGCAATCCTGCGGCATCAGGACGAACGGTCCGGATATGTGATTGTATTCGAAGATCTCTCGGATCTGTTGAAGGCTCAGAAACAGGCGGCTTGGCGCGAAGTTGCGCGCAGGGTCGCGCATGAAATCAAGAATCCACTGACCCCTATTGCGCTCTCTGCCGAACGCATTCAGCGTCATTTGGAGCGTGCCACAGTTCCCGACAAAGCATCCTTGGAAATTGTCCGAAACTGTGCCGAAACTATTGCGGGTGCGGTCGAAACAGTGCGACGGTTGGTGGACGAATTTTCAACGCTGGCTCGCTTTCCAGCGTCCAATCCTCATCCCGCTGATATCAACGAAGTTGTTGAGAGTGCGCTCTCCTTGTTCAACGGAAGAATGGACGGCATCGGTCTGCACAAAACGCTGGCCCCGGATCTGCCGAAGGTTATGGCGGATGCGGAGGCGATCAAGCGGGCTGTGGCCAACCTGGTGGATAATGCCGCTGAGGCAATGCAGAATTCGTTGGTACGCGAGATTCAGATTTCAACTTCGCTGGTAGCCAGCCGGGACGCAGTCGAAATCACCGTGGCGGATACCGGGCACGGCGTGACTCGCGAGCTTAAGGAAAAACTTTTTCTTCCCTATTTTTCCACCAGAAAACGCGGCACAGGCCTCGGACTGGCAATTGTGAGCCGAGTCATCGAAGAGCACCATGGCTCGATTCGGGTTGAGGAAAACCAGCCGGTAGGAGCGCGCTTTATCGTAGAACTGCCGGTGGTTCCGGAACCCGCCCTTGCTGCTACCACTGCTCAGCATGCATAAAATTCTCATTGTTGACGATGAAACTGGCATCCGCGAATCACTGCAAGGAGTGTTGGCAGACGAGGGCTACGAAACTGCAGCGGCGGATAGCGGCGAAGAGTGCCTTAGACTCTTGCGCCGCGAGAATACATACGAAGTGGTGCTGCTGGACATCTGGCTCCCGGGGATCGATGGCCTGGAGACGTTAGAGCGAATCCGTGAACTGGATAACGCGCCGGAAGTCATCATGATTTCTGGACACGGCACCATCGAAACCGCTGTACGCGCCACCAAACTGGGTGCTTTTGATTTCCTGGAGAAACCGCTCTCCATCGACAAGACGCTGATCGTGCTCAAGAACGCAATCGAATCGAAGAAACTGCGTCACGAGAATGTCGATCTGAAGAAACAACTGACCGCCAAGAACGTGATCGTTGGCAACAGCATTCCCATGAAAGCCTTACGCCAGCAGATTGGACTGATGGCGCCAACGAATGGGCGCGTTCTGATCTATGGCGAGTCCGGCACGGGCAAGGAATTAGTCGCACATGCGATCCATGCTCAAAGCCTGCGCAAGGACGAGACTTTTGTCGAGGTGAACTGCGCGGCCATTCCTGAAGACCTTATCGAGAGCGAGCTTTTTGGACATTACAAGGGATCGTTTCCGGGGGCCGCTGTCGACAAGGACGGCAAGTTTCAAAAGGCAAATGGAGGAACGCTGTTTCTCGATGAAGTGGGGGACATGAGCCTGAAGACGCAATCGAAGGTGTTGCGTACGCTCGATGAACAGCGCGTCGCACCTTTAGGCAGCGAGGAAACCATTACCGTGGATGCGCGCATCATTGCTTCCACTAACAAAGATCTGGAAGAAGAAATCTCCATTGGAAACTTCCGCGAAGACCTCTTCTACAGGCTCAACGTGATTCCTTTCTTCGTACCTCCGCTGCGCGACCGGAAGGAAGACATTCCAATGTTGGCACGGCATTTTCTGAAAGACCTGGCCGCGACCTACGGACGACGTCCCCGCGAAATCACCGACGACGCTGTCGATGGACTGATGCGTTATTCCTGGCCGGGCAACGTGCGCGAATTGCGCAATGTGATCGAAAGGATAGTGATCATGAATCCCATGATCACCCGATTGGATCGCAAGCATCTGCCTCCCCTGGTCTACCGTGACGGTCATCGGCGCGCAGCGCGCAGTGAGTTTTCCACCTTGCATCAGGCCAGGGATGCCTACGAGCGCGATTTCATTCTCAAGAAACTGGACGAGAACCACGGCAACGTCACGCGCGCCGCTGAGGTGCTAGGCCTGGAACGGAGCCATCTCTACCGCAAAATGAAAACATTGGGGATCGTGGCGAAAGAGTAGGTCGCCGCGGACAGGCGGAGAAAGCACTACGGTCTAGCGCTTCACCATGTGGATCTCGGTGCCGTTCTTTCTGAATTCCACTTTGTCCATGAGCTGGTTGATAAGAAAGATTCCTCGCCCATGATTGGAATAAACATTCTCCCCCACCGTGCAGCCGGGAATGGCTTCGGGACTGAATCCAGAGCCCGGGTCCCGCACCACAATCAGGATGCCTCGCTCTTCATCGCTACTGACCAAGCATTCCACGGTCTTCGTAGGATCCTCTTTGGCGCCATGAATCACGGCATTGGCCAGGGCCTCCTGCAGAGATAACTCGATGGCGTCTTCTTTCCCGTCGACGTCCTTCATCTGTCGGACGACGGCCATCACTTCCTGCACAACGGGATCGACGGCTTTGCGGTCTGCGGCAAGGGTTACCCGCAAAATCAAGGTGAGTTGATCGGGATCGAAATCTTTCTCGGGAAGAGACTGCTCAGGAAAATGTGACGGTGGCATGTATAGGGCCTGTCTTTTGTGATGCAACGCCGATGTTATTTTGATTCTAGCTGCCAAAGCCGGAATCCTACAAACCTTGCAGCATCTTTACGACCGCGACCTGGATACGGCGTAGGTCGTCCCTTAGGTTACTTAAGATTTCTTCGCTGCCCGGCAGTCCTGTTAGTGTTTCTGTCAGCTCGACTTGCCGCCTGTCAGATGCTCCAGCTGCCTTCTCCAGTCGAGTTCTTCGACAAATCCACGCGATTCGCGCCAGTTGGGCTGTACTTTGACGTATAGTTCGAGAAAGACTTTTGTGCCCAGCATTTTTTCAAGCTGTAGGCGAGCTGACGTTCCAATCCGTTTCAGCATCTGCCCCTTCTTGCCGATCAAGATGCCTTTCTGACCTTCACGTTCGCAATAGATTGTCGCCGCAACGCGGGTTAGCGTAGCGCCCTCCTCGAATGTGTCGACGATCACCGTGGTTGCATAAGGTAACTCTTCCTCAGTTTCGACCAGCACTCGCTCGCGAACGATCTCCCCAGCCATGAAGCGCGCCGGCTGGTCGGTAACGTGATCTTCAGGAAATAACGGAGGTCCAGCAGGCAGTGCGGCTGTTACCTGCTTCAGCAATATATCGAGCCCATCCCGCTTCAGCGCAGAGATCGGGATGATCTCGTGAAATGGATGCAGCTTTTTATACTCTTCGATCAGCGGCAGCAGCTTACCTTTGCCGCCCCTCAACAAGTCAACTTTGTTAAGGATGAGACAAACTTTCGGGGACGAATGCTTCAGCATCTGTATAGCGAACTCGTCACGTCGATCTAGTTTGCGGGTTGCATCCATGATGAGCAGAACCACATCGCAGCCTTCCAACGCCTCCCGTACTTCGACCATCATCTTTCGGCCCAGAGAGCTATCCGGCTTGTGGACGCCTGGAGTGTCGATCAACACGATCTGCGCGCCGGCTTGCCCCTTGCTCTTCGGCACATTGACAATACCCTGGATTCGGTTGCGAGTGGTTTGCGGCTTCGGTGAGATGATCGCCAGCTTCTCGCCGACGAGAGCATTGAGCAGCGTGGACTTGCCGGCGTTGGGGCGACCGAGGATGCAAACGAAACCGCAGCGGAAAGGCATAGGAAGGGGCGGCTAGCTGCTAGCTCCTAGCTTCTGGCGGGTAGAGTTGGTCATGGTTTACAGTATCCCACGAAAAATTGGCAATCAGGATGCCTGACTGAGGAAAGCGGGGCGGTTGGCTAGAAGCCTGAAGCAAGCAGCTAGCAGCTGGCTTCAAATCAATTTCAACTGCCGGGGCTGCGCCGCCGTAATCCTGATGCGCTCGACCTTGCGATCGGTTGCTTCGAGAACTTCGAATCGCAGGCCGCCATCGTCAACGGTTTCGCCTCTGCGCGGGATGTGTCCCGCCAACTCGCTGACTAGGCCAGCCACAGTGGCTGATTCCCTTCCTTCCAACTTGGTGCCGAATAGTTCGGCCAGACCATCCACGTCCATGCCTCCGGAAACGATATAGGACTGATCATTTTCCCGAACGATCTCCGGCTTCTCGTGCTCGTCCCGAATTTCCCCGACGATCTCCTCGACCAAATCTTCGATGGTCACCAGTCCAGCCACGCCACCATATTCATCGACCACAATCGCCATGCGGATATTATTTTTCTGCATCTCGCGCAGAAGGTCGCTGCCGAGTTTGCTCTCCGGCACAAAATATACGTCGCGCCGCATCAGCGTCTCGAGTGTGCGCTGGGAGGCTTCGCTGTCCGGCACCTGTAAAACATCCTGAGCGTAGACGATGCCGCGGATGTTATGAATACTGTCGGCATACACAGGGACACGCGAATAGTGTTTGGTCCGCATCATGTCGATGAAGCGTTCGACCGTGGTCGCAACCGGTACAGCAAACATCTCCGGACGCGGCTTCATGGCTTCGCGCACAGTCTTGCCGCTGAATTCGACCACGGACTGAATCAGGTCACGGTCGCCCTCCTGGATGATGCCTTCCTCCTGCCCCGCCTCTATCAAAGCATCCACGGCCTCGGCGGCGCTCTCCGGCTCCTCCCGGGTATTTTCGCGGGTGAGGGATGCTACAGATTGCAAGAAACCCAGAACAATCGTCACGGGCAAAACCAGATAGATCAGAATTCTCACCAGCCACGTCCAGCGGATGAGCCATGTACCGTCGGTGCGCGAGAAGAATAGAAATGGCAGAAACTGATTGAACACAATGATGATCACGATCAGGCTGATGGCCGCCTGGGAGATTTCGTATAGGGTCCAGCGTTGATCACTAAAGAGTGCGAAGCCGACCAACAACGAAATCGTGGCAGTGGTCAGCTGCTTAAGCACGGACATCGAAAGCGCCGCACGCGAGCGGCTCACGTTCAGGATAGGCTCGACCTTCTGCTCGAATACGTCGATGTTGTCCTGAAACTCCCGCGAGAGAAACTTGCCGATCTCCTGGTAGACGCGGTCAACGTAGGAGGCCAGCGAGAGCAGGCCGAGCAACGGAATAAGCGCGAGCGCGACGGACCAATTCATGCCCTTCTCCGGTTGGCAGGAGGGCGCTCGGTTCGCCCATTGAGGTGCGGTGAACGATCACCACGCGGCTGCGTTCTCTCGATCAACCCAGCCTCCAGTCTCAATTGTTGCCGCAATCGACTTTCCTTGCGAGCCATCTCTCCACTATCCCGCTCGTGATCTAAGCCCGCCAAATGGAGAACTCCGTGCAACACCAGAATTTTAATCTCTGCGGCCACGGAGTGTCCCAGGCGTTTGGCATTCTCCCGTGCGATATCACCGGAAATCGCGAGGTCGCCAGCTATTTGTTTAGCTTGCGCGCGCCCGGGGGTCGGCGCCGGAAACGACAAGACATCCGTCGGCTGATCTTTCCCCCGAAAACGCAAGTTCAGCGAACGTAATTCGTGGCTGTTGGTGACCAGCACATTCACGATGCCACGTAAACGCACCACTTGCCTCGCCCGCAATAAGAAACGTTCGAGCGTTAACGGGCTTAGTCCGGCGATTCTCTTTCGAAGGATAACCAACTTGTCCCTGCGCGGATCTATTCTCCCGAGACTTCGCGAGCTCTGTCACTCAAGTCCTTCGACTGTGAGTTCTTGACTTCGGTGCTTCGTAATCCTGCGCCGGAAGTCTCAGCGCTTCTTCCGCCGGACAATAGCAACATCTGCTGCTCCGCGATGTGTGTTTTGTGCTCGTCGTAGGCGCGAATGATCCGCTGCACCAGATGGTGCCGCACCACATCGGATTCGTCGAAGTGAACGAATGTCAAACCTTCTACCCGATGCAAGATGTCCATTGCTTCCAGCAGTCCGCTGCGGCGTGCATTCGGCAAATCGATCTGAGTGACGTCTCCGGTAATCACCGCCTTAGAATTGAATCCAAGACGTGTAACGAACATCTTCATCTGCTCCGAAGTTGTGTTCTGGGCCTCGTCGAGAATCACGAATGAATCGTTCAACGTTCGCCCGCGCATGAATGCGATGGGCGCAATTTCGATGACATTCTTTTCCAGATAGCGGTCGACTTTTTCGGGATCAAGCATGTCATACAGCGCGTCATACAGCGGACGCAGGTACGGATCGATCTTGTCCTGCAGCGTGCCGGGCAAGAATCCGAGGCGCTCACCCGCTTCCACCGCCGGACGCGCCAGGATGATGCGATTAACGCGCTTGGCGAGCAGCGCCGAAATCGCCATAGCCACGGCAAGATAGGTCTTGCCCGTGCCCGCCGGGCCAATCCCGAAAACCATGTCGTGCTTCTCGATCGCCTCGACATAGCGCCGCTGATTCACGCTCTTGGGTTGCACCATGCGGCGTCCCAGCGATCGCTGGCGGCCGGCGTCGGCCAGCCCCCGCAACGTCGCCGTGGGGTCAGCCGTGAGCACCCGCAGCATACTGTTCAAATCGCCGTTGTTAAAACTGTATCCCGAGCGTTGCAGGCTTTCGTAGTCGGCAAATACCTGCTCAGCGCGAGCCACATCGCGCGCCGCACCTTCCAGTTCAACAGCGTTTGATCGCAGGTCAATGGTGACATTCAGGCCATCTTCCAGCACGCGGACATTTTCGTCCCGCGTGCCAAATAGAGTTTCGATGTTGGGAGTTATCCCGATACTTTTCTTCATTCAGTCTCTTTGACAGAACAGCAATACACACCCTTCAACCGATTCGAAGACAAAACAGGATTATGCTCAGAGACGGGAACAGCCGAAATGCTCATGCCCAGGAGGCAAGTCACTACCATTGCCTAAAGCGTACCCCGCGGCGAGATGGTAGTCAATGGCCGCCAATTCTATACGGTTTCGGCGGATGCTGATGCCGGAACCGCCCGCGTCCTGGCCCAGTCGCGGAGCGCCACGATCTCTTCCGACCGTGTCGTGGAAAGCGGCACGGTTTGCCTCAGAGCGTCCAACAACAACTGAGTCGTGAGCTGCGCTTTCCGGGAAAAAGCGGCGTAGAGCGCCGTCTGCACGGCGGCATCGATTTCCGCGCCAGAATATCCTTTTGCAGCTGCGGCAACCTGCTCCAGATCAAACTCAGAAGGGCTGCGCTTCCGTCGCGTCAACTGAATCGATAAAACCTGTTTGCGCTCCGCCTGATTGGGGAGATCGACGAAGAAAAGCTCATCGAAGCGGCCTTTTCGGATCAACTCTGGCGGCAGCGCGGTCACATTGTTGCAAGTGGCAGCCACGAATACGGGGGCTTTGCGGTCCTGCATCCAAGAAAGGAACGACGCCAGCAGCCGCGAAGAAACTCCAGCGTCAGCCGATGCCGAATCGGGCCCGCTGCCAGCAAACACCTTTTCCAATTCATCGATCCAGAGGACGCACGGTGCAAGTCCCTCCGCAACTGCGAAGACTTTGCGAATTCTCTTTTCCGTCTCGCCGATGTATTTGTCGTAAACGGCTGCGGTATCGAACTTCACCAGGGGGAGATTCCACTCTCCTGCCACCGCCCGGGCGCACAACGACTTACCGCATCCTTGCACACCGAGGATGATTACGCCGTGGGGCGGTTCCAGTCCGAAGGCGCGGGCGTCATCTTCCCATGCTCCTCGCCTGAGAGCAAGCCAGCGCTTCAGATTATCCATTCCGCCAACGCCCGACAAAGCCTCGCCCGCTTCCACGAATTCCAACATCTCCGAACGGCGGAGTACAGCTTTCTTGGTCTCGAGCACGTCGCTGGCAATCTCAGGACATAGCGCATAACGCGCCACCAAGGCCTGAGAGAGTGTGCGCTCTGATTCTTCTTCGGTCAGCCCGCGAAGGCTTTCCACCACCGCGTCATACCCATTGGCGTCGAGCCTCCTCTGCAGTGTGTGATCCCTGGAGATTCTTACGACAACCTCATCGACGATCTGCCGCAAACGCCCCCGGTCGGGCAGCGGCAAATCGAGAAATTCAACCAGCCCTCTCAGCTGGGGAGGAATATCAAGCTTCGGCGAAGTAAGGATAATAGTCCGGCGATACTCGGAGAACTTCTGTCCCACATCCCGCAGACGCCGAACCACCACCGGATCCTCCATATGGCGGTGCAGATCTTTCAAAATGAATGCGCCACCAATCGAAATGCCCTCCAAGTTAGCAAGCATCTGAGCCGGTTCCCGGCTGTTGTAGATGGCCTTCGAGTTCGCCAACGCCTCGTGAGCTCCCGCGCTAGAAGTAGCGGTAGAGGCGAATCCGCGTTCATCGGCCACGACCTCACCTACGTCGCTGCCGCAGCGAACCAGACCGCTGGCGATCGTCCACTCAAACGCAGCCAGGTTCAAGGCCGCGCAAGCCGCGCGTACCAGGCGAACGGCGCGGACTTCCTCTACTGTTTCCATCGCTACGATCGGGGTCGAGGAATCCAACAGGACCTTCAGACGCGTTAGCGGATCCGGGATAAGGGCCGATGCCATGTGTTTGACCAGGCGAGAGTTGCTCCCCTATAATAAGCAATTCGGTACTCACCGGAATATCTCGTTAGACACACAAAGGTAACGAATTACACATGGCAAATCATTTTTCGGCGCTTAAGCGCGCCCGTCAAACCACGAAGCGCACGGCCACTAATCGCGCAAATGCCTCCCGCCTGCGCACCGCACTGCGCGGCCTGCGAGAGACCATTGAAAAGGGCGACAAACAAGCCGCCGAACAGACCTACCGCCAAACGGTGTCCGCGCTCGACAAGGCAATCCAGAAGGGCACGTTGCACGTGAATACCGCCTCGCGCTATAAGTCCCGCCTCGGGGTTCGTGTCAATGCGATGAAGTAACTGGGCTCTCTTACTGAGCTGGGACCGGCCGTATTCGAATACGGCGTCCAGCTGTAGCGTGAACTTAAGCACACCAGACCATCTGGGTCGCATCGTCGATGTTGTTTGGTACGACTTCAATCCTAGTTCCCCGCCCGGATAGCCAAAGGAGTAGTAGACCGCACCGTCGAGCATGGATCCCAAGAGTCGTGCTTCCATTCGAATATGATCCGACAATCTGCCCATTGTTGTTTATTCCCCAGGATCCAGTGTCTCTGGGATGGGCTCGGGGTGGAGTCTAACATCTCGGCCGACCCAGGAAGTTCCTGATTGAAGCCTAGCCGACTCAATATCCTGCCTGAAACGGTCGCCCTAGAGCAGGGGCGATCCCACACCCCGCAATCCATAGTTGCGCGAACCGATTCTTTCTCGTAAATACTCTGGGGGAATCCGAGTTCGATTCGGCTTGCGCCGTCGAGGGATTGCAAGTTTCGGCGGAGAGTTCCAGATCAAAACTGCCGAGACAGTCCTGGAGTTGAGATACCTTCCGCGCTCCTAATGATCGGGATTACTGGCACCGTTTGGTGGCGCAGCCAGGCGAGCGCGACTTGCGCCAAGCTGCGACCAGTCTGTGCGGCAACCGCCTTCAGCGCCGAGATGATCGGCACCGCGCGTTGTTCCTCATGAAGGAGGGCTTTGAGTCCGTCGTTGGTCTCCTCCCGCCGTCGACTTTGCCTTCGCCCTGATATTTCCCGGTTAGAAACCCCACGCGCCAAGGGAGACCAGGCTAGTACTCCCAAGTACAAAGCTTTCGCTATGGGGCTCAGTTCGCGCTCGACCGTCCGCTCCATGAGGCTGTACTCGATCTGCAACCCAATGAACTGTGTCCAGCCCCGAAATTCGGCCAGAGTGTTTGCCTGGGCGATCCACCCTGCGGGAGCGTCCGAGATCGTTCATCGACGAGGGGTTTTGATCGCACTCTTCGCCGTTCCGTAGCTGCCGAGGAGGACACGCACCCGGTTGGGGTGCACTTGGAAGCGCAGCCCTTGTTGCGAAAACAAAAGCTCGGAGTTCAGGGAGCAAGTTTACAGAACTCCCAGACCATTGCCGTAAGATCTAAAGGAGGTAGCGACGGATGGCTTTGATTCCAACGCGAGACACTGCTCCCAGGCCACTCATGACCAAGTCCGTGTATCAGGTAAACCTCAAGATGTGCCTGACTCGCACAGCCGTTCCAGACAAATCGTTGACCCCACGGGATAGATTGCTCGGCTGAGCTTACGCAGTGGTCAAGCACAGCCCAGGACTCGGCTTCCGAGGAAAGAGTCGGTAAGCTTGCTCCAAACCAGGACAGTTTTTGTTCAAGCGGTATCTGTGCCCAGTAATCCGGTTGCAAGGCCGTCAAGTCCGCGTCTCCCTGGAGAAGAAGTAAGGAAACTGGCGCAGTGAGCTTCGACGGACGTAATCCGCCAATCGAGGCAATCGCTGCGAAAGCTCGCGCAATTTTTGGGTAGCGTGCAGCCAAGTCGGCGACCATGCCTCCACCACTGGAGAAACCCGCAATATACACACGGTACGGATCAACATGTTCATCGTCCACTATCTTCGCAATCAAGCGTGTCAAGAAAACCCCATCGTCCGGGTGATGAAGTGCGGGCAAATTTCTGGCAAATCCGGAAGACCACCAGATGGTGAAGTTGGTGGAACCCAGCCAAGAAGGGACGCTCGCCGGAGTAAGACTATCTAGCGCGAGGTCTGGAATGATGGGGAGCGCTTGCGGAAACACCGCTATGAACCTCTCTCGATCTGCGAGCTCTCGCCATCCAAACTCAGCCGCCGCCTGCTCTTTCGTCCCACCCCGGCCGTGCAACATGAACACAACTGGTGGACGCTGACCCACATTGGGGGGAATGTGGATCGTGTAACTGCGAGAATATCCATCGACGGTGACCGCTCCAGGTTTATCCGCGGACGGGTCTGTCGCCTCGAAGGCACACGCGCGTGGCAGGGACTGGAGACCGATAATCAGCGAAAAGAACAAAACGATGGTCTTGGAGTGAACGCTCATCATTGCCTGCACATACTATCTTGCATAGTGTCCCGGCTGACGCGGAAGACGTCTAGTGATATTTGTCATAATTTGATTGTCCGTCCACATTTGATTGTGCAAAAGCAGACACCATCTCACGGCGTCGGTGGCAGCGATTACTATTCATCCGAGTGTTCTCAAACTGTACAGAGAGCAACTGGGTTCGAAACGAATCTCGCTACACTGGACGCCCCTCGACACCCTGCCTTACTGCGCAAACTCTGGTCCACGTCGATAAAGAGATATTTGTCGACCCAAAGCGGTTGACAAAACTCCTCGCGAGCCCTCTCGTCCAACCCGCTTCCAAACCTGCGCAGTGGGTCCGAGCCTTACGTTTTCTCGCTTCCTTCTTCCATGCCTCATACTCAGATCCGAAGTGCTCAAGAAAATCATTAAATATTTTAAGGATTCGGAGTTGAAACACTCTCTAGCATTCGCGCTTCTGGTGTTCGCTTTGTGCGGGAGTGCTGCGGTTTGGAAACTTACCTCCGAAGCTGCGCCGGTCGCGCGAACCAAAGAAGTCCCGTTGCTCGAAATCGTTCATCGGCACAGTGACCCATTTCAGCAGTTTCCGGAAGCCTTCCCGCTTCAAGTTGCGGTATTCTGGACCAGTCCCGGCCCCGATCCAGAGAATCCCCTCCCACTCGTTCACTCTCTGAAGGAAATGGGCATTCCCTTTTTTATCACTCGCGATCTCTCTGAAGCCCTACGCCATCGCCTCGTCATTCTCTATCCCAGTGTCGATTCGCGCACTTTTACCCAGCCCCAGGCCGACCAACTAGCCACGTTCGTGCGGCGCGGTGGTTTTATCTTCGCGCAGAATGTATTCTGGGGAGGACTCCAGAATCTGTTCGGTTTTCGCAGCTTCGCTCCTTCGCGCAATCGTCATCGCTTGGTATTTTCCGGGACAAAAGATCCGGTCACGAAGTATCTCAATCGTCCCGAGGAGCGGGAAACTCAACTTGGAAGCGAGCGCTTCCCCGAAATTATCTGGAGTAATGGATACGTTCCTGCCCCTGGGGCCGAAGTGCTGGCGCACTTTGATGACGGGAGTGCCGCTCTCCTGACGAACTCTGTTGGCGAGGGAAAGGTGTATCTCCTGGGACTGAGTTTGCTTGACGTTGTTTTACGCAATCAGAACAATCACGACTATGAGGCCCAACGCCACTATGTGAACGCCTTTGAACCCGGCGCGGATGTCTGGCTGTTGGTTCTGCGGGCTTGGTACGAAGCCTATGGCAAGGATTGGGTCCGCCTCGCCACTATCCCCGGCGGCCAGCGCTCGGCTTTGCTGCTCTCCCATGATGTGGATTGGGAAAACTCATTCGCTCCGGGTCTCGACTTTGCTCGCATTGAGAAGGCGAACCAAGCCAGCAGCACCTTCTTCATCCAGACCAAGTATGTCGATGATGCCAACAGCAAAGCATTCTTTTTCGCACCTAACGTCGAACTTCTTCGGCAACTGAAAGCAGGCGGCTCGACCGTGGGCAGCCACTCCATCATTCACTCGCGAGGCTTCAATAAGTTCGAGTTGGGCTCGGGCCATGAAACCTATTCCAGTTATCAACCTCGTGGGCTCGGATTCGATACCGCCTCGGGTGCCACCGTCTTCGGCGAAGTTCGAGTCAGCAAGGAATTGCTGGACGGAGGAATTCCAGGTCAGGATACGACATTCTTCCGTGCCGGCCACCTGCGCGTTCCCGTCTCTCTGCCGGAAGCCCTTGAGCGTTCTGGATATCAGTTCGACTCATCATTCACCGCCGACGACGTTCTCTCCAACTTCCCGTTCGCGCTTCCTCGCGGTTTTGGGTTCGAGGAAGACAGCGAAATCTATGAATTCCCGGTCACCATTGAAGACGAAGAATCTCCTGGCTTCGCCAAACGCGTGCCCCAGGCCTTGGGAGTGATTCTCGCCAACGCGGAGAACGGAGCCGTGAGCGTAGTGCTTATTCATTCCAATGAATCCATCCTGAAAGGCGCAGCGGAACAAGAGTTGCTTCGTCAACTACCTCCTGACATCGTCAAAACTGACATGCTAACTTTTGCAACATTCTGGCGCGCTCGCGACCGTCTCCAATGGAGCCTGATCCAGACCTCTGTACCCACAGAGGTCGTGCTGGAAGTAAAGTCCGCCGAGTCTGTGGCCGGTCTCACCTTCGAATTTCAGCGTCCGATAGCGACCGTCACCGACGGTGCGACCATGTCCCCAGACAAGCGACACCTCGTTTTGCCAGAAGTCGCACCAGGCCACAGCGTTTCAATCCACATCAACTATCTGCGCTGACCTCCGCCCTGCAATTTTTGAAATCAAAACACGGAGTTGCCGTCGAACCTAAGCCGCGTGGCCTTGAGTAACTACGCTCCGAAGCCCATTTGAGGCGATAGTAATAATGA
>Ga0210393_10001931_pt1 | contig 17218 bp, 21 predicted proteins | sample IncBWC27OmetaG_FD_160068 | JGI IMG/M metagenome (GOLD analysis project Ga0210393, IMG submission 160068) | Forest soil microbial communities from Barre Woods Harvard Forest LTER site, Petersham, Massachusetts, United States - Inc-BW-C-27-O ... | reverse complement strand
CGAAAGCGGAATGAAGAAAAGTACAATGGCCAGCAACCACAGAACAACATGAGAAGGGCCGGCTTTCACCGCGGTGCCAAAAAAATCGGGCACCACCACCAACAAAATCTGTGCCAGAACCAGGTCGGCCAATCCGAGTTCTTTGCGCAGCGCGGCGCTATGCGCCTGCATGGGCGCTTCTCCGGCAGACAGCTTGATGGAAGCCCCGATGGACAATGTCAGCGCGGCGCAGACTCAGCCGCAGTCCTCCAAGTGGAAAGAAGTTGCGGTAGTCTGCATCGGCAGGGAACGAGAAGCAATTGCTTTCGCGCAAAACGGAGGAATCTCGAAAAACCTGGATGGGCTTAGTAAGGAAGGACTTAGTCAAATCAAATGCAAATGTCCCGGCCGACCCTAGCCGGGCGTGTTAGCTTCCTGAACCGCCCGCGATGGAGGGAACCAGAAGAACACGATCGCCGTCCTTGAGCGTGCAGTTTTCTCCACCCAGAAAGCGGATGTCTTCTTCATTGAGATAGACGTTGAGGAACTGGCGAATCTGGCCCTGATCGTCGCGCACGTGGCGCCCGAGATCGGGGAAGCGTGAGGTCAGCTCATTGAGAGCTTCGGCGATGGTGGTCGCGCTGCAGTCCACCTTCGGCGAGCCGTCCGTGAAGCGACGGAAGGCCGTTGGGATTTCGATGGTGATGGGCATTTGCATGTGGCTCCTTGGCTGTGAAAAAGTCTTCAGTTCTTAGTTTTCAGTGCTGAGTAGAAAATCAGCAGCAACGGGACAAGCGGCTCCTTCTCGATGCAACCGAATCGTCCATGGTATGGCTGCAAGTCATTATGCCTTCGCGCTAACCGTGGCCGGTGCCGTCGTCCCGATTTGCGTTTCCAAGTACGCTTCGAAAGCGTCGAGGCGCGGTGCGATGGCTTCAGTGGCCGGGTACTCAGCGGCAATCGCGTCCGTGGTTTTCAGGCCGTTGCCGGTAATGCAAACGACGGTGGTCTCGTGTGCCTTGATGCGATTTTGTGCGATGAGCTTTTGCGTCACGCCTGTGGTGACGCCGCCCGCGGTCTCCGTAAAGATGCCCTCGGATTCCGCCAGTAGCTTGATGGCGGCGACGATCTCCGGATCGGAAACATCTTCAGCCCACCCACCGGACTCGCGGATCAGCTTGATCGCATATGGTCCGTCCGCAGGGTTCCCGATAGCCAGCGAGCGCGCGATGGTATTAGGCTTTTGCGGCTCGAAGCGCTGCAGGTTGCGCTTCACGCCGTCGGAAATGGGCGAGCAGCCCGTGGCTTGCGCGCCAAAAAACTTCACCGGCTTGGCTTCCACCCAGCCCAGCGTCACCAGTTCGCGGAAAGCCTTGGCAATTTTTCCGATCAGCGACCCGCCGGCCATGGGCACCACCACATTGTCGGGAAGCCTCCAGCCCAACTGCTCCGCGATTTCGTACCCGTGCGTCTTCGAACCCTCGGAGTAATACGGCCGAAGATTGACATTGACGAGTCCCCAATGAAAACGGTCCGCAATTTGTGAGCACAAGCGGTTCACCTGATCGTAGTTGCCGTTAATTCGCACGATCCGCGCGCCATACACCGCGGTGTTGAGCACCTTGGCAGGCTCGAGGTCCGCAGGAATAAAAACGCAGGCATCAAATCCTTGTTGCGCGGCTTGCGCAGCGACCGCGTTGGCGAGATTGCCGGTGGAAGAGCAGCCTACCGTCTCGAAACCGAAGCGCCGCGCCGCCGCAAGGGCCGTCGCCACCACGCGGTCCTTGAACGACAAGGAGGGAAAGCAAACCGCATCGTTCTTGAAATAAAGTTCTTGGAGCCCCCATCGAGAGGCAAGCTTCCGCGAAGCCACCAGCGGCGTGCCGCCGACGGCGCCAGTAGGGGCAAAGTCTTCAGAGAGTGGGAGGAGTTCCGAGTAGCGCCACATATTGAACTCGCGCGAGGCCAAATCTTCGCGCCGCACGGTTTTCTTGAGAGCATCGTAATCGTAGGAAACCTCGACGGGAGAAAAGCAGTCTTCGCAGAACGAGCGGGGCGAATTGTCCCAGGTCTTTCCGCACTCTTTACATCGAAGTCGGTAATGAACAGCCATTGGAATTCACCTTTCAGGAAGCGCCAGGTTTCAATCGCGCGGGCTCAGCGCCTCGCTGCGAGGTCGGAATAAACCCCGGCCCCTGCAAATTCGACAGATCAGCGTGGAATTCATTTAGGGCAGCAGGGAGGGGGTAAACGAAAAACCCTCCGTGCCAAAGTGCTCGGAGGGTCTCAGAAAATCTTCTGGGATACTCGAAAAGCTCTTTAGCAGTTTTTTACGTGGAGCAAGTTGCCCTAAATCGCCACGTGTCGCCGCAACCGCAGCTACGTCTTTTATGCCTGAGCCCGCCGCAGATGTCAAGAGCGCCGCCTGCCGCCTGCACCATGCGAAAGTATTGTCCCCCGCGAGCCGAGGCGCCGCCCGAGGGCGGCGCCTCTGTACCAGCCCCGTTTTCCTTCAGTTTGTAACTTCATTCTTGGCCAGCACCTCGGACATAGTCTGCGTCTGCGGCCCGGTGAAATGGGTGGCAAGATTCCGCGCCAGCAGGGGATCGCTCTTTGCTCCGGCAATGGCTCTTTGCGCGTGTTCCGGATGTTCGCTTGGATGGCCGGAGAGGGTGATGAGCGCGGCTGCGAATTCCATCTGAGGGTCCGGCCCGCGTAATGCGAGCGCCTTCTCGACCAGCGCGTAGCCATCTACGCCAGCCCCCGGATTCTGTTCATCCTTGTTAACGCGCATCCACGGTCGACCGATCCACTGCGAATACGTTTCCGCGAGATATCCAACGTCAAACCACGCGAGTGCGTCGGGGTGCCCCGATGCTTCCGCGGACGCCGCTCGCGCTTGCAGCCGCGCGAGCAGTTCCTTCGCTGCCACGGGATCTTTGCGCGCGTACAGCGTGGCGCGTCGCAGCGTCTCCATTCGAACGAGTACCGGCGTATTTGGGCCGAGAAGCTCCAGCGTATCCCTGACCAGGTTTTGCGTATCGTAACTTTCGCCGCCGTCGAGGTTCCAACTGTGACTGATCCACGGCAAGGACCGTGCATCTCCGATTTCAATGGTATGGCAAATCAACGGCGGCCCCGCCAGCGCAACGTTTGCAAAGCACAGCAAAACGGCAAGCGCCAAGCCCAATCGCAAGGCGCGAATCATTTGAGAAGTCATTGATTTCTGATCTCCTTCCCGGTCTTTCTACCTACAGGAGACAAGACGTCTTAATTGCGGCATCTGTTAACGACAGTCCCCGCAAGTAGCACCTGGCTTAACGAGCAATCCAAATCTTGCCTGCTTTTGGCGCACAACTTACTTGGTTTCAGACTGCGGTTGCGACCAGTTGCGCTCGTACGTCCGCCACACGAATACTTCTCCGTAGCCGAGCGAGTTCCACCAGGCGTCCAGCATGGGGCGATCGAGACGCAAGATGCCTTCGCGCGTAACGCCTGCTGGAGGAGGAGCGAGTGAAGCGAGCCGGTCAAAAACGCCTGGGCGATCCGCATCGCTGACCCGCGAAAGCAGGTGCCATAAAGTAAGCGCATCTCTTTTTCGCGCGTCGGCGATAAGTACGCCAAGCAGTGCGCCGCGTTCTCCACCCATTGTGGTTTCAAAGTCAAATCGCGATAAGGCTTCGCGAAACGCCGGCAGGGCATCTTCAAAGTAAGGCGTGCCCGGACCGATCCTCGGCCGCGTGGCGCATACCGCGCCGGCGGGGATAAAAGACTCGTGTCCATTCAGCTTGAACCCCACCCAACCCATCGTGGTGCGTAGGAGGCCGGCGCCGGAATCATCCACATGCAGCGTGTAAACGCATCCGAGATCCACCGCAACAGCGGAAGGTGTATCCACCACGAATTCTCCCGGAGGCGCCCAGATTCTCGCGTGAATCGTCCCCCGTTCCAGCGAAAGCCGCTTACGGCCCGGCCCGTTGGTGACAAGCCGAACGCGCGAGCCTCCGTCCACTTCAACGCTCCCGGTTTCGAACAAAGAGATCGCTGCGCGTGACGAACTATCCGTTTCGAGTAATTGCCCAACGCCCAGTTTTCCAACTCCGGCATTTGCGCCGAGTGTTTTGGAACCAACCCGCGGCTCGCCCGCCAGGCGTGCCACTTCCCATGACGCACTCTGCTGAACACCCGGTTTCGAACCAAGGTAGAAATACGTTGTTGCGGCAAGCAGAATCCCCGTCGCGACGGCCGCGATTTGGAACGAAAGCCGCCAAGTGAAAAACCATGAGCGCCGTTTGTCCGGTAGAAGATCAGCGACCTGATCAAACGCGGGCGCCGGTTGATTGTGGCGGAAACGCCCCAGCGCACTCTCGAGTTTTTGGATTTCAGGGTCCGGCTCGCCCGAGCTGTCCCACAAGTAGTCATCTTTCATTTCTGCTTCCTCTTCCGTACGGCCTGCTTCCAACCATTCGCATCCCTTCCTCGCATCACACTGGCCTGGAGCGCTCGACCGGCGCGCCCTGCCCCAGTTTTTCTCGCAGCAACTGCATTCCCCGGCAAAGGTTGACGCGCACCGAGCCATGCGTGAGCCCCGTCCTCTCAGCGATTTCCGGCCCCGTCATTCCTTCGACCAATCTCAGAATTAGCGGCTCGCGATAGGTCTCGGGAAGGCCGCGAATCAATTCCAAAATGATCGCTGCCTCCTGTTCCTGAGCATGGTCGTTCCCGCGTTCTGCACCCTCTTTTTCCAAGACCGGCTCGGTCCGGGCCGCCTCCGGTCCAGCCTTGCGGTAATAGTCATTGGCACGATTGCGCGTGATGGTGGCGAGCCACGCCCCAAATCGCGCGATGTCTCGCAGTGCATGAAGTTGCCGAAGCGCCGAGAGGAATACTTCCTGGACAAGGTCGTCCACTTCCCGCGGAGGAATGCGCGAGAGAAGAATGCCGTGCACCATGCGCGCGTAGCGATCGTAGAGGCGGCCGAACGCCGCGCGGTCGCCTTCGCGGGCCGCACGCACCAGCCCGTGATCCTCGGTCGGATTGGACACCTGCGGGATCGTCACATTTTGACGTTCCATGCTCGCCATTCGGAAGTCAACTCTATACCCCACGTCCAGCCCGCAAAGAGAAAGGCGGCTAACCATTAAAGACGGAACCCAACGGGAAAGTGTTAACAAAAATCAGAGTGTGCAGAACCGATAAGACCGCCAAATGTCTTTGAGAATCCATACGGTTACGCAAGTAAGCAAGAGTTTTTCCAATCTTTGACAACAAATTTAGGGTTTCCTGCGTCCAATACAGTGGTGAACAAAAATCGCAAGGCACCCCGGCCGTTTGGGCAGGTATTGCTCTGGCGCATCGCTAAGAGACGGCAACCTCACGCAACTAGCGGTGTTATACTCTAAGGCAGGACCCGGAACGCTCGGGCCCCGCCGAAGAACAGTCGACTGACCCAGCCAGGGCTGTGGTGCCAGAAAAACAGGAGTAGCCAAAATGGGAGAGCAGGTTAAAGAGCTTCTCGATTGGGCGCGCCGGCGCAAAATCGTTGTGTCGGTGCTGGTAGTGTTCACGCTGGGGGTCGGCATTTTGATCGGGTCGGTTGTTTCCGGCCGCGTCTCGGCGATGAAAAATCTGGGATTCTCGGGCACAACGGCCACCGCGCTTGCGGTGCCGGATCCAATTCCGTCCTCAAACTCCTTCGCATCCATCGTCAATCGTGTGGAACCCGCGGTCGTGAATATAGCGACCACGCAGGTGCTGGAGCGCAAGCAAACCTCTAAAAAGCGCCGTGTGCAGCCCAACGATCAGGACGATCCCATGCAGGACTTCTTCGATCGCTTCTTCGATGGCCGTTCGGACGGGCCGCCCCAAGCGGAACGCAGCTTGGGCTCCGGTGTAATCGTGGACAAGCGCGGGTACATCCTCACGAACAACCACGTTGTCGAGCAGGCTACCAAAATTCAAGTCCAGTTGAACGGCGACACCAATCGCTACACCGCAAAAGTCGTGGGCGTGGATGAAGACACCGACCTCGCGGTCATCAAGATTGATGCCAACAAGGAATTGCCTACCGCCAAACTCGGGAATTCCGATGGCGTGCAGGTTGGGGATTGGGTCCTGGCCATCGGCAGCCCCTTCGGGCTGCAAGCCACGGTCACCGCTGGAATCATCAGCGCGAAGGACCGCGGCGGAATCGGACAGCAGTTCCAGAGATTTTTGCAGACCGACGCCGCCATCAACCCAGGCAACTCGGGTGGCCCGCTGGTGGATCTTGCCGGACAAGTGATCGGCATCAACACAGCCATCATCACCGGCAGCCGCGGTTATGAAGGAGTCGGCTTCGCGCTGCCTTCCACCACGGCCATCAACGTATACGACCAAATCGTCAAGCAGGGTCGCGTAACCCGCGGCTCCATCGGCGTCAGCTTCCAGGAAGAACTGAGCACCAATACCATCACCCTGAAATCCCTGGGCGCGCCGTACGGCGTAGTGATTGAAGGAGTCGAGCCGGGAAGTCCCGCCGAGAAGGCCGGACTGAAGGGCGGCGACGTAATCACCAGCGTGAATGGCAAGCCGGTAAAAACCGGCAACGACCTCGTGAATCCCATCGCGCAAGCACCCATCGGCAGCAAAGTGGCTCTGACGTTCGTTCGCGACCGCTCCCAAAAGGAAACCACGGCCACCGTCGAAGATCGCACGCGCGTCTTCCCGAACGCGGCAGGCCGCATGGGCGACCAGCCGGGCGAAACCGCGCCGGCGGAATTCGGCTTGCACGTGGAAGAATTGACTCCCGATCGCGGCCATCGCGTTGGCGTGGAAGCGCAAAAGGGCGTCCTGGTTACCGAAGTCGATCCCGCGACGTTTGCGGATGATCTCGGTTTCGGCCGGGGAGACGTGATTGCCGATATCAACCGCGTCGCCGTGGCTACCGTGGCCGACTACCGCAAAGCGGTCTCTACCCTGAAGCCGGGCGAAGAAGTCGTCTTCAAAGTTCTGCGGCGCCAGGATAGCGACCGCGTCCTGACTCTCTATCTGTCCGGCAAAGTGCCGGCAGACAATCAGCAGTAGTGGCGGAACGGCAAATAATACCAGCGTATGCGAGTCCGAAAAGCGACCCACCTGGCCCTGACGCTGCTCGTAGCAGCAGGGCTGGGTGTGTCGGCGGGCTCCGCAAAGGCGCAAACCACGCCGCAAAAAAAGACCACCCCTTCCAAGTCTCGTGGAACTTCGCATCGCTCGAAAGTGTCTAGAAAATCCAGCCGGCGGGAGCGAGGGCAGAAAGCCCCCACTCCCGAACGCATTTCCGAAATTCAGCAAGCGTTGGGAAAAGATGGCTCGTACACGGCCACGCCAAACGGAAAATGGGACGCTTCGACCGTGGACGCCCTTACGAAATTCCAACAGTCGCATGGGCTGACTCCCACCGGGAAGCTGGGTGCAAAAACGCTTCAACTCTTGGGCCTTGGCTCCAGCACGGCAGGTGTGGCGCCGCCGACGCCTCCCATGAGTTCTTCTACGGCAACGATTGCACCCGCACTGTCTTTGCCTCACCAGCAGTAGTCCTCGTTTCGGTGGTGACGCATTCTCGCTAAATGAGTCACTACCCTCGTTTCTTCCTGATTGCATTCCGTCCTCAACTGATTTAGAAGTCGTTCACCGTGCGGCCAAGCTCTGCGCGGGAAAAGGGGCATGCGTCATGAAACCGCTGAGGATTTTCGCTGGAATTGTCTTTGCCGCATTCCTTGTGTGCGGCGTTTTCGCACAGGAAAAAACAAGCGCGAAATCGGTGAAGGCCGTGCGTTTCGGCAAGTTATGGGACGCCAAGGGAAAACTGTGGACGAACGCCATCGTCATTGTGGAGGGTGACAGAATTCGTAGCGTCACGACGGACGCCTCCGCCATTCCTGCGGGCGCGGAAATCATCGACCTCTCGAAATTCACGGGACTCCCCGGCCTGATTGACGTCCACACGCACATGACTATGTACACCGACGAAACTCCCGGCGAGCCCATGCTGAAACAGCTCGTGAATAATCCGCCAGCCGTGGAAGTTTTTCTCGCCCGCAAAGGAGCCATGCGCACTCTCGCAGCAGGCGTGACCACCGTTCGCGATCTCGGCTCGGATCAATACATGGATATCGCCATGCGCGATTTGATCAATCGCGGCGAAATGGTCGGCCCGCGCATGTTCGTCGTCGGCTACGGCCTCTACATCACCAACACCCCGTACAAGACAGGTTTGAATCCTCCCGCAGGCGGAATTGCCGACGGCGTTCCGGAAGTGCTGCGAGCCGTGCGCCAGCAGGTCGCAGCGGGCGCGGACTCAATCAAGATGTACGCCTCCACCGGCACCGACGATGATGTAACCGGATTTCAGACCTACAGCTACGAAGAGATTAAAGCAGCCGTGGACGCCGCCCATCAGTTCGGAAAGAAAATCGCGATTCACTCCTACGGCCCGAACGGCGCTCGCGATGCCGTGCGCGCCGGCACGGATTCGCTCGAACATGCCACCGATATGGACGACGCCACCATCCAGGAGATGGCGAAGCGCGGAACGTTCTACGTTCCGACCATCGATCACAACCGCTATTACCTGGACAACTGGCAGAAGATTGGCTATGCGAACGGCTTTCAGGAGAAGACCAAGGCGTTCATTGAGCGCAATCTAGAGACCGCCCGAAAGGCGCACAAAGCCGGAGTGAAATTCGCCATGGGCTCCGACGCGATTTATACCATGTTCGGAGAGAACACGAGAGAGCTTGGCTGGTTCGTGAAAGCCGGCATGACTCCGGAGCAAGCGCTGCGCACGGCAACGACCAATGCCGCGGAGCTACTGGGGAAAGAAAAAGAGCTGGGCGCAGTCGCATCAGGCTATTTCGCGGATTTAGTCGCGGTGGAAGGCGACCCGCTGGCAGACATCAACGTGGCCATCAACAATGTGCGTTGGGTAATGAAAGGAGGGGCAGTAGTTGCGGACAAGACGAAGATTCAATCACGTTAACTTCATCGTTCCGGAAACTCAACCTCGCAGTAGGTGCCAGGCTCTGCCGCGTTTACAGCCGCCACGATTCGATCCACATGGTGACGCAGCACCGGCCACTGCGGATTTCCCACGACGACGATCGCAATTCTGTAATTCTTTAAATTCTGCTGATAACGGATGTTCTTGTCGGGAGTGACCAAGACTTCGAACCCAGCTTCCTCAGCGGCTTTTAGCAAATCGCCGTTCTTGAGCTTGCCCCATCCTCGCTGCCAGGTTGTTTCGACTTTATGTTCTCTGAGGAACGGACGGATAGGGACCGGAGTGCTTTGGTCGAAAAGAACTAGCATCAGCGGGTAACAGGCGATGAGGGAGTCACCTCAAGGCTGCGGGCGGCAAATTCGATGACGGCTTCGACTTGTTCGCGGTCCAGACCTTCGAACCATTCCATAATCTCGTCAAGGTTGGCGCCGGCTTTCAGATTTTCAAAGATGACGGAGACGGGCATGCGCGTGCCCTTAAGCACCCAGGCGCCGCTTACCTTGCCCGGGATGCTCTCCACCGCAGGACATTGTGACCAATCCAGCGCCGCCATGGAAGGATTCTCCTTTCGATCATTCTATACCCGTTCACGGGTCAGTGCCGAGTCTGCAGGCCCCACCCTGCCAACTCCCGCGAGCCACCCGCCCAAGGGAGAGCGGCTCTGCGCCGTTCCTTCCAGTGGGCGAATCCCACATGACAGCGGGAATGTTTTGGATCGTCACGCCACTCCCCACTCCTAAATAACGTGTTTCCGCCCCTTGACCCTACGTGAAAATTTGTCAAAAAAAGTGTCGATTCGCGTCCCACCCGTTCGACGCGTAAGTGGAGACAAGACCCCGCGCCCAGCGCCCCGGTACATTCGGTGCCCAGCGCAGTCCAAGCTCCTATATAGTAGCGGCACTGATACGGCGTCCGCTCAAAACTCAAGGAGAACACCATGCGTTTCATGATGATCATGTATCCGAAAGACTACGTAAACGCAAAACCCGGCTGGGCACCCGACCTCAAAAGCATGGAGGCAATGGGCAAGTACAACGAGCAACTAGGGAAAGCCGGCGTGCTGCTCGCGCTCGACGGTCTAACCCCGCCCGCGACGATGCGCGCGCGCGTCACCTTCAAAGGCGGAAAGTCGAAAGTTACCGACGGCCCGTTTACCGAAGCGAAGGAAGTGGTCGGCGGCTACTGGATCATCCAGGTGAAGTCGCGCGAAGAGGCGCTCGAATGGGCCTCGCGCATCCCCGGAAAGGATACCGAAATGGTCGAAGTCCGCCGCATGTTTGATCTAACCGACTTCGATCCCGAGGTCCAAAAGGAGATCCAAAAGAAGTTCGGCGACGCCGCCGCTGAGATGAGCCAGTAAGAGGATTCGACAGATATGGAAACTTAGAACTTCATCCGAAACGATTGACTAGCGTGTGGGTCGAGCCGGAATTTTTGAAACTTCGTGCAAGAAAACGAAAACCAAATGAACCTTTGCGCTTAGAACCAAGGGGACAGACGGGAATCAAGGGGACGAATCAACGGGACAGACGGGACGATTTCTGATATTTATCTGAACGATCTCGTTGGGCAAGTACGGATTGGTGGTTCTAGGAGAAGGGGAACTTCCCGTCTGTCCCTCGCTCCTCACCGATGCTGTGATCTTCAGAATCAGGAGAAGTCATGAAACGAAAAAGCACCAGGACGAGCGCATTAGCGAGCATCGCTGTGGTCGTCATGTTCGTTGCCGCGTGGGAAGCAAAAGCTCAGGACACGAAAATACCGTATCCCAGCATGGCCCCGCTCGAACAATACCTGATTCCAGATCGCAACGAGGAGATAAAGCTGGCGCGCAGTGCTGCGCCGGACTCCATCTCAGGCGATGCCGGCGTCTTGGTCCTCGGACGACATGGCTACGAAACGGCGATCAAAGCCAAGAACGGTTTCGTGTGCGTCGTGGAGCGATCATGGATGTCTCCATTTGACTTCCCGCAGTTCTGGAACCCCAAGATGCGCGGTCCGATCTGTTTCAATCCGCCGGCAGTGCGCTCCATCTTGCCGCTCACCATCAAGAGGACGGAGTTGGTATTGGCTGGACTGTCCAAACCTCAGATTATCGATGGTATCAAGGCATTCGCTACGAAAGAACTGCCAGCCCTGGAACCCGGCGCAATGTGCTTCATGATGTCGAGCCAAGGGTACCTAAACGACGCCGCCGGGCATTGGCTTCCGCATTTGATGTTTTACATCCCCCTAACAGATCCCAAGGTTTGGGGTGCGGATCTGCCTGGCTCCCCGGTTATATTGAATCCACAGTTTCAGGGCGCCCCGGAGCCCATAACCGAGTTCATGATCCCAGTCGGCCATTGGTCAGACGGGACGGCCGCTACTCCCAAAGATGAGCACTGACGTTTTACTTTGCTGCGGCCGACTCGGGCAAACAAGCCCAATGGCTACTTTCTCGGCTCATACCGCATCGCCACCGCCCCCGAGCCGAACTCCAGCCGGCTCACGAGCCTCAAGTCGACACGCTTCGATAGCCCCGCGAACAACGTCGGCCCGTGGCCCGCTAGCCTGGGATGCACCACAAACTCGTACTCATCGATCAATCCCAGCTCCGCCAACGTCAGCGGGAGCTTCACGCCTCCCACCAGCAGTCCCTTACCCGACTCCCGCTTAAGCTGCTCAACGGCCTTCCCCAGATCCCCAGGCACGAGCTCCGCGTTCCAATCAACCCGGTCTAGCGTGCTCGACACGACGTACTTCTTCGCCGCGTCGATCGTCCGGGCGAAGGGTTCCATCCAATCGGGTGCCGGCGGTCGAAACGCTGCCTCCATCATTTCGTAAGTCACCCGGCCAAAGAGGAGGGCATCGGCCTGCTTGAGGTTCTTGATCCCGTGGCGATGCAAGTCTTCGTCCGGGAGGATTGCTCGATGATCGCAGCACCCATCCAATGTGACGTTGATGGAATACCGAAGGGGTCGCATTGCGCGAGTGTACAGCCGATAGGCTCCCACGAGCTAATATAGCCGTTCCGGGTCGAGATATCGCAAGCCGCACTCGATGCCCAGAGGAGACAAGCCCAGAGGAGACTAACCATGTCCTACAGCATCTCGACCTTGCTGATCCGCAATCTTCGTGATGTCTTCGGTGAAAACGATCCCGCTCGCCGGCGCGCCGCCATCGACGATCTTTACGCCGACGATTGCATTTTCTACGACCCCAGCAAGGGAGCCTTTCGTGGCCGTGACGAAATCGACCGCATCGCGGGCGCGATCAAAGCGACTCACCCTGAATTCCGATATCAGCCAACTACCGAGCCTGCGGAATCGGGCAATGGCGGGCTGGTCCGCTGGATATCAGGCCTCCCGGGTGAGGCGCCAGCGTACTCCGGGACCGATTTCATCATTGCGCAGGACGGCCGCATCGCCGCCATTTATCTCTTTTTCGACAAACTACCCTGATCTGGACTTCTCTTGTCCCTTTTCCAATTTCTGGTTTCTGCTTCCTAGTTTCTGCTTTCGGGTGCCCCAGGTTGCGCTTTTCTACCTGGGGCTCTTGGTTTCCTGCCAAGCGGCCGTGTTGCGCGGTTGACAACAGGAAGATCCCACCGTAAGCTCAGCGCAAATACAGCAATACTCTCGCTGGCATTTCGTAACCGAATACTAGGTGGATTCGGGGGAATATGCCCACTTACAACACTGCGGCCTTTCTTTGCGATCTCATCCTTTCACTTCTCGTCGTTGTTCTGATTTATAAGCTTATTGCGCCAAGCTTGCGCGGGCTGCTAGATAGAATCGTCCGTTTGCCCGAAGGAACAACATTTTACATGCGCGTACTTGGACTTGTTCTGGCCTGTCTCGCCTTGTCCCGGACGATTGTGGGAATTCACGAGAAGCCAGAGGCGCACGCCATCGAGTACGTGTGGGCGGTTGCTGCGCATCTTTCCGATGTGTTCCAAGACACGCTCATGGTTCTGCTGGCCTACGTCTTGGTGGTCACGGTTCTGGTGGTCGTGCTGCGATTCAAGAATGGACAATAAGACCTACCTGAATATTTCGTATTTCGTGGTGATTGTAATTTGTCTCGGCGCCGCCCGGGTAGCTTATTTTTGGCTGAGGCGGCCTGTTGAAGGGATTGTAAACGCCCTGCCACGACAGAATCTGGGAAGTTTCATAAAGTGCGCGTTTCCTTTGAGCATCCTTCTTTTCGTTCTGTCGGCATGTCTTTCGGTGAGTTACCCCGGCGGGTGCAATCCGACGCCCTATGACAAAATCGTTGCGGACCGCGCTTATATCATTTCGAAGAATGAGGAGCAGATATCGGCCTCGCTGCACGCGGTTGCTATTGGCGCGCTCTTATGGACTGGCATTATTGCCTTTAGCCTTTTCACGGTTCAGCGTGGAAACACCAGAAGAAAGGTTAAAGAAAAGAAAGATGGCTCTTGGGTGGTTTGACGGCGGGTGGCAGGCTCGACGGTCCCGAATGACAAGTAAAGGCGCGACCGCCAGGAGGTGCAATCATGCAACTGGAAGATCGCAGCCGGCTGCAAGTGTGGTCCTGTCTCGCCGCTCTGGTTGGAATGATGGGTCTCCTGTCTGATTTTGCACCGTCGCGGTCTCAAGCGCGGAATCACCCTGATGCCTCCGACCTGGGTGCGATAGCTCGGCAGGCAACCATCGAGATTTTTCGAAATCGAGATTCCACTGCCATTGATCGCTTCTTTTCCGAGCCCTTCGTGCAACACGATCCGAACATTGCGGACGGACTGCCCGGCCTGCGGGCCTTTGTTACCGAGCTGGCGAATTCTACGACCACGAACATTACGATTTATCGCACGGTTGTGGATGGCGACCTCGTCATGCTTCATTCCAAATACGAAGGCTGGCCCGGCTTTTCGGGGCCGGTCATAGCGTTTGATCTATTTCGTTTTAAGGACGGCAAAATCGTCGAACATTGGGGCGGACAAACCCCCGAGACCGGTCCCAATCCTTCCGGGCATACGCAGGTGGATGGTCCGGCGGCCGTTGTTAGTCGCGAACGCACCGAAGCCAATCGCGCTCTCGTTTCCAGCTTCAAGCAAGTCGTGACCGTTGAATTGCGTTTCGATCGTGTCGGTGAGTTCATCGACGGTGATCATTACAGCCAACATGCCTCCAAAGTTGGTGATGGTGTCGCTCGGATGCAAGCGCGGGTCTCCGGCGTGGTGAAGCCCGGCGCCGCCCAGGTGCTGATTCCTCGCCGCTACATCGCGGAAGGCAATTTCGTGCTTGCCCTCGTCGAAGCACGCACCGAACCGCCCACGGCGAACTACGATCTTTTTCGAGTGGAGAACGGCAAGATTGTTGAGCATTGGGACGTGCTCTCTGTGATTCCGCCGCGCGCTCACTGGAAGAACGCCAACGGCCCCTTCTGAGAATCAGTCCCAGGGTTCCCGGGTTCCAGTGAAAAACTGAAGCGCCGAGCGACCCACCCTTTCAAAAACCAAACCCGAAAGGGTAGGCGAAGCGTTTTTCGGAATTAAGGCGCGGCCATCCGCCTCCGTCTCCCCTTGACTTTTACTTATCATGTATGTCGATGTTCCCCCCTGCGGAGGGCTCTAAGCGTGGCATCATCCAACCCTTGTAGGGCAGCCGAAAAATCTGCAAACGCTTCTTCTAACTCGGGATGCCGTCGGAGGCGTCCCTCGACGAAGTAAACGGCGCATGGAGCCACACTTCGGCGTGGTGTGTGGATTTTGTTGGCCATCGCATCTGCAAAAAGCGGCGACAAGTGCTTCAGGCATAGGGCAGCCTCAGGCTCGCTATCGGAATATGCTTCCAAGAGTCGCTTCAGCCTGTTGCTGCGTGCCTGAAGAAGAGGGGGATCGATTTTTGGCTGAGTTGACATGTCTGCTGATCTCCATGCGCGCTCTGTGGCCTCGGACCATATGAATCCGTACCGATCGTCGTACCGTTGCAGCGGCTCCATCGGCAACCATTCGGATGGGATGTATGGCGAATCGACCCGAACCTCGTATCCGTGGAACCAGGCAATCTTGGCGTAAATCACCGCCGCGGTGGAAATCAAATCCCTCGCGTAGCCGATGTCATCGTTGTTGCGCACCTTGACCATCTTGGGCGTTACGAGTTTGTGCAATGCTTCGGTCATCGTTCCGACATCGCGACGGGCCAGCGCCAGATAGAATTCGTGATCCGGCAGATACTTTTGCTCCGAGGCCGCACGCGGAGGAGTGCGCATGACCCTCTCGCAACGCTCGATGAGACGGGGCCACTCGCCACGCAATGCGACAATCGCCTGGTACGCCCAAAAATCATGTGTGGTCTGTTCCTCAACACGATCCAGGTAATAGACCTGGTCGTAATGGGCGAACCATTCGATCAGTGAGCGGTCATTCGACACCAGCGGCTTGATGAGCTCCAGCATCTTCGAGCCGGATCCCTGTTTGTCCTCCTCCATCTGGTACCACTTGCGATCCAGTTTGGCGGCCGTATGGAACCATTGCCGCATCGACGTCAGATCTCGCTCTTCGAACCAGGCATAGAACCCACTGGCTTCGGCATGACGCGACAATGACATCACGCACGCTCTCGGGTTACCGAGGCCATTCTCGATATTGCGGACGAGCTGATCGAGCTTGAATCCCCCATCCAGATGCGATTTGATGTGGGCAATTCGCTTGACTCGCTCCGGACTCAGTTCCCCATTCATAGAACCACCTCGTACCAACGCAACATCTTGGACAGGGTATGTGCGCTTGAGGGGACTCCCAACTTGGTACTTAGTCGCATAGCCGGGATGAATAATGACGGTTCCAATTTTCCATCATGTTAGTTGGTGCCAGTCTGGATTAAAGACTGGCCGGAAACTTCGAGATCGTATTCAGTTCCAGCGCGAACAAGAATATCGGCGCCCTTAATGAGCCATCCTAATGCCGGTCGTGCTTCGGCCGTCGATTGGAGCTGCTCAGATGTTCGGCCGCCTTTGATTTGTTGGATTTCACCAGTAACGGGAATTTGCCGGCCGTCCACTGCGGTGGCCGTATCGAAAGTGAACTCAAGGGTTGCGTGCCGGCCATATCCCCCTGCATTCTTAAAATCCGTCAGATGGCCCACGGCAAGGGCTCCACGCCGAAAAACAGTGGCGCCGTCCACCACAACATCTTCGGCCACCTCAAACTGAATAGGCTGCCCGACATTGTCCTTCTTATAATCCTTAGAGTACATCGGGGCGAAAAGCAGTACTTTCACAGGTGTTCCTGCCGGTAATGTGATGGCTCGCGCAGAACTACTTTTCTCCGGGGCGTCTCCCCGCGGATTTTTTGACGGGTCGTTCGTGCCCAATAGCTTTACAAGGCATTCTGTTTCCGCAGCGAGGGGCCCGGCGTTGGAACCTTTATGGCCCATAAAGCCCGTCCTAAATTCGATTGAAAGCTGCGACCCTTGCGTTTCCGCATGGTTGGCTCCCTTGATGTCGACAAAGACGGGGCCGGAGATGATACCTGCGTCGAGTCCGCGGCCTCCGGCATCAACGCTCGTCTGCCGAAGGCTATGTACTCGCCTTATGTCCTGGATGGCTTCGATGTGAAGCCCCTGATCTTTGCGAACTATATAGCCAAGCGCCGGCAGTACTTTCAAGAGGTCTTGCTTCACAACTTCAGGAGAAGCGGAAAGAAATCGCTCGTCGGTTTTCGGACCGTCCGATGATTGAAGAACTGTAACGCCGCAAGGCGGAGTCTGTGCACGAAGAGATAGCGGGGATACGATTGCGAGAAACGATACGATTGCTATGGACCCGATTGCGGTGCGCAACTCTTGCGACCCTCTTTTTGTCAATAAGTCTCAATTGGGCCAAGGCGTCCTGGCCGCGCCATTCTACCTACAGCACTATCTTATGATCAATGGCGGGTGGCCGCGCCTTGATTCCGAAAAACGCCTTTGGGTGCCGCATCCTTGCGGTTTGTTTCATGCAAGGGTGGGGGTTTTGGCTTTTCCTTTGCCTGGTGCCGCTATACGAGTTTCAGTTCCGGAAAATCCCGTGCATAGCGCTTTGGATCGAGCGTCATAAAACGATCCGCATGCACCATGGCATGTGATCCAATGATAAAATCAGCCAGCAAACGCTTCGCTCCCCGACCCGCAGACTTGCGACGACCCGCAGACCTGCGACGCCGTTTCGCATAACGCGCAAAACGACGGCCGGCCTCAATCCACACGGGCTGTTCAAACGCAAAGTCCA
>Ga0210393_10001930_pt1 | contig 17220 bp, 10 predicted proteins | sample IncBWC27OmetaG_FD_160068 | JGI IMG/M metagenome (GOLD analysis project Ga0210393, IMG submission 160068) | Forest soil microbial communities from Barre Woods Harvard Forest LTER site, Petersham, Massachusetts, United States - Inc-BW-C-27-O ... | reverse complement strand
GAGTACATGCGAGAACTCGTCCGTCACCACGTCGGCGGACGGCTGAAGGTCGCGCCCGAGCACACCGACCCACACGTGCTCGACAAAATGCGAAAACCCAGCAACGACGACTTCGAGCAGTTCACTGAGATCTTCAACGAAGAGTCGGCGAAGGCGGGGAAGAAGCAGTACATTGTGCCGTACTTCATCGCCAGCCATCCCGGGAGCGATCTGGACGCGATGATCGACCTCGCTGTGTTTCTGAAACTGAACGGTTATCGGCCCGACCAGGTGCAGGATTTCATTCCAGCTCCGTTCGACGTGGCAACCGCCATGTACTACACGGGCATCGATCCCTTCACGAAGAAGCCGGTGCATGTGGCGAAAGCCTTGCGCGATCGCAAATTGCAGCGAGCGCTGATGCAATTCTTCAAGCCGGCGAATTATTTCGAGGTCCGCGAAGCGCTGCGGCAGGCGGGGCGAACCGACCTGATCGGTAACGATTGTGGGAGCCTCATCCCGCCCGCACCGCCGCGCGAGGCGCTCGAGGCACGTCGCAAAGACGCCAACGCTCGCTTTCGCGGCGACTATGTCCATACCATCGACGACGGCAAACACAAGAAACGAGGCCGCAAGGAATCGCGGCTCGAGCCCGGCAACAGTTATCGCCCGAAGTTTAAGCCGACGGGCCCGTCGGCTCCGCGCCGCAAGAAAAAACCGTCGTCGGACGCTTGATTCCAGTCTCGCGATTACTACGTGGCAGTTGAAGCCTCTTTCGATCTCGCGCGGCGTGCCGCGATCCGGGCAATCAGCACCGGATCGTGCAGCGCGGGCCGCCCCCTCAGTGCGCGACCGAGCCGCAGCTGGGTTCGGCGTTCAGAGCCACGCCGGGCGGATACTTCCGCGCTGAGGTGAAGTCCTTCATGCCCTGGCAGTTGATCAGCGTCGACAGCCGTTCTTTCGTCGCTGCCTGGTAGCTGCGTTTGAGTGCCTCTCGCAATTCCTCGGGTGTGCGGACGTATTCGCCCCGGGCGCCCAACCCCTCGGCCATCTGGTCATACCGCAGGTTTTGCTGGAAGAGATAAAGGTGCATCGAGCGTGCCGACGAGACGGCACTCGGCCACATGCCCCAGCAGTCGTTGTTGTAGATGATGCCGATGACGGGGAGTTTGTACTTGGATGCCGTGTCGAGCTCGAACAGGCTGTACGCGATGCCTGCATCACTGCTGACGCAGACCGTGGGGGCGCCCTTGTAGGGGGCCTGCGGTCCGACGCCGCGCTGCACGGCGGCGCTCGCGCCAATCATCATCGCCAAGTCGGGGCCGATCGCGCCGTATTGATAGGGACAGACAATCCCCTGCCCCGGTCGATAGGCCCGTTGCCAGCGGCCGATATTCACGCCGATGGTCCATCCGCCGCCGCCGAGCACGGTTTGCTTGGGATCGATCTCCCCTTTGAAAAAGAAATCGTGCACCTCCTTGCACAGCACGGCCGGATGCAGATGATTCGTGTCCTTGCTGTACTTCACGCCCTGCTCGGCTTGATGGTCGAGCATCTTCTCGTACCGCTTCCGCGCGCCGGCCAGCTCGTTCACCCACGTATCGCGTCTGCGCGACGGCAACAAATCAGCCAGGGCTTCGAGGAACGGCTTCTCGCAGCTGACGATGCCCAGGTCGAGCGGCCAGTTGCGCCCGAGATCCTCTTGCGTCGGATGGACGCGAATCGTCTTCACGTCGGGATTGAGCCGATACTCGCCCGGGCTCGGCATACAGTACTGGCCGACGAAGATCACGAGGTCAGCGCTCATCGCGGCGTCCGGCGCTAGCGCCGCCGACAGTCGATGATCGTCCGGGAAATGACCGCGCGTCGGGCCCGATGTCACGACCGCGATCTCGTTCTTCTCAGCAGCCTTGAGGAGCGCGTCCCAGGCCTTGTTCTGGAAGACGCCTTGGCCCGCGATCAGCAAGGGCCGCTCCGATCGACTGATCAGGTCGAGGGCCTTTTTGACCTCCTTGGGAGAAGCACACGGACGCGACTCGCTGCGATACTTGTCCTTGCTGTAGTAGTCCTTGAGCTTCGAAGCATCGGTGAAGCGGGCGCGCGCGACTTCACCTGGGAAATCGAGATGCACGGGACCGGGAACGCCCGATTTCAGATTGCGAAACGCATAAGCGCCGTACTCCCAGACGCGGTCCGGAGCGATCAGACGCTTGCCGTATTTCTTCATGCCGGTGGTGAGTGGCTGTTGATAGCCGGTCTGGATGAAAGTTTCACGGTCGTCGCCAGCCATTTGCATGTTGCTGGCCAGAACCAACAGTGGCGTGCGGGCCGCAGCGGCCGAGGCAATGTTCATGATCATGTTGGTCAAGCCGGGGCCTTCCGTGCCGGAACAGGCCGTGACTTCGCCCGTGGCACGCGAGAAGCCGTCAGCGGCTGCACACATCGAGCCTTCGCAGCGACCGCCGTAGGCAGGCACACCCTCGGCGGCGATGGCATTGATCACCGTGTAATTGCCGGGGCAGCAGAAGAGTGCGGCCAGTTCTTCTTCGTGGCAGAGTTTGGCGAACACTTCGGCGCCACTCATGCCCTGTCCTTCGAAGGATGCGGGCTTCGGCCGTTGGGCGAGCGAATCGATAACATCTCTGGGAATAGCGATCGAGGGGATACTGGCGGCAGTTTCACCCGCTTTGGATTCGGCGATCGCGCTCGCCATCACCGCGCCGGCGCCCACTGTCGAAAGTAGGAAGGAGCGGCGAGAGGGATCAACTGTTGGTTTGGGTTTCTGCTCGGCCGGTTTCGCCGCGTGGACGTCGTTCATCGTGGAATCCGCCTTTCTTAAGCGCAAGTGAAGCGGTTAGTTGGTCGCGCTGTTTCGTGACTTCGGGCGTGCCGACTCGGGCCACAGACTGCGCAGGTAGTTGGCCATGTGCCAGAGGTCCTCTTCCTTGGACACCTTGTCGGCAAACGGGGGCATCGCCTCCCCCGCACCGTCGCGGATACTGCGAAAGATTTCCCCATCGGACGTCCCGCTCTTCCAGGCCTTGGGATTGGTGAGATCGGTCGCGTTCGCGACGACGTCGACCAGCGACTTACCGTCGGCGCCGTGACACTCGGTGCACGCGCGCAGATAGAGGATTTTGCCGCGCGCGATCGAGGCCTTGCTGAACGGAACGGGCGATTTCAGCTTGCGTGCGTCTTCCCTTGTCAGAGGTGCGCCAGAGCTTTTACCGGCCGGCTTGTCATCGGACCACGTCGCCGTGCTCACTGCGATCGCTGCTGAGAATGTGGTTACGATCAGCAGGAACCTTGCGGTGAATCGTCGGGACATGGAAGAAAGAGCTTTCTGTGGGTGCTCAACCAATATCCGAGCAACGGGACGGGCCGGCTCGACGCGTCACGTCACCTACATGCGGTCGGGGTCGAGGTTGAAGGTTTCAACCAGGTAGTCGAAGTATTTGCCGTCCGCCAGAAACGTCAGATAAATTTCATTGATCAGGTGCACGAGCTTGCGCACCGCGTATTCACTGTCACCATCCTTGACCTTCATCACGAGCAAGATGTTTCCGCTGCGATTGTACGTGCGCGTTTGGATTTTTCGCACGTCGAGGCGACGGTGGTCGGGCAAATCGTCGGATTGCCGTGATCGAATGAAATCTTTCAGCTCCGCGTACATCGTGGAGCCTGCCGGAACGCCGGTCAAGAGTCCGGGCAACCGCAGAGTGCCCGTGCGGGCATCGAACGCGAGCTCGAAAACCCGGCCACGATGCCAGGCAATTTGGAAGCTGGCCGTTCCGCCGGAAGTGGGACCTCGGCTGAACCCGTGGAACACGCGTCGTTCGGCGTAGCCGGCCAACACAGCGGCCACGACGTCGATCTGGGATACGGCCGTTTTCTTCACGGATGGAGAACTCTGCGGCACACAACTGCTGGAATCACAGGGCCAATCGCAGCAATCAAATCGCTCAAGACCAGGAGAGGCTGTGATTCTTGATCGGTAGATCGCGGATCCGCTTCCCGGTGGCAGCGAAGATCGCGTTGCAGAGAGCAGGTGCCGTGGAGGGAACACCCGTTTCGCCCACTCCCGCCGGCGCCGCTTCGCTGGGAACAATATCGACAACGATCTCTTTGGGCGCCTCGCTCATCTTGGCGACGTGGAACGAATCGAAATTCGTCTGCACGGTGCGTCCCTGCTTGAAGGTCAGTTCCCCAAAAACGGCGTGGGAGCAAGCCATGACGGCTGCGCCCTCAACCTGAGCCAACACTCGGTCGGGGCTGACGATCGTCCCGGAGTCGATCGAACACCAAATGCGATCAATACTGAGTTTTCCGTCGCGACTGATCGTGACTTCAACGACGTGGCCGGTGTAACCGAGGAACGATCGGCAGCACGCGATGCCCAATCCACGCCCCTTCGGCAGCGTCTTATGCCGAGCCCAATCAGCGTTCTTCGCGACCCGTCTGACGACGTTCTTTAAACGAGCAATGTCGTAGGGGTACTCTTTGGCCGTTGCGCCGCGATTGGAAAGCTTGGCGGCCTTCAGGTCGATCATGCGATCGTCACCCAAGGCGTCGAGCAAATACTCGAACGGATCGCGGCCAGCGGCGTGAGCCAGCTCATCGACGAACGACGCGACGGCGAAGTTTTGCTGGATGTGGCAGACCGAACGCAACCAGCCGATCCGTGTGTGGGCCTTGGCCCGACACACTTCCAACCGCAAGTTGGGAACGTCGTAGGGCAAATCGGTATGCCCCATTTCGGCTTCAAAACCTGCCGGTCGGTCGGCTGCCTTCGAGAAGGTGGAACCGATGCTGGGATAGGCCACGCGTTGCAACCACGCAACCGGACGCCCGTCGTCGCCCACAGCCGCTTCGCAGTGAATGGCCGAAATGGCGTGATAGTAGTCGTGCTGCACATCGTCTTCGCGGGTCCAAGTCATGTGAACGGGCCGCTTCAATTCGCGCGAAAGCATGGCAGCCTCGACACAGTAATCAGGCTTGCTCTTTCGCCCGAAACCCGAGCCGAGCAACGTGACGTCGACTTCAACCCGATCGTTGGGTATGCCCATGGCTGGACCCACGGATTGCTGAACCGCTTGGGGGTTCTGGGTCGCGGCCCGCAGGTAGCATTTGGTGACTTTGCCGTGGGCGTCCGTGTGCACATCCGCCACCGCGCAGGTCGGTTCCATCGAGGCGTGCGCCAAGTGCGGAACCGAGTAATCGGCTTTGACCACTTTTTTCGCGCCGGCGATTGTCTTCGCAGCGTCTCCCGCAGAGCGCAGAGCGCTCCCTGGTCGATTGACCGATTCCTTCAGCGACTTCGCAAACTGTGCCGTATCGTAGGACGCGTTTGCTCCGTGGTCCCATTCGATCTTCAGCGCCTCTCGACCTTGAATCGCGGCCCAGGTGCTGGTCGCGCAAACGGCCACGCCACCCAACGGTTGAAAAGTTGGCGCGCCTTTGAAACCCGGCAGTTTGATGACCGCGACGACGCCAGCCACCGCTTTGGCAGCCGAGTCATCCAGTGACTTCACCTTGCCCCCGACGACTGGAGGGCGGGCCGCGACGGCAAACACCTGATTGGGCAACCGGGCATCGATTCCATAAATCGCGCGGCCGGTGACGATTTGCGTCAGGTCGGTAATGGGCGCGTCCTTGCCGATATACCTCCACTTGTCACGCGGCTTGAATTTCAGGCTTTTCTTGTCGGGAATGTCCAGCTTGCGAGCGATCTCGACCAGCTCGCCGAACCCCAGCGTTTTGCCAGTCCCTCGGTGTTTGACCTGATGGAGCTCGGCATAACATTCCTTCGGATCGACCTTCCACTGCTGGGCTGCGGCCCGCTCCAACATGGTTCTCGCAATTGCGCCGGCGGTCCGCATGGTGTCAAAAAAGAAGCGGATGCTATTGGAGCCGTCGGTGTTTTGATCACCGAGCCGCTTGTCCCCTTGCGCCTGTCGAATGACCACCCGAGACCAGTCCGCCTCCAGCTCGTCGGCCAAAACGCGCGGCAGGCCGGTTCGAATCCCTGTTCCCATCTCCGATCGATGTGCGAGCACCGTGACCGTGCCATCGGGCGCGATGGAAACCCACAAATCCGGTGCGAACGCATCCGCATTCACCTTGGATGCGTCGGCAACTTCCGCGGTGTCGCCCCGACCCACGCGACACATGAGCAACAGTGATCCGGCGGAAAGACCCGCCAGAAAAGTGCGACGGGTGAGCGGATTGAAGACGGCTGTCTCGAGGACTCCGTTCGAGTCCGGGCGGATTTCCGTCTCGAGACGATTCTGCTCGATCAGCTCGCGAAGCGTGAGTTCGGCTGTTGATTTGCTCACTTGCGCAATTCCTTTCCGGCAGCTTTGATCGCAGCGCGAATGCGCGGATAGGTTCCGCACCGACAGATGTTCCACATCTCTGCTTCGATTTCCTGATCGGACGGGTCGTGGTTTTTGCGCAGCAGCGAGGCCGCCATCATCATCTGGCCTGCTTGGCAGTAACCGCACTGAGGCACATTGTGCTGCATCCAGGCTTGCTGGACGGGATGCTCGCCGTGTTGCGAGAGCCCCTCAATGGTCACAACCTTGGAATTCCCCACGTCGCCAACCGATGTGACACAGGATTGAACGGCAGCACCGTCCAGATGAACGGTACAAGCCCCGCACTCGGAGATTCCACAGCCGTACTTCGTCCCGGTGAGGCCCAAGTGATCGCGAAGGACCCACAGCAACGGAGTCTCGCCGGGGACGTCCTTCAATTCATGGTCTGTGCCATTGACATTGATTTTTGTCACGGTCGCATTAGTCACGGTCGCAACCTCCAACCCGAGTCACGAAATGTCGAGATCCCAATTTCGGAACACGGACTCAACTAACAAAGGGTCACTCGAAAGTCTGCTCCGCGCGGCGTCGAGCCGCTGCATACTCCTCCGGCGTGTCGATGTCTGCCATCTTTTCGGGCGAGACCGAAAACTCCACTTCCACGACGGCGGCGCGATCGACCAGGAAATTGATTCCCTGGTCGGCTTTCAACAACTCTATTTGACTGGCCATCGACCAGGGAAACAACACCGGATGACCTCGCCGCCCCTGAAAGTTGGGCACGATCACGCGATCGGGTTCCCGCCCGGCGTCATGGCGTTCGGCTTCGCCCATCAGGGGATCGATCAGATTGCTGGAGATTCCTGGAATATCCGCCGGACACACGAAGAAGCGATCGTGGGGCGTAGGCGAATAATGCTCAGAGAGGTGTTTCAAGCCCAGCAGGCAGGAGGCCTTCATGTCGGCTGGGTTGTCCGCCGCCACGACATCGACGTCATGGGAATGGCAAATCTGCTTGACTGCCGGGTCCGCATCGGTCCGAATGATGATGACGGTTCGCTGAACGCGGGATGTAGTCCAAGCCTTTAGAACGTGGGCGAGCAGCGTGGAATTTGCGTCTCCGTCTCTGCGCCAGGATAACAAGAGCTTCGAGCGGCCCATTCTTTCACTTCGCCCCGCCGCGGGGATAATAGCATAAGAGCGTGATGGTCGACTCATCGACGGGCTCTCTGAGTGCACTGCGAGTAAAAACGACAAGCGATCGAGAAAGAAGATGAGTTACGATATTGCCGAACATTTGCGGGTCGCGGCCGACTTACTCGAACACGATGAATCGTTTGCGACAGTGACCCTGTTGTCGATTCGCGGCAGCGCTCCTCAGATCGCCGGCGCCAAGGCAATTGTAACCGATCAAGGAATCGTTGCCGGGACCGTCGGCGGAGGAAAGATCGAAAACGCCGCGATTGAATATGCGAAGAAGGCGTTATCGAAGTGTGACGGGCCCGCCACCGTCGTCGAAACCTGGAATCTCCAGACACAAATCGGCATGACTTGTGGCGGAGAGGTCACCCTGTCTTTTGAGTTCCATCGGCGGGCCGCCTGGCCAATCGCGGTGTTTGGCGCCGGACATACCGCCCAAGAACTCGTCCCGTTGTTACTCAAACTTAACTGTCAGGTCACGTGTATCGATTCGCGAAACGACTGGATCGGAAAATTTCACGACCACCCCCGGCTCTGCAAGCGATGCGTTTCCGAGCCTAAGTCGGTGCTTCCGGAGCTGGCCAGCAACACGTTCTTTGTTTTGATGAGCAAGGGCCACGCCACCGATCTGCCGGTGCTGGCCGAAATCCTTCGCTCTCGCACGGCTCCCTATGTGGGGGTGATTGGCAGTGCGCAGAAGGCGAGCGTCCTGCGGCGAGACCTAAAGCAATTGGGAATCGACGCGGCTCGCATCGACAGTTTTCATTGCCCCATTGGATTGCCGCTGGGCAACAACACACCGGCCGAAATTGCGATCAGCGTCGCGGCACAGCTGATTCAAGTTCGGGACAAGCTTGGCGTGTTCGACCACAGAAGCAAATCGTTTTAGTCGCCGGGCGGCTCCGGGCTCTTGGCAACGATGGGCCCTGCGAACGGTGATGACCGTGCGTCACTTGCCTTTTCGATGCTTATCGAACCACGTGACGATGTACAGAATCTTTGCCACATGGTGGCTGGGTCGGGCTTGAATTCCGTGCGGTTCGTCTGGGACACGGACGAGAACGGTTTCGAGGCCCAGCAGTTTGAGCGCTTGATAGTACTGCTCGGAATCGGACATCGGCGTGCGATAGTCGGCCTCGCCGGTCAAAACCATCGTGGGCGTTTTGACATTCTTGACGACAGACAGCAGCGATCGCTTCTCGTAGTGGGCGACGTTATCCCAGGGCAGGCCCGGGAACCAGTACTTGTAGATCCAGCCGCCGATGTCAGACGTGAGCACGAAGCTGTACCAATTGATGACCGGGTAAACGGTGACGGCCGCGCGGAACCGAGTCGTGTGACCGATGACCCAACAGGTGAGCACGCCGCCGCCGCTGCCACCGGTGACGTAGAGTTGTTGCGGATCGGTGTAACCCTTGGCGAGCACCGCGTCGACGCCTGAGTTCAAGTCGGCGAAATCGTCGCCCGGATAAGCGTGGTGGATGAGGTTCCCGAATTCGCCGCCGTAGCTGGTGCTGCCTCGCGGATTGGTGTAGAGCACGACGTAGCCGCGCGCCGCCATCAATTGTTTTTCCAAATCGAAGCGATCACCGTAATTGGCGAACGGCCCGCCGTGGATCTCGAGGATCAACGGATACTTCTTCTTGGCGTCGAATCCGGGCGGCTTGAGAATCCACCCCTGGATCTTGCGATGGTCTTTCGAGGACTCATACCAGATCTCCTCGACGTGCCCGAGCTTTCTGCCCGAGAGCAGGCCTTCGTTGACGTGCGTCAGGATCTTGATCTCCGGGGCGCCCTTCGTGCCCGCGGCGATTTCTCCCGGCACATCGGGTCGGGTGTGCGTTGTGGCAAAACTGCCATTCTTCGCGATGGAAAATGTTGCGACACCGCCGTAAGCGCTGGTTGTCGACCCGATGTCTCCCGCAAGTTTCTGAAAATCGCCTTGCAGGTCGGTGAAATAAAGTCCCGTGTTGCCGTGGACGACGGACGTGAAATAGATGCCCTTCCCGTCGGGCGCCCAGCGCGGCGATTGAACGTCGTTATCGAATGTGCCCGAAAGCAGTCGGCTGTCGCTGCCGTCGCGATTCATCACGTAGAGTTGTCGGACCTGATAACCCTGGTAGCGATCATCAAAACCGATGTACGCGATTTGTTTGCCGTCGGGCGAAACTTCGGGACTGGTGTCGGGGCCCTTGCGGCGGGTTAAAGCCTTAACCGAGCCGTCTGCCACCGCGAATTCGTACACCTCGGTATTGAGGGGCTCGCGCTCGAAATCGGGATGACGGTTGGCCGACATCAACAGATATTTGCCGTCAGGCGTCCACACCGCTTCGCTCGATTGGAATGCCAGGCCGCCGTGGTGGAATTTGCCGTCGGAAATCTGTCGGGGCGTGCCGCCGTCGGCCGGAACCACAAACAGGTGGGTGTAGCCTTGCTTGAGATAGCCGGCGCCGTTGAAGCGGTAGATCAGACGATCGATGACCTTGGCAAGTTCGGCCCATTTCGCTCCCTCGGGAGGGGCCGGCATCTGGATCAGATCGGGCCGTTTTTCCGGCACGAACATCGTGAATGAAATCCACCGATCGTCGGGCGACCAGGCGATGCCGGCGGGTTCGGCCGTCAGATTCGTCAGCTTGGCAACCTGGCCCGTATCCATCCAACGGCGGTAAATCTGCGATCCGCCGTCGCGGTTGGAAATGTAGAGGATTTGGCTGCCATCGTGTGACCAGCGCGGAGAGCTGTCGTTGAAATTGCCCGTCGTCAGCGGCCGATGGTTGGTGCCATCGGTGTTGACGATCCAGAGGTTGGAGAGACGCTTGTCGGTCATGATGTCGTTGAACAGGCGGACATAGACGATGCGCTGCCCATCGGGCGATATCTGCGGATCCGTAGCCAACTGAAGATTGAAGACGTCTTGCACAGTCAACGTCTTGAGCGGCGCCTCGGCACGAGACTTTGCGGGAGCGAGCAACGCCAACAAGGCAACAAACCAAAGGGGCACGATCGCCGCGCGCATGATGCAGGCTCCTGGATGAATGAGATCCCACTGGCTCGAAAAAGGCCGGCTACCAAGGGATCTTTGCTGACACGATTGCTGAGCGAGTGCGAAATGGGATTATCGCACGGCTAGAGTCGCTTTGCATGCGCCGAATTTGGCACCGGGCGGGAAAACCGCGGGCGTGCTGCGTGGTGTCGATCAGCACACTTCGGTCGAGCGACGGACCTCGCGAGTTTCCGTCGATTACACTTCCGCGAGCCGCTGGGTCGAGTCGCCAAACTGCTTCGGGTGAATTCCGCACTTGTCGAGCATCGACAGGTAGAGGCTGCACATTTTGCGATTCGGTTTCTCGCGGTAGTCCAGGACGCGGCCGCCTCGAATTTGCTGGCCGGCTCCGCCCAGCAGCACGACCGGCAAGTTTGTGGCGTCGTGGCCGCCGGTCAGCATGCTCGAGCAATACAGCAACATCGAATTGTCGAGCAGGCTTCGCTCCCCTTCTCGAATCGAATCCATCTTCCGCGCGACGTAGCCGACCTGTTCCAAGAAGAACTGGTTCACCTTCAGCCAGTCGGCGGTGTCCGAGTGCGACAGCAGATGGTGGATCATGTAGTCGACGGAGAGATGCGGAAACCGCAGCGAGCTGTGATCGTTGTTCAACTTCAGCGTGCAGACGCGCGTCGCGTCGGTCTGAAAACCGAGCACCAGGATGTCGCACATCAGCCGCATATGGTCGGCGATGTTCTGGGGAATGCCTTCCGGGGGACGCGGGACGTTGGGTTTGTCGAGCGTCGGCCGCCAGCCCTCCAGCGTCCCTTGCTTGCCGGCGTGTTCGATCCGCTGTTCGATTTCCCGGACAGAGTCCAAGTATTCGTCGAACTTGCGCTGGTCGGACGAACTGATATTGAGCCGAAAACTCTTGGCGTCGGCGAGCACGGCATCGAGCACGCTGCGGTCGCCGCGCCCGACTTCATCTTTGAACAAACGGTCGAACGCCAGCGACGGATACAGTTCCAGCGGCGTCGGCGTGGTCGGCGAACTCCACGAAATGTGCGAGCTGTAAAGCATCGAGTAATTCTTGTGGACCGATGGGTTCGACTTCTCGCAGCCGAGCACCAGGCTGGGCACTTTGGTCGATCGCCCGTGGCGCTGAGCCACCAATTGGTCGATGCTGGTGCCGGAACGGATCTCGCCGCCCGATGCCAGCGGCGCCCCCGACAGCAAGTTGCCGGTCTGCGAGCTGTGAATGTTTCCCTTCAGCGCCTCGGCGTTGAACAGTCCGCGGATGACGAGCATCTTTTCGCGGAAGTCGGCAAGCGGCGTGAGCACCTTGCCGAGCTGCATCTGTTTGCCGCTGCCTTTGGCCCACCACTCTTTGCTGTGAAAGCCGTTGCCCGAAAACAAGACCGCCAGTCGCACGGGGGCCTGGCTCGCGGGACTCGAAGGCCGGGTCGCATCGCCCCACACGGCAAACGACTCCATCCAGGGCAGCGCCATCGAGACGCCGACGCCACGCAGGAAAGTGCGACGAGAGAAGTGGTGCATGTTCATGATTGTGCGATGATCTCGGGTTCGAGATTCGATGTCCAGATCCACTTTAACTGGTTCGACACTGAGGGTGGCAGGCGACGGGTGGCACTGGCGGCTCGCCCGCCAGTGTTCGCTTTTTGCGCATTCAAATTTCACTGGCGGACGAGCCGCCAGTGCCACCCATCCATTTGGCGTTTTCGGTCACTAGGGAGATTCCACAAATTGAGCGTCTCTGCCGCGGATTTCTCGAAACTGGCGGCTCTGGAGAATCGTGTCGATCGCCGCGGAGAAACGGTAATTGCTTGCCTTGAGCCGTTGCTGCATCTGGGCCAGCAGCGGTTCGTCGGAAAGTTGAATGCCGCGGCCCAGGGCATAACCGAGAAGCTTCCGGCAAAACTGGTGCACAAAGACCTCGCGGCGGGTCACGCCGAGGTAGTCTCGCAAACCTGTGAGGCCGTCGATTGCCTTTCCGTCGGGAAGTTGGGTCTTGGTGTCGATCGGGCGGTCGCCAAGATCGCGCCGTCGAAAGCGGCCGATGGCGTCAAAGCCTTCGAGTGCGAAGCCGAACGCGTCGAACTTTTGGTGACACGACGAGCAGCGGGTATCGCTGACGTGTCGCTCAACCAGTTGACGCACCGTGAGTCCATTCGTCGCCTTTTCGTTTTCGGGAAGTTGCGGAACGTCCTTCGGCGGCTTCGGCAGCTTCTCGCCCAAGAGCACTTCGCTCACCCAGTTGCCCCGCAAAATGGGGCTGGTGCGCGATGCTCCTGCTTGTTTCGCGAGCGTCGTCGAAAGCCCCAGGATGCCGCCGCGGCCGTACCGGCGCATTCCCTCAACGCGGCGCCAACCGTTCGTGCTCGAGACAGTTGGAGACGGCGCGGCATCCGAGGGCGTCTTATTGGCGATGCCGTAAAACCTGGCCAACCGCTCGTTGACGAAAGTATGGTCGGCATCAAGCAGGCTGAGCACCGACGCGTCGCGTTGGAACAAGTCGGCGAAGAACAGGATCGACTCTTCGTACATGTCTCCGCGGAGTTCGGCAAACTCCGGGAAGAACTTCTCACTCTTCTCGGACAGCGAATCGAAATCGTAAATATGCAGCCACTGGCAGGCGAACTCGGTCGCCAAGCGTCGCACCCGCGCATCGACGAGCATCCGCCGGGCCTGCCTCGCCAGCACGTCAGGCCTGTGCAGCGTTCCGTTCGCTGCCGCGGCACGGAGTTCAGCATCGGGCTGCGACGACCAGAGGAAATAGCTCAACCGGCTGGCAAGCTCCCAGTCGGAAACGGGCGCCGCATCGGGCCCAGCCGGCGCCGTCTCGCGCCGATACAAGAAGGCGGGCGAAATGAACACGCGTGCCAACGCAAACCGAAACGCCTCGTCGTGCGAAAGCCCTTGTTGGCGCAGCCGGCGATACAACCCGCGCAGTTCCTTGGATTCCGACGTCGTCAGCGGGCGCCGGTACGCGCGAGCGGCGAAGTCGATCAGCGCGTCGACCTGTTTCGGTTCGGCATCGACGAGGGCCTTCTTGAACGCGGTCGCTCGGTCGTTGATCGGTCTGCGCATCGGCTCGAAGACTTTGGGGTCGGCGTCTTGCGACGCGTACTCAAGCAGTTGCAGGAACGCGTCGACGAGCTTCAGCGCATCCCGACTGATGAAGTGCAGTTCGCTCCACAGGCGATCCAGCCGCCGAGTCTCCTCGTCGTTCAGCATCAACCGCCGCAGCGGCTCATCTTCGCGGTAATAGAGCGTGAGCGTGACGACTTCGTCGACGGGGACGATTTTCGTGTAGCAGAGCGCCAACGGAAACACGGCACGGAACTTGTCGAACGACGACTCGATGCGGCGGCGCGCGGCGCTCCCGACGTTCACGACGATCGCCGTCGTCTGGGAGAGCCGTAGGTTATTGGACGTCCACGGGCCGCTCGCCGTGGTCTGTGTCACCGAGATCGGCAGCAATCCGGCGTCTTGTTTCGGCTTGGAGGTCAGCACCTGCAGCTGGACGCTCCCTTCGCGGCCAGTCTGCGGATGCAGCGCGCCGACGGTAACGAGCTCGGTCCCGGCGGCAAGTTCAGCCGGCAGATGGACCTCAATCACCGAAGGAGCCTGAACGCAAAGGCTGGCCCCCTCAATGGCCGAACCGTTGGGATGCTTGCCGAACAAGGCAGGATCGAGGCCGATGTTGCTATTAGGTTCGGCGCCGGAGCGTGCCGCACTGCGGCCCTCGGTCGAAACGCGAGACCACGCACCCACTAACAGCGGACCGCCCAAGGACGCCAACTGCCGATAGAGCGCCGTGTCCGCACTTTTCTCGTCGGAGCCGACCGGCGGGCCACTCATCAACAACTTCTGAACCGCCAGCGCGAGTTGGTGTTTCTCTGCCGGCTGCTCGGCCGCTTGCCAACGAGCGAGCAAAGAACCGGGGGGAACCACCGCGCCGGCTTCACCGCCCTTCACCGGCTCGGTGTAGAAGTGCCACACGCCGGCGTTGCCGAAGCGATCTGCATGAGGATTGCCTGCCAAGATGTTGCCTGACACTTCGCGAGTCAGGCTCCATTCGCGTGGGTTCGGGCCTGTCGTTTTGATGACGAGTTCCACGTCCGTCAGGTCGCACGCATGATTGCCGTCACGCGGATCGATCACGAGCGACACGAGATCGCCCGGTCCGACGCCCAGCGAATCCATCGGCCCGATGATGCCGACCTTGCCCCCCTGGGCGATTCCTTCGGCGAGTCGTTGTCGTGTCGCTCCGCGTCGCACTTCGAGACGCCAGGCGATGCCGTTGCCACACTCGGGGTGGGCGTGGGTCACCTTGCCCTCGATCTGAACGGCTCCGGCGATCGGGCTTCGCCAGCCGATGGCCGCGCACAGCGTCGGCGACGGATGGACGCAGACGGCGTGCGCCTTCATGTTGCCTGGAACGCGGACACTTTGGTCGGACGAATTCGCCAGCAAGAGGGGCGTCGCGTGTGTCCCCCAGCCTTGGACAAAGTCGTAATTTGCCGCGCTCGTCAGCTTGCTGGTGAAGTGATCAAGCTTCTGCGTGGCGCCGCGGCCGATGCAAAGGTAGTCGAGCCAGGCCGTGAGCGAATCGACGTCGACCTGATGGGCTTGCGCGAGTGCTGCGACATCGGTATTGCCCGTCGCCCGGCTGGCCTCAGCCGCTGCGTCGAGCGCCTGGGCTGTGGCGGCGAGCGTTCGAGTGCGCCGGACCGTCATCTCGCGCGTAAAGTCCCGAACGTCCCGCAGCAATAACTCGGGCCGCCCGGGTGCCACCAACCGCGGCCGTTGCCAGACGACGAAATCATCGTCGTTGCCATCGCCGGCGTCGCTCGCGACCAGATACAGCGTCACATCTTTCTGTCCGGCGGCAGGGGCAGAGAGTTTCAATCGCACTTCTTGCGCCGCCGTGAGCGGAGTCACCGGCTCTTGCCAGGCCTTGGGGCCGCCGACTTTGCCAATGTGTCCGACGCTCGTGAATCGCCAGAGCGCCTTCTGCCAGCGATTGATCTCCGCGGCAAGCAGGGTCGAATCTTCGCGTTTGGATGCGCGCCAGTTTGCTCGAAGCGTGTCGAGCAAGAGAGACGGCTCCCGCTCGTTGAGCGTGGCCCAGAGAATGCCCAGATACTTCGCGCTCAATCCGTTTTTCTTGGCCGCCGCGGCGATCGCTTGCTCGACGTCGGTCCCCGCCGTCGATCCGGCGCCGCGCGAGGTTGCCGGCGCGACCCCCAGTGCCTCGGCCACATCGAACGTCGCCGCGAGGTACCGTTCGACGGGAAGTCGGCCACCGTCGTTCGTGTTGAAGACGATTCCCTGCAAGTTGACTCGAGAGGCACCGGCCGTATCGGTGTGTTCCCTGTACAGCGCGCGAATCCGCGCGAGCACGTCGTTCGTCCAATCGCTGCGCGAAGTGGAAGGCGAGAAGCGAAACCCCTCCGGCAGCAGCATCGCATGCTGGGCGATCTCGCGGCCCGCGTCGAAATACTTCGTCAGGAGGGCCGGCGACATGACCAGCGCGCTGCCCGCGTTGGTAAACCCCTCTCCCGCCGCGCCGTCGGTCGGGAACTCGCGGGCCGGATTCAATTCGGCTCCCGTCAGATCGCGGATCGTGTACGTGTATTCGGCATTGCTCAGTCGCCTCAGCACGACTGGCCCGGGATCACCCGCGCTCGCCAAGGCCTCGGCCTGCAGATAACGCTCGACCCAACCGCGGAGCCTTTTGCGTTGCTCGGCCGAGGGCTGCTTGGAGTCCTTCGGCGGCATCTCGCCGTTGTCGAGCATCTCGGCAACTTTGAGCCAGACCTTTGTGCCTCGGCGCACGTCCTCCAGTCTCGAAAACTGCTCCAGGTCCAAATCGCCTTTTTGTTTCGACGTCGAATGGCAGTTGAGACAGAGTTGTGCCATCAACGGCCGAATCTCATGCGTGTACTCAGAGCCGATTGCGTCGAACAGATTGCGATCGCCGGCGCTCTGTTTGTTCGCGAGACGAGCGTGAATGTCGGACGTGGTCGCCGGCCCGTCAGCCGCGAGCGCGGCCCATCCGGCCGTTCCAATCGCCAATAGGAACAGCCAGCACGCAAGTTGCTGGTGGCGAATCCGTGGGGACGCCGCGCGCATGGGATTCAAAGACGAACCTTTGGGAGGGAACTTGACCACTCTTCGCATGAGGCAGGCACCGGGCGTCGATCAAATCGATCGGTGGGCTGGGCCAATCGGGCGGCAGGCGGACGGAAGGTATCAGGCGGTGCAGGTCTTGGTGTGGGCTCTTCTCAGTGTCCCCCACGGCGCGTGGCGAATCAAGAGACGAAGACGCCGTGTGGGGTTTGTGACGACAGAGTTTGCCTTTCTCTGCCTCGTGTTTTTGTGATCGCGCGACGCTCCGCCGACGCCATTGTGCCGCCTCACGGCGCGGGGTACAGTTTTCCTCGTTGGTGGGATCCCGCGCAAAGGTCGCGCGCGGTGTCGTGGCAAGAATTCTGCATCGAGGAAATCGCCATGTACGACATGAAGCATCTGACGAAGCTCAAAAAACTCGGCGAGTTGGCTCCCGAGGCCTTTAAAGGATTCGTCGCATTCGACGAGGCGGTATTCAAAGGCGGGGCCATCCCCCTAAAATATAAGGAGCTGATGGCCGTGGCGGTGGCGCTGACCACGCAGTGTCCTTACTGCATCGAAATCCATGCCAAAAAGGCCAAGAGC
>Ga0210393_10001927_pt1 | contig 17225 bp, 10 predicted proteins | sample IncBWC27OmetaG_FD_160068 | JGI IMG/M metagenome (GOLD analysis project Ga0210393, IMG submission 160068) | Forest soil microbial communities from Barre Woods Harvard Forest LTER site, Petersham, Massachusetts, United States - Inc-BW-C-27-O ... | reverse complement strand
CGAGCGTTGGCTTGTTTGACGTGTCGCCGGATGGAAAACTCGCCGCATTTCCCACCCTGGAACACTCCGGAGAGCACAAAGAAATGCTTGCCGTGGTGGAAACTGATGGGGGTAAGGCCCCAAGGCTCGTTGATTTTGAACGCCCCCGCTTTGGTCTGCTGCACTTTTCACGCGATGGCAAGGGCGTGATTTATCCCGTGCGTGAAAATGGCGTCGACAACCTTTGGCTGCAACCGCTTGATGGTTCCAAAGGCAAACAGATTACGGATTTCACGTCCGAACACATTTTCGATTTTCACTGGTCATTTGATGGAAAGCAGCTGGCTTTGGTGCGGGGTCATACGGATGCGGATGTGGTTCTTATCCGCGAAAAAATCGACTGAGTGAGCCGATCAAATCAATTAAAAAGGCGGCCATCCCTGGCCGCCTTTATTCGAATTGTTAATTGCGAAGTGGTTTATGCACCCTTCACGTTCTCGGCCTGCCAGCCCTTGGGGCCTTTGACCACGTCAAACTGCACCTGCTGACCCTCCTGCAGACTGCGGAAGCCGCTTGCCTGAATGGCCGAGAAGTGCACAAATACATCCTCGCCGTTTTGGCGGCTGATAAAACCGTAGCCTTTGGCGTCGTTAAACCACTTCACTGTTCCTGTTTCCATGGTGTTGCAATGTTCCTTTGTTTGATATAGCGCTCTAACTTTGGAAGGGTTCTGCAGCAGGCAGGTCACGCGCTGGTAAGCGGAGAAACTGGGTACTGCGAGGAACTCTAAAGTCAAACGCAGCTGAATTGTATTTCAAGCACTTCAAAATTGGTACAAGAATTCTTTACATTGACGCCAAATGCCTTGTTTTTAATAATTTACACGGCCTCGTCTGGGAGCGCGATTTGCCATCCCAACGCAAAAGATACATTATCGGAAGATGCGATTGCGTGGTGCTGTGGTCATCCTGGCGCTCCTCATGCTAATGCTCCTGGCTTCGGCTTCGGCGGGCATTATCGAGGACGTCCGGGGAGCACTCGGCCAAAATAGTTTTCCAACGGCCGAGGCGGAACTGAAGGCCTACCAGGCCAGGAACGGCGTAACTCCTGAATACATTGAGGCCTACTCGTGGATGGCGCGGGCCGCGTTTAGCGCTCGCGACTATGACCAGGCGGCGGCGTACGCGAAACAGACGAGTGCCCTGGCGGCCGAACAACTCAAGACGCGTGCGCTGGATGCCGAACCCCACCTTCCCCTCGCTTTAGGCGCGGCCATCGAAGTACAGTCGCAAATCTTAGCTACTCGCGGACAGCGCACCCAGGCCATCGCGGTTTTGCAGAGCGCACTGCGGACCTATGGCAATACCTCAATCCGGGCGCGGCTCCAGAAGAATCTCAACCTGCTCTCGTTCGAGGGTAAAGTGGGGCCTGCGCTTCGAGGCGAGCAATTTCTGGGATCGAAACCGCCTTCGCTGACGCAGCTCAAGGGTTCGCCTGTGCTGCTGTTTTTCTGGGCGCACTGGTGTGGGGACTGCAAGGCTGAGGCGCCGATCATCACACAACTGCGCTCCGAATTTGCACCGAAGGGACTAACTGTCCTCGGTCCCACCAGGCTGTATGGGTATACGGCCCAAGTTGAACATGCTTCGGCCAGTGACGAACTCGCCTACATCGACGCCGTACGCCACCGCTTCTACGCCGGGCTGCTGGACATGCCGGTTCCCATCAGCACTTACAACTTCGACGCGTATGGCGCGTCGACTACCCCTACGCTCGTGCTGCTTGACCGGACGGGCAAGGTGGCGATGTATCATCCGGGGGCGCTGCCCTACGACCAGTTGCGGGCGGAGATTAGAAAAGTCGTGGACCAATAGACACTTCTCAGGAAGTCTGGACTTCCCTCAGCTCTCCCGTCCTAACGTCGTAAACAAAGCCACGCACCGGGATGTACTTTGGAATCCAGGGATGGGATTGCACCCGGCGTACTTGCTGCCGGACGTTCTCTTCCAGATCGTCAAACGCATGGAACTGCGCAGGCGCACCGAAAGGTGTTCCCATTTTTTCCGTCAGCCTGCTCTTGAGTTCGTGTTCCTTTACCTTCAATAGGCCGCAATCGGTATGGTTGATGATGATGAATTCCTGGGTGTCGAGCAGGTGATGCGAAACGATGAGCGAGCGCAATGCGTCCTCGGTGGCGATGCCTCCCGCATTGCGGATCATGTGCGCGTCCCCGGGATGCAAACCCAGGCAGCGCTCGAACAAAATTCGGGAGTCCATGCATGCCAGCACGGCCACCTTCCGCCTCGGCCGCACGGCCAGATCTCCGAGATCAAAGTTTCTTACAAATTCCTCGTTGGCTTTGAGTAGTTCGTCGGCGACTGACAATTCTTCGTCCTTTCAACAACGTCTCCCGCTGGTTGTTTCCCTAGTTTAACCGCTACAATCGCCCCGTGAACATTGACGACACGATCGTCGCCATTGCGACTCCGCCCGGGCGCGGAGGAATCGGTGTGGTTCGCCTGGCTGGGCCACGGGCGCGCCAGATCGCCGAGCCGATGTTACATCTGAGACACAACCTGGAAGCGGGCCGGGCAGTTTTCGGAGAGCTTGTCGAAGCGCCTGGGGCAAATAGTCCTGTCTCAAGTCCGACCGGAGTGCCCGGCTCACACGAATCTCGTATTGACGAAGTGGTTGTCACGTACTTCGCCAAGCCGCACTCCTATACCACCGATGACATTGTGGAGATCGCCGCCCACGGATCTCCGGTAGTGCTCGGACACATTGTTGAGATGTGCATTACGGCGGGAGCGCGCTTGGCCGAGCCGGGCGAGTTCACCATGCGCGCGTTCCTCAATGGCCGCATCGATCTGGCGCAGGCTGAAGCGGTCCGTGATCTGATCGACTCGCAGACGCTCTACCAGGCGAAGGTTGCCGCGCAGCAGCTTGAGGGTGCACTTTCCCGGCGTCTTCAGCCCGTCAAGAAGAATCTGGTCGAGTTGATCGCTGTGCTCGAGGCTGGCATCGACTTCGCGGAGGACGACGTTTCAGTCATGCCTGATCAAGTAATCCTCGAACGTATTTCTGCGGTGGGTGAACGGCTCAAGGAACTTGCCGCCAGTTTCGCCTACGGCAAGATCGTGCATGAAGGATTGACCCTCGCCATCGTTGGCCGGCCCAACGTCGGGAAGTCAAGCCTGTTCAACCGCCTGGTCCAGCGCGAACGCGCCATCGTCACGTCGACCCCAGGAACCACCCGGGATCTGGTGAGCGAGACGGTCGCCATCGGAGGCATTCCCATTCAATTGGTCGACACTGCCGGAATCCGGGAGGCACTCGACGAGGCGGAGTCCATCGGCATTCGCAAATCCATGGAAGCTCTGGCCGATGCCGATCTGATCCTGATTGTGCTGGACGCGTCGCAGCCAGCTTCAGTGGACGAAGAACTGCTGCGGCACGCGCAGCAACGTCCCGCAATTATTGTCGAAAACAAGTGCGACCTGGCCGCCAGGTCAATCGCCAGCCGATTGTCTTCGAAGGCTCGCGTCTCTGCTCTCACCGGCGAAGGGATTCCCGAACTGCAATCGGAAATTTTGAGGCACCTAGGCAGCGAAACCGGAGCACAGGCCGAAGCCGGATTCCTCACCAACGTCCGCCATCATGGGCTTGTGCAAGACTCTCTAGTCGCCCTCGACGCTGCCACCGGAGCAGTCGCCGCCAAAGTACCGCACGAAATGCTGCTGCTCGATCTCTACAACGCGCTCAGACCACTCGACGCCATCACGGGAGCAACCACGACCGATGACATTCTGAACCTGATCTTCAGTACCTTCTGCATTGGAAAATAGAGTTACTTCGGTCTGGTCCTTCGTTCCGCAGGCCAGTTCGTCAGCAACCTGATGGAGGTCGACTTGGTATGGTCGGTGGTTTGACTACTTGCAACAACGTCGGCCCATCCGCGCCAGATTCCTGTGGTTACTTGTTCGCGAGCAAGTCTTTGATCGTGGAATCAAAAACGGCATAGGGGACGGCGCCCACGATTCGAACTCCCGCGATTTCGGTTTTATCCGTCTTGCCGATAACGAAGCTCGGGGTGCCGCTGATACCTAAAGTGCCAGCGTCGGCCGCGTCCTTCTTAATCGCCTCGGTGTACTTCTTGTCACTCAGGCACGTGTTGAACGCGGTCATGTTGAGGTTGGTTTTCTCGCCGTATTTCAGGATGGACGCCGGGCCCAGGTCGGTGGCAGTGTCGAGCATCATGGCATCGCGCATTTCCCAGAATTTGTGTTGGTCTCCTGCGCAACGCGCGGCCATCGCGGCACTGGGGGCGTTGGGATGGAAAACCAGTGGCAGATCGCGGCTGACGAAACGCACTTTGCCGGTGTCGATGTATTCCTTCTTCAACTGGGCGAAGCTGGCGGTTTCGAAGCTGCGGCAGAACGGACACTGATAGTCGGTGAACTCGACCATGGTCACGGGAGCGTCGTCGCGTCCCATGGAGTACCAGCCAGCGCCCACGCTCATCTTAACGTGCTCGGTGGGTGCTGGCGCGGCAGGAGCGGCCGCGGCGGCACGCGTGGCGGGCGGGTTCGATAGCAACTGATGGATGGATTTCAGTTCGTTGAGGATGGCGTCGGCTTGATCGCGAGTCATGCCTTCCGGCATGTTGATGGTGACCGACTCGGCCTTGACCCTTTCGCTCTTCACCGGTTCGGACTTGGCAGGCTTTGATGATGGCGCAACTTTGGAGGGAGCCGCTTTGGCCGGAGCCGAATCCTGATTGGACGGCTCCTGATTGCCTGAAGGTGAAGCAGTCTGTGCCAACGCTACGGCACTGCACAACAGTCCTGCTAAGACAAATCTACGCATACTGCTCCTCGTGACTTACTCAAAATGATGTGGCAGGTGCGACTGCTGTTTTGCGGTCGCGCCCGCCACCGTTTCTAGTTTTCGCTACTGACAAACATGACTTCCATTGCAGACGTGGCCAAAGCCGCAGTCGGAATTCGCTAGGCAATGCTGCCCGACGTTACAGGCCGAACAACTGCCTCCGCCGCAGTCGACGTCGGTTTCGGTCCCGTCTTTTTGATGGTCGAAGCACTGGCTAGTCACGCAAGTGAACGAGGTAGCGTCGCAGGCGTTGCTCGCGCAGTCTCTATCGAGTTGGCAAGCCAGGCCGACGTTGCAGGCGCCACAAATGCCGCCGCCGCAGTCGATGTCGGTTTCCAGGCCGTCTTTTCTATGGTCGGTGCACTGACTAGCCACGCACAGGAGGGATGCAGCGTCGCAGGCATTGCTCGCGCAATCGCTATTGACGCCACAATGGTTCCCATTGGCGCAGGTCGCACAGGTACCGCCGCCGCAGTCGATGTCAGTTTCGGCGCCGTCTTTTCTCTGGTCCGTGCACTGAGTGCTAGCACAGGTGCCCGATACAAAGTCGCAGGCGTTGGCCGAGCAGTCGGTGTTGGCTTTGCAACCCTTCCCGACGGCGCAGGTACCACAAGTGCCGCCGCCGCAGTCGATGTCGGTTTCGGCACCGTCTTGTCTCTGGTCCACGCACAGACTACTCACGCACTTGGACGTTAAAAAATCGCAGGCGTTGCTGGCGCAAGCGACGTTGTTGGAACAAGGCCCTCCGACCGGTTGGCCCACGCAGGCGCCGTTGTTGCAAGTTTGCCCGCTGATGCATGCGTTGCCGCAAACACCGCAGTTGAGGGCATTGTTGTTAAGGTTAACCTCGCAGCCATCTGCCGGGTTTTGATTGCAATCCGCGAAACCGGGATTGCAGGATTGGATGGCGCAAATTCCTTGCTGACAGCTAGCCGTATCGTTGTTGGTGCGGCACACATTGCCGCAAGATCCGCAGTTGTTGGGGTCGGTCTCCAAGCTTTCACAAACGCCGTTGCAGAGAGTCTGCAAAGGCCCGCAGGCAGGCGCGACGCAGAAGCCGGCGGTGCAGGTGTTGCTCAAGCATTGCGAGGCGGCGACACAGGCGGCGCCATTCGGCAAAGGCGCTGTGCACTGGCCCGAGGCGCAGATAGTACCCTTTGTGCAGACATTGCTGCACTGGCCGCAGTTATTGGGATCGCTTCCGGTGCTGGCACAAGCGCCGTTGCAATAGGTCTGTCCGGCGCCGCATGCGGCCGGGCAGGTGCCGTTGCTGCAGGCTGCGCCGCTGGGGCAGGTGGTTCCGCAGGCGCCACAGTTAGAGGGATCGGTGGCAGTGGTGGTGCAAGAGCCGCTGCAGGATGTTCCGACGCAGGCGTCGGTGTCACCTGTGGCCTGCATTTTGTATTCGACGAGCAGGTTGGCATCCGCCCCGGTGTTGGAAGCACAGGTAGAACCGGTGCGCAGGGACGCCTGCAGTACATCGCCAGCAGCAAAAGTCATGACCATGGCACCGGTGTCGGACCAGTTCTGGCCTGGAGTTAGGACCAAGTCCTGCCCTTTGGTGCCGTTGGTCAGGCGAAAGACAGCAGCCGGACAAGCCGCTCCGGTGGCTGTCTTTGCGACCGCTGCAACGCGTAGAACGGTAATCGCCTGATCGAGGGTGAACTGGCCGCCCATCCAGGTGCCGGTGAGATTGCCGGGATAGAACGATGGAAAGATCATGCGCGCGTTGGCGTCGCCGGTTGCGCCTTGCGGGCCGATTGGGCCGGCCGGGCCTGTGGCTCCGTCGATTCCGGGTGCGCCGGGAGCACCGTTGGTACCGTTTGTGCCGTTCGTTCCAGGTGTACCCGGGGCACCGTTGGTGCCGTTTGCGCCGGGAGCACCGTTGGTACCGTTTGTGCCCGCCTGTGCCATCAGCGTCCAATTGCTACTATCGCTGGCCGGGTCTGTAGCTCCGGCATTGATTTGGATGGCGACATAACTCGAGCCGTTGGTGTCGGTCACCACATCATTCAGGTTGTAGCCTGCGTTGATATTAAGGACAAACGGTCCCCGGACGTTGAAGCCGCTGCCGTTGGTGCCGTTGGTTCCCGGTGGTCCTTGAGCCCCGGGAAGTCCCATCGATCCCTGGGCTCCCGTGGCCCCGGTCGCGCCGGTACTGCCCGTGAGTCCGATTGGTCCAACAGGACCAACCGCACCCGTGTTGCCGGGTGCTCCAGTCGGGCCGCTGGGGCCAGTGGCTCCGGTGTTGCCCGGGTTTCCCTGTGGACCTTGGGGTCCAAGCGCCCCGGTGTTACCCTGCGAACCAGTTGCGCCCGCAGCTCCCGCTTGTGCCATCAGCGTCCAACTCGGGTTCGAGTCCGGAGTGGCGCCGCCTGCGGGAATCGCTACCGTCGCATTGTAGGTCGAGCCGTTGTAGGTGACCACATCGTATGCAGCATAGGTGGCAGAGTTGTCGAAAACGTTGCGGAACTTGAAGCCGGTTCCGTTGGTGCCATCGGTTCCGTTCGTTCCCGCTGGTCCTTGAACCCCGGTAAGCCCCATCGATCCCTGGGCTCCCGTGGCTCCGGTACTGCCCACTGGCCCCTGCGGTCCAGTGTTGCCGGTGCTGCCCTGCGGTCCGACTGCTCCTGTTGCCCCGTTAGCTCCCATGAGTCCCGTTGCCCCGGTCGGTCCAATTGGTCCGGCCGCGCCGGTATTGCCGGTCGTGCCCTGCGGACCTTGGGATCCCGTGGCTCCGGCCGATCCAGTGTCGCCCTTGGGCCCGATTGGCCCGATAGCACCGGTGTTGCCGGTCAAACCTTGTGGGCCCTGCGGGCCTTGCGGTCCGGTCGCACCGGCGGGGGCGTTGAGGACGATTTCCAGCTCAGGCTGATGAGAGGTGAAAACGCTTTCCTTGGAATCGAAGGAGAAACTGCCGGTACTCGTGGTCGTGGCCAGAGCGATACCGTTGTTGGCGATAGTCCCATTCTGCCAGCCCTGCACCAACGAAGTGATGTCAACCAGAACGAACTGGTTGACCTGGTTGACCGCGACGGGGTGGCCTCCAGTAGCCGAGGCGCCAAGCGCCGGCGCATTGCTGAACGTGAGCGTGCTCTCAGACCAGGATTTGTTCAACTGGTAGACGTCAAAGCTGCCGTTGGCAACCAAGGCATCGACGAACAGGCGCAACGTGGCCTTGTTGACGGTCGACCCAGTGGGCACAGTTTTTAGATTGAACTGGAGGTAGGCATTATTGCCGCCTGTCTGCACCACGAGCAGGATGGCGCTGCCGTAGTTTGTGCCGGTGGTGTTATGAGCAGAACTCGAATAGGTGTCGGCGCTGGGGGGCGCGGATTGCGCCAGGACTGCGGAGGACAGAAGAAGCAGAACTGCGGCCAGACCAATACACGTACGTTTCATGTGGGCATCCTCTCAGCGCTGTGCGCCGGCGACCTAAACTCACATCAGTTCAGGGAGCCAGTCCGCCCGCTGAGGAAGTCCCACTACTAGAACCGCGTGTTCGACGAAGGGCACGCGCGACTGTCAGCCATCAGCATTCCCTTTAAGAAGGGGCGCTGACGGCCAGAGGAACAGTAAGTGCTTCGTGGAATGGTGTCAAGGTAAAACTGCGATGCTGTGAAGAAGAGCTTGACCAATTCGGAACAGTTCGCAATTGTTTGCACAATGTAAAAGCTAACCGGAAGAATTCAATGTTTGGCGCAAACGTTTAAACTGAAGAAGTCATGACCGCTCAGACTTTGAACTCCCTCCGAAGCTGTGCGTTCGCTCACAGGAATAAACGGAAAGAGCCAGCGCTACCCTGCGTAGATCGGCTGCGGCCGTTCCATACAGTAAACCTGTATAGGTCGTTCATCGTCTGCCGTGCGGTTGGTCGAGCAAAAAAACCGGGATCCTTCTGCGGATCCCGGCATGGAGATTCTTACTTCAGATTTGATGACTGAGACCGCCTTCGATTGCGATCAGCGTCCCGGCTTTGTGGTAAACGAGCTGCTCCCAACCACCGCAAAAAAGACGCCGCAATCTTCGGGACTTGAGGATTGCGGCGTTTTTGCTCGGCAACTTACTTAATTGTTACGGCCAGACCCACTGAGGGAATGCCGTTCGCAACCACCTCAACGGTGCTCGCACCGGTCTCGATTGTCGCGGGGATATCAAACCGCGCGCTAACCAGCTTCGACCCGGTTGCGATGCCCATTGTGCTGAAGGTATGAGTCTTCGCGTAGAAAACGTGCCCGGTTGAGTTATTGGTAATGCGTACCAATGGAAAATTGGTCGCGCTTTGATTGTCGTCACCGTAGTAGGAACACTGGGTGAGTCCGTTGAACTGAGTCCCGCCAATCGCGTTGTTCAGACTGCCGTGGGTAAGGGTAGAGGCCAGGTGAGTGATGACAGGGCGCCACGCGGTATTGTACGTGCCCGCCGCCGTGTAGATCTCCACCTCCGATACGCCGGGGCTTGCGAACTGAGTGAAGAGAATCTGACCTGTCGGAAGACAGACCATATTTCCTTCGAAAGAAGTGTAACTGCTGGCGTTGGGCGGGGCAGGAACCGCATTCAAGTTGGTGCCGTCCCACTCGAAGAACTTCACACCATTCGCAAAAATCCCTGGACTGGTATCCAAGAGAACGTTGCCGTCCGGCAACACCGCTCCCGGAGCATCCGCCATGTCGAGGCCTCCGCCGAAAGACGGTGCAGTGGTAAATGTGTTGGTTGAGGAGTTATAGATGGCATTGCTGGTAGTGGCTCCGCCCCAGAACACGGTACCATCCGGTCGCAAAATTCCAGGCCCTAGTTCATGCGAACCGGGATCAACCAGGTTCACGACGGTGGAAGGGCCAGCCGACCAAGTTCCTGTAGTCGTGTCGTAAATCTCGGAGCCCTTGGGGCAGCAAGTGCCGTTGACGTAGGCATCGACCGTGATGATGTTGCCATCCGGCAAAAGGGTCCAGCCTTCTTCATCATTCTCATCGTGCTTGCCGGTTCCCGTAGCCGTCCAAGTGATCGGACTTTGGCTAGTCAGAATGGCTTGCTGAGTGGTGCAGCAGTTAGCCAGCATGAACTTGCCGTCAGGTAGAACAATTCCGGAAGCATCCCCGATGGTGGTCCAGCCCGTAGGCGCGGCGACTGAAGACCAGGTGTTTGTAGCCGGGTTGTACATTGCGCCCTTGGTAGTCCAGTCTGCTGCTCCGTTGTTGTACTCCCCTCCCATGATGATTACCTTGCCGTTCGGGAGGACAGCCGAAGCAAAATACAGTGGGTTATAGCCGCTGGGCAGAGTCCCCGCGTTAGTCCACGTTCCATTGATGTAGCTGCCGGTGTTATCCGGGATCAGGCGATACCAGTTGTCAGCGTGACTTTCGAAGAAAAAGCTATTCACCAAAACGGACCCATCCGTGAGCAATACCATGTGGGCCACATTCGAAGGAGCGGGATTGGTCACGGCCGTCCACGTTCCTGCGGTGAATGGTTCCTGGGAGCTGGCGATACCCGACCACGCCAGTAGAGTCAGTAGCGCGATTGCGAGCGTACGGAAAGCCTTCATTGTTTCCTCTCTTTTCTTGTCTTGTGTATCGAGTGAATCTAGCGCGGTGTTTCCACAGTAACGCCGCAGAGGGAAGTTCTGTGCTTTAAGGTTCTTCTCGGAATCTCAAGGCCGCCGGATTATAACGCGCTTTGGACGAATTCCAATCCACTTGTCGGGGAATTTTACAATTATTTTTTGCAAAGACTCAGAACATGAAATGGTTTGCAAGATCTTGCATACCATCGGGCGGTGGCTCAGAGATGTGAATACTAACTTTCGTCCGGAGATTAAATTCTCTGCTGGCGAAATGGAAAGTACTCTTGCGCAACTGCGGCGGCATCGGAGTTGCGGGAGGTTTTCCCTGAGCCTTTTTCGACTTGCGAAGCTGGACGGCGGAAATGTCCACCGTCCAGAAACGGCTCCGGCATCTAGAAGCTCAAGCGAGCCTGCAACTCAAGCACACGTCCCGCCAGTCCAGAAAGAGCGGTACCAAATAAAGGATTGGCAACAGGAACTCCGCTCCCGTTGTTGAAAGAACTCACAAGGGTTGAGTTACTTCCAAAAGTAAACGGCGCAAGATTCAGCTTGTTGAAGGCATTGTATGCAGTCATGCGTAGCTGGAGACTGGCGCCCTCCCCGACGAACTTCATGGTCGGCAATCCGAACGTCTTGGCGATGGTGAGATCGATGTCCTGATATCGCGGGCCGCGGAAGGTGTTGCGTCCGATCCCAGGAAAGTCAGGAGCTGTTCCTGAAGTCTGCAGCGTGAAATATGGGTTTTGCCCGCTGGCAGCGGCGGCAGGAGCGGCAAGCGGGAAGTTTCCCGCCGTAGGCGGCAGGAATGCCGACGTATCGTGATTGTCCCCAGCGTTACCGTTATAAGCAATCGGCCTGATGGGGCAGAGGTTCGTCGCTCCGATCACCGGGCAGATGTTGCTGGCCACAGGAGTCCAGGGAAAACCCGAGTGGAATTGATAAATTCCGTTCAGCTGCCATCCGCCAACCACTTTACCCAGGAAGTCTTTCCGGGTGCGGAAGATGGGTAAATCCCAGACGGCGTAGGCGCGGAAATTGTGCGTGGCATCGTAGTCCGAGGGACCGCGCTCGGTGGCATCGTCAATCGGGTAAGTTTGGTTTGTAGTGGAGCCGGGGCCTTCCGCCGATAACTGGTCGAACGACTTGCTCCAGGTATACAAAACGTTGGCCGAGACTCCGTGGCGGAAGCGATGTTCCAACTGCGTATTCAGCGCGTTGAAATTCGAGTTGGTATCGGGCGTGAAGGAATAGACCTGGCCGACGTCCTTATTCGGATTGGGATAAAACTCGGTCAGGTTCTTGATTCGAGTTAGATGGTGGCCGGCGCTTCCCTGATAGCCCAGCGTGAAGACCCAATCCCTCACCAGACTGTTCTGCATCTGGAACGAATAAAGATAGGTATAGGGAGTTGGCATGTTCGTAGGGTTGGCGTAGACGTTTGGCGGACTCTGTCCCGTCAGAATCGTCGGCAAGCCATTGGCTGGATTCAATGGCGTAATTAGCACCGGATTTGCTGGATAGCTGAGCGGGCTGTTGCTGGCGCCAAGGTTAAAGGCTATCTGGCCGTTTACAAATGGAGTGCCGAATTCACCGAGAGCCGTTCCGCAACAGATCCCGTAGTTCGCCACAAACGGAGGATTGTTGCGAGTGTTGTCGAATACGTTATCGTCGAAGCGGTCGTAAGCCATTCCGAATCCGCCACGAAAAACGACCTTATTGTCATACAGCGTCGGACTCCATGCGAAACCCAGGCGTGGAGCGAAATTGTGCCAATTAGAATTCCACTGTTGGCTGGGATTTGTTTCCACGCCGTTGACTAAGCCATTCACTGGATCGTTCGTGGGAACGAAGTTAGTTAGATGTCCCTTGGCTTCGGTAGGCGGAGCGAAATATTCCCAGCGCAGTCCGATGTTCACCGTGAGGTTAGGACGAAGCTTCCAGTCGTTCTGTATAAATGCACCGTAAATCGAGGAGCGATAATACTGTCCGCGCGTGGTAGGTGCGGCGCCAGTGAGCGGATTCACTTCAATCTGTTCAAAGATAGGAGTTCCGTTGGCGAAGTTCCACAGGCCGTTGAAGACCTGATCGGGACGAGCGCCGCCGATGAGCGCGTCGTTGTCTTGCTCGTGCGTGTACTCAAAACCAAACTTCAGAGCCTTGTTGCCGCTCACTTTGGAAAGCACATCGCGAAATGCATAAGTATTTTGCGCAAGGATGCCGGGAGACGTGTCTCCCTGAGCCGCTCCGTACCGAATGCGCTGGGCACCGGACAAGGGCAATCCCTGAATCTCAATCCGGGGGATGGCAAAGTTCACCTGAGGATTGGAAGTGATGCCGTTGTAGCCGTAGCGCGTGAAATTCAGGCGTGCTTCATTGAGCATGGTCGAGTTGATGGTTCGTACCCAGGAAAGAAATCCGCTGGGACTAAAGGTTTTTGTGCCGAAGTCGGCGCTGGGCCGCCCTTGCGCCGATGCGTCGGCGGCGATCGTGGTGTAGTAGGTCAGGAACGTGTTGGCGGAAAACAGATTCTTGCCGGCGTTGTAGTCCACTCGAATGTTGTACTGATTGCCCGTGGTTGTTGCCGGTAGAGCGATCTGCGCGAATAGCAGATCCGGTACGCCATCGAGCCCGCCTCCAGCGAATTGTGCGGGGCTTGAAGACGTGAAGCTGGGATTGTAGGTGCCGTACGCAGCGTAGGGAGAGCCGATATCGATGCCCCCGGAAACCACTGCGCAAGGCTCGACCGCTTGAACCCAGAGAGTGCAATCCGCGGGCAGGATCTTCGCAATGCGCGGCGCGAGACCGCTTTCTTGAAGAATTGTCGCCACTGGTGTTCCGGGGCGGTCCCCGAGAATTTGGGCGTCAAGCTGTGGCGTTTCTACCCAATTGTTTTCAAAGGTCGTGTTGGTGGCTCGCAGTCCTTCATAGTTGAAGAAGAAAAAAAGTTTGTTCTTGATGACCGGTCCGCCAATCGTGCCCGCGAACTGCCGGTAGGCATCGTCATCTCGTACTGTTGGCGTAAAACCTACACCCGTTTCGTAGCCGCCGAATTTATTGAAGGCGTTAAAATTCGGATCGTGGTAGAGGAATACTCCGCCGCCGTGGAACGCATTGGTTCCACTCTTGGTGACGGTCTTTATGTGGGCGCCAGAGCTGCGACCGTCCGAAGCATCGTAGTCGTTGGAGAGAACCGTGATCTCCTGAACTGATTCGATACTGGGGGTAATAACGGCCGCGCCGCCCCACTGCAAACTATTCACGCTCACGCCATCCACCAGATAATCGTTCGATGTAACGCGCATTCCGTTTGCGCTGATGGGTTGCTGGTTCTCGACCTGGAAGATCGCAGTGTTCGATCCACCGGGCCCGGCCGAGCCGCCGTTGCCGCCGGCACCGTTGGGGAATCCAGCGGATTGACCGTTGCCCATGCGCGCGCCGTCGCCTATGACTCCCGGAGCCAGGCGAAGTAGTTCGTAAGGATCGCGATCGATTTCCGGCAAATTCTGGACTTCGACGGTGGACAACGTTCCTTGAACAGTTGCGTTCTCGGTTTCGAGCGCCGGCGGGGCGCCGGTGACGATCACGGTCTCACTGGCAGAACCGTTTTCCATAACAACGTTGGCGGCGCTGGCAGCCTCTGATCCCACCAGCACATCGGATCGAGAACTCTTCTTAAAGCTCGCGGCGTCGACTTCCACTTTGTAGCTACCCGGCGGAAGCTCAGATATCCGATAAAAACCCGATGGACCGGTGACGGCCTGATGCATTACGCCAGTAGCCTGCTCGGTAATCGTGACGGTTGCGCCGGAGATCACGGCCCCGCTTTTGTCGGTCACTGTGCCCTCAAGGCTTGCCCCATATTGAGCCCGTGCAGTTGACGACATAAACATGAGAATCGTAAAGATAAAGGCGAAGATCGAGAACAGGCGGGAACCAAGTGCGATGCGAGTCATAAAATTACCTCCAAAAAGCATGAATCGACGAACTCAAACGCTGTGAAAGTGTGATCAGAGGAGTGAGTTGGGAGTGAGTTGATGGAGCGCCCTTCGGCAAGGCATGTTTCGAAGCTGCTGACTGCGGGCATGAGGAATCGTTGATCGGGACCCTCTATAGCGGACCGATCTGCCATTTCTGTTCCACAATTGCACAAGAACTCAAGGACCGGTGCGGTCCTGTTGCGGTAAGCTCTGATGTAAAGATCTTGCTTTAGGTTGGTTTCAAAGAACTGCAACTGGTAGCCAGTGAGGTAACAAAAAGGTAGCCTGCTCTGGGCCCTTACTTCTCGGCGCGCGAGTTGTCTTTGTCCGCGACGAATCCCACCTTTGTCAGCATCGGCTGAATCTCCGGGTTCGACATGAACAGTCTCCAAATCAAACCGGTGCGATAGTTTTCCACCATTACAACGATCGGGGCCTGATCGAGTCCCATGTAGACCGGAGAAAACCAATTCCGGCTTAGATTGAAAGCGTCATGCGGGCCGTAGACACCCCACAACCGGTCGCCGAGATCCCGATAAAAAAACTTCAGGGCAGCCATGGATGCCTCGGGAGTGTAGGGAAAGGAAGATAGCGCACCCGTGGGAGTGATCGTGCCATTGTCAGTGGCGCGGTCAGGAGCATGGACGGAGTAGCCTAATTGATCGTCGCTTGCGGTCAGTCCCCAATCGTTCGGACCATAGCCTTGGAAGTGACCGGGATTCAACTCGCAGTAGGCTTGATCGATGAGAGCGAAGTTGCGGTTGTTCTCAAAATAGTCAGCGTAGCGATCCCGAATCCCGCGTGGATCGAAACCCAGAAACGAATATTGAGTGAAGAATAGTGGACCGCCGGTTCCCACTCCCACATCGAGCTTAATCCCGTAGTAAGTGTGCCCGTTCAGATAACGGTCACCGTCCGTTGAGCCCGACCATCCGCTGCGATAGGCGATTGCAGCCTCGGACTGCCCCGCCCATCCCGAGTAATACAGGTCGGCTGGAACCCCATGCGTGGGCGATGCAATGGCCAGCAGATACGTGATCATGGTCTCGTTGAATCCAGTCAGGCGGTGATCGATGAACCAGGACCACTGTGGGGACCAGTGCCACAGCAAGGCGTCATTTTTTGGAGTACGGCGGTACCAATCCCACTCAACGGCTTCCCAGAGGTTGGTAATCCTCTGGTAAACACCCCGCTCCGCCTCGCTGTCTCCTTTAAAGTACTGGCGGGCAGCCAATAGACCTTGCATGAGAAAGGAAGTCTCCACCAGATCGCCGCCGTTATCGAACATGCCAAATACCAACATGCTCTGCGCTGTGTTGCCATTCAAGAAATGCGACCAGGCGCCATGGTAGCGAGGAACCTTCTCGAGGAAATCCAAAATTTGTGTGACCCGCTCGATGCCTTGCTCGCGCGTGATAAATCCACGGTCCACTCCTACGATGAGCGCCATGACACCGAATCCAGTGGCCCCGGTCGGCACGATGCGTTCATCTCCAGGAATATTTTCCAGCGTCGCTCCCGCGACTGGGTGAGCTCCCTCCCAGTAGTAACGGAAGCAGGCTTCCTGCAACATGGTTAGTAGCTCATCGTCAGACAGCTCTTTAGTTGCCGCGGTCGCCACTGCTGAAAACGCCGATTGCCGGTAAGACCGGTCCACTGCTTTCACCCGGTAACTCGCCTTCACTCCAGAACTCCCCACGAAGTCTGTGTAGCGGTTGATGTCCGCACTCTGAATACCGATGGGCTGAAACTTGTGTCCGCCTACCGAGCGATAGACGGCGTAACTCTGCAGATCGCTGTCCTTAACCGGATCCCAACTGATATCGATGTGGCGATCGTAACCCTTGGCGTGGACATTATTAGGCTCGCGAGGTGCAGCTCTCACCTCGGGCGCAACCGGCGAAGCCGCGCTTCGGTCGTCGATCTTAACTTCGTCGATGATTAATGTGTGCGGGGCATCGTCCGCGGCGCTCTGACTAAAGTACAGGCTGTGCAGTTCCCGTGGCCGAAAGGGATGGACGGAGGCGGTCTCAAACTCGCTGAGCGGCAGCCTGACCTGGAACCAGCGCTTTGCGGGAACATCCCCGTCGATACCGTTGAGCTTTACCGGAACGGTAAAACCATGCTCTTCGTCTTCCAATTGTATGTATGGCAAATCGGCGGCAGGAATTGGTTCCGGAGAGTAGCACCAGATATAGAGAGTATCGCCTCGGAAATCCGTCGGACGGTTGCGCATGCTGACCACGCGCAGCTCGGTCTCCCAGCTTCCGCCCTCCACCGAGCGCCACTGCAAGCGAAGGGCGTTCGGCGGCGTGAAGAAATTTTTCTTTTCGACGGGAAGCGCCCCCGACAGCAACTCGATCGTGCTGGGAAACACCGCCCTGCCGCTGCTGTAATAGTAGTAGTCGGGCGTAATGCTGTTATCGAACACCACGTGGTTGTAATAGTCCGTGGGCGCGGCCGCACCGCAAGGAATGACATTCAGGGCGAAAACACACAAAAAGCAGAAAGACCAGCGCACCCGCACACTCCCGCTCTTGGCAGATGGAGAGAGTTTTATTGCACTCAAACCCAAAGTTTAGCACAGGAAAATAAAGGAGCGAGTAAAGGAGAAGAACTGGAGTGCTGACGATTGGTGTGTCTCCCGAATGATACATTCGAAGGCTGGGCTCTGCCCATGATGATTGCAACGCTGGTGTTCGATTTAAGGACTTGGCCCATTGACAACTAGAAACCCCACATCAATCTATTCAATTTCAACGCGAGCCCCGGAGTTCGCGAAGGCGTACGTTGCCGGCGTGCTGCTCTTATTCTCGGTT
>Ga0210393_10001926_pt1 | contig 17239 bp, 17 predicted proteins | sample IncBWC27OmetaG_FD_160068 | JGI IMG/M metagenome (GOLD analysis project Ga0210393, IMG submission 160068) | Forest soil microbial communities from Barre Woods Harvard Forest LTER site, Petersham, Massachusetts, United States - Inc-BW-C-27-O ... | reverse complement strand
CTGCAAGATTACCAGGGCGGCGCTATCACCGGCGTTCCGACCGAGCTTGCCAGTGCCGATCTGGTGAAGCGCGGCGAATATCTGACGCACGCGGCGGACTGCCAAGCCTGTCATACAGCACCGAACAATGCGCCCTTCGCTGGCGGCTTTGCCTTCAACATGCCATTCGGCACGATCTATTCCACCAACATCACACCGGATAAACAAACAGGCATTGGCCACTACACCGACGCCCAATTTCTGGCCGTCGTGCACAGAGGCATTCGCGCCGATGGCGAGAAGCTCTATCCCGCTATGCCTTACACGTCCTATTCCTCCATGACGGACGAGGACGCGCTGGCCATCAAGGCTTATCTCTTTACGCTGGCGCCGGTGCACGCGCCCGCTAAGCAAAATCAGCTATCCTGGCCTTACAATCAGCGCGGCCTGCTGGCGCTCTGGGACGTGGTGTTCAATCCAGATGAACGTTTCCGTCCCAACACCGGCCAGAGCAAGCAGTGGAATCGAGGCGCCTACCTCGCTGAGTCGATGGGCCATTGCGGCGAGTGCCATACGCCGCGCAACCTCGCCTATGCGCTGGACAATCACCGGAAATTTTCGGGCGCCCTCACTGCGGGTTGGCGCGCCTACAACATCACTGCCGATAAGAATTCCGGCATCGGCGATTGGAGCGATGAGGACGTCTATCTCTATCTTTCCACCGGCCATGCCAATGGACATGGCGGCGCGGCGGGCCCGATGGGCGAAGCCGCTGACGACAGCCTCAGTTATTTGTTGCCCGACGACGTGCACGCCCTAGTGACTTATCTGCGCAGCATACCCGCCCAGGCGAGCGACCTGCCGCGCACCGTCACCGTGCCTGCGCCGGCGTCGTACAAGGAAGGGCCGGTGGCGACGTTCGATTCGCGCGGTGAAAAGATTTTCGCTGGCGCTTGCGCCAGTTGCCATGACTGGACCGGCGTTAGTCAGGTCAACGGCTATGCCACCCTTACAGGCGTACGCGCGGTAAACGATCCCAGTGCGACCAATGTGGCACAGACGGTCATCAACGGCGTCAACCGCAAGACTGCCGAGGGCAAGATCTTCATGCCGGCCTTCGGCGAGGGCTATTCCGACGACGACATAGCGACCGTGGCCAATTACGTCACCGCTCGTTTTGGCGCCAAAGGCGCGCAGCTAACAGGCGGGGATGTGGCCAATCTGCGGAAGCAGTCGGCCCAGCAACCGAAGTCCCAGGAGACACCCAATGGCTGACATCCTGTCCAATTTTGCCCGGTCCGATGATTATTTCTCTGCGCTGATGCGCGAGGTCCGTTCCGTACCGGCGGCCAATGCTTCGTTGACCATGGGAAGGCGCACCTTCGTCAAACTGGCAAGCGCCAGCGCTGCGGGGTTGGTGCTGGGCTTCCGGTTCGGAGACCAAGCGTTCGCGGCTGAGGCCGCGGACGGAAAAGACCAAGTGATGAATGCTTTCATCCGCATCGCGCCGGACAACACGGTCACCATTTACTCCAAAGCCCCGGAAATCGGTCAGGGGATAAAGACCTCCTTCGGGGTAATCATTGCCGAGGAACTCGACGCTGACTGGAATCACGTCGTGATGGAGCAGGCCGACATCAATACCAAGGTCTATGGCTACCAGGGCTCAGGAGGCTCGACTTCCATCCCGCGGGCATGGGACCAGCTGCGTCAGGCCGGCGCCGCTGCCAAAGCGATGTTGGTCGCCGCCGCGGCCCAAGAGTGGGAGGTGGATCCGTCGGAAGTTACCGCTCAGAACTCAGTCTTGAGCCATGCCATCAGCGGCAAGTCTGCGACCTACGGGTCGCTTGCCGCTGCGGCGGCGAAAGTGCCGGTGCCCGATCTCAAGAGCCTGAAGCTGAAGACGCGCGCCGAATACCGTCTGATAGGCAAGCGCTATCGCGGCGTCGATGATCCCAAGGTCGTTAGCGGCCAGCCGCTGTTCGGCATCGATATCCAACTTCCTGGCATGGTCTACGCCAGCTACACAAAATGTCCGGCAGCGGGCGGCAAGGTCAGCTCCTTCAATATCGATGAGATCAAGGCCCAGCGCGGCGTGCTCGACGCTTTTGCCTTGGACGGCACAGGCTTACCGCTTGAGGTGATGCCTGGCGTGGCCATCATCGCCAAAGACACCTGGAGCGCTTTTCAGGCTAAGGACAAGCTCAAGGTGGACTGGGACCTCAGCGAGGCGTCGAAGGATTCTTCCTCGCAATTCTCGGCGCAGGCGAAGAAGCTGGCGACCAATTTTCCGGAAAAGCCGGACGATAACGTCGGGGACGTCGACAAGTCTTTCGCTGGTTCCGCCAAGACCGTGGAGGCCTACTACGAATATCCCTTTGCCGCCCATGTCCCACTGGAGCCCATGAACACGACCGCGCACTGGCGTGATGGAATACTGGAAATGTGGGTGCCTACCCAGCAGCCTGATCGCGGCTTGCCGATGGTCGCGAAGGTGGCCGGCATACCGCAGGAAAAAATCGTGATGCACCAAACTCGCGTCGGCGGCGGTTTTGGGCGACGCTTGGTCAATGACTATACATGCGAAGCGGCGGCCATTGCGCAAAAGGTCAATGGCCCGGTCAAACTACAATGGACCCGGGAAGACGATTTCAGCCACGATTTCTACCGTCCTGCCGGCTACCACCAGTTCAAGGGTGCGATCGACAAGGATGGCAGGCTCGACGCCTGGCGGGAACACTTCATCACCTTTACCGCCGACGGCAAAAAGGAAGCCACGGGCGCGAACCTCACCGACAATCTGAAATACTCGATCAAAGCGCCTAACCTGCGCCGCGCCAAGACTATGTTCCCGCTGAAAGTCCCCACCGGCGCTTGGCGCGCGCCAGGCGACAATGCCCAAGTCTTCGCTGCGCAAAGCTTCATGCATGAACTGTCGCTCGCTTCGGGCCGCGACCACGTCGAGTTTCTTATCGATGCAGTGAACCGCGATGTGCCTGAGCTGGCGCCCAAGGACCGGAGCGTCAACTTCAGCCCCAAGCGGGTCACTGACGTGATCAAGCTGTGCGCCGAGAAGGCGGGTTGGGGCAAGAATTTGCCAAGCGGCCGCGGTCTGGGCTTGGCCTGGTGCTATTCTCATGCCGGCCATGTCGCGCAGGCGATCGAGCTCAGCGTGGACGCCAACAAGCGGATCAAGGTCGATCGCATCGTGGTCGTGCTTGATGTCGGCCCTATCATCGATATGGCCGGCTCCGAAGCCCAAGCGCAAGGCGCCTCTACCGACGCTCTCTCCACCGCTATGGGCCTCAAGATCAACATCGAGAACGGCCGGATTCAAGAGCAGAACTACAATGCCTATCCCATTCTGCGCCTGCCTTTCGCACCCATGACGATTGATGCCTATTTCATCCAGTCGGAGAACCCGCCGACCGGTATGGGCGAACCCGCTTTCCCGGCGCTGGCGCCCGCGCTGGGCAACGCTATTTTCGCCGCCACCGGAGAGCGGGTGCGCCGCCTACCGCTGCGCGATCTCGGCTACTCGCTAGCGGTCTGACAGATCGGCCGTATATTGAAACCGCATGGCCTTCGCCGAGACCCACACGGTTTTTCTTCTTTGAATCTACAATTCACGAACCGTGTGCGGGCCTTAGCCACGCCAGATGCCGGCGCGCCAGAGAATCAGCCGCCGCTCCGGAAAAGGCCGAGAGCAGCAGACGGTTCCGGCATGCATTAGTGACCGTCGCAATGCAAAGCTAAGAGCAAGGGGGAAGCAATGTGCCTTATTGGCCTAAAGCGGACCTGCCGGCGAGCGACAGTCGCGGCAGCTTTCGGGGGTAAAGCGGACATCGCTATTTGAGGGCGTAGGGTCCGTTAATGATTAAATCCAGATCTGCGGCGCCGCCCCTCCTTAGTTGTAGCTGGAGACCCGCGACCAAGGAACTGGACGATCCCGGCGAAAGCCGGCTCAACGCTGTGTCATGTAAGGTGGAGGCGCGCCGGTAAGAAAGTCCTCACGCACCGGCGCGAAGAAATCGATCGCCTCTGAATCTTCCGGAAAATAGCCTTCGTGCTCGACCCCGCCGGGGATCACCGCGACGTCGCCGGGTTTCATTGTTCGCTTCTCGTTGCCAATGCGAAAATCCATTGTGCCTTTGACCATCCACACAAACTGCTCGTGCGGATGCTTGTGAGCAGCGGCATGCGCGCCCGCCTTTATTCTCCAGTAAACCATTGTGCCCTGTTTGCCGGATAAGACGCGGCGCTGGATTTTGTCAGTAATCTGCTCCTCCGGCACTGACGCCAGTTTGTCGAAGCCTGCGATGACCGGCATGTCGTTCCCTCCGCGCAAAATATCTAGCGTTTGCTCATCAAATTACATCGGTCAAAAAGGCTGCGAAAGGGGCCAAGTCAGCTTCTGGCACATGTGCGACATAGCGCGTTGTGTGGTCTGTGTGCGAATTCGATATGAGCGCTTTATCTGTGGGTTGCGTTGCGGGTAGGGCGCAGACGATTGAATTAAATCAGGTGAGGCGGAGACTCTGTCCGACCAACTCAAGAAGTCCCTTTCGCATAATGACTGGTTATGGAACTATCGGCTCCTTTGGCGCAGGTTTGTCCGCAAGATCGCGCGACCGCGCATTTAATGGGCAATGATAAAGCTGCAAGCGGCAACGTTCCGGATCACTGTTGATGCTACGGATTGGATTGATTTGCGCGCCGAGACCGTGCTCTAAATGCTTTTATAGCGGTTTTGCCTTGTCTCCAAACGACAACGTAAAAATATAATTCGGGGAGTAGCGCCATGATCGACTTGTCGGACGTTCGCTATGCCGCAACGCAGTTGACGCGAGTGGCAGCGGCAATCTTGCTGGCGATATCATTATTCGCCGCCACAAAAGCGCAGTCGCAGGGACTTCCGCCACTCGCAAAGAATCTGAAGCCGAGTGAGACGGCGCTTATCCTGGTTGACTTCCAGTATCCCTTCACCAATCCGTCCGGTGGTAACTATCGTGCCGTGAAGAACGAGCTCGAGGGCAAGCAGATGCTCGACCGGACGGTTGATCTGGTCAAGAAAGCGCGCGGCACGGGCGTGTGGGTGATTCACGTCACCGAAGGCTATAGCGGCGATTACCGCGAGATCGACGCCACCAATCCGGGCGGATTCCACCGCGGGCAAATCTTGAGGCAGGCTTGGAAAACTGGCACGCCGGAGACAGGCTATTATCCCCCGCTGGTGCCCGGCCCCGGGGACAAGGACCTGTTCCTCCCGCCGCGCATCCAGACCTCCGCATTCGGCGGCACTGGCCTCGATCAGATTCTTCGATCTCGCGGAATCAAGAACATCGCTGTCGCCGGATTTACGACGGACGTCTGCGATTATGCGACCGTGACCAGCGGTTACGATCTCGGCTACCACGTCTATGCGTTGAAGGACTCTATGGTCGGCTACTTCCCGGACCAGTCGGAGCTCATGCTGAAGAATACCTATCCGATGTGGTCGAAGGTTCTCAGCAACGACGAGTTCGTCGCCATGCTCGCGACCGACTCAGAGGCGACGACGCGCTAGTCGTTTGACTTCGGCGGGAGCGTCGCTCGTGAACGCAAGAGATTGTTCGCGCTGCACTACCGAGTCCCGGCGTCGGGTGGTGTTGGGACTGGTTTGCATACCCTTAGTGATGACACAGAACTCTGTCGCGCGCGCCGCGACCGATCAGATCGTCGCACACTTGTCGGATCTGGCTCAGCCCTGGTCGGCTGTGAAGTTCACGTTACCGGACGCGGACGGTAGCGACATGCCCTGTATCATTGTCCGCCTGCCGGGCGACAAATGGTACGCGTCGAGCCTAATCTGCCCGCATAATAAATGCACGGTTATGTACGTGCCCGACGTGAACATGGCGCGTGACTCGTTCAACATCGAGACTAGGACCCCGGTGCTGGCCTGCCCGTGTCATTTTAGCGTGTTCGACCTGGCGCAAAGCGGCCGGGTGATCGGTGGCCCCGCGCCCAATCCGCCACTCCAATTGCGCGTCGAGGTGCGAGGCAACGACGTCTTCGTCAGCCGCTAATTTTGGGGTCATTAACTGCCGCTGAGCACTGTCACTCTCAGCACCATCTAAGTCGACCAAGTGTGACAGCGATCACTTCGCGGCTTGGCCCGATCCGCGTAAAGGTTGACTTCCTTCAGGAGGTCAACATGGCAAGAGTTGTTAGGAAGGCGACGACGGGGTTTGCTCGCTGGATGAACAATTTTCGGAAAAACCGCTATTACGATCGCTTGGAATAGCTGGAACTCGGACGCGCCAATGGCCATGTATGCAAGCCTCGCGCAGTTCCGAGATTTGTGGCCATACCGCATTTTGGGCGTGGCGGCGCTGGTGGGCCGCCTGCAATTAGTCGATGAAGATTTCTTATTCGGTGCACTTCGCTTTGCTCGTTCTCAGAATAAGATCCCAATAGCTCGCCGTGGGAAGTGATCTTCTTCAGGTCCCGAGAATAGCGTCTAGTGCTGGATTACGTTCCGCCATAAGCCGATCGATGTGACCGTTGCACCATTGATAAGCCGCCTCGAAGACTTCGGTATGTCGGTCGAAATCGATGACGTCCGAACCGGGGAACGCGGGCGGGGCGAGGATCAGGTCCAGGGGCTCTATTGGAAGTAGGTCTGGGTTCTGGTGAATGCCAATGCAACGTCTGAGGATGCTAATGGGGCTTGGCACATCCGGTAGTCGGCTCCGCGCAAATGGATTGAGCATTCGGCATAGCAATTGTCGACGGCCGGGAATGTTTTCATACTTTACGGCGTAGGGTTGGACTGCCGGCGCATCGAAATGCACGACCAAGTTGGGCCCGCTCTTCAGAGCCTTCATTGGCGCCAGAGGAATATTATCGACTACTCCTCCGTCCACCAGCATTCGGCCATCGTCTGTAAACATCGGCGGTAGGATCGCTGGGATGGACCCGGAGGCGCGGACCGCCTTCCAGAGCGACCCACGCCGTATAACACGGAGCCCGTGGCCCGCGTGATCGACTTCTGTCGCGACGGCGAAATACGGTCGCCACATGTCCTCTATCTGTGCACCACGGCATTGGCGCTGTAGCGCCTTATCGAACTCGACATGATCGAGCAGCGAATACCGCGGCCACGTCCAGCGTTTGAATCCACGACTTGAGACGAAAATATCCTTGAGTGCGAGATCAATCTCGGCCGGCGTTAGAAACAGGGCGAAACCCGCCAGCACCGCTGCTCCGACACTCGCACCACCCAAAATATCGAATTTTGTACCTCGTTCCTGGAAGGCCTTAAAGATACCGACGTGAGCGGGACCAAAGCCGCCCCCACCACCTGCTACAAATCCTATCGCTCTTCCCGTTACGAAGCGAAAGAGACTCTTGAAATCCTCGTCATCTTCAAGCGAGACATGATGGTGCATGGCAACATCTCGCTGACGCAGCCAGTCGTCCGTGCCGTTCGTGAGCGGCACTCGATGATCGTGAACGCGCACGAGTCTCCGGCGGCTTGCAGGGTGAACTGCGAGCCCCATTTCCTCAACTGGATTCAGGCCGTCGGCAGCCTTTCCGTGCGCGACGAGAATAAGCTGGTCCGCTTGGCGTATAGCTTTCTGTGTCCACTCGGTTAGCTTTGCGTCCCCCAGATAAAGAATTAGTTCGTATTCGCTTTCAACGACGTTCAGCCAATTTGTTGCGGTCGCATCATCGAGCGCCACACTCGGAAAGCGTTCTTGAAAATCCGCGTGGGTGAGAAAAAGGCATTTTCCTAACCGTTCAAAAGTGCTTCGTAAGCGGTGCAGGAATTGTTGTGGAATCGCAGTGTACCCAGCTGCAATGAGCGCGACGGTCCGCGCGGCCGGGAGACGGGTGCAGCCTGTTGCTCGGGTGGTCGTGTCGGCGAGCCTTCGTGCGAGGCTAGCTAGCAATCTGTCATAGACGGTAGGCACGCGGCGTGTGACCTCCTTGAAGGAGGCACGATCAAATGCGAGCACCACGGAGTCGCGTATCGCCATTACGCTCGCGGTCCGTAATCCTCCGGCAAAAAAGGCGATTTCGCCGATCGGCTGACCGACGCCGATTTCGACCAAAGGGAAACACTGCCGTTCAAGCCGGACTTCAAATCTCCCGGACACGACAATGAAAATTGCGTCGGCTGCCGTGTTCTGTTCGACCAGCGTTTCGCCGCTCCGCAACGGTCGGATTCTGGCCCACGACAAGACTTCCGCTTGCTGATCCGATGAAAGTTCACCGACCACGTGCGATAGCGCCGAATAACAAGAAGTCACGACGGCGTTTGTCCAAAGCGCACCATTTGCGTCAAGGTCAGCGCGCAAAGGTCGTGTCATTTCGCACACGGTATACCTGATCGATTACTGCACGCGTTTCCTTAAGAGTGCGGGCCATTCTCCAATGAAAACCGGTGATCGAGCGGATAGCGCACACTCTCAGGCCGCAACTTTATGATCGGATTGGCGGGAGATTTATTCCCAGGCGGTTTTCTCAATCTGTGCTCATGGAGACGTGATCTGCACGGCGCCGGCGCTCATCGATAGCTGGGAATATCACGTCAGATTCGCAGTCTCGTCATGTGGCCGCTCCGCTGTCGCGTTCGCCGCGTCGCGGCCAGCCTCCGAACGCCCGTCGCTCAGGCGATGGACGTCAGAAATCAACATCAGCAAGAGAGACAACGATGCTCATCAAGACAGGAATCGCACTTTCAGCAGTGATGTTACTGTTACTTGCCGCCACCTTTCCAGCATCAGCTGCGACCAAGCCTCGCGCCGCCCATGTTAAGCGGTCGGCGATCTATGACGTGGTCCCTAATTACAATACCTCGCGCGATCCTTCGCCGCCGCTTCTTGAGGCGCCGGACCCGTTTGGAATTCAGTCGCAGCGCTAATCTCTGGAACAAGAGTGTGGAAGCCGAAGCAGACGCGAACCCCGAAATGAAGCCGATGGGACCAACAACCATGGCTGAGGGCCAGACATGAGCAAATCCAACCGCTCGCTAAGCGCAGCATTCAATGACCCAAAGTCAGCGTCCGAATCTATTAGGCGGCGGGCCTTCTTTGGCTGGCTGATCGCCGCCACGGGGGCAACCCTGCTCTGCGGCGGTGGCCCCGCTCATAGCGGGCCCTGCACAGCGCAAATCGCGCAGCTCGAGCGACAAATCCAGCGCCGCTCAGCCGACCCGGGCAGCGGTCCGACGGCGCCACAGACCATCGCGGCGCAGCTTCATCACCAGCCGACGCCCGTCGCGGTTCAAAACGCCGAGAGTCAGGCTAGAGCGGATGCCGACGCCGCTCTGCGACGCGCGCAGAAAGCAGACACCGACGGCAGCGCGGCCGCATGCGTCATCGCCTCGGAGGAGGCCAAACATCACTGGGTGGGTCCAGCTCAGTTGGCGTTTGATGGAGTGTTGCCGCCGCGACCCGAATTTCGACCGCAGGGAACGACGCGAGTTGCAGTCTCATTCCATGTGAGCAGAACATCATCATCCCTGTCGGGCGCTGCACCGCACATGCGTCCAAAACATTATTTAGAAGGATTGGCATCATGAAAAACTATTTGCCCGCCGCACTTGGACTGGCGGCATTTGCTGCTGCCGGCGCAACACCTGCGCTCGCGCGCAACATCCATTACTCGCCTGCGCAAGCTGCGCGGCAAATGGCGCTTTATGCGAGCCCCGATGCGCCACGGATAGCCGGCCCCCTTCCTCCGACAGCCGTAACGGTCAACGGCGAGGTCGTGGGAAATGATCCGGATCCGCGAATCCGTCTTTCACTGATCCGCGAATATTTCTCCAATAAATGAGGCGTTCTATGCGCGATGCCGGTGGCGCACGGAAATTTGGAAGGCCGACATCGCGCAAGCGTTTTCTAGCGTGCGTGCTTCGGCTTCTGCGGCGCGATCGGGAACCGTGCGGTCGGTTATTGATCTCTGGATTGCAGGATGCCGATCCGGCGCAAGAGATCCTGAAAACGCACATCCGACCGCAGGGGATCGAATGCTGGACGCAGCAGGATGGACGCTTTGAAGCGCGATTCAAAGGCGCTCTCGAGCCGTGCCATTGCCTCGTCTCGATTGCCAAGTCCAACATAGATCAAAGCGATATCGGCGTCGACAGAGGGGTTCTGAATTCGTCGCGATTCCAGGTCATCTAGTATTTTCAATGCCTCATTCTTTCGTCCTGAAACTGCGTAGGCATAACCGAGATTCGAGTCGAAGGCTCCGCTGGGACCAGAAAGTTCAATAGCCTTTTTAAACTCTGCGATTGCCTCGTCATATTTATGCTTTTGGACTAAGGCCTGGCCTAGTTCATAATGGCCAATGGCAAAATTCGCGTCCATCTTTAGTGTCTTCTCACTTTGCGCCACGGCTTCGTCGTACCGGCCAGCGACGCACAACGCGTCAGCGATGTCTGCATTGATGATAAGAGAAAGGGGATCGAGACTCTGCGCTCTTTTCAGCTCGAACACGGCATCATCAGCTTTCCCGACCATGAACAGATGCCAAGAATACCATTGGTGCGCGGTCGCATATCCGGGATTGAATTTGATTGCCTGCTTATATTCTCTTTCCGCAGCCTCCCAATCCCAGCCATAGAGGTCCAAGGCAAAAGCCAGGGAGGCGTGGGCTTCACCGAGGGAATTGTCCAATACCAATGCCTCAGCTGCGGCTGCCGTAGCCTTGGAGAAAGCATCATGCGGAGGAAGCACGCCGTACTTCCAATCGCCGGATATTGCGTAGGAGTCAGCTAGGCCCGAGTAGGCTTCGGCATTGTTTGGATCGATCTCGATTGCGCGGCTGAAATATTCGATCGCCGTCCTTAGGCCGTCGGCCGTTCGCTTGTTCCAGAAGTAGCGGCCCTTAAGATAGGCCTCATAGGCCTCTGGGTTTACCGTTTTTAACTTATCAAGCGTCGCCAGTTCTTGGGCGTTCAAGTTGGCGCGAATCTGCTCGGCGATCGCGCGCGTTATCCTGCTTTGGAGCACGAGCGCGTCCCGAATGTCTTCGTCGTAGCTCTGCGCCCAAACGTGCTTGTCATTCCGCGCATCAATCAATTGGGCGGTGACTCGAATTCGGTCTGCAGACCGCGAGATGCTCCCTTCCACCACGGCGTCCACGTTCAACTCACTGGCAATCTCAGCCAAAGACTTGTGAACGTTCTTGTAGGTCATCGTCGACGTGCGTGAAATCACACGTAGCGTGCTGATCTGCGCAAGGCGCGTAATCAGTTCATCGGTCATGCCGTCGGCGAAGTATTCCTGAGATGGATCCCCGGAAAGATTTTCCAGAGGCAGCACTGCCAAGGAATGGAACTCCGGCGAAAGAGGGGCCCTGTGGTAAAGAGCCAGCGCCGCGGCGGAGGCAATCGCCACGAGCAAGCCGAGGCCGAAAAGCCTCCGAACAAGATTGTATTGGCCTCCTATGTCACGCGCCGACTCCAAGGAGAGCGAGGCGATCCGGAGACCCGCCGATGCCGGCTCGCGGGCGCCGGTGTCCGCGAGCCCATGCGGAATGACCGCGACGTCGGCGAGAAAGCGGTAGCCGCGGCGAGCTACGGTTTCGACAAAACGAGGATGCTCGGACGAATCACCTAACACTTCTCGAATTTTGCTAATTGCTTTATTGAGACCGTGATCGAAATCTACGATCGTCCGTGGCCAGAGTCTGCTGCGCAACTCCTCGCGGGTCACAACTTCCCCCGGCTTTTCCAGCAGCATCACCAACAGCTGAAACGGCTGTTCCTGAAGCCTGATGCGTTTTCCGTGCTTCGTCAGCTCGCCGGTTTGAACATCGGCTTCGAAGACCCCAAAGCGCAAAATTGTGGCTGCTGGCTCGTTGGTGTGCATGGGTAAGCCGTTTGCCCAATGCTACATCAAGCCTTCTGGATAGGGGAGGAGTTCTCAGAAGCCATTGGTACGATTAAGCTAATTGGGGGACATAGATTCCAGGTAGTAAGGAGAGCCGCTCCATTGTGCGATATGGAAGGTCCTGATCAATAAGTGCGCAGGTTGCAATGCAGCATCACTGTGACGGGCTCACTTTATGTATTCCGCAGCTGTCCGACGCTCCCGCAGTGGAGCGATCTCATCGCATCGCCAGCAAAAGCCCGGCGGGAATTGGACTGTGGGCGACGATCATGCGAGCTTCCGAAGCGTAGTCCTTCCGCATCTTGATGCCGCGTACAATTTTGCGTACTGGCTGACGGGCAATCGCACCGACGCCGAAGATGTGGTGCAGAATGCTTCGCTCCGCGCCTTCCGAGCGATTCGGGGATACGCTGGCGGCAGTGCTCGCGCCTGGGTGCTGAAAATCGTACGCAACAGCGCTTATAATTGGCTCCGCGAGAACCGCCCGGCAATAGTCTTCACGGTCGAAGATCTCGAGGCGGTTGAGGCTGAGCATGCCAAGCCAGGCGATGCCGGTGCCGAAACGCCGGAGGCAGCACTTATCGCCAAGGCTGATGCCGAACAAATCCGCGCGGCAATCGCGGCGCTGCCGCCACCGTTCCGGGAAACTCTCGTGCTACGCGACATCGAGGGCCTAGATTACCGCGAGATCGCTGACGCAACCGATGTACCGATCGGCACGGTGATGTCGCGGCTTGCCCGAGCGCGTGGCCGCCTGATCACGACCATCAGAGAAAAGGGCCAGTGAACTCCGGCGCCGAGAGGGGCGCCGGGCGTAGGACGGCTAGGAGTGGCCATGCGTAAGGTGGCGATAGTGATGAAGTCGAAGCCCTCGCCGAGACTTCATCAATCCAAACTCTAGCCAACGGGCAAATCGTTCAGGCTGGGCAGGTGTCCAGGCCAGAGCAGAATGAAAGTGTAAGGGCTCCCGCCTTCTCCCATACCGCGCCCGCCGCGGACTCCAGTGCTTCGTCGGAAACGTCGTAGGTGAGGTTTATTTCGTCAGTTAGGTCGATTTTACTGCTATCGATCATGGCATTTATTCCTGTGCTTTCTTGACATTGACCTGACTCCGAAGACCTGACTCCAGAATTTTTCGGTTTATTCCCGTTGGCTAGAATATTTGCGGAATGCATCCGATTGTAAGCAACTGGAAACAAACAAGCGCGGATTTAGCTCAGCCTGTTCAGAATGTGAATCGCACTCCGACAGTCGGATCGATAGTCGTCTTCTGGAGGAAGCCGCTAGCGAGACCGCTTGCCACCCTTGAATACATGGCGCCCGCATAGGCATCCCAACGTTTTGCAAATCGGTAGTCAGCCAGGAAAGACGCCGCGGATAGCTGCCCGCTGCAACTCGGAAGCGACGCGTCGGCGCAGCCGTTTCCAGAGAAACTGTTTTGTTCTTCGTGGTAATAGGCGGCGATCAGATCCAGATCAGGACTGGCGGCGTATTTCGCACCGGTCCAGAATACTTGCAGATCCTTTTTGTCGTTGAAAGCGGTGTTGCTCACCGTGCCGAGCGTGTAGCCGCCGATGATAGTCGAGCCAACCGGCAATGGGTCGGTCGGATTGGCAAAGTGTATGTTCTCATAGCCGGCATAAAGCTTGACGGGCCCGATGAGATAGCTGGCAAGCAGCATCAAGCCGGTGTTGTCAGAAACCGTGCCGGCCACAAGTCCCGAGCCCGCACTCGCAAGCTGGGCAGCAGTGGGCGCAAATCCGACGGCGAGCGGCGCTGCGGAAACAGCATCTTTGACATGGCCGTAGATCGCGTCGAGTGACACGCCGAGATAGTCTAAGCCGAGCTGTCCTTGGACGACATCTCGTGAACCGTCGCCGTTCGAACTAAGCTGGGCAGCAGCCGCGGCACGGAACGGGCCAACATTCACGGTGTATTTGAACGAATTGTCGAGGCGGGCATTTTCGGTATCGCCCATGCCCGCTGTTGCGCCTTGAAAGCCGATCACCGAGAAAGCGCCTGATCCACCCATTGGGTCATAGGCAATGACGCCATCCAAAGTCAGCGCGTTTTGCCGGCCATAGGTCAATGTTCCATATGTCGGCGAGCTGAGACCGGCCCAGGCTGCGGTGTTGAGTGCCTGGCCATCTTTGCTGGAATCGGCAAATGTGCTCTGCGCGCTCGCCGGCAGGCCGTTATTTTGCACTATCGACCCGAGTCCGTCGGCGAGTCTTCCTGAAGTAGGTAGAAACGACGTTTGAAGATTGAATACGCCCGAGAGTCCAGGGAACAGTTCCTCATTTCCTTTCAGACCGATATTCGAGGCGCTGAGTGCGTTGGGGGCAGCACCGAAATAGGATCGGTTGCTGTTCTTGGAGATCAGATAGGCCAATCCGAACCCCGCGCTATTGCTCAACGGAGCGCCGTGAGTTTGATACGCCAAACCCATGTCAACCGCGCCGTATAAAGTAATGCCATGCCAAGTCAGACTGTCGTCAGCCACCGGCGCAGGCGCCTTTATGGGCGTTGCGACCGCCGAACCCGCTGGATTTATCGGCTTGCGAGGGCGCGCAACGACAGTGGGCTGCGTTGCCCGCCGCGTCTCAAGCTTCTTGAGCCGCTGTTCGAGCAGTTCTACTCGCCTCGCCAATGCCCGGTTCTGATCGCGAAGCTGCGCCGGTCGGGCCTGTTCGTCCGGCAATTCGCCAGCATGCGTTACCGTTGCAATGCTGAGAATGGCCACCGCGGATATGAATGCTGCACTTGCGGCGGCTTTCCATCGCGCATGGTCGCTGTCGTAGCTGGCACGTGTTGTCTGATCGCCGTCGTCGCCCGATCGACGCATTATCTGCCCCCCTCGTCAGCCGCAAAAATGCGGCCTGCATGGACGAGAGCGGCAGCGACGCCGTTTATTCCCGGAATCAAACAAACAGTTGCGGCCGAACTTTATCAGCGCATTTGCATAAGTAAGATCAGATGCGTATTACGCAGATTTTATTCCCGTGGCGCGAATAAATTGTTCGCGTTATGCCCGACACGTCGCGCGGCATCTCCGTTGAAGGCGCGGAATAAATCATTGTTCACTCATAGCCGATTTTTATTCCTCGATCGTGTGTCACTCTATGTTGATATGAAATCCACTACATACAGATGAGTTTGTGGAGCAACGAAATGGAATAATGCGCGTGATTTACAGTCTCCTCATTACGATTGCCAACGATGTAGGCCCAGGAGCCTTTTGAATGAAGGAGACGGTCATGTGGAAGATGCTGAAGATACTAAGCTGCTTTGGATTTAGTGCGGCGAAGCGAGGGTTGGTTGGCTGCCCACGTTTCGAATCCACTGATCTGCGAAATCTCAGTGACAGATCTTTGGAGGATATCGGACTCCCTCCACGTAAGGCGGAACTGGATGCCTCAAAGCCATTTTGGCTCGCTTAAGAGTGCAAATGAGCGTTCCTTTACACGATAAGTGTGGGCTGTGAGCATCGACGTGCCGACAGTCCAGGCCGATGCTCCAAGTCTCGTTCATTAGAACGTGACCTCGTACCTACCATCGGTGACAGATCACCGGGAATAACTTAGGCGGTTTGCAATCTATCTTATGTGTCGGCGACCTCGCCTCGATCGGCGGGTCCGCGGCACCTAACACTCCGTAAGCTTGTCGCTTATTCGATCGGCTTTGGACGCTTGCAAACCAACAGGAGAATGACAATGCTCACCAAAACGAAAGTTGCGCTTGCCGCTGTGATTGTTCTCGGCACCGCGGTTTCGGCGTCCGCCGCGACCAAGCCTCAGGTCACTCGTGCTGATCAATCGGCGTCGTCCAATGTCATCCCTGGCTACGACCAAAATGGCGGTACAGTCGGAATTCCGAACCCGGACCAACCGCGCGCTAGGTCTTAATACTCCGGGCGTGTAGCTCGCGAATTGTAAGGCCGCCTTGTTTGGCGGCCTTATTCATTGAGTCGCGCATTAAGGTGCACTGCCTGATCGATGCAAAACCGATGTGCCTGAGCCGCCGATCAAATTCACACGACGACGTGCTGCAATTCGTCCGATCAACGTCGGAGGCCGGCTTCAGACGGGAATAAACTCCGACGAATGCGATCGGCTTCTTACGCAGGCAGTGCGATCCTGCGGCATGACCAGCCGGCGGTGTCATGGCTTAAACAACACCGGCAGACGGTCATCCGATATTTCCATTGGAGGGGCCGTCACACCCTCAAGCGCCACCGCTAAGGTTGGTTGGCTCCAATCGGGCGACATACCGCGGTGCGGAAATCGTAGACCAGGGGCAATATCAGAGGAGGCGATTGATCCAGCCGCCGATTTTCGGAACGGGTCAGAAGCCGTCCGAGCAATTGAGCCGCGGCAAATCGTTGATTGGCCCGTGCGTGGCGTTCGGCTTGCTTCGCCATTTCGCGGCAGACGATTTAGTTCAAAACTGGCCGCTGTGATTTTCCAAACCAGCCACTAGGCTCGGAAACCGGCCAGTAACTGCAAAGGAGCCAAAACGAATGAAGCTTCGCGCTCTCTGCTTATCACTACCATGCAAGCGAGGACTTACAGGTGCCCATAGCGGGTTCCGTCCGGGCATACCATCACGTCAAATCCGGTCGGCAACCCGTCGAACGTTTTTCCGCCGGTCGGGTGGCAGCCGCGGGGAACCGGCAAGCAACCTACATCGGTGCAAGCTATCTGGGGCTGAGAGGTAAGTGTTTGGTGCGTAACACGGTGACGTTTTGTCGCCGCCTGGGCGGACATCGGGATGGCGAGCGCCGCTACGACTAGAAGAAGTGTTTTCATTGAGACCGTTTTGTGTGTGATCGGCATCCGGCATTCTGGCTTGGCGCGCTCCCAGTCTAGGTCGGAGCACTACTTAACTCTTAGCCACCGACGCCTGACAAAAGGTCGCGGCCGGTACGGCACGCTGGGGGGACGCTGCAAGATCAACGCGCGTAGTCAAACAACGTTGCAGAACATCCCCGCGGCCTCCGGTAACCGCTGGAGCCGGAGTCCACCCGAATCGCGTGCGAAGCTGGAGTGCGTGTCTGCTTTACACCCGATAGCCGACATGCCGGCGAGGCAGCTCAGTGTCCGCTATGGGCCAATTGTGGACATAGTCGACTGGGCTAACCATCATTCCACTGCGAGCGTGTGATCCGCGCCGACGCCTCGCGCTTTCTTGAAGACGATGAGCAACGGGATCACGGCAAGCGTCGCGATCATCAACAGCTTGTAATCATCGATGTAAGCGATGACCTGCGCCTGCTGCGTGATCATGCCGTCAAGTGCGGCGCGGCCGGCGGCGGTGAGGGGATTCCAAAACTGTGTGACCGCCGGATTCTCGAACGCGCGGTTCACTGCCGT
>Ga0210393_10001925_pt1 | contig 17243 bp, 18 predicted proteins | sample IncBWC27OmetaG_FD_160068 | JGI IMG/M metagenome (GOLD analysis project Ga0210393, IMG submission 160068) | Forest soil microbial communities from Barre Woods Harvard Forest LTER site, Petersham, Massachusetts, United States - Inc-BW-C-27-O ... | reverse complement strand
TGATAGGATTGGAAATGCCCCTCGTTAGCGATCCAAAAAGCAAGCCCCTATCGCACAGCAACTCGCGAGCGATCGGCTTTTGGATGAGCGTCGAGGGCCGAACTCCAATTCAGCCCGTCCGTGTCCTTGTCAGCTACGAAGCTCTCTCGGAGCTCGATCCGACGGACGTCCGGGATTTGCATGGCGCTCTGGAGAATTTCGATCGGTTCAGATCGCAAATCGAGAGCGCCGCAAGCCGCAAATTTGATCGAGACGGATTCGATCCAGACAAGTACGAAGGAATGCCTGCCATCAGGCTAATTACCAACGATTTGACCTAGCCGGCAGGCGCGACGCGGCACCCAATTGCCAAGCCCTCACGGGCGGGCTGCGGGAGTTTCTGAGGCTCCGCGAGCATCCCACCACTGATTTGGTTTAAAAACAATTCCCCAGCTTGGGGAAATCCTTGCACGCGCCCTCAGGTTGCGAAAGATTGTCTGTTGGGAGGGCTATATGCGAAAAAGGGAATGGGCGCTTTTACTGATTGTATATTTGGCGCTTACCGAGTTGCTGAGTTTGCATCCCGTCCCGGATCTATCGTTGTGCCTGATGCAATCCGAGAGCGCTGAGCCTTCCGCCAATGACGATGACGAAAAATACTGCCCCGCCTTCCATGCCGGCGTAGTCGCCGCCCTCGAAGCGATCGACGGAATGCTCGAAAGTCACGACAAAAGCGTCGTTGCTGGCTTCACGGTCGTTTTGGCGCTCTCCACAATTGGGCTCTGGCTGGCGACCAGAAAGCTTTGGGAAGCCGGCGAAAAACAACTCGAATTTTTGAGGCAAAGCACTCTTGTGCAATCCAAAGACATGCAGGCTTCTATTGCCGTTGCTCAGCAATCCGCTGATGCGGCTAAACTTGCGGCAGCGCATGTTCCGAAAACTGAGCGCGCATACCTATTCTTGGAACTGAACATCGAATCCAATATCGAAAATCTCTTCTCTTTGTATCCCGATGAAACGAGGCGAAGGGCTGAAGTCAAATTCGGGTTCCGGAACCATGGGCGCACACCCGCAATCGTGCAAAGTCTCCACGTGGCCGCACGTTATTGGGACAAGATGCAGATGCCTTCGATGGCCGCGACAAGGCCGCTTGTCATCCAGCCCGGAGTAATTATTAGCGACGAACCTGTCGGTGGGTACGTGGCCGGCTTCGATCTTGCTCGCGAGGACTGGAGAGATCTTACTATTGCTAACCGAGGTTACGTCATGTTTTGGGGCAAAATTGTCTACCTCGATGTGTTCCAAGAGATGCACGAAGCAGGTTGGTGCCGAGTTAATCCCTGCGATGGCAGGGGTTGGTTGTTCGGCGGCGACCTGACATTGAACTATTACACCTAGGATAATCTCAAACTCATAGCGGCTTCCCTGCCGTTCGGATCGACGGAATCATGGGGCATGCCCCGCCCTCAGAAGATCACCTTCGCCGAAATGCGCTCTTCGGGCGTTCGCGGGCTCCTGAACTACTTGGCCGACTGCGATTTTGGAAGGTTGATCAGTAGAGCCGGCGCTCCCAGCACAGCAGCCACTCCGGCAATACGTCGAGCGCATGACACAGCGTTATCAGATCGGTCGGGTAGAGTTTCGCGCGCCCGTGCTCCCAGAGCAGGATCTGTGCTTCACTGTAACCCGTCAGTGCGGCGAGCTCTCGGCGATCCATGTGGGCCTTGGCCATCGCGCGCGATAGGCGCTCGCCGATCCGCTGCTGCTTGACGACGTTGCTCTCCCTAGGCATCGCCGCGCCTCTCTCTCAAGATCCAGCCTACACCTAAACGTCAGGCGATGGCAGACATTCGGGCGGCTTTAGCCCCAAGCCTAGCGGCTTCACCTCCGCGTTAATCGGCGGAATCATGGGGCATGTCCGTAGGCCCGCAAAAGATCACCTTCGCTGAAATGCGCGCGTCAGGCGTGCGCGGCGTCTTGGTTTATTGCTCCGACTATCGTTGCAGCCATCACATCGCGATCAGCACGGCCGGATTTCAATTGGGACAGGAAAGCCGTCTCATTAGGGGTTATTAAGTAACATCCAGACCAATACGTTTCGCCCCAACGAGAGGCCGCAATCCGAACAAAATTGACCAACACGCGACCATCTCTCCCATGCTGCTTGATCGATTTCATGAAACAAGTCGTGGCGCGTTGTGTTGCCCCCTCAGCGACCAAAAAAAGGGAGGACTATCCATGGAAGACGCTCGCGAGAAAGGTTTCGCCGTTGCTACCAACTTTTGGCTGGATGCGGGAAGCAAGACGCTGCACCAGCAGGCTTCCCTTCTGAGACTTTGGGCCGACATCATCGACAAGTACGCACAGAACTATGAAGAGGGAACCGAAAAACTGAGGTCATCCGTTGAGCGAGCAGAATACGCCGCCTAACCGTTACTTTTCGGACAGACAGCCAAGCATCACCCCAGCACAACTAGGGCACAACGAAAGGTTCCGACAACTGAGGCTCCGGTGGGGCCTCTTCTTGGCGGATGATTCGCAAGTTCCGGCGCGCCCGCTTATCTGTGCCACATGCTTAAATCATTTGAGTTTTGCATTCCCACTGCCGGAACCAAGGTTCTTCCGGTCCGGAATGGCTTCACGAGGATCAAGTTCGATGGCTACCGCCTGCGTGTTGAGCGCAATGGCGATCGGGTGCGGCTGATTACTCGCGGCGGGTACGATTGGACGAAGCGCTTCCCCTGGATCGTTGAATCCGCTCTGAAGAACCGCCAGAAGCAATTCGTCATCGATGGCGAGGCAGTCATCCTGGGTGTGGACGGCAGCATCTCGGCTTTCGATGCCGCTGCATTCCGGCAAGCATAACGACGATTCCGCGCCGGTGTCGAACGCGCCATCGCGCTCGGCTGGTTGGCATGAAAGCGGGACGTATGTGAAGTTCACCGACAGCGGTGTGCGCTGTTCGCTTGAGATGATCCCGTTGACACAAATCAAGAGCTGCAATCCTAACCAGCGTTAGGTTTTCCATGATCTGGCGGCTCGGGTGCGGGCCGACAATGAACGAGCGTCCGAAAGTCAGCGAACTGAAAGAATTGGCGCAACTGCTTTCTGGCTTAGTCGAAGCAGCACAGCAGCTTCCTGAAGGGCCAGAGCGACGGACTGCCATCCGGATGATTGACGACTTTATGCGGCGGACTCGCGACACTCGTCCGGCAATGTGACTGAAGTGATGAGGCCCCGACCGCTTCTAAAGGTGAAAGGCATGCGCGCCGAGAATCGCAGCCGCCTGCTGACGCATTCCTGATTTACATCTGAAATGCAACGATGAACCGCCCGCAAACGATCACGCTCGCCGAAAATGCGCTCTTCGAGGATAAATTCACTTGCACGGCCTGCGGCCGGCGCGGTGCCGACATTAGGCCGGATTTTGATTGGCATCTAAAGGCCGAAACCTAAGGTTCTCAAAGGCGGCCAACCGGCACTGAGCGAGTCTGGGATTTACGCGGCCTAATGAGGCGCTCTGCGGCGGCGGCCTCAGCTTTTCTAACCCGCTCGCGTAGGTCAAGCAGCTCGCGATATTCTTTAGCAAGAGAGCCGTGTGGCTGCGTCACTGCGATTGGATTGATCAATCCGGTCATTCGTGGAACGGTAGTTCTAGTCATGTTTGACCGTGGTTGAGAAATGTTGGGTGGGATTTAACGTAAACGGTCCTTGTGACGCCGCAACGAATGTCGCTCGTTAAGCTTGATATCCGCAATGGCGGTTAATTCTGGAACCAGTACGACCCTTGGGGCGCTGTTGCCGTGGGTGCGACAACGATGCTCCGCAATATCATCAGACGAATAAAAATGCTCCCCCACCTTTTCGGCAGGGGAGCCAACAAGTGTGCCATGCTCCGACACTCCGCCTGAAGTATCGTCATTCTAATTGTCCTAGGCACGGAGCGTTTTGTTGCGCCATCATTCTCCGATGTTCAAATTGATCATAACCGAATGCAAAAGCAATCCCGCCGAGTAAATCGTCAAAGACGAGAAGCACGTTCCCTGCTCAACGAGGTCGATGGGATGTGAGCGTAAATCTGCTCACCATCGCTCAGCATGTTGTTATCACTTTCCACAACCAGTCAGTGAAGCGAGCTCGCGGGGGTAGTGTCTCAGTTTGAATTTATTGCCCTTGACGGGCGGTCGCGCCAGCGTAGTTACTGTGGTGTCGGCGTCTGCGCGACTCTTTGGGATCCCGTCTTCGGAACGGTACTGAGATAGGCGCTGGATTTGCTGAGCTATCCTGCAGTGAACGTCAGCTCTGCGGTCAATCCGTCATCAGATCGTAGTCTTGGCGCAAGGCGCGCCGGACCTGGAGTGCCGCGCGAGCCGCCGTATTGGCATCGGCAGCACCAGCAGATCCCACGCACATCGACCAGTTACTCTTTGCACGGTCATTGGTGACGCGATTTATTGCGATACTCGCTACACTCGAACAACCTGGTTGCCGTCGAATTTCTTCCAATGCCAGCGACCGCAAAGCGTGTATCGAAAGTAGGGTCTTCGCCATTAGCGGTCTTACTTCGAAGCCTTGGCGATCTTGTGCTCCAAGTGGCCCGTTTCGTGATCACGGCGGAGCTGGCTCAGCGATGTCTCGTTTAGCTGAAGCAGGACCTCGCTCAGCTTCTCGGTTTCAGGATAGCCGGCTGCGAAGCCCTGTCCGTAAATCTTACGTAACGTGCGGATGAGGGTGTTGCCGTGCTTGTTGCTGATTTCGCCATCGTGGTTGCGATGACGATTGTCCAAACCTGCCTTGCTCATGCTGCCCTCCGTAGTGGTCGCAAGCGACAGCATCCTCCCGCTTGGCTGAGATGGCAACTAAGGCTCAGCGGTGTTAGGTCAATTGTTATTTCCGCTTCTGGCACCAAACGGACATGCTGCTGCAGTCGCTGTATGTCGGCTGTTGGGGATGAACTGACCTAGCTCAGATGCGGCCCGAAGTCCGAGTTTGACCCTCAACAGACATTGGCTCGGCACCCGTCGCTAGAATCGGAGGCCGTTTGGACGCCAAATCCCTGACCGTGAGCGAGGGTGTGGCCGCCGTCACGCTCGTTGAGATTGGTGTTCTCGCGCTATTTTGACAACGGGCCGAATGCGCTCGCAATCGAGGCGCGGGCAAGAGCAAGCAGCGCTGGGCCGCGATCTTCGTTCATGGCGCAAGTGTCAGTCATGGCATTCCAGAAACTCAATGGCGGCGTAGCCGACGACGCTTCGCCGGTCGCCGGCGGTATCGCCTGAGTTGCACTGGGACACGAGCTTTGGCGTCAGTTTGTGCCGGCCTGCCGCGAGCAACAGTCCGTTGATAGGCAACGCGCCGCAAGCCCGTTCAAAGCTAGTCAACTGGCGACCGGACATGATCCGCCCCACCGTTTCATTATCGACCTGCCTAGCGACGTCGTAGGGCAAGTAGTGCGACAGGTCGGAACTGATGACGATCAACGTCTCCGGACCACCCCACAGCACTTCGAGTACACCCGCCACTTCCTTGGCCTTTGCATCACCGACAGCGAGCGGGACCAAAGTGAAGTCGTGTAGAACGCTCTGCAAAAAGGGTAGTTGAACTTCCAGGGAATGTTCAGAGGCGTGCGCGGCGTCATACACGACTACCTGCGATATGCCCGCTAGCCGGCGAATTGCGTCCTGGTCGATTTGGACCTCGCCCAAGGGCGTCGCAAAAGCATTCGCCTCCGGCAGCGCCATCCCACGAACCGGTGCCCGGTGCGTAGGGCCCAGCAGAACTACCCGCCGAACTGTCTCGGAGTGCGCGACGAGTTGGGCGTAGGCGTATCCGGCGACCGGGCCCGAGTAGACATAGCCAGCGTGCGGCACAATTAACGCCTTAAGCGCCTCAGTCGCGAACGACGCCACGGATGGTCTCAGAAGCTGCTTTACAGTCTGCCGAAGTATTGTGGCATCAGCCGGATAGAACGTCCCCGCTACGGCGGGCTGACGAATCACGGATTCCTCTCAGGAAAAATCCCTTCTGAAGCCCACGTGGGAGCGCCTTGGCGGATTTTCAAGAGCGCGTCTAACTGTGCGTCCGACGGTATTTTGCCATCGTCCTTGTGTCGACGTCATCGAATGTGCCTAAACTCGGTCAGCGCAAATATTGACTTCGACTCAGAGTAGGGCGGCGAGGGCAAAGCCTACCCATCAATTGCGACAGGATCGTCGAAACGCTCAGCTTTCCTTTAAGAGACGATTTCGACCGCAGTGCCGATCGCGAGACCGAGATCGCGGTCCGCGCGCCCCTGGTTGACCGCTATCTCGGCGAGTCCATTCGAATTCTCGTACCAAAAGGCGGCGCCCGGCGGTCCATCGCTGAAGGTCCTCTGGCGTTCCAACACACGACCTGCCACGGCAAGCCTTGTGTTGCGAGGCAGCGTGGCCGCCCTCAGCCCCGTCATGGCATTGCCGAAATGGTCGACGTAAATGATCTCACAGAGATCGTCCGGCCAATCCCCGCGACGATCCGCGCCATCCTCGCGCGGCTGGCCGGGTGGGGGCTGGCCGCGCGCCAGCATGGCTGCGACCGGTGCGAAGAGGTCGCGCCCGTGAAAGCTGGCCGAGAGGTGCTCAGGCCTTAAGTCGATGTCCCAGCTGCGCGAGTTTGTGGCACGGCGCTGGACTAACTCAAACAAGCCATTACCGGGGCCGACGTACCACCGGCTGTCGGCCTCGAGCACAATGGCGGGGCGCGTCCCGCCTACGCCGGGATCGACGATGCAGAGAAAGACGGTTCCCATTGGAAACCACGCGGCATAGACCGCCAAGAGGTAAGCCGACGCCTTGGGATTGCCCATAGGCGCATCGGCGAAGAGGTCGATAGCGGGAACGCCCGGCGCCGTCTGGTGTAGCACCGCCTTCACCTGACCCGTATAGGGGCCGTGCAACCCGAAATCCGTGAACAGCACAATCATGTTTTCAGCCTGCTCTCGTGGACCGCAGCGCTACGGTGCGAGCCGGCTTGATCAGCGGCCGGGGGTGTTGAGGGTTCGGCTTACGATCTTAACCCGATCAGGAGTAGAATGGGGCAACGCTTTGAAGGCGCTCATGCCCGCAGGCGGGCCCCGGCTGGACATCGTCGCGCACCCCGCCACTCCCTTGGCCAAAATGGGAGTTGCCCAGTGATACACGGGACGAATTCTATGACCGAACCTGAGCGTTTGGAAGGCTTTCCTGGACGCTACTGGCACCGGCTCGAAGACGGGCGCATCCAATGCGACATCTGCCCGCGCTATTGCAGGCTTAACGAAGGCCAGCGTGGCCTGTGCTTCGTGCGTGGCCGGCAGGATGACCGGATCGTGCTCACAACGTACGGCCGTTCCTCGGGCTTCTGTGTCGATCCAATAGAGAAGAAGCCGCTGAACCACTACCTGCCCGGAACTCCCGTGTTGTCCTTCGGTACTGCCGGGTGCAACCTGACGTGCAAATTCTGCCAGAACTGGGACATCTCCAAAGCGCGAGAACTCGACCGGCTCCAGGACGCAGCCTCGCCGGAAGAAATTGTCGAGGCCGCGATTGCCGTGGGCTCGCGCTCCATCGCCTACACCTATAATGATCCAGTCATCTTCCTCGAATATGCCGTGGACGTCGCAAAAGTGGCGCGCCGTCGCGGAATCAAAAACGTGGCGGTCACGGCGGGTTATATTGACGCGGCGGCGCGGGAGGAACTCTACACCTTCATGGACGCCGCCAACGTCGACCTCAAGGCGTTCACCGAGACGTTCTACAAGCGGCTATGCACCGGCCATCTTGGCGCTGTCCTCGAGACGCTCGAATATCTGAAGCACAACACGAAGGTCTGGTTCGAAATCACAACGCTGCTGATCCCCGGGCACAATGACAGCGCAGAGGAGGTGAAAAAGCTGAGCGAATGGGTGATGACAAGGCTCGGACCTAACGTGCCCTTGCATTTCACCGCCTTCCACCCTGATTACAAGATGTTGGATCTGCCCTGTACGCCGGCCTTCACGCTGACGACGGCTCGCGATATCGCGCGCAAGGTCGGGCTGCATTTCGTCTACACCGGGAATGTCCACGACGAGACGGGTCAAAGCACGTACTGCCCGGGCTGTGGTGAGCGGATTATCGGCCGAGATTGGTATGACATCACCACTTGGCGGCTCACCGATGAGGGCCGCTGCGATATTTGCTCCACCGCAATCCCTGGCTTGTTCGAGGCACGACCGGGCAGCTGGGGGCAGCGGCGCGTCCCGATCCGGATCGGCAGTCGGGAACGCGTTTGAGCGAGATCGCGCCAGTCGATCGGGAAATGCTTGCCAGCATTCGACTTTGACAGCCCGTGTTCCAAAGGAGGCTCTTGCAAATACCTCGCGCCAGGATGCAGACTGTTCGCGCGTGATAGGTGTCAACATCTGCAGTTCTTGGCGCGACATATCGCGGTCGAGCCGAACAAGGGGAGGATGGCGCCATGCAAGAAATCGAAATCCATTCCTATGCGCGGCAGTTGCTGGAAGCTCACGGCGCCCGGGCCATTGCGGAAGCTGCCCAGAATGCCATCGAACTGGAATCAAAAGGCGAGATCGAGCTGGCCAGAACTTGGCGGCATATCGAAGACGCCATGAAGCTCATGCGCGGGCCGCACCAAAGCTGAAGCTACCGGTCTGCGCATGACAGAGCTGTCTTGCGACAAGCGTTGCCGTGCCTGATCGAGGCGACGGCGGAACGCTCGAAGCGTGGGCCAAAATTTGCCCTGTCAGATCGCCGCGGCTTTACGGCTACGCCATCTCTAGGCGCGGGTCTCCACCACAGGAGTGAAGCCATGTTTCCGAATTGCGCGACATCCGAAGACCTCTTGAAGGCGATCAAGGACGAGAAGGTGCAGATGATCGATCTGCGCTTCACCGACTTGCCGGGGCTGTGGCAGCATTTTTCTGTACCGCCGAGCGCAGTGAACCTCGATGCTCTCGAAGAAGGTATCGGATTCGATGGGTCATCGATCCGGGGCTTCCAGGAGATTCAGGAAAGCGACATGCTTGTCGTCCCGGATCCGACGACTGCTTTCCTCGATCCGTTTTCCCCGGCGACGACACTGGTCCTGATCTGCAACATCAGAGACCCGGTTACCGGTCAATCCTATAGTCGCGACGCCCGCTATATTGCGCAGAAAGCCGAGACCTACCTCAAGGGCAGCGGCCAAGCCGATACGAGCTATTTTGGCCCGGAAGCGGAGTTCTTCGTGTTCAACGATGTGCGCTACGGACAAGACATCAATTACGCCTTCCACGAAATCGATTCCAGCGAAGGCAGCTGGAACACGGGCAAGGATGAAGGGCCGAATTTGGGCCATAAGCCGCGCCCCAAAGAGGGCTACTTTCCTGTTCCTCCGACCGACAGCATGCAGGCTCTTCGCACCGAAATGGTGCTGACAATGGAGTCGCTGGGAATAAAGATCGAAGCGCATCACCATGAAGTCGCGACCGGCGGTCAGAACGAAATAGACATGCGCTTCACCACGCTTACCCGCATGGCCGACAACCTGATGATGTACAAATACGTCGTTAAGAACACTGCCCGCCAACACGGCATGACCGCGACGTTCATGCCAAAGCCGCTGTTTGAGGACAACGCCTCAGGAATGCACGTCCATCAAAGTCTATGGAAGGGCGAGTCCAATCTATTCTACGACAAAGGAGATTACGCCGAACTCAGCAAGCTCGGCCGCTACTACATAGGTGGACTCTTGACCCACGCCTGGGCGTTGTGCGGGTTCTGCGCCCCGACCACGAATTCCTATCGGCGCTTGGTGCCTGGCTACGAAGCTCCGATCAATCTGGTCTATTCCCAGCGAAATCGCTCAGCCTGCTGCCGAATTCCGATGTATTCGCCGAATCCGCGGGCAAAGCGGGTGGAATTTCGGTCGCCGGATCCATCATGCAATCCTTACCTGGCCTTCGCCGCGATGCTGATGGCCGGCCTTGACGGCATCAACAACCGGATCGATCCGGGCAGCCCGATCGACAAGAACCTCTATGACCTCCCGCCCGCCGAGGCGAAAGAAGTGAAGTCGACGCCGGGGTCGCTGGACCAGGCGCTTGACGCCCTCGAACGCGATCACAAATTCCTGCTACGCGGCGATGTGTTCACTGCCGACGTGATCGAAACCTGGCTCGACTACAAGCGAAAAAAGGAGGTTGATGCAATCCGATTGCGCCCTCATCCTTACGAGTTCCATCTCTACTACGACATCTGATAGCGCGCCTGCTTATTGAATTTCCGGTTAGTGGGCAAGGCTGCATCCATATCCCAGATGTCCGATCTGTCCTCAGAGACTGGTAAGCAGAAGATCGTTGCTAATATCGCAACGCCAATTGCGGACGGCTCTCGACTTCAGCAAGCTTGCGCCTTGCAAGGTCCGGCAGCTCAAGGTCATGCGGTTGGTTGATCCCTACCAGCGGGATTGAGACCTCGCCGCCCTCCAGCACATCCTTGATGTCCCGGCCCTCAAAGGTCTTCTTGACGGCACCCTGAACCAGCGCCTTGGCGCGACACAGGAAACGCTGGCGGTTTTCCAGGCTCTTGCTGCCCGAATTCAGACGCCGATCGACAATGAACATCGCCACTGTGTCAGCCGCCTCAGCCGGCCTGTTTCACCCGCATGTACCATTCGACGAGCCTGCGGACCTGCCGTTCGGTATAGCCGTGCTGCACCATCCGCGCGACGAAATCGTCGTGTTTCTTTTCGGTCTCGCCGTCCTTCTTCGTCCCGAATGAAATCACGGGCAACAGGTCCTCGACCTGCGAGAATATCCGCTTTTCCATCACTTCGCGGATTTTTTCGTATGAGGTCCAGGACGGATTCTTGCCCCCGTTACGAACGCGCGACCGCAGCGAGAACTTCACCACCTCGTTGCGGAAGTCCTTCGGGTTGGCGATGCCCGCGGGCTTCTCGATCTTGGTCAGTTCCTGGTTGAGAAGGTCGCGGTTGAGCATCTGACCGGTGTCGGGGTCCTTGAAGTCCTGATCCTCGATCCACGCGTCGGCGTAGTCGACGTAACGGTCGAACAGGTTCTGGCCGTAATCGGAGTAGGATTCCAGATACGCTTTCTGAATCTCGTTGCCGATGAACTCCGCGTAGCGCGGCACGAGCTCGGCCTTGATGAATTCGAGATAACGCTTCTCAATTTCCTCCGACAACTGCTCACGCCGGATCGCGTGCTCGAGCACATACATCAGGTGGACGGGGTCGGCGCCAAGCTCCGCGGTGTCGTGGTTGAAGGTCGCCGCCAGCACCTTGAACGCGAAGCGGGTCGAGGCGCCGTCCATGCCTTCGTCGACGCCGGCGGCATCCTTGTACTCCTGGACGCTTCTTGCCTTGGGGTCGCTCTCTTTGAGGCTCTCGCCGTCGTAGACACGCATCTTCGCAAACAGCGTCGAGTTCTCGTGCCGGCGCAGGCGCGACATCACCGAAAAGCGCGCCAGCGTCTCCAGCGTCGCCGGCGCACACGGTGCGGAGGCAAGCTCGGAGCCCGCAATCAGCTTCTCGTAGATCTTCTGCTCCTCGATCACGCGCAGGCAGTACGGGACCTTGATCACGCAGATGCGGTCGATGAAAGCTTCGTTGTTCCGGTTGGACTTGAAGCTCTGCCATTCGGCTTCGTTGGAATGCGCGAGAACTATGCCGGTGAAGGGAATCGCACCGATGTTCTCGGTGCCGATATAGTTGCCTTCCTGCGTTGCCGTCAGCAGCGGGTGCAGCATCTTGATCGGCGCCTTGAACATCTCGACGAATTCGAGGATGCCCTGGTTGGCGCGATTGAGGCCGCCGGAATAGCTGTAGGCGTCGGGATCGTTCTGCGCATAGGTCTCGAGCTTGCGAATGTCGACCTTGCCAACCAGCGAGGAGATGTCCTGGTTGTTCTCGTCACCGGGCTCGGTCTTGGCTACCGCGATCTGCCGCAGACGAGAGGGCTGGATCTTGGCAACGCGGAAGCGCGAAATGTCGCCGCCGAAGGCTTCGAGACGCTTGTAGCACCATGGGCTCATCAGGCCGTTGAGGCGCCGGCGCGGGATGCCGTATTTCTCTTCGATGATCGGTCCGAGGTTCTCCGGATCGAACAGGCCGAGCGGGGATTCGAACACCGGGCTGAGTTCGTCGCCGGCCTTGAGCACATAGATCGGGTGAACTTCCATCAGCGACTTCAGGCGCTCGGCAAGCGACGACTTGCCGCCGCCGACCGGGCCCAGCAAATAAAGAATCTGCTTGCGCTCCTCGAGCCCCTGCGCGGCATGCCGGAAGAAACCGACGATGCGCTCGATCGTTTCTTCCATGCCGTGAAATCCGGCAAACGCCGGATAGATGCGCATCGTGCGATTCAAAAAGATTCGGCCAAGGCGGGGGTCCTTGGCCGTGTCGATCATCTGAGGCTCACCGATCGCTGCTAGTAGTCGTTCGGCCGAATTTGCGTATCGCATCGGATCGCCTCGACACGATTCCAGATATTCCGCCATCGACAGGTCGGTCTGACTTCGAGCCTCGAAGGACCGAGCGAAAGCGTTGAACAGCGAATCGCTTTGCATGATCCCCTCCAAGGTATGATCCGACGCACTGGTGAACCCAGTCGGGTTACCGCTCGGTACCGGCCTTAGTCAGTTCATCTGTTTGTGCAGTCGGGTCCTCCCATTCTAACATGTTTCTAAATTGGCTATTCGCGAACAGGATATCAAGGCGGGCGGTCGCAACATGGGAAGAGTGCGTTGGTCCAACTTCACTTCGCGCCACCGGGTCCAATCCCGTGGGGTCGTTGACATCTGCCCCCTCATGCAAATTTATCTGGCTGTTAACGCCAGAGGAGCGACAGGCGTTCATGGCCGATGTGTGGAAGCTCATAAATCTCTACTGCCGGCACACTGGCGGGCAACGAGGGACGGCTGGGGGAACCAAGGCCGTCAACCCCTTGGGGAGGTTTGCTCCCCGGTAGGGGGCGCCGTCCGCGGAGCAAAGAGTCTTATCCCGAGCGACCGATCTTGAAGCGCGTCCTTCGGTGACGCGTTCGCCACCGGGTAGTCCACCGCACGGGAGAGACCAAGCTCCTCCGCGCTGCTGTTGTTTCCCCGAACTTCTCGCTCTCCAGTTCGGGTATTCCTGACGGCGACGAATGATCGTCCAATTGATCGAGCCTATCGAGCAGAACTATTAGCCTCGCAGGTAATTCGTTTTCGCTGACAGAAGCTCGCAATCTTTCACCGATCTCTCGGATGATTGCACGACTGAACGCCGCGTCGATATCGATTTGGTTTCGCATGCGGAACCTCCCTCCGGCGAAAACTCCGACAACCGACCCTCAGCCTCCGACCATAAACAGCGTCGGCGGAAAATTGTTCACATAGGTTAATCGTGGAACCCGCTATCCGCACTCGGGGTGCCAGTAGATCAGCAATACCACGACGCCGGCGAGCCGCACGTACCGGCGTGCAAATCCCTTTCTCGTGTGCATGAAAAGGCTTAAACTTCGGCAGCTGCCCTTTGACAGGTGACAGGGAACGAGCCGACGTTTCTCCTAAGATGGAATGGGCCGCGATCAGGCCATCGGCAGGCATCGCAGTCTGATAACAGCGCCGACCTTTGGGGCGTTCTCGAGAACTCCAACACACAGCCGGCATCGACTTGCCACGCGAGCGGGGAGCCTTGCTTCTGTTCATCCAAGGGAGAAAGACATGGCGAATTTCGTATTAACGCTCGACTGGACCGACCAGGGCATTCGCAATCTCCGAGAGGCGCCCAAGCGCAGTGAAGCGGCGAAAGCCCTCGCCAAGAAAGTCGGGGTCGAAATCAAGGAGGTCTATCTCACCACCGGCGCGCATGACATTCTTCTCCTTGCTGAAGCGCCGCTTGGCGATCACATCACCAAATTCGCGCTCGCACTCTCGTCACTGGGAAACGTGCGCACGAGCACCTCCCGCGCCTGGCCGGAGGCTGAATGGACCAAGCTGATATCGGAACTTCCGTGAGTCGTCGGAGTTCTGGTGGGCCGCGAGTGCTGCTGAGTTGAAGTTCCCGCTATACGTGCCGCGAGTCTCGGTTCAGGAGTTCCAAATCGAAGGCGGGACGAGAATTATTGATTGTGAAATCCGTGCAGCCCGCGTGACCCCGCGGTCAAATCGGATCGACAGGTTCGATGCCGAGCGGCACCTCATGCTGATCCACACCGTGATCGCGATCACGGTATCTCGGCTGTTGGCACAAAGCGGAAATGGCGCGATGTCCGCTCTGAGTCCGCATTCGGGGGTAAAGCGGAAATTAGATTTGGGGGCCGTCAGGTCAGCTTCAGACCCGTTCCGGACCTCGGCTGCATCGAAGTCTCGCAGCGCAGCAGTCTCCTGCCGCATCGTGATGTGCTATCGTTATCCGGGCGGACCGCCGCCAGGCAGGGGTCGGTTCACAATAGGTCGTGCGGGACCGCGCAACTCCCTCGGCGATGCGAGATTTCTGCACAGGTTTCGATCATGGACAGCATCCAGGCGAGTGAAACGGAAGCACGGTTCTCGGTATTGCGTCAGTCGGCCGACGGCGATGCGGTGACCGCCATCGAAGCGTTGGTCCGCGGAGCGCCGGACCGCGCTCTCAACCGGGTGAACGTTCTAGATTTCGCCTGCAAAAACCGGCTGGCAATCTCAACCCCGACCGAGGCATCCATCTGGAGAATCTCGACTTATAACGATCGATGCGGGGATCGACGATGAGGCAGACTTGCGGCGTGTAACGTGGCTTGCTGTTGTTGCGGGGGGTGCCCTACTGGTCGCCGCTGCCTGGGCCGCCATCCTCTGGACCCGCCCGGAGCCCATTCGGATTGCGTTCGCCAGTTCGCTCTCCGGCGCGTCCGCTCCGATTGGGGCCGAAAGTCTGGCCGCGACGCAGCTAGCAATCGACGAGGTAAACGCCAAGGGCGGCGTCCGCGGACGGCCGATAGAACTCATTCCGTTCGACGACGCAAGCGATCCAGCCGTGGCGCGCACGAATGTGCTGGCGATCGCCGACAGCCCGTGCGTCGCCGTGCTCGGACATGATCTCAGCTCGACGTCGCTCGCGGCGGGGCCGGCATATAAGGATGCGCGGATCGCGGCGCTCACGGGAGGCGCGGCTGCCGACGATCTTACATCCGCCAATGACTACTATTTTCGTGCGCTGTCGCCGGTATCCGCACAGGCGCGCTCGATTGCGGAACATCTGCGCGCAGTGATGAGGGAGCCAAAGGTCCGCCTCGTTCACACCCGCGATTCTTACGGCAAGAATTTTGTGCGCGGATTCGTGGCGGGCTATCCGACGGAGCAGTTGAGTGTATTCGGGTTGGACGTCGCGGCGGGTCAAATCCGATCGATGGACGAGGCCCTGGACGCCGCCGCGCAGGAGCCCGGACCCGGCGTTATCGTCATCGGCGCGGCATCCGATTTTAGCGCAGACATCGTCAAGGCGCTGCGCCGCCGCGGCATCAAGACAACGATCATCGCAGCCCAGGGCGCAGCCCGCGAAAGCTATTTGCAATTTTTCGCCAACGAGCCCGAGGAAAAGGCGCATCCGGGCTTCTTCAGTGAGAATCTGTATGCCGCTTCATCGCTGATTTTCGACAGCGCCGGCGTGGCGGCGCAGGCTTTTGCCGCCGACTACAAGGCGATAGCAGAAACCTCGCCAAGCTGGGTTGCCGGCGGTGCCTATGAAGCCGCGCGCCTAATGATCGAAGCGTTGAAACGAGCTGCCGTCAAAAATCGATCCGACAGCAAAGGTGCAGATCGGGACCGTGTGCGTGCCGCGCTAGCCGCCATCGACGGTCCGAAATCGGCGGTCGTCGGCCTGACGGGGCGGCTCTATTTCAATGCGAATCGCGACATTCCGAGTCCGATCCGAATGGGTTTCTTCCGTTACGGCCGGTTCGTCACGGCGCCGCTGCAACTCGTGGGCATCGATCAGCCTAATGGAATCGATCTCGCTGCGGAACGGGAAAAGGGCCATGTTGTTTCCTTCGGCGACCGACATTACTGGATCCAGCGCGTGGTCTATACCGGGATCGACATCGCCCGCCTGAACCGAATCGACGTGAAGCAAGGCACCTTCAACGTCGACTTTTATCTCTGGATGCGCTTTGCGGGCGACGGCGACGGCGAGACGCAAGTGCAGTTCCCGGCCCTGCTGGACAGTGGCGCCTTCGATCCCGCGCGCCCCTTGCAGATCGGACAGGAGGACGGTCTCAATTACCGTCTTTACCGGATCAACGGCGACTTCAAGACGCGCTATGAGTTGCACAATTATCCGTTCGATACGCAGCAGCTTGTCCTGCATTTTCGCAACACGCAGCAGCGCCAGGAACTCGTGACCTATGTGATCGACCGGTTCGGTTTGCGCCTCGCCGACGAGCGAAGCTCGATTGTCGAGGACGACGCTTATTCCGGGCTTGAGCTCTGGCGGTTCCTGCGCTTGCGATATTTCGTCGATTCCCTATCGAGCGGGTCGACGCTCGGCAAGGCGGCGCTGTTCGACAGCGAGCTTAAAACGGAATACGCCGGTTTCGACACTGTGATCGTGCTGCGTCGCAGCTCGGCCATCTTCATCCTGAAAAACCTGCTCCCGCTGTTTCTCCTCGCGCTCGTCGTGTTCGCGACGCTGTTCTTCCCCGAAACGCTGCACCGCGAGCGGGTGACGATCCCGGTCACCGCGATCCTGACCAGCGCGGTGCTGCTCCTGGCCGTGGACAATCAGCTCGGTGACGTCGGCTACACGGTCGCGGTCGAAAGGATTTTCTACGTCTTCTTCGCGCTCTGCCTGATGGCCATGTTGGCCGGCTTCGGCCACGAGCGATTGCGGCACGCCGGCAGGAAGCGCCTCTGCGGAGTCGTGGATCGAACGGCCCAGGTCGTTTATGTCGGAACGGCGCTCGCCACGACCGCCTCGTTCTGGTGGCACTATGCCCCATGATCGGCGCGAGAACCTCAAAGCTGCGAAAGCTCTCGGCATCGAGGCAGGCGCCGACGAGACGATCGAAAAGATTCGTCGGCCACTTCCACTTCTGGCCCGTTTGAGACATTCAAACGGATGTTGAGAATGTCCGTTTGTCGGGGCAGACCGAAAGTGGTCGGCACCAGATCGAAACGACGCTCATGACCCAAAAGCGACCTAACGCCAAAGCGAGCGAGCCGACCACACGAAAAGTCGATATCTCAGAGATGGGTGCTGTAGGGGCTAAATTTCGACTTCGAGGCCAACCTCCA
>Ga0210393_10001924_pt1 | contig 17247 bp, 20 predicted proteins | sample IncBWC27OmetaG_FD_160068 | JGI IMG/M metagenome (GOLD analysis project Ga0210393, IMG submission 160068) | Forest soil microbial communities from Barre Woods Harvard Forest LTER site, Petersham, Massachusetts, United States - Inc-BW-C-27-O ... | reverse complement strand
ACACAGCGCAATCGATGCGAGGGCTAAAGTCGAACGCCAATTAATCTTTTGCTCCATACTTCAATACTCCTTTCCTGTTTGATCCAACGCTGCCATACGAGACATTTTTCCGTAGCGAACCAGAGCAGCGCGAGACTCCAAAATTACTTCATCGCTGTAGAGAAGACCCTTATGGCGGCTTTCTGTCCCCCTCCGCCGTACGGGCCGAGAATCATATGCCGTTCATGCCCATCCGATCCTAGGCAGGCTTCACGATTACATGTTCTCGCGGGCTTGCGCTTGACTCGTTTTTCTACGGATATACGGATGCATGGCTGCATACCATTCCCTGTAAACGAGACCAGAAAAGAAACTTTTGAAAGAAGGGGCGTCCATATATGGAAGGACAATCCCTTTCTGCGGTTTCCCCTCCGCAGTACGGGCCTATGTTTGCGGTCAGATTGGGCAGCGCGTCCATCAACGTCGCTTGGCCGGATCGTCACTATGAAGCTGGTGCTACAGCTGGACTGCGACGGGTATATGACGCCAGCTCTCAACAGCTTGGTGGTTCCGCATATGTTAGTTGGTGTCGCATCAAGTAACCGTATTTCCGCACATCAAAAAGACAGCTTGAATATATTTCCCGCTCCGTCGCTAACAACGCCCATTGTCGATGAAGGCTTTCCGCGTTCGACCACGAGAAACTCGAGATTCAGTTTCTCAGCGTTGGTGCATGTTAAAACGGAGCGCGAAAATGTACGTTTCCCAAGGACATTGGCGACAAAGTATCCACTGCCATAGACCTCGTCCCATGCAGCGGACATTTGACTCGCTGTAGGATCATCTCGGGAGACAGCCTTCCAGTCCCCGGGGCAGGCAATCGCGGATGCAAGATGTACCGTGATCGACCCAGAAGGCAAAACGCCGCCATTCAGGGTGGCTGTATAGATCGGTGGGGTGCTCTCTCTCGACAGCGGACCCTGCACTGGATAAAGATGCCCTGGAACCATTATCGCGCATCCGCCGAGCATTGCGTATGCAAATGTTAAGAGAACAGTGGTCTTCGCTGATCGGACTCCCAATGACGTGCCTAACATGTAATACCTCCTTACTGCTCGCCGACCCAACCGTTTCTGGAGCATCAACAATGGGGGCGGGACGTTAGCCCCGCCCCTCGTATTTGGATACGATACCCAATACGACTAATTAATTGGAAAAAACATAAATGACCCGTAGATGTTGTCTCTCCATACTTGCATCTGGATCGGCCCAGTATAGTTATCTGTGAACGCAGGACCTGTAATACTCAGCGAGGCCGTCTTTGTAGTGGCAGAATTAACAATTGAACTCCACTTGCTCGTATTGGTTATCGTATCCGATGTCTTTAAATTGCCGCTGATATCCACAACAAAGTCTACCTGCGCGTCAGCCGTGAAAGATGCCCCTACCGAGTAGCTTGTCGACGCCCCCTGCCCAGCCGTAGAAGTCGATTGAGCCGATACGGAGAATGTCTCCGTAATAGGATTGTTTCCTTGCGCTGCCGGCTCGTAGTTGAAGTCAAATCCCGCTTGTAAATCAAATCGAGAATTGGGATCTGTGTTTGGATTATAGGAAGAACCACCCGCAAGTGGATCTTGCGCGAGAATCGTCGCGTAATCGGCTGTCGTCAGTCCGCCCACCCCGGAAGTATCCCAACTGCGAGCAAGGACACTCAACACGTCGCTTGGAATCATCGATGGGTTCTCTAGCCAAATAACTGGCATCGCCACAATATCCATCTCTCCAGCTGGGTCCGCCGGATTGCTTTGGTAGTTGCCTTGCAGGATACTGTTTGCAGCGCCTGCGGCTCCGACTACCGTATATGGTATCTGGGGGTTGAGCCACACCCAAATGATGTCCGCATCATGATCGACCCCCGCAGCGGAACTTGAAGGTCCAGGGATGGTATCGCCATCGTTCGTCGTGGTCTGCAAAGTGAGAGACGACGAGCTGTCCGATTCAGAAGTGTACGAGGCCGATGCAGTGCCCGTGCCAGTACCACTTATGATGCCGAATAAATTGAAGCCGCCATCACCGGAAGTGGATACGCTACTTGTGTTCGTAAATGACTGCATAGTACTGATGCTCGTGCCACGCACACTGCTACCAGCATAACTTACGGTACTCTTTGCTCCGGGCGGCGCATAATCAATACCAAGCACTACATACTTGAGGCTAGCGGCTCCCGTAACACCAAAAGTTCCGGTAAACGTAACCAGGTCAGTTTCAGTCGAGCAACCTACACTGAACGTAAACGTATGTTGCTTTGAGAATGCGCCCGGACCCGAGAATGACAGATTCGTGCATTCTTCCCCTGAGGGGCCACCGCCGACGCACGCAGAATAGGGATTCGTGGTCACGATCCCTAGATTTATAGTGCTCTGCTCAGATTTATTTTGGCAGGTTGACAGCGCGACCACCCTCCCCGCAAACGACATGATCGCGAGTGTAGAGAGCACCAATGTTGGAACCAATTTCACGTTCATAGTGAATCCCGGGTTAGGGTTATTTGTCCCCATGGCTTCGCCCGATCGGCCCGTCATGAACAATTGTCGACATTTCATCAAGCAAACTCCCTGTGCCGTTGATTTAAAGATTTAGAGGACCAGCAGTCCGATCCTATGTCCTCCTCTGCGAGCTTAACAATTCGGCCTTCATGAAAATCAACATCACGTAGATAGTTATTTCTTTATTTGGGAGTGCCCGTTGCGTTGGTCTTGAGCATCCAAGGTCAGGCTGGCATCCAGAAGCCGCAGCAGCAGCTCGGTCATTGTTAGGTTGCTTCGTGCCGCGCAGATCTTGAACTGCTGACGGACCCGCAGAGGCACTTTGAAGTTTAGGCAGACTATCGTGGTGGGCGTACCCAGAGCTGACGGTCGCTCTGCGGAAATAGCTTCGCCGTTGCCAACGTTCCTGGATAAATCGTCCATGTGTAATCCTTCCGTTTAGCTAAATGGGATGAATAGCGACGTTTCCCGAATCAATTGCCGCACAGTTCAAATGGAATTCTTGGGCCGCAGCGACTGAGCGCCGGCGCTTTGCGGTATCGCCGTGGCGTCGAGCGCGTAAATCGTCTCGACCAGATCTACGCCGAAGGGTTCCGCGCCATGCAAGCCGCGCGATCCCAATCAACCGCTCCGCGAAGCCCTCGTAGATACGCCAATCGCGAGTTGCATTGGCGTTGGCAAAGGTATTGCGCGACACGGTGTCGTGAATCCACAAGTGGTATAGTTTCGCCGCCTGGGCTCGAAGGCTCGACTCGATGTCTCGCAGACTCTCTCGGTAGGTCAGCTGCGCGAAGGCCATGCACAGGTACTGGTCCAGGCACGAGAAGCTCTTGACCTTGTGCTCCCCGGCATAACGCGCTAAGCAACGGCTGAACGTCGTCAGTGGCAGATGTCGCATAAACTGCGAAAAACGAGATGGCCTTGATGCATCGATCGACTCCGCGACGGGGACCGCGGTCACGGCGCGCAAGACCGAATCGATGTTCAAATCTAGACCAAGAAAATAAGGCGCCTTCTGTATCATGTAAAAAGCTTTAACGCGTCGTCCCAGACACTACTGATGCGAAACAAATCCTGCTAGGACTGGCGCGTCCTTCCGCCCGCAAGTTCGAGGCGAAGTGTATTCCGGGGATAACTCTTCGGTCGACGAGAATTATTTTGCCGCACGTCGTACATTCAGACTTGATGGCTTGACAGCAATTGATTTCCAAACGGAAGCCGTTACGCATTTCTCTCCCTGACACGACAGGTTGCTATGAACTGAGCGCCCACCGCAGCGTGACCATATCAATTTTGAAAACGGCACAATTGACATCGAATGCACGTCCAGGCCGTGTAGTAAGCCAGAGGTATCCCTGCTCAATTGCGCGGGGTTTGTGTTCAACGTGATCTCCAGAAGTTGATGAGGTTCGTATTAATTTCCTCTAACTTCTGCGTGGCGTCGCCTTGCCACTTCACGTTGGCCGTATTGGCGGCTTTCAACGCAGCTACGTCGCTCGAAAGCGCTGGCATCGTGGCGAGGTTCTTTCCCATTTCGCTCAATCGGGCATTGATGTCCGCAACTTGCATCGTGCATTGGCTTTGCCGGCGAGGCGCGTCTGCGAAAGAAACAACGGCAAGAGTTAAAGCCGATCCACAGATGACACCAGCAAGCAGTCGAATATCCATATCGATCCTAGGTAGTTGGTGGAACTCGAAATGCTATCATCAGACCCGCTCCGAAATGAGCTGCCCAGGATGGAACCACCACGGCAGAACCACCCACCGCGCTATTACCTATCTCGACGCCAAGGCCCATCGCCCCACCACAATCTCGCCCGCAGATGGCCACAATTTTTTAAAGAGACTTGAGTGCATCGAGGGCAGCCGACTCATAACTTTGAATCCGATACTCCGCAATTTGGCCTGGACGTGCAGTCGATGTCAATTCTGCCGTATTCAAAATTGAATATGGCCACGCTGCGGTGGGCGCTCAGCTCCTGGCAACGTGTCGTGCGGGCCTGCCCTGTCAGGAGAATAAATGCGTGATCCCAAATTCGGGCAGACCCGCCGTAAGTCGAGTCGGAACATGCGCAGCGAGCATGCTCAACGCCCTCGCCCTTAATGTATGGGTCGGGTACGGTACACCGCGCGTCCGCTGCTCGATCGGTGCGCGAGGGCACGCTGATCTTCATCGGCAGTCCGGCGCTACTCGCCGAGTTGGCTGAGGTGATCGCTCGGCCGCCACCCCTGGGCACAACCCGTGTGCCGCGATCCCGATGACGATGCCGTGCTCGCCCTAGCGATCGCCGCCGGCGCCGATCTCATCGTCTCTTGCGATAAAGGTTTACTCACCATCAAAAACTTCCAAAGCATCGCCATCATCACGCCGGCAGAGGCGCTGCGTCTCGCCGACAGTGAGTAATTTGGGCGCCTAGGTGGATTGGCTGCCGATGTCTGAGCGTCAGATGCCGATGCCCCATGAAATAGTCGGACAAGATGAACAATGCCACGAAACAGACAATGCCTGCCCCGAGCAGCAGACTGCGCACGACGACCTCTGAATGCTCACTCCACTGGGACACAACAGCTGATCCGGCAAGAGGAAAAAGTACGCAGCGATGGCATCGGCCAGGTAGCTCGCCTCATCGGCACGGGCTTGGGTCTCTTCGCGTCCCGCGGGTATAGAGGCCGTGGGCGTGTTTCTCCACAAGGCCGCGCGCTTCTTGCAAACCTGTACACATCGCTCACGCTCGCCGCCAGCCAGTTCACGCACTGCGACTTCGATCCGCGCGAAGATTTTCGGCACCAGATCGCCGGAGACCGGTATGCCGATCTCATGAAGTCGCCTGCGGGTCTGGCGGACAGTTGCGCCGCCCGCTTGGCCGATGTACCTCCCCAGGATATTGCTACGATGGCGCCCATGGGCCGTTACGACATCGCGGTGCTGGGGGCGGGCGCCGCGGGCTTGGCGGCCGCGCGTGTTCTGGCGCAAGCCGGCAAGCGCGTGGTGCTGCTCGAAGCGCGCGACCGCATCGGCGGACGCATTTTCACCCATCATGCGATCCCGTCGCAATCCGCCGCGGTGGCGATGGAACTGGGCGCGGAATTCATCCATGGGCTGCCGCAGACTACGCGGGATCTGATCGACGAAGCGCGCCTCGAGACGTATGAGCTGGACGGCGATCATCTGTCGTTCGCGCACCGACGCTTTGAGTCGGCCGGAGAAACCCAGCAGCATCCCGGGGCCGCCATCGAAGAGATGGCGGCGTGGCTGGCGAAGCCGCCACCCGGCACGGACGATACCTTTGCCCACTATTTGGACCGCGCGGGAATCGATGCGGCGCAGCGAGAGCGCGCCGCGTCCTACGTGGAGAGCTTCAACGCGGCTGACAGCCGCGTCATCGGTATCGCGGCGCTGGCAAAGCAGCAACTCGCTGAGGACGCAATCCACAGCGAGCAGCTGTTTCACATCGAAGCCGGATGCGATGCGCCAATGCGTTTCCTGGCGGAGAAATTCCTGGCCGCGGGCGGCACGCTGCTGCTTTCGCATCCCGTGCACCAGGTGCGCTGGTCGCGCGGCGCCGTGGTGTTGAGCGGCCTCGATGCCGGGGGCCAGAAATTCGAGCTGTTGACAGCACGCGCGCTGCTGACCTTGCCGCTCGCCGTTTTAAATGCCGGCACCGTGCGGTTCAATCCGGCGCCCGAGGAAATCCTCGAGCATGCGGCGCGGATGGCCATGGGCACGGTGGTGCGCATCAGTCTCAACTTCGATGTCAAATTCTGGCAGGAGGACGTGAGTTTTCTATTCACACCCACTGAGGCGCTGACGGCCTGGTGGACCCCGATGCCCAACCGCGCGCCGCTGATCACCGGATGGGCAGGCGGCCCCAAGGCGGTGGCGCTCGATCAACGCAGGGGGGATCCCGGGGCCCTGTTGGAAGAGTCCTTGGGAACGCTGTCACGGATCTACGGACTCGCCACGCGGGAACTGCGCCGGCGGCTGCTGCGCTGGCAGACCCACGATTGGCAAACGGACCCTTACGCGCGCGGCGCCTACAGCTACGCCCCGGCCGGCGCGCTGAACGCCTCGGAGAAAATGACGCAGCCGGTCGGGGACACTCTTTATTTTGCCGGCGAGCACACCGACACGACGGGACATTGGGGAACGGTGCACGGGGCCCTCGGCAGCGGATTGCGTGCCGCCGCACAAATCCTGACTGCGCCTTAGCCCGCGCGCCACCCAACCGTGTAGGTGCATCGACCGCTGCGATTGCGCCTCTGTCTGACTGTACCGACCTACACCTTAGGCATACCGTGCTCGTATGCCTTGTTATGCCACGCCTAGTGCATCCCTGACGATGCGAACCCTACGGAGAACTTTATGAAATTGATTGCTGCTGTACTCGTATCCACGGTGGTGTTTGGCGTCGCCGCTGCGCAAACCGCGGCTGCACAAACCCCCAATTCGAACGGTTCGGCTGATGCGCCGCGATCCGCGATGGCCAAGGCCGATGCGAAGCGCGACGATGCGGTCGAAAGCCACATTACGGATCTGCATGCCAAGCTCAAGATTACCGCCGCCGAGGAGTCGCAGTGGAAGGAAGTGGCGGACACGATGCGCCAGAATGCCAGGGAACTCGATCGAGCCATCGACAAGCGTGAATCGACTCAGGCAAGCGCGACGGCGGTCGACGATCTGAATTCCTATGCGGAGATTGCGCAAGCCCACGCCAATGGCGTCAAGAAGCTCGCGAGCGCATTTTCGGGACTGTATTCCGCGATGTCCGATGATCAGAAGAAGGAAGCGGACATGGTATTCAGCCATCACGGCCATGACGTGAAGAAAGTCGCCAAGCAGTAGTGGACGATGGAACGACGATCGCGCCGAATAACTGTCGTCATGCGACATTGAGGATCTCTATGAACAATCGAATTACTCTTGGTCTTGCCGCGCTGGCATTGACGGCGAGCTCCGCCGCCTTCGCCGACGTGCACGTCGATATCAATCCCTTCGGGTATTGGGGTGCGCCGCCCCCGGTGGTATACGCGTCACCGCGCTATTACGCGCCTCCGGTCGTCTACGCGGGCCGCGGCCATTGGGGCGAGCGCCACGATCGCGGCCGCCACGACGACCGCGGACATCGTGACGATCATCACCGCTAGTTGAGCGTAGCGCCGAGTTGAACGCAGCGCCGGGGCCAGGAGGCAGTTCGGGTCCTGGCGCCGCGATCGCGAAGCAATACGATAAGGGATCACTCGGGATAGTGATGCGACATTCCGGCCGGGTCTTCAATCTGTCTGCACCCTGAGGCGTCCCTCGCGCCGACGTACATCGGCCCGATGGGCACCTTGCCGAATCCCCCCGGGATGTCGAGCACGTAGGTAGGCAGGCATAATCCCGACATCGTTCTTCGCAAGGAATGCATCAGGCGCTGCCCCACGTCGATGGGAACGCGGAAGTGGGAGGTGCCCGGCGCAAGATCCGGATGGTGCAGATAGTAGGGGCGCACCTTGAGACGCACCAGCCGCCGGAACAAGGCCTCCAGCACCTGCGTACTGTCGTTGACGCCCTTGAGCAGCACCGTCTGGCTCAAGAGCACGATTCCCGCCGCATCCAATCGCCGCAGTGCCGCAACGACGGCGTCCGTGATTTCGTCCGCATGATTCACATGCACCGCCAGATACACCGGCAATGGGTGCTCGAGAGCGCTGACATAGGCTTCGTCAATGGCGTGCGGCGCCACGATGGGCACTCGCGAGTGAATGCGCAGCACGCTGACATGTTTGATCTCGGCCAAGTCGTTCAGGATGCTGCGCAGGCGCCTGGCGGAAAGCGACAAGGGATCGCCGCCGGTCAAAATGACCTCCCATATTGCCGGGTGTGTGCGCACATAGGCGATCGCTGCATCGAGCACCGCTCCCTGCAGCGGCTCTCCCCGGCTGCCGATCATGTCGCGCCGAAAGCAAAAGCGGCAATACACCGGACAGGAATGCGCCACCTTCAGCAGGATGCGGTCCGGATGGCGATGCACGACTCCCGGCACCGGCGTGAAAGAGATATCCCCAATGGGGTCCGAAGTCTCGTACGCCAGCGCAGTCAATTCCTGCGCTTGGGGCAGGAACTGGAGACTCAAGGGATCATCCACCGGCCGGCCGCGCAAGAGCGACTCAAGATAGGGCGTCATCCGGTAGTCAAGCGCGTTCGCTGCGGCAGTACCGAGAATCGGTTGGATGGATTGCTTCATATGGATGACGGCTGAATTTCAGGACGCCCTGGGGTGGACACGCGAGGCTCCGGAGCGCGATTGTAGGGCATTTCCCGAACCTGCAAGCGCCGAGCCCAAGCGGCACGCAGGATTATTGGTGCGCCGATTGGCTTGAGGTAGAATCTAAGGTACGGTCAGCTCGATGTCACGAGCGAAATTCAAAACGGAGGCCTATATAACTGCATGAACAATCCGAACTCACCCGCTAACCCCTCGTCACGCCCGACGCTCAAACTGAAGGCCGGCGTGAAGAGAGCCGCCGAGGAACCCAAGGCGAGCCCGCAACCGCAATCGCAGCCGAAAAGCAAGGGCAATCAGAAGCCTGGCGCGCATTGGTCAGACGAATACAAACAGCGCATGCAGGCCGACATGGACGCTTTGACCTCTCGCTGACCGGCCTTCGTCGGTTTTCTTAGCGACCAACCTCTACATCATGAATCGCCCGCTCCGTGGCGTGCAGCGCTGCGTCGACGTGCGCAATGGCCCGATCACGAAGTCCGCGTGCGGTGGGATTATCCTCTTCGCGATAGGTGTCGGCACGGACCTTTCGCAATAGCTCGGCGGCTCGGTGCAGCCGGCCACGGTAGTCTTTCGGTACGTCCACGTTGGGATGATCCTGGACATTCTTGCCATCATCGATTGCGGCACGCTTGATTTCTGCAATCGCGTGATCAATTTCGACGACGGCTTCATCTTCATGCACGCTGACGGCAGCATCCCCGGGCCGATGCTCCAGCATCCAGCGCGCGGCACGCAGGTCTGTCAGCGCGTGCAGGTACGCGGGATGCTGGCTGGGTTGGGTAACAACACACCCTGCGCAAAACAGCACGAGCAACAGGAGAGGTCCATGAATGACGAGCTTGCTCTTTGAGTTCATCGTGAATCTCCATCCCAGGCTTATTTCCACCATCATGGCCAATGACTGATGACTGCGTCTGTGCGCTTGCGCACACTCCCCTCACCTTGCCCCCTCATCGACCCCGCAGCGGCATGGCGGTACCATGGCCGCACCCATACCTTGTCCCACCGCTCGCATGGCTCCGATCCCCCGAATCATATACGGCACCGCCTGGAAGAAATCCGCCACGGCGGAACTCGTGAGCCTCGCCATCCGGAGCGGCTTTCGCGGCGTCGACACGGCCTGTCAGCCCAAACACTACGATGAGGCCGGGGTCGGGACCGGTGTCGCCGCCGCTCTGGAGCAGGGCTTGACGCGGGCCGATGTCTTTCTGCAAACGAAATTCACACCCGTATCCGGTCAAGACCCGAACCGCATTCCCTACGACCCTCGGGCGCCTTGGGCTGACCAGGTCAGCCAATCGATTGCCGCCTCGCTGCGGAACCTGCAGACGGATTACCTGGACTGCGTACTCCTGCATTCACCCATGCCGACGATGGCGGAAACCCAGACGGTCTGGCGTGCGCTCGAGGCCTTTGTAGACGCCGGCCGAATTCGTCAACTCGGGATCAGCAACTGCTACGAGCCGGACGATCTTAAACACCTGCACGACAGCGTGCGAATCAAACCGACCGTCGTTCAAAATCGCTTCTATGCCGACACCCACTACGACCGTGAGATCCGTGCCTTCTGTGGCCGGCGCGACATGGTGTATCAGAGCTTCTGGACCTTGAGCGCCAATCCTCATCTGCTGACTCACGAGACCCTGACCGGCCTCGCGGCCGCTCAACATCGAAGCGCAGCGCAGATTCTGTTTCGTTATCTCACGCAGGCCGGCGTCGTTCCCTTGACCGGCACGAAATCGGAAATCCATATGCGCGAGGATCTGGCGATCTTTGATTTCAACCTCACCGACGCAGAACGGCGCGCCATCGACCGGTTGATCGACGGCAGACCTGACTGAAATATTGCACTGCCGCAAGCCGTCGGCGAGGCCCGGCGATCGCGTAGACGGTGTCCTACGCCGGCTCAGGAGCTTGACCGGCTCCCCGGCACATCGGCTTTAGGCGATGCTGCCGTCGGCCTCGAGGCCAGAGTTTCTCGCGGGGAGATACGATGAACACATCCACCCACAGTGCCGTTCTGGTCGTCGTAATGATCGCTCTGGCGGTTGCCGTCATCGCGTGGGTTGCCATCCAAAGGCAAAGGTCCCTGCGTCTGCGGCGGCGCTTCGGACCGGAATACGACTGTGCGGTACAGCAGTTCGGCGGCCGCACCAAGGCAGAAGCGGAACTTTTGAAACGCGAAGCGCGCGTGGCGCGCTTGAACATCGTGCCGCTGACACCGGCCGATGCCGTCAGGTTCTCCCAGGCGTGGGGCGCGCTGCAGGGTTGCTTCATCGACAATCCCACGGGCGCGGTGGCGGAGGCGGATCGTTTGGTGCGCGAGCTGATGGCGAAGCGCGGCTATCCAATGTGCGATTTTGAACATCGCGCGGCCGATATCTCGGTCAATCATGCCGGCGTCGTGGCCACCTATCGAGCGGCGCAAGCCATCGCAGCCCGCGAGGCCCACGGTGATGCGGACACCGAAGAGCTGCGCAAAGCGCTGGTCCACTACCGCACGTTATTCGCCGAGCTCCTCGGTGTTGCTCCGGGAATCGAGGCGCGGAAAATGCCGGCGGACTCCGCTATGCCGGTGCCTTCAGGCTCGAGCGCCGGATAATCGACGCAACCCCTCGGGCCCGGACCGTGCTGTAGGAAAGGCCTCACAGGTAACGTACGATGGCGGCTGAAATGAAACAGCCCATCGGCCTCGCATTTGTCGCCTTCCTGCTCGCCGTATTCCTGGGGTTTTCTTGCCGCGTGGAGGCGGCTGCGATGGATGACATCCGCGTGGAGGTCAGCGGGGAAACCTGCGAGGGATTTGACCCCGGCGACAAGAGCTTCGTGGTTTACGCGACCAACTCCAATCCCAGTCAGACCATCGACGCCCACTTCACGTACGACTCGGTGCCGGCGCAGCAGCGCTTCGTCCTGTTCGACGCGAGTCTCAAGGCCATCACCGACCGGTTTCCCAAGTACCATGCGCGTCGGCTGGCGCCCCGCGAGGTGGCCGCGATCGGATGCACCTCGACGTATCGCGCAACGCTCGAGCGGCGCGGATCTCTCACCGTACCCGTGGTGATCGCCAAGCAAAGTGCGGCGTATGTCGATCCGAATGAACGCGAAGACCCTGCCCCGGATGCGCGCTCGTTCGCCGCGTTCACCTTGCAGGGCGGCGTCAATGAGTGCGGTCCGGGAGCGAACCCGGCGGGTCTGCTCTATCTTGTGAACTTGCATCCTTTCGCGCGTCTGTCGGCATCGATCGCGCTGACCGACGAACGCGGCAACCGCGTGCGCTCGGTGGCCGCGAATCTGGCGCCGCTGAGCGCCATGAAAGTGGGCTGCAGCAACGGCTCCTCCAAACCGGGTTCCGTCGCGGACGCGGCGCTGGAACTGGCGGCCACTCTTCCTCCCGCGGCGAACCCAGTACCTGCCGCTGCACAGCGTCGCGAGATCGAGCCGCATGAAGCCGCGGCGCCATTGGCGCCATTGGCGCTGGGAATGCTGTTGCAGACGCAATACGTCTGCGCCGGATCGCTGCCGCCAGGGTGGATCAAAATCAACGACGCGTGGAATCCCACCGTGTGCGGCAATCCCACCGGCATCACCTACAATGTCTGGACCATCCTACGGCTCAATGATCAGCCGCCGGGCGCCATCATTCACGCCTGCCGTGCGGCGGTCCCGCCGGGATGGGCGATGGTCGGGACGGCGTGGAATCCCACGGTGTGCGGTCATCCAGCCGGCCAGCAGATGAACGTCATGGCGATCAAACGACTGAACGATTGAGGACGCTCGTCGCTCTGTTGAATGGGTGCGCAGGATCTGGCGGCTGCGTGGCGATGCCGTTCGCTACTGCTTGCGCGGCTGTCGGCTTTCCAACAGCGTCTGTATCCGAGTCAATGACTTCAAATAAAGACCGGTCAATGCTTCTGTCTCTGGGTCCTCCAGCCCTTCGGCCAATACGTTAGCAAGCGTATCGATGGCCACGCGCACCGTCATCGATTCCTCGTGGGTCAGCTTGACACCGCTGATCGTGATCTCCGCTTCATCCTGCATAGCACCTCCGTTGACTTGCGCATTCTGCCCTCCGCCATTCGGAATTGCACCATCAGGGGGGAATGTGGATGCGCTCTTTGATGTGCTTCAGGTTCGCCACAATCGTGAAGGTCATGATCACGAGCAGTGACCATGAGCTCCATTTACCAAGGTGCACGACTGCCCAGGCGCCGATCTGGTTCGGATAGTTCCAGACGCCAAAGAATGTGCTGATATTCTCGGCCAGCCAGATGAAAAACCCGATCAGCACAAATGAAAGCAGCAGCGGCATACTTCGATCCCGGTCGAGCGGCCGAAAGACGACGGATGCGCGCGCATACAGCCCCAAAGTGCACGCCGCGATGTATCCCCGATAGTCACCGATGTAGTGATGCGTGAAAAAATTGGCATAGATCACCAACGCATTCAGCCCTGCCATCCAGTACGGCGGATGATGACGAATTCGCACGTCCAGCAAGCGCCAAGCCTGAATGACGTAGCTGCCCACCGCGGCGTACATGAACCCCGAGAACAGCGGGACGCCGAACAGCTTCGAGTATGCGAAATCAGGATAGGCCCAGGATCGGATCCCGGCCGAAGTCTTGAAAACTTCGAGAGCAAAACCAATGAGATGGAACAGGCAAATCGCCTTCAATTCATCCAACGTTTCCAGCTTCGCCCAGACCATCCACCCCTGAATCGCGATGGCGATGATCAACAGGGCGTCGTATCGCGGTATCCCGAAAAGCCCGCTTCTCGGAACGGCGAAAACCGCCGTAAAGAAAAGCGCGACGAAAACACAGGCGCGGGCTTCTTTGATCCCAAAATAAAAAAACTCCACCGCGAATCGGCGCAAGCCGGTCAGTTTCGGGCGAGGGCCGAAATCGAGCAGATGTCCGTCGAGCGCCGTCAGGGATATGGGAATGGACTTCAAGGACATGCGCGCTGAATTGAACATGTCATGGCGGTCGCGGCACCGGAAAGGCCAGCACATTGGAGGTGTAGGTTTCCACGACTTCGCTGAACGGCGTGCCGTCGGGCAAACTCAGTATCGCCCGATGCTCCAGCAGGTTCGGCGGCATGGGCAGCGCAGTCGCGCCGACGTTGGCAGCGGCCGCATTCATTTCCCACCCCTCGGGCAGCGGACGCCACAGCGCTGTCGCGGATAGCGTGCGGCGTCTGAATTGGAGTGACTGAACGGCTCGGCCGAATGGTGTGTCCGTCGTGTCGAGCAGCCGGTTCATTTCGGGCGTCAATCGAGCGGGTACATACCAGTTATCCGCCTCCGACAGGACTACCGATCCACACAGCAATCTTACCCTTCGGTAGCGCACCGGCTCGGTCGACGTGACGCCCAACTCTTGCCGCTGCTCGGGCGATGGGGCTTTGTCGACACCAGGGACTCGTTCGGCAACGATTCGCGGCGATGAGGCCAGACGGTGAGCCTCGCACCAATGCTCCAGCGTCAACGTGGCGCTGCTGTGGCTCAGCAGCTCTGCATTCAGCGTCTGCAGCAACGCCAGTGCTTCCACACGCGCCACGAAGCTTCCCGTCCAATTTGGGGTTCGCGCCGGGCTCAATTCATCTGCGCCCGCGTGCAACGACCCCAGCATTACCAGGGCGCACCCGCAGACCGCCTTACGCATAAAAAGAACCATATCGCCGGGCACGATACACCTCACCGAAGAGAGCGCAAAAGAAGATCATGGATAGGTTACAGTCATCGCGTGGCTGGGCAACGGGGAGCCTGCATTGTGGCCGTTCGAATCGTCCGTCTAGGCACCGACCGCCTCCCAGGCGAAGGAATACGTATCGGAACCGTGCGGCGCCCGCCGCGTGGTGTTCCAAAAACCGACTACGCGTCGAGGAACTACTACGATGTCTGGCTACCCATGCTGGCACCCAGCAGCGAGCTGGTAAGGCAGGCCTTGACCTCGGAGACAGACCGCGACTGGAGTCGCTTCGTGAAGAAATTTCGGCAGGAAATGTCCGACACCCATGAGCGCACCCTGCTCGACACCCTTGCCGTCCTGTCCCACCAGACCAATTTCTCGCTCGGTTGCTACTGCGCCCAGGAATCCAGATGCCATCGCTCCGTCCTCAGGCAGCTGCTGGCCGAGCGCTTCGCCAATATTCAATAGCCGCTTCCGGCACTTCGCCTCGCACACCCGGAGCTAAACGCCTGCCGCGATTCGCAAATCCCGTATGGCGCCGCCCTTGAGCGCCGCCAGAGCCTGTTGATAACCCGCGCTGTCATGCGTGGCAATGGCCTGTTCCACTGAATCAAATTCGATCACCACGGTCCGTTCCGACTGCCCCGCTTCATATATTTGCGCGGGCGTTCCCCGCACTAAAAAGCGCCCTCCGCCTCCCTCGATGGCGGGACCCGCCAGCTTCGCGTACGCAGCCAGCTTGGCTGGATCAGAAACCTCGCGATACAGTGCAATCCAATACGCCTTGGCCATAATCGTTCCGCCCTCGCTCAGGAGAAAGAGCCAGATCCTAACAAGACTCCGCCCGATTGGCCTCAGTCGCTGCCGTCGCAGAGTTCGCCGTACAACTCCCCGTCGAACCCCGTCCCGTTGTTGACGAGGGCTCCGGAGATGAAAAACACGCCGCTCACATTCGCGAAGATTCCCGTTCCCGAGGCGGGTCGCTCGATCTCCGTGAATGAGGCAGTCGCGGCGTCAAGCACGCCGAGATCGTGCGTTACGAGTGTGCCTCTCCTGGCGTTGATGGTAAGCACGCCCGAATACGAGAGGTTCGCCGAAGGCTCGACGGCCGGCATACCTGCCGATGGTGCAGCATCCAACGCGAGAAACGTCGTTGCCGAATCAAGTGGGCCGGCACCGGTGATCATCCCCTCGGTGCACAATCCGATGGGACTTGTGCAGTTAGTCGTGGTGAACGTGCTCTGGATGCGGCCATGCACGCGATGGCAGCCCTCTTGAGCGTAAGCGCTGGTGGTGAAGCCCACGCTGAATACCAAGAAGGTTGCCACGAAGGACGAAACAGTCGAAGCACGTCGCAGATTATTCATATTGAATCCCCTGTTTGCATTAAGGATTGACGCGTATCACGACGTTGCCATCCGGCACCTGAGCCTCAAATGAACCCATTGCCGCTCCGCAATCAACGTCTGTTCGCTTCTAATTGTGCAAAGCGCACGCGAATCCCCTCATCGACCAGGAAAATAATTCATTAGCCCGAGGCGTGGAGCATATCGGGCTATGGGTAACGATCCGTAGCCGCTTGTAAAGAAGTGTAACGGCCCGCGCTCCCTATGCCGCCTCCAGCACCTCGTGCTGGAATCCCGGCACGGCACGGTCCGACAAAATGTCCTGCAGCTCCTTCCTGCTGCGGGAGTCCGGTGTGAGCCAGGCCTCGACGTGCTCGGGCTTCAAATTGATGATGCAGCGATCATGCCCCGCGGCGGCGATGTCGGCGGGCGGCTCATCGGTAATGGCCGCGAAACCGCACAGGTCCGGCTCCCGGGCATCGGTCCAATGCGACCACAGGCATGCGATGTACATCGACTGTGCCGGCTGCGGCTTGAACTGCAGCACCGCGTTCTGTTGCGTCGATTGCAGTATCACGTTCTCGAAAAAACTTTCCACCACCAGGATGGCGTGGTGAGAGCCGAATTGCGCGTCCCAAAATCTCTCTAAATTGTCGCGCCGCGCGTTGTACAGACCCGGGAACTGCCTGTCGTAGGTAGCCGGCTTCCCCGCGGGACGGCAGTGATACCGCATCGGCGTCAAAAGATTCTGTCCGTCTTTGCGGACGATGACACCGGTATGCACAAACGGGAAAATTCGATTGTCGTCCGGCTTCAGGTCCGCGCTGCCGATCTCGGAGAGCTTGGTCGACAGGGCCGTGATCTTACCGGTCGCTATCCGCACATCCTCGCGTGCCTTCTTCGTCTCCTTCGATTGGAGCGATCGCTGCGCATTCACCAGGCGCGTCTTTTGCGCAAACAGATCCCGCTCGATCTTGGCCGCCGCCCGTGAGCGATGTTCATCGATCGCCGCCTTGATCCGCCGCTCCTGATCGTTCGCAGGTTCGTCGAAATTGGACTCAAACCCGCGCGAGACATTGATCGACGGGTCCTCGATGCGCCGGAAGAACAGTTTCTCCACCTCCGCATAGTCCATTCTGATCCCCAGCTGCCGGCTGAGTTTGCGGGCCATTTGCACGACTTGCGCCGAGTAACACATCGCAAAATTGTACGCCATTTGGGCGCGCCGGCCCGCCACGGGCTTCACTGGAAGGGAACTCAAAGCCCTAACGGGACGATTTCCGCGACAGTTTCTCGCCGTTGCGGCAAAATGTTTCTCTCGGGAGCATTGGATCGAACGGAAAGGAGTATTGAAGTCATGGAACAAAAGATCAATTGGCGTTCGACTTTAGCCCTTGCATCGATTGCGCTGTGC
>Ga0210393_10001923_pt1 | contig 17249 bp, 22 predicted proteins | sample IncBWC27OmetaG_FD_160068 | JGI IMG/M metagenome (GOLD analysis project Ga0210393, IMG submission 160068) | Forest soil microbial communities from Barre Woods Harvard Forest LTER site, Petersham, Massachusetts, United States - Inc-BW-C-27-O ... | reverse complement strand
AGCTTTTGCGTCCGAGCAGAGCTTCTCAGGCACCTATTGGATTCTAGGGGTGACGGTAAATGGCATAGCTGCTATGCACCCTTCCTCTTGATCCAGCAAGGAAAGAGCGGGTCCAGGAAGAAATAGTTGCCCTTGTACCGATCCAGGATATCTCTTGAATCAAGCGACTGAAGAGCCTTCTGAACGGAGGATGCTGGTCCGAGACGGAACTCTTCACGAACGCCTTGGGAGTAGATTTCGGAGGCTCCGCGGTAGGCGATGGCCTGTAGCGCCGCGCGTTGCCGCGCCGACAGTTGTTCCCAGAGAAGCTCATAGTAAGTGGATTGGCTCGTAACAAGACTTTCAATGACGGACTTCACGTCTGATAAATCGAGTTGGCGTTTATCTTTCAATTCTGCGTAATCCCAAAGCTCATGCGCGATACGCTGCACATCGTAAGGAATTAAATCAGCGGAAGCGAGCAGAGTTTCTAAACCCGGATCGTCAAGCGTCCTGCCCCTCTTGCGAAAATGGCGCGTAATAGAGTCCTTCCAGTCCTGTGCCGGAATCTTGTCCAGGAACATCTGCGGGCCGGCTTTATGAAAGGGACGTTTGGCAGAAAGCATTTCCTCCATCAAAGACGGTTGAGATCCCGAGAAAACATACCCTACCTCTCTCTGCTCCTGAACTTGGTTTCGTATGGCATTTTCTACCGAGCCCCCATTGAACTGGGAAATCTGCTGAAATTCGTCAAGGCATATGGCCATGCGAAATCCTGCGTTTTTGGTCAACTCTCCCGGCAGCGCAAAAACATCCGGTGCGATCGGGGTGGGATCAAACTCCGCCCCTTTACCGAGGGACAGACTGATCTCGCCAGTTGCCATGTTGATGCTGACGTCGGGCTTTACCTGCCGCCCAAATCGTGTAACCCAATCTTTGACCCGCTCCCAAGGGCCGGCGGCGCGCAACACCTTCTCAGCAAACTTTTCCAGGAATTGGGCGTAGCTGGAGTAGCTGCTCACCGTCAAGTTGACGGTATGAATATGTCTCTTCTTCAGCTTGAGCAGGGCCAGAGCAACGAGCGAACTCTTTCCGAAGCGTCTCGGAGACAACAAGAACACCTTTTGACCGTCTGCTAAGTCTCGAACCAGTTGATTGAGTTCGTCAGTGCGATTGACGAAATTCGCGTCGTCGATGATTTCGCCAAAAACGAAAGGATTTTCCTGGGATGGCATATTACGCTGATCAGCGTAACGCTAAATGGCGTAATAGACAAGTGCGGAAAATGTACATTACGCCGATTGGCGTAACGCTAGATGGCGTAACGGAGCTTTTCAATTCTCTCGGGGCAAGCTAGATCGCGATTACACCGGCGATCGTCAGGGTTGCCGTATGGGGAAAAAAAGTCTTGTGAGCGGCTTCAATCATGACCGACCCTGAGTAATCCAGCCAGCGAACCAGGAGGATGTAGAGAATGGCGGTACGGCTCCGACTACAGGATGAAGGCGCAGACTGCAGGCGTTCAAACCAGGAAGGAAACAGAAATGACGACTCTGACACCCTATTTACTTTTCGACGGCAATTGCCGGCAAGCCATGGAGTTTTACAGATCCTGCCTCGGAGGAGAGCTGATCCTGACCGTAGTGAAAGACACTCCCGCGAAGGAGAGAATCCCAGCATCCCAACACGACAAGGTCCTAAATGCCCGCTTAAGAGGCAGCAACGTAGATGTTTCGGCATCGGACTGGCTACGGCCAGACCAAACGCGAGTTCGCGGCAACACCGTTTGTCTCTGTCTCAGCGGAGGGACATTTGAGGAATTAAAGTCCCTGTTCGAAAAACTCTCCGAGGGGGGCGAGGTCACAGATCCTCTGAGCCAGCAATTCTTTGGGATGTATGGGGCACTCAACGACCAGTTTGGCGTCCGATGGATGTTTCACACCCATACCAAGTAGAAGGAAGATGAGAACAGCATAGGAGAAAAGGACATGAAGTACATTTTGCTGATGTCGGGCACGCGGGCAGGGGTTGAGGCGTACCACGCCTGGCCCAAACAGGATATCGAGGCGCATATGGCAGTTCTCCACCGCATCAACCAGGATCTCGCCGAGTCCGGAGAATTTGTCGCCACCCAGGGCTTAGCCGAACCGAAGGAAGCCAAGGTCGTGCGTGGCCAGAAGAACGGCGTCCCGGTCACCGACGGCATTTTCCCCGAATCGAAGGAGTTTCTGTTGGGCTACTGGATCGTTGACGTTTTGAACGCCGAGCGCGCTTATGCCATCGCGGGACGGATTTCCGCGGCATCCGTAAACATGCCGATTGAGGTGCGGCAATTCGCAACCCAAGAAGACAAATCCCGATAAACAAATGTGGTGACGGCGCACTTTTTCCTGGCGGCGGATGACAATGAAAAATTGTGGATGAGCTATTTCCTGAACACGGGTTGCCGCGAGCAGGAAGTGGCGAATACGGAGTATTGCGATCTGCTCGATGATGTCAATGTCGTGTGGGTGTGTTCCCAGCCCCACCGTGGCTTCAAACTCAACGGTAAGCGGTGGCAGAACAAAGGGCGTAAATTGCCCGTTCCCGCGGCGCTGATGGAGAAGCTAGGCGACCGGATAGTTGCGAAAGCTGCCAAGCCCGGCGATCTGATCTTTCCCAACACCATCGGCGGTGTGCCGGGACACTTCCTGCGCAAGCTGCAAGCCAATGCCGAGCGTGCCGGTGTAACGGAACCGGAACTTCACCGATTCCGGAAATCCTACGCCGATACTCTTGCCGATGAGGGCTTGCCCGTGCCCACGATCATGAAGCGATTGGGTCACTGCTCTCCTGATGGGACCCTGGCATAGTTGCGAAACAGAATTTCGCGAATCAGTCGGCGCTGGCGGTGAATGCGTAGTTATATAGTCATTGTGCCGTCGCTATTCCCTGACGAAGCTGGGCTACAGGTTTTGAAAGCGGTTTCGGGTTATCGCCAACTGGCCTACGATTGGGCCGAAAAAATAGTTGGGCAGACTCAACGCCGGTTCGAGGCCTACGCCAGCGGGTATCGAGCGCAGGTTGGGCGAATGGTCGGCTCGCAGGAATTGCCGAGCGAACAAGAGCAGGCTCTTCGTCACAGTCTCGACGCACTACAGAGCCAGTACAAAACGGCTGGGTAGCGAGTCCTGTTGCACTCCGTGAAGTCAGTCCGTAGGAAGGAAAGGAACACGACGACTTGATTAAGTATCTGATGGTTGGAATCGGGGGATTTCTAGGTTCGGTCTTGCGCTTCTGGCTGGGGAGTTTTATCGGGGGCAGATTGGGCGCTCGATTTCCCTATGGCACGTTTGTGATCAATGTGACGGGTTCTTTCTTGGTTGGCGTGGTCCTTACTGTATTGGCCACGAAAGCACACTGGAGCCCGAATTGGAGATATCTGATTCCCATCGGTTTCATTGGGGGATACACGACGTTCTCCACTTTTGAGTATGAGACGCTTCGCCTCTTTCAAGACGGTCAAGTTTTCACGGCGGCACTCAATGTCACGCTGAGCGTGGTCGTCGGATTTGTTGGTGTCTGGGTTGGGGCAGTGGCAGGGAGGGTAATCCCGTGAAGGCTGATGCGTTAGCGCACGAGATCAGTGTGGGGCAAGCCTTGGTGAGGGGTGCGTGCCCGGTCTGTGGCGTGCTCAAGGAGTTTCAATCGGCCCTCGCGGAGAAGATCCACCTGTGCGATGACTTGAGTTTATGTAATTTCCATACTTGGCTCCTGGCTCGTGCGGCTCCGGCAAAGGGCGCGGCTGCCTTTTATCTCAAGCTGCTGGAAGATTCGTCGCCCGTTAAGGTCGGGGCGTCGGACTGTGATTTCTGCCAGATGATTCTCGCGCAAGAGAAATTGCGGTTGCGAGACTGGTGAAGCAGATGCAACGCGCCATATTTGTCCGGTGGATGAAAAGCCAGGGCAGTCTCTGCCTGAGTCACTCACGTAAACTGCACGATCATGCTCAGCTAAAAATGAGGCGACTCATTGACGAAATCGCCGAACGGCGCGGACTGAACTAAAGCAAGAGCTTGGGGATTTCCTGGAGCACACGAAACAAGGAGATCACACAGGTGGGATACTGGGGCGTGCGGCTGAATTTCTTGTCAGCCAGCGAGGGCGGTAAACCGGAGGAGGACAAGTGCTCACATCTGGACCTGCTAAGAAGGTCGCCATCTACGTTGCAGAGGACCAGCACTATCACGGCAGTGCGGCTTACGCGGCCATCCTGGATTTTCTGTTCTTCCGGGGCGTGTCGGGCGCAACGGTGACGCGGGGCATTGCCGGCTTTGGCTCCGACCACCAAATGCACACGACTCGGCTCGTGGATCTCGCAACCCGTTTGCCTGTCAAGGTCGAGTTTATCGAGACGGCGCAGAAAGTGGAGGAGTTGCTGCCAAAGCTGCAAACCATGGTCGGCACCGGGTTGATTGAAATGCACGATACGACCATCGTGAAGCCAGCCGAGACAAAGGAAGAGCAAGCGGCTGTGGCTGAGAAGCCTGCGCTCAAGAGCGAAACCAAGGCCAAGTTGATGCGGATTTACATCGGCGAGAACGACAGGTGGAATGGCAAGCCTTTGTATGAAGCCATTGTGGGCGGGTTGCGGGCTCACGATATTGCGGGTGTCACGGTTTACCGTGGCATCTTGGGCTACGGCGCGAATCGGAGAATCCACAAAGATGCTGCGCTCAGTCTTTCGCATGACCGGCCCATCCTGCTCTCTATCGTGGACACGGAAGAGAAGCTCAAGGGGTTCATGCCAATCCTGGATGAAATGGTGCAGCAGGGCCTGGTCGTGCTTTCCGACGTGGATGTCATCAAGTACACCCACAACTACGAGAAGGCCGAACGGCGTCAGGAGACACGGGTATGAAACTTGAAGGCAAAGCCAAGATGCTCCGGATTCACTTCGGCGAAGATGACAAGTGGCATGGTAAGCCGCTGTACCGAGCAATTGTCGAAAAGTGCCGAGAGCTTGATATTGCCGGAGCAACGGTTTATCGCGGCGTTGAGGGCTACGGTGCCAGCACGCTGATTCATAAGGCGCATCTGCTTAGGTCTTCCGACCGTCCCATTATGGTTTCGGTGGTAGACACGCACGAAAATATCAGCAAGCTCCTGCCTGCATTGGATCAAATGGTGGACGAGGGCTTAATCGCCATGTCCGACGTGGAAGTTATCAAGTACGTGCATCAAGAGGGCACTCGCTCTCCGGCATCATGAGGGCATGACGAAAAGAGAAGACAATTTGCCAACCACGGTGGGCGTCCAAGCAGAACGCGTTCTTTCGCCTGCTCCTCCGACAACGAGCCAGGTTGAATGTGAGAATGGGGGCAAGGCGGCGCTCAACATTCGCTAGGGAGGCGCGGCTCTCTTATCGCTCAAGTCAGCGAGTTCCAGCGCTGATAGCATGAGATTTTGGGAACGCCGCTTCTTTAACCTGCCTTCGAGTTTTATCTGACAAATGTTGTGTACCGCCTGATCGAGCACTACCATCTTGAGGGCGCGGATGACATTCGCTGGGAAGTGGTTCCCCAAGCTGAATTGCTTGGAAAGATTCAGTGATTCAGATGCAGTATTTCCAATTTTCCAATCGGTGACATAGTTGTTGAAAAAGTACGCCGTGAAAGTCGCTGGACTTCAGCGGGTGCAACTCCCGTCGCGAGCTTGTTCGCTCCATCCGATGGCAATCGAAGTCGTTTGTTTCTCAGTAACCAACAGCCCAGTTTTCTGAAGATTTCCCCGCGAGCAGCGAGCAGCCGGGCGGCACCAGTTCCGTTGCCGGGGGCGTGAGCATAGTACTCGCGCACAGGGGATCGACCACGCCCGATGACTGTATTGTGCAGTAATATCTTGTCGCTAGGGACTCGCCCGATGTCGCGACCTTGACCGGAGGTGAATGTGGCAAGCGTATCTATTCCGAAAGACAGATGGTCGGCTCGTATCGCACTCGTTGAGCACCATATTCGACTAGAGAACGAGCATGACCTCGAGGGCGTTCTCCGCACCTTCGGAGATGTTGCGCACTACGATGACGAGGCGTGGGGGGAACACCACAAGGGCCGGAACGGTGTCCGGTTGTTTTACGAGCAGCTAATGAAGGCTCTGCCTGACTTAGAAATCGAAGTCCAGCGCCGCCATGTCACAGACGACGCTATCCTTGTTGAAGTCATGATTCGCGGCACGCACCTCGGCCGGTGGCGTGGTCTTCCGGCGACGGGGCGACCAGTGCAGTTCCCGCTTTGCGGCGTATACACGTTCGACGCCGATGACCGCCTAGCCGGGGAAAAAATCTATTACGACCGAGGGACCGTGCTGAGACAACTCGGGGTCTTTTACGAGCCGCAAAGCGTATTAGGGCAAATCTCCATTTTGGCGACTCATCCCCTGACGATTGCGCGTGCTTTCGCGAGGAAGCTCCTGCGCAGGTGACCCAGGGTCTGAAGCTCGAAAGACTGCGGCAGTCGCTCGCGAAAAGCCGGGATCGCTCTTGTAGGGCGCATCCCATGCCTCATTTGCCGGGAAACCGCAGATTCCTTGATCTGCCGTGCACATTAGAATGTGGATTGATGTTTAAAGTCGCCAGCTGGAATTTGAATTCTATTCGCTCTCGACTGACCCATGCCACGACATGGCTGAAAGCTCGCGAACCGGATGTGTTGTTGCTACAGGAATTGAAGGGAACCGAATTCCCATCCGAAGTCTTCAAGTCGCTCGGCTATGAGAGTGTCGCGGTGACGCAGAAGGCCTATAACGGGGTTGCCATTCTGTCGCGACATCCGATGGAGACGATTGCTAAGGCTCTCGTCGGAGACGATTCCGACAGCCATGCTCGGTTCTTAGAAGTAGTCATCAAGGGCATCCGCATCGTCAATATCTATCTTCCCAATGGCAATCCGGTAGGGAGTGACAAGTTTGCCTACAAGTTAGCTTGGATGGATCGGCTGAATCAGCAAATGATCAGATGGAAGCAGGACGGTGTGCCGACGCTAGTAGGCGGCGACTTCAACGTGATTCCTGAAGACATCGACTGTCACAAGCCGTCGTCGTGGGAGCACGATGCTTTGTTTCAGCCGGAGCCGCGAACCCGCTATCGTGCGATGTTGGGTATGGGCTATACGGATGCGTTCCGGTCGTTGCACGTGGGCGAAATTGGACACTTCACGTTTTGGGATTACTTTCGGCAGGCGTTCCAAAACAATCGAGGCATACGAATCGATCACTTCTTATTATCCCCAACGCTGGCGGATCGACTCGAAGGCTGCGAGATCGATAAAGGGCCGCGAACGCAGGAAAAGCCATCTGATCACACCCCCATAATCGTGACGCTATCCGATCTGCCATAATCTGCCCCATGTGCAGACGCCGCCTCGCTAGCATTTTTCTCTGTCTCTGCCTTGCCGCCTCCGCATTTGCGCAAGGGACGGATTCGAGCAGTCTCGAAACCTACAACGGCTGCCGGGTGGAGGGGGATGCCCGGAGTCCCGGCGTTCAGGCATTGAACCGCTTAAAGAACCGCTATACTGCTCCTCAGCAGATCGACCCGGCGATCACGCTCGCCGCCATGCTGGCTCCCGGCAGGGACACGGGGCGATGGAAGGTGAAGCAGGGGGCCGAGATCATCGGCTATGTATCTGATGTGAAAGTCGGTGGGATCGAGAGCACCAACTGTCATGGTCGTGCTGCCGAGCAACGCGATACGCACATCGAGCTTGTTCTCGACCCAATGGCCGGTTCCCCTACCCAGCGCGTCGTCGTGGAGGTCACACCCCGCTGGCGGGCAATCATGGCTGCTCAAGGGGGAGACTGGTCCACCCAGGCGTTGCGCGACAGGCTGCTCGGACGCTGGATCCGGGTTAGAGGCTGGATGCTGTTCGATGTGGAACACCAGAATGCGTCCGAGAACACGGCTCCGGGTCGCGAGCGCAATTGGAGAGCGACGGCTTGGGAAATTCACCCGATCACATCCATCGAGGTCGTGCAGCGACCTGCGAGATAGCAGAGTTTGCCCGGCATGCCTCCACCACTGGACTTCGACCCAGTGCCCCAAGTGTGGCGGATGGTCGCCGCACTCGGACTGGTGTGCGCACTGACAATCCGATTTGCGGTCAATCTATTTAAGCTCGGTGACCAGTTTCCCCGGATACAGCGGCACGGAGCACGGCGCCCGCCCGGTAGGGAAACTCGGCCGAGAATCTGGTTCTTCTCCACCTGAGCCCCGGCAAGTTCGGGAAATACGTGGACAAAGTTTTCCCCGTCGGTGCTGCTCTGGGTGAGCTTTTTCTCGTTCATTTTGGACGTCTGATCTGGAGGGTGCGTGATTGAGCGAATAAATGGGCGTCGACTCTGCTCACCCTAAATGCCGATCATGGTACCTCAATGAGATCCAAGCCGGTCGCCTTCCTCCTGGCGGACTTGGGAGTCGCCAAGACCCATAGCCGTCCTCACGTCTTCGATCGCAGTCCCTGTTCGGAGAGTCAGTCTCGCACCATGAAATATCGTCCGGTTCCCCGACCGCTTCGGCTGCGTCCAGCACAGTCGCGCGTTCGCACAAGGATTTTTTCGCTGGTACAACCCAAGAACACTACCACTCGGGCTTGGCGTTGCTCACTCCGGCCATGATGCACTACCCGCAAACCCGCTCCCTCTTGCAACAGGTCAACCTGGGCTCGGCGTCGCCTATCAACTTCACCCCGGAGCGCTTTGTGCGTCGTGCTCGAAAGCCAGCTGCGGTTCCAACCGAGGTCTGGATCAACAAACCGCTCAACTTAGAAATTAAAGCTCAATAAACTCCGTGGTCATGTGTCTCAAAGTTGTAAACAACTCGCCGGACCTCGAGAAACCGTTCCACAATTGCTCACTCACTCAATGTCTGACGCAGTCGCGGCTTCTGTAACTCATTCCCGAAATGGAAAACTGCTTCAATTAATTTCAAACACTGTGTAATTGTGCACAACTCCACGAGATGCCACGGTTGTAGGCTCATTCCAAAGGGAGTCAGATGATGTTCTCCTCTAAATGGCGCAGTTTGATACTGCGCCACTTTTTTGTTGAAGAACTCGACATGATAATCGAACTACTAACTTACTATCCCGGCTTCCGACTTACAGTCCTGCGAACTGGCGTCCGGCCAGATCTCAAATTCCGCGAGTATCGTTCAGGGCAATCGCAGCAGTAACTGAGTCGTTAAAGAAAGATCGTTCCATCGCTGCACACAGCGACCTATCAAAGTGAGGCAGTAGGTAATCCGAGAGGACAAAAGATGACGGTTATGTCTAAAGTTAACAATCGTACGATCTGCTTCATAACATTTCTATTACTAATGGTCAGCGCCGCCTGCAGCGATCCTGACAGCAGCGGCAATAATCCAACCGTCACTCCGCCCGTCGTAAGTTCGGTCGCTCCAATAAGCGGGGCCGCCACAGCATGTCCCAACTCTATCGTTACCGCCGTCTTCAGTAAACCGATGAATCCGGCTTCGATAGATGGCTCTAGCTTCACGGTTACGGGATCGGGAACGGCCGTACCAGGGGTAGTGACCTACGATGTATCCAGTGACACGGCGATCTTCACGCCCACGAACACCCTCGCCCTGAACACGCAGTACACGGCAACGATCACCACCGCCGCCCATGACATGTTCGGTAATGCACCGGCGGGTAATTTCGTATGGACCTTCACCACGGCCGCCGTCGCGTGTCTACCGCCCAACCCGCCTGTTTCCGTGAGTCCTCCCGACGCCTCGGCCGGGATTTGCCAGAACACGGTAATCTCTGCCACGTTCCCCCAAGCCATGGATCCAGCCACCATCACCCCAGCGACCTTTACAGTGGCCCCGGGTGTAACTGGGACGGTCACCCACGATGTGACTAACAAGATTTTTACTTTTTCACCCTCAAACAATCTCACCCTGAACACAGCTTACACAGCCACAATCACCACCGGCGCCAAGGATCCATCCGGGAATGCTTTGGCGAGCAATTATGTATGGACTTTCACCACTGCCGCCTCAGCATGTGCAACGCCACCGCCGCCAGCCGTGATTTCCGTAACGCCTCCCAACGGGGCGGTCGGCGTATGTCCCAAGACGGTAATCATCGCGACATTCAATGAAGCGATGAATCCTGTAACCATCAACAACACCACCTTTACGGTGGCGCCTGGCGTAACCGGCGTCGTGACGCTGGATGGTACCGGCAAAATTGCGGCGTTCACTCCGTCCAGCAGTCTTGCCCTCAGCACAACGTATACCGCGACCATTACTACTGGCGCGCAGGATCTGGCTGGAAATCCCTTGGTCGCTAACTATGTGTGGAGCTTCACCACGGCCGCCAATGCCTGCCAAACGGGCGTGCCCCTAGGATCGGCGGCAAATTTTGTAGTTCTGGCCGGCTCTACGGTCACTAATACTGGTCCGACCATTATCAGCGGTGGAAATTTGGGACTAAGCCCAGGTAGCGCTGTCACAGGGTTCCCGCCAGGAACACTTGTTGCGCCCGCGGTGATGCACATAACTGACCCCACCGCGGCGCAGGCGCAACTCGATTTAACCACTGCGTATAACTACGCCGCTGGACTCCCGGGAGGCGCTGTTCTACCTGGAGACATGAGCGGTCTGACTTTCACTCCTGGCCTGTATAAGACCTCAAGCACGGTCATGTTATCGGTGGGGAACGTCACACTCGACGCGCAGGGAAATGCGAATGCCGTTTTCATCTTCCAGGTCGGATCCACCCTCACGACCTTAGGAAGCACCCACGTCATCTTGGCTGGCGGAGCTCAGGCTAAGAACATTTTCTGGCAGGTCAGCAGTTCGGCAACCTTGGGAACGAACTCCATCTTCATGGGCACGATCCTGTCGCTTCAATCCGTCACGCTGGACACCGGCGCTGCCCTTACCGGCAGAGCGCTGGCGCGCAATGGAGCGGTCACTCTGGACACCAATGCCGTAACCGCTCCGTAAGCAGCGGCCCGGTAGCGAGCCAGCCCCAGGCTGGCTCACTCCCGGGCCCGGCTAGAAGCAAGATTTCAATCATTCATGCTTTGGAGGAATTTTTCTATGTTATCTCGCTCTCAGAACCTGTGGCGCCGGGCTGCTTTTATGCAGTTGGCAGTACTGATTGTCCTTTGCAGCATTGGCCCGTTCGCGGCGGCGCAGGATCAGCATCCTCCCAAATGGGAACTGTTCGGCGGATACTCGTATTTTTATCCCGGTGCGGGTGTGCACGGCATGCTTCCCGGAGGATTGCTTCCGGTGAGCAGTCGCTTGGAATCGAATCCGCGGGGTGCCGGCGCCAGTATCACTTACGACTTCAATCGCTGGTTTGGATTAACTCTCGATAGCAGCATTGATTGGGGCAGCGGCGAAACCGGCGTAGCCAAGAGAATTGACGATGCTGGGTTTTCCAATCTCTCCTTTGGCCCCAAGGTGACTTTCCGCCATCGTCACGTCTCTCCGTTTATTGAGGCCTTCGTCGGCGACCACCGGCTGATGCCTGATGCCTTCCACGATATCGACAAGCTTGGATTCATGTTTGGAGGCGGCCTGGATGTCAATGTTTCCAGGCACTTTGCTTTGCGGCCATTCAGGGCCGACTATGTAATCTCCAGCTACCGCTACGGTCCTCCGGCCTCGACTCCAAGCACGGACCTTACTGGCGCACGACTCCAGGCAGGACTTGTATTTATGTGGGGCGGTAATCGCTCTGTAACTCCGCCCAGCGCGGCCTGTTCGATACGTCCCGGCGAAGTCTTTGCCGGTGAGCCTGTGACCGCAACTGCCAGCGGAACGAATCTCAATCCCAAGCGTAAGGTCGCATACACCTGGAGCGGCTCCGGAGTTAAGCCCAACGAAACTGGCGACTCCATTCTCCTTGACACCACCGGCTTGCAAGCTGGGGCATACCAGGTTACTGCCAGCTTGAGCGACGGTAGCCAAAAGGACGTTGCCTCCTGCACCGCGAGGTTTACTGTGAAAGAGGCGCATCCGCCAGTTATTTCATGTTCATCTGACCCGGCTAGCGTAGTGATCGGTGGAACCACAACTATCACATCGGTTGCCACCAGCCCTGATGGTCGCATTCTGTCTTACAGCTACTCGACCAGCGCTGGAAACATCACGGGCAGCAATTCCACCGCGACCTTGAATACTACGGACGCGCAGCCCGGTACCATCACCGTAACCTGTAACGTGAGCGACGACCGCAGTCACCCGCTCTTGGCTTCTGCCTCGACCGTGGTGAACTTGCAAGCGCCACCGCCGCCGCAGCCAGACATCGCCGTCATGGCTGCAATCGAGAAGAGGCTTGCGCTTCACAGCGTATATTTTGCGACCGCGAAGCCAAGTCTTGAGAATCCCGACGCCGGACTGCTCCCCAGCCAGGAGAAAACCCTGACTGCGCTAGCCGGCGACTTTCTGATTTATCTCCAAGCCAAACCGGATGCCCGCCTCACTCTGGAGGGCCATGCCGATCCACGCGGTTCAGTAGAATACAATCAGACGCTCTCTGAACGGCGAGTGGATCGAGTCAAGCGTTTCCTGACGGGGCTGAACGTTCCCGCCGCCAACATTCAGACGCAAGCGTTTGGCGAGCAGCAAAACCTCACCGACAGCCAGGTGAAGTCAGCAATCGAAAAAAACCCCGAGTTGAGTCCGGAGGATCGACATAGGGTACTTACAAATATGAGAACGATTATTTTGGCCAGCAATCGGCGGGTAGACATCACGCTGAGTAACGCGGGCCAAGCGTCGCAGCAGTCCGTCCGCGAGTTCCCCTTCAACGCTGCGGATTCTCTGACCTTGCTGAAAGAGGAAGGAACCAAGAAAACTGCAAGTCCTTCGCCGAGAAGAAAGGCGAAGGCGAAAGCTCAACAATAAGCCTCACCGAATGCGCAGCACGATAAGACGGCCGTTCAAGTGACTGGAGTGAACAAGTTACACTGGATGGGATGGGCCAGCACCACGCGTTCGGCCACGCGGCCATTGGCCCGCTTATGTGTCGTTACCGAAAACTTTATGCGAGTTGAAAATGCAGAGGTTCCGAGCATTCATGAGATCCTGTTGCTACCACGATGAGCTCGCTTTTCGTAGCTTTTTGTCGCTGGTCGCCTCCAGCTTTTTAACCCGCGCTGCCCCTGCAAGCGAAGATCCTCGCGCTTGGTCAACCAACTCAACCGGTCTCCGAAACAGCGCGCCGCCCGGTTGGCTTTCAGCTGCGCCCCGCAGACAGCTGGTTCGCGCCTTTAGGCCATTGCGATGCCAGTCCCACAACACAAGATGCAGTTTGGGTAGATCGGTCACCAACCGCCCTAACTAATTCTTGCGTATTCGTCCGCGCAACCATACCGCTAATGTCGTTCGTTCCCTCCTCAGTGATCACTACAAAGGCGGGCAAGGAGTATCAGCGCAAAACCTGCCAACGAAAGCAGCGTCCGGGACATGGATGTTCTACCCTGCCGTTTCCCGTTCGGGCAAGTGGATTTGCCTGAACATGACCCGTTCTGACAGCGCCCAGAACGGGAGCAGCACCGGATGTCCGCTAGTGGAAGAGTGTGTCCGGAAGCGGACAGCATCAGGGTCGAACTGGCTCCGGCCGTGCCTAGTGCTCCAGCGCGTCCAGTTTGGTTCGCCAGCTTGCGGACCACGCTTGAGCACGTGCCCGTGCGAAGAAGACGATCGAGCATGCCCGACTACTTGTTTCACGACACTGCACCATTTGGGAAAACCTATTTTTGCTTCTCGAAATCAAAGGCGCTCTTGCCACCTGATTCTTTGTTCTCAAAAACCACGTGAATTGAATTCCCGTCAGGAGCCACTGACAAACGCGAAATGCTCACAATCTTTCCATTGCGCTTGCTCGTAAGTTCCACTGTCCGAGCATTCAGTATTTTGGCAGAAACCATCGTGTGGCCGGGGTCATCTTCCAGCGGATAAAAGTTCCCATCGAATTTCGCGGTATACCTCTCACCGAGAGGTGTTTCTGCACTAAACGAATCCCTTGTGCATGTGTACTTGATCAATGAGCCATTGAGGGACCGACTTGCTTTGAATGCCCTCCATGTACCTGAGATCGCTTGGGAATCCGCAGCTCCACCTTCGACTCTGTGACTCTGAGTTTCAATGGTCACGGTTTCTGCCTCGGTTGTGTCCTTCACCATCTGGGTGAGCGTTTTGCCGTCTAGGGACACCGCGTCCACTTCGGTGAACATCGTTCGTCCGGCCTTCTTGGCGACCAACAGAACTGTGCGTGCGTCCACTGCCTGAACATTGACTGTGTCCCAGTAAGCCGTTTCGGGAGTCTTGTGGTCGTAGCCGTCCGGCTTTATCTCTATACCTCCGATCGCACAGGAACAGCGGAATGTCTCTTCAGTGAGTGAATAGGAAATCAGCCCCTCGGGAAGTTGCTCTCCCATTTTGTTCACCCACGAGCCGTCAAAAGGGCTTTGCCCTGCCGATACCCCTCCGAGGAGCAAGAGCGCCAATACGAGGCTCAGCATATCGGACCTCCGTCAGCGAAGACCCTGTTGTCAGCACCGATGCTAAACAATTGGTAACCACACTCAAAATCCCCCGGCACAGGAGCAACCAGTACCATGGGGGAGGTTAGCTCATTGTGAGCATTTCAGGAGGAGCTATTCCGTCCCACCATAATGAAATCTCCCTCTGAATTCAATGTCCAAGTCCCGTAGCCGAAGGACAGGTTTACGATCTGGAGCACCGTTTTGTTGTCGAAGTAGATATTGAAGTCTGCGGAGGCATGGTCCACTTCCAGCTTCGAGACCACTCGGCGTTTAAGCAATTCGCCGATATTTCCCACGGCGTCCACTGGCTTTGGTAGGCCGTACTGTTGACCGTCATCTTCGCTGGTCAAGAGAATAGCGTTTGGCGACAGCAATCGCCATTGCGACTGCGTGCTCAACACAGCCCCATTTCCGAATTGAAAAACCCAGTTATCAGGAGGCAGTTTCTCGATCTTGGAATCCGCAAGACCTTGCAGTCTGGCCGATGCGTTGCGCCGAGGAGGGTCGTTCGGTGGCGAAGTATGCGGCACAAGCACAGGATTTTACAGGATCGCTGGCCAAATCAGCGGATTGGGCCACAGCGCAGGGACGAAGGTTCAACGAGGCAACTTCGACAGCAGGCGCTTTCAAAACCTCGCCTATTCGTCTCGAAGTTCGACTGCCACGGTTGGAAACCCGCGCCGGCATGCGCTAACATGTTGTGACATTGCCAATCCAGTTTTTGAGAGTGCCGCCTCGTCTGATCGGGAAAACCGAAAGGGTCATCAAATGGGAATGCGCCAAAGCTTTCAGGCGTCGGCTTCGTCTTTCTGCCTCTTCGCACTTTGTCTGTTGCCGATTCCCGCGGCCAGTAAGTCATCTCGGACACTGCACAACCATGTTCGTACCGCAGTGACGAGCGGCCGGGCGGCGCGGATTGGCGCGCTGTCACACAGTCAACGGATGACACTGGCGATCCTTCTTCCGTTGCGGAATCAGAGTGAACTCGGCAGCTTGCTGAAACGCCTTTATGACCCATCGAGCCCCGAGTATCACCATTTCCTGACGGTATCTCAGTTCACTGCGCAGTTTGGCCCGACCCGGCAGGATTACGAGTCGGTGGAGAAGTTCGCACGGTCGAAAGGCTTCACCGTGGCCAATACTCCGGCCAATCGTCTGCTGGTGCATGTCAGTGGCACTGTCGCACAGGTCAATAAGGCGTTTCATGTGACCATGACCAACTACCGGCATCCGACGGAGAAACGAACTTTCTATTCGCCGGACCGCGAGCCGTCGCTCGAGCTGAGTGTGCCCGTGGTGCATATCGCCGGGATGAACAATTTCTCCATCCCCCGGCCGAAATATAAGAGAGCGCCTCCCAATTTCCGGCGTAATGCCATTGGTTCCGGCCCCAGCGGCGCGTACCTTGGCAGCGATGTGCGCATCGCCTATTACGGCGGGACCGCTCTCACCGGTAGCGGCCAGTCGGTGGGATTGCTCGAGTTCGACGGATACAACATGAGCGATGTCACTGCCAGCTTTGCGGGCCAGTCCAACAGTGTACCGATCCAGAACGTCCTGATCGACGGTGCAACGGGCGGCTCGGATGGTGATGATGGAGAACAGGTCCTGGATATTGTGCAGGCGGCGGCGATGGCTCCGGGCCTCTCGCAAATTCGAGTCTACATCGCTCCGGGCAATTCGCAGATCGGTGTCGGCGACGTCGACGTTTTGAACCAGATGGCCACTGACAACATTGCCAAGCAGCTGAGTTGTTCGTGGGGATGGAATCCCGACGACACCGCGCAACTGGATCCCATATTCCAGGAGTTTGCGGCGCAGGGGCAGACTCTGTTCGTGGCTTCCGGAGATGCAGGAGCGTACACCGGATCGAATGCCACCGACAGCAGCTATCCCGCCGAGGACGTGAATGTGGTTGCCGTTGGCGGGACGGATCTAACCACCAACGGTGCAGGCGGCGCCTGGCAATCGGAAACCGCGTGGTCCGACAGCAGCGGCGGCCCTGCCGATGACGGCTTCCCCATTCCGAGCTGGCAGGCTGCGATCGCCAATTCCTCGAATCAAGCTTCGAACACCGTGCGCAACGTACCCGATGTTGCCATGGAAGCGAATACCGACAACTATGCCTGCGACCAAGGCACCTGCAGCGGCGACTATGGTGGCACCAGCTTCGCGGCACCGCGCTGGGCAGGATTTCTTGCGCTGGTCAATCAGCAGGCCGTCGCCAACGGCAGTGCCACCTTGGGATTCATCAATCCTGCAATCTACTCCCTTGGCGGCGGTCCCAATTACAACAATGTCTTCCATGACATCACCAGCGGAAACAACTCCAACGGCAAGGGGCAGTCGCACAACGCAGTCGTTGGCTATGACCTGGTAACCGGATGGGGAAGCCCAAACGGGCAGAATCTGATCAACGCCCTGGCTCCGTCTTCAACGTCAGGTACGCGCTAGGGCGTGCGCAGCCCAACCATGAAAGTTCATCGGAACACACCCGGCCGCAGAAAGCGCTGTTGGGCGTAACGGGAGTGTTGCGACAGTTACAACGCCGGCCTAGCTGCAGGGAGAAGTGTTTTTCACGTGACATCCCCTCGAATTAGGACTTCTGGCCCCGCATCGTTGACTTGCACTTTGTTCTGAGGGGCACCACCTACGAGCGGCTCTGTGGGCTCGCAAAGGCCGCGCACTGCAGTGACCTTGAATTGGATCCGGTAGGGAGTTTG
>Ga0210393_10001921_pt1 | contig 17252 bp, 15 predicted proteins | sample IncBWC27OmetaG_FD_160068 | JGI IMG/M metagenome (GOLD analysis project Ga0210393, IMG submission 160068) | Forest soil microbial communities from Barre Woods Harvard Forest LTER site, Petersham, Massachusetts, United States - Inc-BW-C-27-O ... | reverse complement strand
GCGAATTGCGCCGCAAGCTGGCCGCACACCACAATCTTTCCGAGGAACAAACGCTGGTCACTGCCGGCTCAACCGGATTGCTGAGCCTCCTGTGCCAGACGCTACTCGCTCCCGGCCTCAATGCCGTGACCAGCGAGCGTTCTTTCGTCATCTACTCGCAGATCGTGCGCGCCACCGGAGCGCAATTGATCGAGGCGCCGATGCTCAAAGATACCTTCGACCTTGCCGCGATTCTTGATGCGCTCAACGCAGACACGCGCCTGATTTTCCTGGCCAATCCCAACAATCCCACGGGAACAATGTTGCAGGCGTCAGAAGTCGAAACCTTTCTGGCCCAAGTTCCCGGCCACATCGTCGTTGTGTTGGACGAAGCCTATTACGAATATGCAGCGCACTTCGCTTCACTGCGCGGCGTTGCATATTCGCGATCGCTGGACTATGTGCGGCAAGGCGCCAGCGTGGTGGCGCTCCGCACTTTTTCCAAAGTGCACGGACTGGCAGGCCTGCGCGTGGGATATGGATTTGGACCCGCCGAATTGCTGACGTATTGCGCGCAAATGCGCAACACCTATTCGGTGGCGTCAGTAGCGGAGGCCGCAGCGTTGGTCGCGATGGACGATCAGAACCACATCGACCGCACGCTGCAGCTCAATGCCGATCAGGCGCAAGTCCTGACGAAATTCCTGTCGGACCTCGGCTATCGCGTGCTTCCCACGTGGGCCAATTTTATTTATTGCGATGTCGGCAAAGACGCTTTGGACTTTGCGACCCAGCTGCAAAAAGAAGGCGTGGTCATTCGTCCGCTCGGCCCCTGGGGAGCGCCGAACTGCATTCGCGTGAGTATTGGAACGGCTGAACAGAACCAGTTTCTTCTACAAGCGGTTCGTAGAATGCGCGAGTAGACGTGGCTCCACGCTAAAGTCCCACCACCGCCATACGCGCCGCGCCGTACAAGCCGGCGTCACTACCCAGCAGAGCGCGTGTAACGATCGTCTTCCGCCCGCTGCGAGCCAGCAATTGTGCTGCGGCCTCGTCCCCTCCCACTACAGCTTCGGGCTCCGTGACGGCGTAAACCAGTGCCCGCTCCCGCAGCTCCTCGAACATGCTCGGAGCGAAGGCGTCCCACGCGCTGGAAACTCCGCCGCCGATCACATACATTTCCAGATTCAGTCCGTTGACCATCCCCGCCAGCAGCATGCCCAACGCCTCGCCGAAGCGGCGGAAAATGCGGCGCGCATCTTCGTCTCCCTGCACCGCGAGATTGTAAACCGACTTGGCCCCGAACTCCGCGCCCGCACTGGCGGCTTCCGCCAGACCAGGCGCGCCGCCGCGGGCAATGGCTTCCCGTGCCATGCGGACCACCGCCGTAGCCGAGGCGTAACGCTCGGCGCATCCGTGGCTCCCGCAACCGCAGGGCACGCCTTCCGGTTCGATGGGCACATGTCCAAATTCGCCTGCCATGCCGTTCATGCCGTGAAATATTTTCCCGCTCAGCACGATGGCGCCGCCAATGCCGGTGCCCAGCGTGAGCATCGCCATGTTCGGTACGTCGCGCGCCGCGCCCAGCCACTGCTCACCCAGCGCGGCCATGTTGCCGTCATTATCGAGAAAGAACTGCGCTCCCAGTCGCCGCTCGATTTCCTCGCGCACCGGGTACCCGGACCAGCCGGGAAGGTTTGCAGATTTGCGCACCGTTCCGGCCTCCAGATCAATCACACCTGGAATTCCGGCACCCACGCCCAGGAACGATCCGCCGCCGCGATATTTCCCCGAGAGACGAAGAATCGCGTCGCACATCTCTCGGACCACGTGATCGGGCCCCGAAGCCAGATTGGTTCCGAGCGTGATTTTCTCCAGCAACTGGCCGTCGATACTTACGGCCGCTATTCGCAGGTTGGTCCCGCCGAGATCGACGGCAATGGAAAAATCAGCCATGGCTGCAAAAGACTATCAGAACTGCTCCAGTCATTGTTGATTGATATTGATGATTGTTGATTGATGATTGAAAGGCGTCAGGCCGCAAAAGGTTTTCAATCAACAATCAACAATCAGAAATCAACAATTGCTTCATCACTTCTGGCACCTCGGGCAATAATGACTGCTGCGTCCCGCGAGCACCACTCGTTTGATCGGAGTTTTGCAAACCAGGCAAGCCTCCCCCTCGCGCCCATACACGCGATGCTGCAGCTGGAAAAAACCTTCTTCGCCATCCGCATCCACGTAATCCGAAATCGAAGACCCGCCAAGCGCAATCGCCTCGCGCAAAACTTCTTTCACCGAGAGGAAGAGCTTGTGCAGCTGTTCATGAGAAATATTCGACGCACGCCGGCGCGGCCGGATGCCCGCGCGAAACAGAGACTCGTCGGCATAGATGTTGCCCACACCCCGCAGCAATTTCTGGTTGAGCAGCGCGCTCTTGATCGGTGTCTTGCGGCCGCGGAAGAGCGCGACAAAATCTTTCAGCTCGACATCAAGCGGCTCGAAGCCTCCAGCGTCGAAGTCACCGCCCCGCGCAACGCTCAGCCGCCCAAAGCGCCGCGGATCGACAAACCGCAGTTCCCTGCCCGATCCCAACCGGACAATCGCGTGCGTGTGCTTGGCCACGTCCTCGTCCGGCAGGCATATCTGCAGCCGCCCCGTCATGCCGAGATGCACAATCCACAGGGACGATTGCGTGGGCTTGGCCCGTGTAGGGCGGGCACTCTTGCCCGCCTCCGCCAGCGCCCTTGATGGCGATGGCGACTGTGCCCTGTCTCCACGACGCTCCTGCTCCAGATCAAAGACAATGTGTTTGCCCATGCGCCGGACACCAGCAATCCTGCTGCGCTCGAGCGTGGCCACAATATCCTGAGCCGAAGACTTCAACGGTTCCGGTTTCTCGCCCAGCCACACCGACTGCACTACATCGCCGGTGATTCGCTTGGCCAGTCCTTGCGCAATGGTTTCGACTTCAGGAAGCTCAGGCATTCAGAACACAAGTTTACCAGTGACCAAAATTGATTTGCCGTTTTCTGGAGGAAGCCGACCATCACATGACCAAGCCGCTCTTAGTGACCTACCACGGCGTGCGGATGAGCGAGATCTTCGGTCTCAAGCCGGCGTGCCCGGACATGAACAACGGACCGGTAGTAGAGATGAACCGCGTCAAGGGCTGCCCTGAGCTTGCCGAAGGGGTGGGCACCATAGACGACCATCGACCAACCTTGGGTTCGTGAGCCTGAGGGATCTAGTCCTTCAGAGGCACGGCGGCGCTGCCGTCGCGGCAGAAGGTGGCTACTCGTTCCAGATCGCCCGTGGCGCTAGGAACGACCATGACTGGACCGTAGCAATAGATCGCGTGGCCGGTCGCAGCCAAATACCACTTCCCCCCTTTGGTACGCTGGGTAATGTGGCTCGCGGGTTGGCGCGGGGCTTGCGGTGGCGCCAGTTTAGGGACTGGCAAACTCAACAACAAGGCTAGGGTCAGGGCCTTCATATTTTCCAACTCCGGTTTCCGAACTCCACAGAACTTAGAGCAAAACTACTTGGAACTGGACTGCAATTTCCACAGAACCGAACAAATAGCCGAGCCTTAGATCATTCAGGCCTGGGTCGCTTAGGGCCTGGATCGTTCAGGCCTAGATCGTTCTCAAGGCTCTCCGCTCGTCGGCCAAATCGGCGGACGGCCGGGACGGAACCTGGAACTGCGGCTCCGGCATTTTTGCAGCGCGGTCTTTTACGCGGCTGTGTGGCGCTACCTGGGCTGACGGGGCCTTGCTCGACTGCACCTGGGTCGACGGAGTCTGAGCCGATGGAATCTGGGTTGACGGGGCATGAGTGGCAGGAACCTGCACCTGGGTCGACGGAGCCTGAGCCTGGGTTGACGGGAGTTGCGCTGTTAGGGCGTGCTGCGTATCGACGACGGCGTTTTCCTGTAGGGTGCGGCCTTTTACGGCCGCCAGTTCTGCGCTGTCGTGGTAAAGCTCGTGGATCAGGGCACGCTGCGATTCGATCGTCCGGCCTTGCTCGATGATCAGCATCGTCATGAGCCCGTAGGAGATAAGAAACAACACGACGAGCACGGGAAGCATGTTGTGTTTCTTCGGCCTGGCGGGAACTGCCGGAATGACGGTGGTAGTAGCGGTGATAGCAGCGTTGCCGAACAAAGTGGTCAAGTGGCACCCCAATCGATCCTGCCGTGACAAGCAGGGTTACAGGGGAAATTGCAGCTTGCACGCCATAAGCGAAGACTGAACTAAACTATTGATAAGGCAAGGCTTACCTACTGCTAGCTGGCCGTGCCGTGCTAGGGAATGTGCAATCTGATGCACATATTGAGCAAGCAGAATTGGTTTTCGAGCGGTTTCGGCTTTTTGGGAGGGTCGCGTGGGCTCAAAAGCCGTGTCCAACGCGGCTTTTGACTCGATCGCGATGCTCACAGTACTTTTTTCTGCTTTTACTTCACGGCCATCAGCATTTTGGCGATCGTAGCCAGCTGCATGTTTGAAGTTCCCTCGTAAATCTTGCCGATTTTCGCGTCGCGCCAGTATTTTTCGACCGGGTAGTCCTTGGTAAACCCATAGCCACCATAGACTTCAATGGCTAGCGAGGTCACACGTTCGGCCACTTGCGAGGCAAAAAGCTTGGTCATGGCCGCTTCTTTGACGAAATTCACGCCTGCATCTTTCATGCGGGCCGCGTTATAGACCATAAGCCGCGCGGCTTCGATCTCGGTGGCCATTTGCGCGATCTGGAACTGGATGCCCTGGAATTCAGCGATCGCCTTGCCGAACTGCTTGCGCTCCTGCGCGTATTTGCAGGCAAATTCCCAGGCGCCGCGGGCCAAGCCAATCATCTGCGCTCCGATTCCGATGCGGCCTTCGTTGAGCGTCTCAATGGCGATCTTGTAGCCCTTGCCCGGTTCGCCCAAGACGTTGTTCTTGGGCACGCGGCAATCTTCGAGAATCAGTTCGCAGGTGGAGGAGGCGCGGATGCCCAGCTTGTCTTCTTTCTTGCCGACTGCGAATCCGGGGAAGGTTTTTTCGATCAGGAAGGCGGTGATGCCTTTGTATCCGGCGCTGGCGTCGAGGGTGGCGAAGAGGACGAACAGTCCCGCTTCTTTGCTGTTGGTGATCCACAGCTTGCGGCCGTTCAGCACGTAGTCGCTGCCCTTGAGTTCGGCGCGGGTCTGCAAGGCGAACGCGTCGGAGCCGGAACCGGCTTCGCTGAGGGCATAGGCTCCGACGAACTCGGCAGCCATTTTCGGCAGGTAGCGCTTCTTCTGCTCTTCGCTGCCCCAGCGCAGCAGGGCGTTGTTGACCAGCGTGTTCTGCACGTCGACGATCACGCCCGCCGAAGCGTCCACGCGCGACAATTCTTCCACCGCCAGGATCGCTTCGAAAAACTTTGCGCCGCCACCGCCATATTGTTCGGGAATCTCAATGCCCATCAACCCCAGCTGGAAGAATTCGTGGATGAGGTCTTTGTCGAAGATTCCCTTCTCGTCCATCTCTTTGACCAGCGGACGGATTTTCTCGTCGGCAAAATGGTGGATGTTGTCGCGGAAAAGAATTTCATCTTCGGAGAGCGTGGTCAGAGGAGCGGGAACGGCAGCTTGCAGCGTGGCTTCGGGCATGGCAGGACCCTTCAATCGTCAGGATGGCACACTGTTGATTTTAGCATTGGCCGGTAGCCCAGCCCTTGCATGTTTGCCTATGCCACCACAGCTGAGGGTGCCCCATCCATGCGTAGTTTGCAAGGGTGGGAATCTCGGACTTTTAATTCTTGTCTTGGGGTTTAGATTTCGCAGTCGAGGTCCGTGCTGCCCACCCTTTCGCAGACGACGCGAAAGGATGGGGCATCCAGGCGGGGTGGCCCGGCTTTCTCCTCTAAAAGAAGAGGCTTTTTCTGCTGGAAGGATTGAAGTGAAGGCTGAATGAGAAACCCAGCGTGCGAACTGGGACCGAGTAGTCGGCCGCGAGGTAAATGATGGATTCGTGCTCTGAGACGCTGCGTTCCACGGTTACCTGGTTCGGCTGAAGATCGATCCCATGCTCCATGGCCTTGCGAACTACGGCGTTGCGGTAATCGTCATCGGACTTTGAGGTACCGAGGCCGGTTCGGGTGTCGAGCTGCGCCGCCAGATCAGTGATGTCGTCTTGCAGCAGATGATTGGCCAATTCCGGCGAGCCAACCTGATAACCGGCGATGACAGCGAGAGTGAGGACGGCAACTGCTAAGATCACTTTCATATTCCGCATTCCGGGCGGGCTGGCCCAGCCTTTATATTAGCGCCATGGTTGGCGGAGACCTGGAGAAACTCTCCGAGAGGCTGTTCATACATGAAGGCCTGCTCCTTGGCAATCCCAAGTAGTCCAGCCAAATCTTCAAGAGCGTTGTCACTTACGCAGGTTTTTGCAGAGAGAGATAACGTACGGCTAAGCATGGGGAGGGCTTCAGAAAATGGAAAGAGCTTCAGGAATGGGTGGGTGCGACGGTCACTAGCTCGTTTGCTGCGTCTCCGGACGGGCTGCATTGGCTGGCGCTCCACGGCCGTTAAGACTTAGAGATCCCTCCGCCGCGATGAAAAACGCGGACGGGATGACAAGCTTTTTCGTCGCGCTGAACATTTTGCGAAAGTCCGGGAAATCTCGGCCGTAAACCCCAACGGGACAAGCCCTTGGCTGTACATACAAAACCCCCAGTACAAAATGTTCCTGCACACTTCTCCACTTGGAGGCTGGCCCGTCCTTTCCTGTTCTTGCCGACATCACACCCACTGAGGCTGCCCCGGTCTTCGCGTAATGTGGTCCCTATTTTCTGGTGAGCTTTACTCGTGCAAAAGGGGTTAGCTTGCCGCCGGATTCGTTATCGATGAGCCAGCTCCAGGTGTCGGTGGCTTTGTTGTAGGCGAAGGTGGTGTGGACGCCGCTGTCTTTTTCTCTATCTTTGTCATTTTTGTCCCTGAACACTAACGTGATTTCATCATTGCCCCGTTTACCTAGGGCAATCGGGGCGGAGAGGCCGCCGCCAGCTGTCGAGTCGAGCCACAGGCATTTGTATTCGTTCGAGGGTTCGTCCCATTCAATAAAGACGATCGCTTCATACGCGGGCTGGCCCTGGGCGTTTTTCTCGCGCGATGTTTCGTGGAATCGCAGGTATTCATGGCTCAGCACCCATTCAGACTCGACATCGTGCGTGGTCTCCTGGCCAGCAATGGTGCCCTGGAGGATCCAAGTGCCGGCCAGACGATCCAATAACGGATCTTTACGGGTTGGCCTCTGTGCTGAAGCTGAAAATGAAGTCATGAAAAGCAAAGCCAGGATTGCAAGATTTGTTTTCATTGTGACCTCCTAAAGTATTGTGGCGGGCGGTTCTGGATTTTCAACCAGCGCTGCCCCGAACGAGGGTGCCCCATCCTTGCGTAGTTTGCAAGGGTAGGAACAGGGCGGGAATCTTGGGTGGGAATCTTGGACACCTATCCTGGAGGGGTAGATTTCGCGGTCGAGGTCCTTACTGCCTGACCTTTCGCAGAGAACGCGACAGGATGGGGCACGCGCGTCCGTGGTGCCCACTCCTCGAAAACCGCGACGAGTGGGGCAGCCTCAGTTTGGTGCTTCATGGGTGGGCCAGCCTCGAGGGCAAAAACGAAGGCTAAGGCAAAGGCGACGGACAAAGCCTGCCCGTCCTACACGTTCGTTACTTAGCCGCGCTTGTAGACCAGCTTCAGGCCGTCGGCTTGCAGGATGCGCTGAATCTGGGTGCGGGCGTGGACGGACCACGGGCCGGCGGTGTCGAGCTTGACGTAGGCTTGCCAGTGTTTGAGGGCCTTGCGGGGCTCGCGTAGTTTTTCGAAAGCCAAGGCCAAGTTGTAGTGTGCGTCGGCGTAGGTGGGAGCCAGCTGCAGCGCGGTTTTGTAGGTCTGGATGGCTTCGTGCACGCGGCCGGTTTCGTCGAGGACGTTGCCGAGGTCGAAATAGGCGAGGGCGTAGCGGGGATCGGCTTCGAGCGCGGAGCGGTAATGTTTTTCCGCGAGATTGAAATCCTGGCGGTTGTAGTAGAGCGTACCCAGATTGATGTGGGCGGCGGCATGGGCGGGTTCGATATCGAGGACGCGCTGGTAGGCGGCGATGGCTTCGGTCTGGGTGTTGGGGTCTTCTTCGAGCGCGATGCCGCGAGCGAACCAACCGGCGGCTTCGTCCTCGCGCGGCTGCGGATCGGATCTTCTGACGGGCGTGCTGGTGATGATTTTTTCGCGGGTGGAGAAATCCATTACGAACTGGCCGGCGATGGGCTCCAGCAGTTTGCCTTCGTGGCGAAAAGCCACGCGGTGATTGTTGGTGGAAGATGCGCCCGATTCCTGCAGCGGATTCTCCACGCCGGCAACGCGCTTGCGCATGGCCTCGAGCGACTGGCGGATGACGGCGGGGCGCACGCTCATAGCGCAGAGGTCGCGCACTTTCTTGATTTCGAGGAGATCGGAAAATGAATACGCTTCGGAAGACGCTACCAGGCCCGCTCGCTCCCAGTTCGCCAACTGGCGCGGGCTGATGTGAAGAATTCTGAGTAAATCGGTTCGGCTATACACAGTGTCCTGCAACGTCCTTGCGATGCGGCTGCGGAGCGCAGGGACGCTCCGCGTAATTATCCGCAAATCGCGCGGGGAACGCAACCGCGAACCTGTTGGTAAACTGTGGAGAACCTGGTTGATTCACATGCAGCGGGAATGGTGCAGGTCCGCCTGGGTTCGGCAAGGTGCTGGCGCGCCGCGGCTGTAGAGACTGAGATCCCTGCGCCGCGATGAAAAACGCGTCGTTCGGGGTGACAAAGTTCGGGGTGACAAAGATGGATCGTCCAGGTTCCATTCGACACACGGTTACACCGTTACGACGGCTTTCTGGTACTCCTCGTAGGTGCCTTTGAAGTCGGTGATCTTGTGGTCGGTTTCGAAGTGCCAGATGCGAGTGGCCACTTCGTCGATCAAATCGTGATCGTGAGTCACAAGAAAAACCGTTCCCTGATAACGCTGCAGCGAAATGTTCAACGCGTTGATGGCTTCGAGATCCAAGTGGTTGGTGGGTTCGTCGAGCACCAAGACGTTGGGCTTTTGCAGCATGAGCTTGCAGAAGAGAATGCGCGCGGCTTCGCCGCCGGAAAGCACGCTGGTGGACTTGGTGGCTTCTTCGCGGGCGAACAGCATCTGGCCCAGCAATCCGCGGATTTCTTCGCTCACGGCCTGCGGCGCCCACTGATGGAGCCAGTCGAGCACCGTCATGCCGCCTTCGATGAGGCTGCGGTGGTCCTGGGCGAAATAACCGATGGAGGCTTCATGACCCCAGATCACTTTGCCGGCGTCGACAAACGGGCCGGCGTAGCCACTGACCTTGCGCAACTCGGCTTCGGGGGTGGTGGGAGAATTCGCCAGCAGCGCGTTTAAAAGCGTGGTCTTCCCTGCTCCGTTGCGGCCCATGAGCGCGATTTTTTCGCCGCGGATGATGCTGGCGGTGAAGTCGCGAATGACCTTCTTCTGGTCGTAGGCCTTGGCCAGATGCTCGACTTCGAGAATGTGCTTGCCGGAAGGGCGCTTCTGCTCGAACTTGATGAATGGACGCTGAATGTTTGAGCGGGCCAGTTCCGTGACCTGTAGGCGTTCCACTTCCTTGCGGCGCGACTGCACCTGGCTCGAGCGCGTACCCGCGGCAAATCTCTGGATGAATTCGTTTAGCTGGGCAATCTTTTTTTCGCGCTGCGCGTTCGCGGATTCGATCTGCGAGCGGACCTGCGTTTTGGCGACCACCATGTCGTCGTAGCTTCCGGTGTAAGTGATGATGGTCTCGTAATCGATGTCGGCGATGTGGGTGCAAATGCTGTTCAGGAAATGGCGGTCGTGCGAAATGGCGATGACCACGCCATCGTAGACGTTGAGAAATCCCTGCAGCCAGTGGATGGAATCCAAGTCGAGGTTGTTGGTGGGCTCGTCGAGCAGCAGGGCCTGGGGATGGCCGAACAGGGCCTGTGCCAGCAAGACGCGGACTTTTTGTCCACCTTGCAGTTCGCTCATTTTGCGGCCGTGCAGTTCGTCAGGGATATCGAGACCTTGGAGCAAGATCGCGGCATCGCTTTCGGCGGTGTAGCCGTCTTCTTCGCCGACAATGCCTTCGAGTTCGCCGAGCTTCATGCCGTCTTCGTCGGTCATGTCGTGCTTGGCATAGATGGCGTCGCGTTCCTGGATCGCAGTCCAAAGGCGCTTGTTGCCCATGACGACCGTGTCGATCACACCGATGGCGTCGAAGGCGAACTGATCCTGGCTGAGGACACCGAGCTTCCGCGGACGCACGACCGTGCCTTTTTGTGGCTCAAGTTCGCCGCTGAGCAGCTTCATGAACGTGGACTTGCCGGAGCCGTTAGGCCCGGTGAGGCCATAGCGCTTGCCCGGCGTAAACGCCGTGGAAACTTCTTCAAACAGTATTTTGGCGCCGTAGCGCATGGACACATTGCTGACTGAAATCATGATTTCTGGTTTCTCTTCTTTTGGCTTCTTCAGGGAAGCTTCTTCAGGAAGCTTTCTTCTGGAACTGCGGGGAAATTTCCGCCAAAACGGTACGCAGCTGGTGTTACCAGAATATCATGCGGCTGTTTACGCGCGGCGTAATTACCCGATCCTGATCAGTTGGCGGTAGTGGGTTCGAGGGCCTGGACGGCCGCTTCGCGTGTGACCGTGGGGAAAGTCGTCGAGGAATTCGTTCAGCGATTGTCCAGCTTGCAGATGGTCCAAGAGCGCTTGGAAAGGAACGCGTGTTCCTCGAAAAACCTGCGTCGCGCCCAGCGCGTCCGGGTCCCTGGTGAATCACGGCGTTGGCTGAGGCGAACGCTGCGGCTTCCTGCCCCATTTCAAGTTTACTCCAGCAGCCCTGGTGCGAAAAACACGTGGCGATGAGTCTTGAGATCTCAGGCCAAACTCGAAACTAACGCCTCGCAATTGCGGCGTTCAGTTGGAGGGTTTCGGATTCGCGCTGCCTTCGATCAACTGCTGCACCGGTGCTGCCACCATGAGCAGCAAGTCGGCTTTCCGTTTTTTTGCGCTCTCGACGGCCGCTAGCTGCTGCGTTTTCGACGCGTCTGGGACGGGTCGGGATTTGTCGAGATCGTCGAGGGCTTGCAGGCCGGCGGCGCCCAGAGCGGAAAGATCGGCAGACAGCGGCGCTACTTCCTGGAGTAGAAACTCGCGGTCGAGCAGCGGGTGAAGCTTCGCGTCGTTGTCGCGCCAGGTGGTGAGGTAGGCTCTGATCTGCGTTTCGGCTGCCTGGTCTTGCTTACCGCTTCGCACAAACGCCTGCACGAGGTTGCTAAAATTTCGTGCGACATCGCTCTCGGGATAGACGGCGTCGATCATGCGATTGAGGGGCGCGTGGAAGTCGATGGGGCCTTTCGCATCATCCCAGCGGTTGTAGTCTTTGACTGGTTCGACTACGTCGGCCAGCACACGCAGGGCGGAAATGTCTTCCGAGCCGGCCATGCGCTGCAGCATTTGGGTTCGCGCCGATCTGTGAGTGATCCCCAACCACTCAAGATGCAGGCTGACGGCGTTGAGTCTGGCGTACATCGAGTCGACATCTGTGATTTGCTGCGGAGACCAGAGGCGCTCGGCAATGACCGCATTGCGAGGCCAGATGTGGGAATCGATGTTTTCGGGAGTGACCCACTCGGCCCACTGGCAGGCCTCGCCACCGAGAATGAGCTTCTGTTCTTCGGGATTCAGATTCGCCGCCTCACCGCTCATGGGATCGACCGCGTAGTGCCGCGACGCGGGCCACATCAGGTCGAGATAGTATCCGAACGAGAGTAGGCCGCTGTAGCCTTGTTTCGCGGCCTCGGCCAGCGATTTCTGGCCGCGCCAGGATTGCACTGTGATTGTCTTCGGCAAATCGGGATGCAGGATCTCGTCCCAGCCGATCATTATTTTGTGATTCTTGTTGACGATCTTTTGCAGGCGTTGATTGAAATAGGCCTGCAGGTCCTGATTGTTCTTCATGTTGTGGGCATGAATGAAGGCCTGGATTTTCGGATTGGCGTCCCACTGCTTGCCGTTGACCTCATCTCCGCCGATGTGAAAATAGGCGTCGGGAAACAGCTTTGCCATTTCTGCGATGAATTTTTCCAGAAATTTATAAGTCGATTCCTGCGTGGGATCCATGATGGGGTCGATGCCGCCGCCCTCCAGCGTGTACGGGCCAGGCCCGCTGGACAACTCAGGATAGCCGAGGAACCAGGCGCGGCTGTGTCCGGGAATGTCGAACTCCGGCATCACGCGAATGCCGCGATCGTGGGCGTAGGCGATGAACTCGCGGATTTCGTCCTGCGTGTAATACATGCCGTCAGCACCCATGCCGGTGAGCTTGGGAAATTTTTTGCTCTCGACGCGGAATCCCTGATCGTCGGAAAGGTGCCAGTGTAGGACGTTCATCTTGACCGCGGCCATGGCGTCGAGGTTGCGCTTGAGCACATCGATGGGGATGAAGTGGCGGCTGACGTCGAACATCAGGCCTCGCCACGGGAAGCGGGGCTGATCTTTGATGGTGACGGCGGGAACGGAGAATCCGGTAGCGGAGGGTTGAACCAATTGCAGGAACGTCTCGAGGCCGTGCAGGACGCCGAGCGGAGTTGGAGCGGTGAGCTTCGCTCCCGAGTCGCTGACGGTCAGTTCGTAGGATTCGTCTTCTGCGAGCTTTTGGACTTGCTCGCGGCCGTGATCGACATGAATCTGCAGGGACGCGGCCGCCCCGGGCTTGGGGCGGAACGGGATGCCTGTCTGTTTTGAAAGGTGAGCCTGAAACCTCTGCACGCCGCCGTCCAGGGAAGCATCGTGAACGCCTGTGACCGCAACCGAGAACGATGGATCGATGAGCAACTGCCCGGAGCCAGGCTGCACCGTGGAGGGCATGGGCATGAGGTTGAGTTGGGGTTGCGCCTGGGCAGAGACAAAAGGCGGGCGGAAAGATATCAGGATTAGAACAGCCCATGCTTGCAGAATTCTCACGAATCACCTCGACCGTGTTTCACGGCCAATCTTGCCCGCCGTGGTCCATGCGCACTATTTCTACTGTCTGATCTTGAATCCTGTAAACCACGATGTAGGGAAGGCCGGAGAAAACCAGTTCGCGCGTGCCTTCGATCCGTCCCTTGCGACCTCGGCGTGGAAAGCTTCTCAGGTGCCGCAGCCATCGTACAGGGACTCGGCAACATCCGCAGCAGCTTGCGAATTGTCTCGTTGAATGCTACGCACGATATGGTAGAGGTCGTCAGCGGCGGGGGTAGTCCAACACACGCGCGTTTGGCCGCAAGATTTGCTTCAGCTTCCTGCCGCCTTCCTCGTGCTCTACGAATTCCCCGTGCTCGGCGGCCGCCAGGCCAACGTTGACTGCCTCAATAAAGCGGTTGTCTTCCAGGTAATCGCTCAACACCGGTTGAGCCAGTTCGTCGGCCTTGAGGCCACGCTGAGCCGCAATCTCGGCTAACTGCGCCTTTTTTTCGGGTTGAAGGCGGACTTCCATGGAATGAGTCTAGAAAGGTTGGGTAGAGCTGTCAAATTGCTCGCCGAGGCTGCGGCAAGTTATCGCCAAGGGGTTCTTCATAAATAGGCTCGTCTCAACCTGTACGGTAGCTAAGAATCGATCTAGTGGCCGCCGCCGAGTTCGCGAACGATCGCGCCGACGAACTGTTTGGCGTCACCGAACAGCATCAGGGTGCGGTCGAAGTAGTAGAGCGGGTTGTCGATGCCGGCGAAGCCGGGGCTCATGCCCCGCTTGATCACCATGACGGTGTGGGCTTTGTCGACGTCAAGGATGGGCATGCCGAAGATGGGGCTGGACTGATCGGTGCGCGCGGCCGGGTTGGTGACGTCGTTGGCGCCGATGACGAGAGCCACGTCGGTCTGCGGAAAGTCGCCGTTGATCTCGTCCATCTCGATGAGGCGGTCGTAGGGAATGTCGGCTTCGGCCAGGAGCACGTTCATGTGGCCGGGCATGCGACCGGCGACGGGATGGATGGCGAAGCGGACTTCAACGCCCTTCTTGGTCAGCGCGTCGTAGAGTTCGCGAACTTTGTGTTGCGCCTGCGCCACGGCCATTCCGTAGCCCGGGACGATCACAACTTTATTGGCGGCAGCGAGAATCGCGGCGGCTTCCTCGGGTGTGGCGCTGCGAACGGGCTTGGCTTCTGCTCCTCCGGCGGCGGAGGCTTGCACCTGGCCGAAGGCTCCGAACAGGACGTTGGTGAACGAACGGTTCATCGCCTTCGACATGATGACGGAGAGAATCAGGCCGGAAGAGCCGTCGAGGGCGCCGGCGATGATCAGCAACTTGTTGTTGAGCACGAATCCCATGGCTGCGGCGGAGAGGCCGGCATAGGAATTCAGGAGGGAGATGACCGTCGGCATGTCAGCGCCGCCGATGGGGATTACCAGCAACACGCCGAAGACAAGAGACACGCCAACGATGAGCGGGAAAAGCTGTTTCGTCTCCGGATGCAGCACCAGATAGACCGCGCTGCCGATGGCTACGATGAACAGCAGGAGGTTGACCAGGTTCTGTCCCTTGTACGTGATCGGACGCTGGGGAAGAATTTCTTGCAACTTTCCGGCGGCCATCAGACTGCCGGTGAAAGTCAGGCCACCGAGGATGACTTCCATGGAGAGCACGGATAATCCGAACTTGGAGGCGTTCTGGGTTCCGAGATAAAACTCAGCGGTGCCGACCAGCGTGACGCACAGCGCGCCAAAAGCGTGACTGAGGGCGGTCCGCTGCGGGACTGCGGTCATCTGCACCATGCCGAGCGGGACGCCGATGCCGCTGCCGAGCACCAGCGCGATGACGATCCATTTGTAGTCGACAATGCCGTGGTGAAGAAGCGTCCCGGCAATGGCCAGCACCATGCCAATCTCGCCGGCCCAGATGCCGTGACGGGCGGTGGTGGGCGAACTCATCCACTTCAGCGACAAAATGAATAGCGCGCTGGCGATGAGGTAGATGACTTCGATTAAGGTTTGGCTTGCGGCTAACTCGGTCATGTTGGCTTTAAATCGGCTTTGCTTTGAATCAGGTTTGTTGCATCGACTATTTCTTTACCGGGCGGCTGCTCTTGAACATTTTGAGCATGCGGTCGGTGATGAAAAATCCGCCGACTACGTTGCTTGTGGCGGCGACGATTGCGATCACTCCCAGGACAGTCGCGAAGGTGCTTTTCTTTTCGCCCACCAGAACAATTGCGCCGACGACGGCGATGGCATCGAGGGCGTTGGTCAGCGACATGAGCGGGGTGTGCAGCAAAGGCGACACGTGGCGGATGACTTCGAATCCGATGAAGGCCGCCAGCATGAAAACGAAGAGTGCGTCGATCAGATTGGAACCCATATGCTCCCTCAAGGGCGAAAGCCCCATCCTCTGCAGACCTGCCGCGGCCCTGAAGGGCCGCTCTTCCACGGCGCTACGCGAGCCGGGGGCGCTTCATCCGACAACATCGACCTTCCGCTTATCCCCCCGCCGGAGCTAACGCCGGCAGCTTGAAGAATTCACGGACGCGGGCGTTCACCACTTCGCCGCCCTGCGTGACCATGGTCTCGCGGATGATTTCATCTTGCGTGTTCAGTTGCAGTTTTCCATCTTTCACCAGGTACAGCAGAAATGTCGTGACGTTGCGGGCGTACATCTGGCTGGCGTGATAGGGGACGCTGCTGGCGAGATTGATCGCGCCAATGATCGAAACGCCGTGCTCTTTCACGGTTTCTCCGGTGCGGGTGAGTTCACAGTTGCCGCCGCGTTCGGAGGCGAGGTCCACGATCACGGAACCGGGAGCCATCCCTTTGACCATGTCTGCCGTGATGAGCACCGGAGACTTCTTGCCCGGAATCACGGCGGCAGTAATCACCACGTCACTTTCGGCAACCACGCGACCTAGAAGTTCGCGCTGTCGGGCGTAGAAAGTTTCGTCTTGGGCGGTGCCGTAACCGCGGGCGTCTTGGGCATTCTGGGCTTCGATGGGGAGTTCGACGAAGCGTCCGCCGAGGCTCTGCACCTGTTCTTTGGCGGCGGGGCGCATGTCATAGGCCGACGAGACGGCGCCCAGCCGGCGGGCGGTGGCGATGGCTTGCAGGCCTGCAACTCCGGCGCCGATCACGAAAACGCGCGCCGGCGTGATGGTGCCTCCGGCCGTGGTCATCATGGGGAAGATTCGAAGCGACGTCTCGGCCGCCAGCAGGACAGCTTTGTAGCCGCAGATTGTGCCCATGGAGGAGAGGACGTCCATGCTCTGGGCACGGGTGGTGCGGGGCATCAGTTCGACCGAGAAGGAAGTAACCCCGGCTTGCGCGATTTGCTGCACGATATCAGCCGAGCCCATGGGGCGCAGAAAACCGATGAGAGCCTGACCGCGGCGAAAAAGAGGTAGATCCGCCTTGCCGGTAACATCGTTGGAGCCGTAGCAGAGGACTTGTACGATTACGTCCGCGGTGCTGAACACAGAGGCACGGTCGGGCAAAATCCTGGCGCCTTTTTCGACATAGAGCGGATCTGGATAGCCGGCCGCTTCTCCGGCTCCTGACTCGATCACAACCTCCACGCCAGCTTTGGCGAGATTTGGAATCACCACGGGAACCAGAGCCACACGACGCTCGCCCGGATAGCTTTCTTTGGGTACTCCAACAATCACGCGGCTCTGATCCTTTCGATTGAGAAACACTAACAGATCAGCATAGACCTGAGAAGATGGCGAGGAAACCGATTTGAGCACTGAGGACACTCAGGAGCATGAAGGAACCTTTGCGGGCATTCGTTTTGGAAATGTGGTGCGGGGATGGTAAGTTAACGACTCAGCAGCGACAACTCAGTTTGATCCAGCGAGCAAAACCACGTGACTTCTGCACTTCGAGAGTGGCTCAATCTCATTATCCGGTGGTTCCACGTGTTCGCCGGAATCATGTGGGTCGGCCAGACGTATTACTTCACTTGGCTCGATGGGCAATTCGGAAAACTGGCGAAGAATGCGGCGGAAAGCGGATCGTTTCCGCAGGTCTGGATGGTGCACAGCGGCGGCTTCTACACCGTAGAAAAAAAGAGTTCTCTGAGCGTGGGACCCGAGCAGGTGCGCTGGTTCCGGTGGGAAGCGCTGATGACATGGGTGAGCGGGATCGCGCTGCTTTTCCTGGTCTATTACTCGAGCAGCGGGCTCATTGACCCGGACGTCGCCGATATTTCTCAGGGACGGGGCATCGCCATTGGACT